>Ga0075421_100003781_pt1 | contig 18188 bp, 18 predicted proteins | sample SoiMetdeltSBSDD5_FD_75292 | JGI IMG/M metagenome (GOLD analysis project Ga0075421, IMG submission 75292) | Bulk soil microbial communities from a Populus tree surrounding site in Tennessee, USA - Soil MetaG P. deltoides SBSDD5 | ecosystem: Environmental > Terrestrial > Soil > Tree plantation...
AGGAACTCGTCGGGGTGCCGGCAGAAGAACTGGTCGAGCGCGTCCTCGCCGGCCACGTACATCGCCAGCCCTGCCTCACGGCGGCCGGCCCGGCCCCACATCTGGCGCAGGCTCGCCACGGTGCCGGGGAACGTCACGCACAGGGCCGCGTCGAGCTCGCCCACGTCGATGCCGAGCTCGAGCGCGTCCGTGGCCACCACCGCGAGCAGGTCGCCCTCGGACAGGCGGCGCTCGATCTCGCGCCGCTGGCTGGGCGTGTAGCCGGCACGGTAGGGGGCGATCCGCTCCGCGGCGTCGGCCCGGCCCATGTCCTCCAGGCGCAGCCGGGCGAAGCGCTGGATCAGCTCGACTCCCCGGCGCGACTTGAGGAAGCAGATCGTGCGCACGTCGCGCGCGACCAGGTCGGCCAGCAGCTTGGCGGCCTCGCCCAGTGCCGAGGCGCGCTTGCCGAGCTTCTCGTCCACCAGCGGCGGGTTCCACATCACCACCTCGCGCTCGGCGTGCGGCGCCCCGTCGCGGTCCACGAGCAGCATCTCGAGCCCGGTCAGCCCCTCGCCGAGCTGGCGGGGGTTGGCGATCGTCGCGCTGGTCAGCACGAAGCGGGGCTCGGCGCCGTAGGCGCGCGCGAGCCGCCTCAGCCGGCGCAGCACGTTCGCCACGTGCGACCCGAACACACCGCGGTAGACGTGCGCCTCGTCGACCACCACCCACGCGAGGTTGGCGAGCACGTCGCCCCAGTGGCGGTGGTTCGGCAGCACGCCCACGTGGAGCATGTCCGGGTTGGTCAGGATCAGGTTCGAGCGCTGGCGGACGGCGCGCCGCTCCTCGCGCGGGGTGTCGCCGTCGTAGATCGCGTGGCGCAGGAAGCCGCCGCCGAGCTCCGACAGCTTCCGTGCCTGGTCCTGGGCCAGTGCCTTGGTCGGGTAGAGGTAGAACGCGCGGGCCGCGGGGTCCGACGCGAGCGTGTCCAGCACCGGCAGGTTGAAGGCCAGCGACTTGCCGCTCGCGGTCCCGGTTGTGACCATCGTGTGTCCTCGCCTGGCGCTCTCCAGGGCGTCCGCCTGGTGGGACCAGAGCGCCTCGATCCCGGCCGCCGAAAGCGCTTCCAAGACGGAAGGATGCAGGTCTTCGGGGAGGGGCTCTACGAGCCCGGCCTGGGCTCGCTCGCGGGTGGTCGCGACCACCTCTCCCTCGGCCGCCGTTTCGAGGACAGCCTGCCATGGGTATGGCGCGTTGACAGGGCTCACGGCTTGCCATAGTAGGACCGAGTTGATCCGCCCCTTCCATCACTCGCAGTTTCCGCTCGAGCTGCTGCGGGAGCGCAAGCGCGAGTCGGTCACGGTGGTTCTGCCTACGCGGGAGGTGGCGGACACGATCGGCCCGATCGTCGAGCGGCTGCTCTCGCTCGACGGCCTGGTCGACCAGCTGCTCGTAGTCGACGCGGCCTCGCAGGACGGGACCGCGGACATCGCGGCGTCGCTCGGCGCCGACGTGCGCCAGGAGTCGCAGCTTATCCCCGAGTTCGGCCAGGTGCTGGGCAAGGGCGACGCGATGTGGCGCGCGCTGGATGCCGCCGAGGGCGAGCTGATCGTCTACCTCGACTCCGACACGCGCGACTTCGCGCCGCACTTCGCCACCGGCATGCTCGGCCCGCTGATCTGCGAGGAGCGCGACGTGCGCTTCGTCAAGGCCCACTTCCGCCGGCCCTACGCGAGCGTCGAAGGTGAGCCGCGGCCGGTCGACGGCGGGCGCGTGACCGAGCTGACCGCCAGACCGCTGCTGTCGGCCTTCTATCCCGAGCTGGCCGCGCTGATCCAGCCGCTCTCCGGCGAGGTGGCCGCGCGCCGGTCCTTCTTCGACCAGCTGCCGTTCGCCACCGGCTACGCGATCGAGACCTCGATGCTGCTGCACGCGCGCGACCTGCTGGGCGGCACCGACGGGATGGCGCAGGTCGACCTCGAGGAGCGCCGCAATCATCACCAGCCGCTGCGCGCGCTCGGGCCGATGGCCTACGCGGTGCTGCGCGTGATCCTCGAGCGCCTGCGCGAAGAGGGTCGCCTGCTCGACGATCACGCCCCTCCGTTTCAGACGGCGGACGGCCAGCTGATCCAGGTGGAGATCGTGGAGCGCCCGCCGTATGCCACCCTGCGCGCTCGCGCGTGAGATGCGTCTACACGGACCTGGATGGGACCCTCCTGGGCCAGGGGGCGTCGCTCTTCCGCACCGCGGAAGGGGACTTCACGCTGCTCGCGGCACGTGCGCTGGAGGCGTGCCACCGGGCCGGTGTGGAGGTCGTCATCAAGTCGGGCCGGCGGCGGGCCCAGGTGATGGAGGACGCTCGCCTGATCGGGCAGACCTCGTACATCTTCGAGGTCGGATCCGGCCTGGTCATCGACGGTGAGCTCACCTTCCTCACCGGAGACCTCCAGCCGCGCGAGGGCCTGACCGTTCACGCGCAGATCGAGCAGACAGGCGCGCCGGCGCTGCTGCTGGAGCGCTACGCGGGGCGGCTGGAGCCGCACTCGCCCTGGCACGTGGACCGCGAGGTCTCGCACCTGTTCCGCGGCTCGATCGAGGCACGCGAGGCCAACGAGCTACTGGAGGCGGAGGGCCACGGCGCGCTGCGCCTGGTCGACAACGGCGAGATCGAGGATGGTCGGCACGCTTTCCACCTGATCCCGGCGGTCTCGTCCAAGGCCGCCGCGGTGGCCGCGCACATGCGCGCCCGCGGCTACGAGCGCGACGAGTGCATCGCCGTGGGGGACTCGCGCGAGGACCTCGACGTGGCCAAGGTCGTCGGCCGCTTCTTCCTGGTTGCCAATGCCGACGTGGCCGACGTGCCAGGCGTCGAGCGCACCGAGGCGCCGATGAGCGAGGGCTTCTACGAGGCCGTCGTCAGGGCGATTGCAGAGTCGCGGTAATTCGTAACCGAAGTTACAATCGATGCATGGCGGTGGCCGCAAGACCATCGCCACGGGTGAGGCAGCACGGGCGCTCCAAATCGGGGCGCCCGTCGCTTAGTGTGCCGGCATGAGCTCGCTCGCCGAAGAGATCGTCGACGCCATCAACGAGATCTCGGGGGTGCACCCCGGCCATCGCGCCGCTCACGCGAAGGGCACGGTCATGACCGGCACCTTCACCGGCGCCGGCACCGAACTGACGACCGCGCCACATCTGCAGGGCGAGCCGGTCCGGGTGACCGTGCGCTTCTCCAACGGCGGCGGCGATCCCAACATCCCCGACTACGCGCGCGAGGGCCGCGGGATGGCGGTCAAGTTCTACCTGCCCGACGGCGCCAAGACCGACATCGTGGCGCTGACGCTGCCCTGCTTCTTCGTGCGCACTCCCGAGGACTTCCTCGACTTCACGCGTGCGCGCAAGGATCCGGAGCGGCTGATGCCGGACTGGCTGGGCGCGCACCCCGAGGCGCTGACGGCGATCCAGGCGGCGCTGGGCGCGGACCCGCCGGCCAGCTACGCCACCTGCGCGTACAACTCGATCCACTCCTTCCGCTGGATCGACGTGGACGGCGGGTCGCGCTTCGTCCGCTACCGCTGGGAGCCCGAGGCGGGCGAGCAGACGCTGTCCCCGGAGGACGCCAAGGCACGCGGGCGCGACTACCTGCAGCAGGACCTGCTCGCCCGCGGCGAGAGCGCGTTCCGGCTGAAGGCGATCGTCGCCGCCGAAGAGGACGCGGTGGACGATCCGACGGTCGCCTGGCCCGAGGAGCGCGAGCAGGTGGAGGTGGGCCGCCTCGTGGTGGAGGGCCCCGAGCTCGAGCGCGAGCGCCACGGGGACGTCCTGGTCTTCGACCCCACTCGCGTGATCGACGGGATCGAGCTCTCGGACGACGCGATCCTGCGCTTCCGCGGGCCGGCCTACTCGGTGTCGGTGGAGCGCCGGACCTAGCCCCGGGCGGGGAGGTTGAGGGTGTCGGCCTTGTGCACGCCCTCGCGCACCTGCTGCTGACGCTCGATCTCGGCGTTCAGCTCGGCGCCGAACAGCAGCGCGACGTTCGTCAGCCACAGCCACCCGACCAGCAGGATCGCGCCGGTGAAGGCGCCGTAGAAGGCGCCCACGTCCGCGATGCGCGACACGTAGAGCGAGAACGCCACCGACGCGAGCAGCCAGAGCAGCACGGCCACCGCCGCGCCCGGGGTGAGCCAGTGGAAGGCACGCTGCTTGACGTCGGGCGTGACGTAGTAGATCAGGGCGAAGACCAGCGTGGCCACGAGCGCCGCGCCCGGCCAGCGCGCGAAATTCCAGATGTCGGCGGCGGCGGTGCCGAGGCCGGCGAAGCCGAGCAGGTCGCGCGCCAGGCCGCCGCCGACGAAGACCATCACGAGGCTGGTGAGCACCAGCGTCATCAGCACGATCGCGGAGAGCACGTCGATCGTCTTGCGTCGCAGGAAGCTGCGCCCGCGCTGGTCCAGCTCGAACGCGACGTTGAGGGCACGGCGGGCAGCCTCGAGCGCTCCGGTCATGCCGTAGAGCGCGAGGGGGATGCTGAACACGAGCGCCGTCGTCGCGGTGCCGCGGCTCTGCAGGGCATCGCGCAGGGACCGGTCGAGCGGGTCGACCACCGAGGCGGGCGCCACGTCGCGCAGGTAGTCCACGATCGCGTCGTAGGTGGCGGGGTACTGGCCGAACAGGACCAGGAGCGACAGGGCCACCAGCCCGGTGGGGAACAACGACATCAGCACGTAGTAGGTGAGCGCGGCGGCGTGATGGGTCATCTGGTCGTCGTAGAACGCCTTCATCGAGCGCCAGACGACGGCCGCGGCGCGTCTCACGGCTCGTCCAATACGCGCAGGACCACGTTCCGCAGAGCGGCCCGCAGGCGATCGAGGTCGATGCCGTCGTGCTCGGTGAGGTGCGTGAAGTGCTCGGCGGCGAGCGGCGCGAGCAGTAGATGTGCGAGCACGGGAGCGTCGTCCCCGGGTCGCGCCTCGGCAATCAGCATCGTCGCGTGCTGGTGCCAGGCCGCGTACGCGCCGGCGTCGTAACGGGCGCCGGCGCGGCTCGCCTCGGAGTCGCGCAGCAGGTCGCCGTAGCGCTCGAGCAGGTCGACGAGCGCGTCCACCAGCGCGACCATGCGATCCGCGGCCGGGGCGCCCGGCCCGAGCGGCGGATCGCCGCGCAGGATCCGCTCCTGGAGGGCGCGCTCCTCGTCGTCGACGAGCGCCATGACCAGGCCGGCGCGGTCGCCGAAGCGGTGGAAGACCGTGCCCTTGCCGACCCCGGCGGCACGCGCGATCTCGTCGATCGTGACGTTGGCGACGCCGCGCTGCTCGAAGAGGTCGCGAGCGGCGGTGAGGACCTTCTCCCGGTTGCGGGCGGCGTCGGCGCGGCCGGGCGGCGGGGCGCCCAGAACGGGGAGCTCGGCGGACGCGCGCCTGCGCGTTGCGTTCCCACCGGCGCGGGGAGCCGGGCTCCGCGCGCTCCCCCGCTGGCGCTGCCTGGCCACCCCATCAGTCTAACTGGACCGCGGTCAAGTTTTGCTAGCCTCGATCCCGTAAGTGGACCACGGTCAAGTTAGGACACCATGGAAGCCCTCGCCATTCCCCTCCTCCTCGCCGTCGGCGGCCTGCTTGCCTTGCAGGCCGCCGCGAACGTCCAGCTGAGCGCCGCCACCGGCAGCCCGTTCGGCGCCGCGACGATCCAGCTCGGCATCGGCGCCACGCTGCTGCTGGCGGCGACGGCCGCCGCCGGGGCCGTGGGGGCGTTCGGGCTGCTGGACGAGGCGCCCGGCTGGCACCTGGTCGGCGGTCTGGCCAGCGCGCTGTACATCACCTCCGGCATCCTGCTGTTCCCGAGGCTCGGCGCGTTGCTGACCGTCGGCCTCTGGATCACGGGCCAGATGCTCGCCTCGCTGGCCCTGGACGGCTTCGGCTGGCTCGGGGTGGCACGGGAGGTCCCGGGCGTGGCGCAGGTCGTCGGTGCGGCGGCGGTGATCGTCGCCGTCGCGGCGATCGTGCGCACCGACGGCGGCCGCCGGGGAGCGATCGGGCCGCGCGTCGCCGGGCTGGCGCTCGCCCTGGCGGCCGGTGCGGCGCTACCGGTGCAGGGAGCGATCAACGCCCAGCTGCGCAGCGACCTCGACGCTCCGATAGCGGCGGGAGCGGTCTCGTTCGTGGTCGCTGCGGCGGGCATGGGCGCGCTCCTGCTCGGGACGCTGGCGAGGGCGCGAGCGCCGCGCCCGCAGGTCGAGCCGCTGCGGCGCCTCCCGTGGTGGGGCTGGCTGGGCGGCCTGGTTGGAGCGACCTACGTGACGTCCGTGTTCCTGCTGATCCCGGAGATCGGCACCGCACCGACGATCGCCCTGACCGTGGCCGGCCAGCAGGTCGCGTCCGTCTTCGTGGACCGCTACGGCCTGCTGCGCCTGCCACGCCGGCCGGTGCCGCCGGCACGGTTGGCCGCGGTGGCGGCGCTGCTGGCGGGGGTCTTGCTGATCACGCTGGCGTAGGCGGGGCCTCACCCCACCAGGCGCCGCCCCACCTCCTCGAGCTCCTCCAGCGTCGTCGCCTCGGTCAGCGACGCGAAGTCCAGGATCCGCTCCGAGAACGGGTCCAGCGCGATCTTGCCGACCACGCCGTGGCATGGAACACCCGCCTGGCGGCACCGGGTGGCCACCTCGCCGACCAGCTTGCCCTGCAGCGTCTGCTCGTCGATCCGGCCCTCGCCCGTGACCACGAACGCGGATGCCCGCATCCGCTCGTCGAACCCGAGTGCGCCCAGCACGAACTCCGGCCCGTCTCTCAGCCGCGCTCCGTGCTCGGCCCACAGCGCGCCCGCGAGCCCGCCGGCGGCGCCTGTCATCGGCTCGCCGCGCGGGTCGCGCTTGTAGCCCTGCGCCTGACGCTGCAGCCGGTCGGACAGCTTGCGCACCATCGCCGCGTCGGCCCCCTTCTGCGGCCCGAACACCCGCGCCGCGTCCTCGAACGGTGTCCGCACGTCGCAGAGTACGTCCATCTCCACGCTCACGTCCGCCTCCTCCAATGCCTCCAGCGCTCCCGCCCCGCCGTCCGTCGTCGCCGATCCACCGACCGTGACGATGACGCGCTCGGCCCCCGCCTCGACCGCCGCGGCGATCAGCTCGCCGGTTCCGCGCGTCGACGCCGCCCAGGCGTCGCGCTCGGCGTCCTCCACCAGCCCCAGGCCGCTTGCCCGCGCCATCTCCACGATCGCCGTCCGGCCGTCGTCGATCAGCGCGAACCCGGCCTCGACCGGGCGCCCGAGCGGATCGCTCACGCGCTCGGTTCGCTCCACCCCGTCGAGCGTCGTGAGCAGCGCGTCGATCGTGCCCTCGCCGCCGTCGGCCACGGGCAGCTCCTCCGCCGCACGCCCGGCCGATCTCAGCCCGCCTGCGATCGCCGCCGCCACCTCGCGCGCCGTGAACGTCCCCTTGAACGAGTCCGGCGCAACCAGCGCCGGCAGCTCAGCCAAGGGCGTCGCGGAACGCCCGCTCCGCCTCGTCGCCGTGCACGGCGAACACGATCAGCTCGAGCCCGCCGTCGTGCTCGCGCGCGGCGCCGACCATCAGGCGCGCCGCCTCGTCGAGCGGGAAGCCGCCGACGCCGGTGCCGAACGCCACCAGCGCCAGCGAGCGGCAGCCGAGCTGCTCCGCGCGGTCGAGCGTCGAGCGCGTGGCGCGTTCGATGATCTCGGCCGAGGTCGGGCCGCCCAGCTCCATCGTCGCGGCGTGGATCACCCAGCGGGCGGGCATGTCGCCGGCGGTCGTCTCCACGGCCTCGCCGAGCGCGATCGGCGCCCGCTCGTCCGACTCGCGCTGAACGGCGGGACCGCCGGCCCGCGAGATGGCGCCCGCCACACCGCCGCCGTGCATCAGCTGCGTGTTGGCCGCGTTGGCGATCGCGTCGAGCTCCAGCTTCGTCACGTCGCCCGCGATGACCTCAAGCTTCGCCACGGTCACATGATGTCGATTTGCGCACATCCCGTTCGTCGATAGGTTGCAAGCGGCGATTGGCGCCGCTCGACCGAAGGGAGTTGCGATGAGGTACATGCTCTTGATCGTTGGTGACGAGAGCCAGTACGCGAACATGTCCGAGGAGGAGCAGGCTGCCAGCTCGGGCGCGTGGGCCGACTACACCAAGGCGCTCACCGACGCCGGGGCGTTCGTCTCCGGCGACGGCCTGCAGTCCAGCACCACGGCGACGACGCTGCGTGTCGAGGGCGGCGAGCGCATCCTCACCGACGGCCCGTTCGTGGAGACGAAGGAGACGATCGGCGGCTTCTACGTGATCGAGTGCAAGGACCTCGACGAGGCGATCGACTGGGCGGCCAAGCTGCCCCACGCCGCGCGCGGAGGGATCACCGAGATCCGGCCCGTCATGGAGTACGAGGATCCCCGTCTCGCGGAGCTACACGGTCAGGCAGAGGGAGCGGCCTCGTAGCGCGCGCCGCAACGGACTCGGTCGTCGCGGCCGCCTTCCGGCAGGAGTGGGGGCGCGCCGTGGCGACCCTGATCCGCATCCTCGGCGACTTCGATCTCGCCGAGGACGCGGTCCAGGAGGCGTTCGCGATCGCGGTCGAGCGCTGGCCGCAGGACGGGCTGCCGGACAACCCCGGCGCGTGGATCGTGCGCACCGCGCGCAACCGGGCGATCGACCGCCTGCGCCGCGAGCGCCGCTACGAGGACAAGCTGCGAGAGCTGGAGCGGCTGATGCCGGGACAGCCCGACGACCCAGTCGAAACCTCATTGCCGGACGATCGGCTGCGGTTGTTCTTCACCTGCTGCCATCCGGCGCTCGCCCCGGAGGCACGCGTGGCGCTGACCCTGCGCAACCTGGGCGGGCTGTCGACGCCCGAGGTGGCGCGCGCGTTCCTGGTCGGTGAGCGGACGATGCAGCAGCGGCTCGTGCGCGCCAAGCGCAAGATCCGCGCGGCCGGCATCCCCTACCACGTCCCGCCCGACCACGAGCTGCCCGACCGGCTGCGTTCGCTGCTGACCGTGCTCTACCTGATCTTCAACGAGGGCTATCTCGCGACCGGCGCCGACACGGTGCTGCGGCGGGAGCTGTGCGACGAGGCGATCCGGCTCGCGCGCCTGCTCGCGGCGCTGATGCCCGACGAGCCAGAGGTGCGCGGTCTGCTGGCGCTGATGCTGCTGAACCACTCCCGGCGCGACGCGCGCGTGGACGAGCACGGTGAGATCGTGCTGCTGGCCGATCAGGACCGCTCGCTCTGGCACGCGGAGGAGATCGAGGAGGGCGTGCGGCTGGCGGCGGGCGCCCGTGCGGGCGGTGCGTACGCGGTCCAGGCGGCGATCGCGGCCCAGCACGTGGCCGACACGACCGACTGGGATCGCGTGGTCGCGCTCTACGGCGAGCTGGCGCGGTTCGACCCGTCCCCGATCGTGGAGCTCAACCGGGCCGTGGCGGTATCGATGGCGGCGGGCCCGGAGGCGGCTCTCGAGCTCGTCGACCGGCTCGAGAGCGGACGGCTCGAGGACTACCACCTGCTGCACGCCACGCGGGCCGACCTGCTGCGCCGGCTCGGTCGCGACGAGGAGGCCGCGGTTGCCTACCGGCGCGCGCACGAGCTGGCCGCCAACCCGGCCGAGCGCGCCTTCCTTGAGCGGCGTCTGCGCGAGCTCAGCCGCGCTTGAGTCGGACCGCGCGGCTGGCCGGCTTCGACCGGTTGCCGATGGCATCGCGCGCGCGCAGCGTCACGTCGACGCGCACCCTGCGGTGGCGCCGCACACCCTGCTTGATGGCGCGCCGCGCCTTCGAGCCGAGCGGCACCTTCATCCGCACGCGCTTGTTGGCCGGTCCCAGCGTCTTGACGCGGCGCAGGCGGTACGAGCGCTTGCCCACGTGCAGGCGGCCGCCGACGACGACCGCGCAGTTCTCGCTGCAGCGCACGTAGGCGACCGCGCCGCGCAGCCGCAGCAGGCGCTGGCGTCCCTTCGCCTTGGTGCGCAGGGTCGGCGCGGCCGTATCGATCGCGGACGGCGGGATGCCGACGTCGATCCGCAGGATCTTGCCGAGCAGCGACGCCTGGCTCTGGGCGTCGCCCTCGGGGTCGCCCTGCGTGCCGCCGTCGCCGGTCGACAGGTAGAGCTTGCCGTCCGGGCCGAACAGCAGCTGGCCGCCGTTGTGGTTCTGAGCCTGGTCGTGCTGGATCGTGAGCACCGGGCGGCGGGTGCTGACGTCGGATCGATCGGGGCTCTCGGCGGTGCGCCGGAACTCGTCCAGCTGGAGGTCGTTGCCCTGGTCGGTGTAGAAGGCGAAGACCCGTCCGCTGGTCGGGTAGTCGGGCGCCGGCGCGAACGCCAGCAGGCCCTGCTCGCCGCCGCTCTTCACGAGCGAGGTGAGGTCGAGGAAGTCGCTCGTCTGGTCGCCCGTGCGCAGCTTCACCGTGCCCGTCTGCTCCACGACGAACAGGCGCTGGGCGTCGCCGGGGGCGGCGGCGACCGCCACCGGCTGCGTGAAGTTGCCGATGCTGGACAGGGCGAGCGCGGAGCCGTTCTGGGTGAGCCGGTAGACGGGGCCGTTCAGGCTGGTCGCGTAGAGGTGCCCGACGCCGTCCTCGCCGAAGCCGGACACCGCGGCTGCCGTAAGTCCCAGGTTCGTGGCGGTCCCGCCGTCGAGGCGGTAGATGCCGGTGTTGAGCTTCGCGAACAGGTAGGTGCCGGCGAACGCGCCCAGATCCGGGTCGCGCACGACATAGCCTCCAATCACCACGTCCGGCCCGCTGGGGTACTGGTAGACGGGTGGGTGGTGGTTGGGCGCCGCGCAGCCCGTCTTGACCACCGTCCCGGAGAAGCAGTTCCACCCCAGGTTGGCGCCGGCGATGCTGGCCGCGCTCAGGTGGGTGATCTCCTCCTGGTCCGGGTTGCTGCCGCCCACGTCGCCGATCCACATGTCTCCGTTGAGCCGGTCGAACGACCAGCGGTAGGGGTTGCGCATCCCGTACACGTAGATCTCACCGCGCGCGAGCGGATTGCTCACGAACGGGTTGTCTGGCGGGACCGTGTACTGCGCCTGGGCCGCGGGCGCGAGCGCGCCGGCCAGCACGAGCAGTGTGAGGGTCGTCAGTCGCGCAATTGAGAGGTGAGACATTCCCGCGGTTCCTTATCGGTACGCCAGCGCAGGAACTTTGCGCCGTGACGAATCCTGCGGCCCGAGATGTGGTCGAACGCGATCTCGCAGACGAGCTCCGGGCGCAGCCCTTCCCAGACCAGCTCCTCGTCCGACTTCCAGCGGCTGGGCTCGCCCGAGCCACGCTCGCCGGTGCGATAGGGCTCGAGCAGCTCGAGCAGCTCGCGCTTCTGCTTGGCCCTGAAGCCGGAAGTGTGCCCGACGATGTGCAGCTCGCCGTCCTCGTCGCCGTACATGCCGAGGATCAGCGAGCCGACCGTGTCCGGCTCCTTGCCGAAGCGGAACGCGGCCACGACGACGTCGGCCGTGCGCACGCGCTTGATCTTGACCATGCCGACGCGCTCGCCCGGGCGGTACGGCGCGTCCGACTGCTTGGCGATCACGCCCTCGCCCGTCCCCGCCAGCCACTGGCCGGCGGCGTCGAGGTCATCGGTCGACGGGGTCAGCTCGACGGGGTCGGTCACCAGTGCCGCGAGCCGCTTGCGCCGCTCGGTGTAGGGCAGCTCGAGGAGCGTCTCGTCGCCCTCGGCGAGCAGGTCGAAGGCCACCAGCGCGGCGGGCGTCTCCTTGGCGAGCCGCTCCACGCGCGAGGCGGCCGGGTGGATCCGCTGCGAGAGCAGGTCGAACTCCTGGATGCCGTCGACGGTGACCACCATCTCCCCGTCGATCACGTAGCGCTGCGCCGGCAGCGCCAGCGCCTGCTCGACGACGTCGGGGAAGTAGCGGTTCATCGGCTTGCCGTTGCGGCTCTGCAGGTGCACCTCGTCGCCGTCGCGGAACACGATCGTGCGAAAGCCGTCCCACTTGGGCTCGTAGCACCAGTCGTCGCCCGCGGGCAGCTCGCGCGCGCTCTTGGCCAGCTGCGGCTGGATCGGCGGGGACAGCGGCAGGCTCACGGCGCCGCGCTCCGGTCCATGATGCGGCGCAGCATCGCGTCGGCGAGCCCGGGACGCAGGCCGTGAGCGATCCGCAGCAGGCGAACGTTTCCGGGGTAGAAGACCTCGCGTCGGTCCTTCTCCACGGCCTCGACGAGCGCGGCGGCGAGCGGCTCCGCCGGCACCGCGCGGTCGAGCTTGTACCAGTCGGGCATGCGCTCCTTCTCGTGGTCGTGCAGCGCGCTGCGGACCTGGCCCGGGTAGACCATCGTCAGCCCGACGCCCGTGCCCTTGAGCTCGTGGCGCAGCGCCTCCCCGAAGCCGCGCTGGGCGGCCTTGGTGGCGCCGTAGACCGCGGCGGCCGGGAAGGAGCGGATGCCCGCGCCCGAGGAGACGATCGCCACGTGGCCGCGGCCGCGCTCGAGCATGCCCGGGAGGGCGGCCTGGACCGTGTAGGCGGTGCCGAGCCAGTTGACGGCGGTGAGCCGCTCGATCAGGTCGGGCGGCATCTCGGTGAAGGGCAGGTAGTGGGCGATGCCGGCGTTGGCCACCACCACGTCGACGGCGCCGAACGCCTCGACGGCCCGCCCGATCGACTCGCGGTCCGCCACGTCGGCGGCCAGCTCGCCGGAGCGCGACACGCGGCCGACGGTGCAGCCGCGCGCCTCGAAGGCATCCGCGATCGCGGCGCCGATGCCGCGCGAGCCGCCGGTCACGAGCACGCGCGTCTGAGTCCCAACCTCCACGGCGGGCCACTCTAGTGGGGCAGTAGGATCAGCAGGATGTCCCACGCCCAGGCCACCGTCGCCGAGGAGGAGTACCTCCAGATCATCTATTGGCTTCAGGAGGCCGGCCTGCCGATGACGGGCGCCAACATCGCGCGCGCCATGCAGGTGTCGGCGCCCACCGTTCACGAGATGATCGGGCGCCTGGAGGGCGACGGCTACGTGACCCGCGCGGAGGACAAGAGCCTCAGCTTCACCGACAGCGGCCGCGAGCACGCCTCGCAGATCGTCCGCCGCCACCGGCTGATCGAGCGCTTCCTCACCGACGTCTTCGACATCCCCTGGGACCAGGTCCACGAGGAGGCGGAGCGGCTCGAGCACTGGATGTCGCCGATGGTCGAGGAGCGCATGCTGCGCGCGATCGGGGACGCCAAGACCTGTCCGCACGGGCATCCGATCTTCGAGGGCGCGCGCGAGCAGGGCGTGCCGCTGGCCGACGTCGAGGAGGGCGCCAGCGTGCGCGTGCTGCGCTTCGAGAACGAGGCGGAGGACCTGCTCCACTACCTCAAGGACACGGGCCTCCACCCGGGCCTGGAGGGCAAGCTCGGCCACTCCGGCGACGACGAGATCGTGATCGAGGCCGACGGCGACAAGCACACGATCACGCGCAGCGTGGCCGAGACCGTGTCGGTCGTGGCCGACCCGTCGCCGCCCGTGCGGGTGGCGCTGCCGGACCAGCTGGTGCTCGGCAAGGAGCGCTACGGGCGCTAGCTATCCATAAACGGCCTTGTTTCTGTAAGCTGCGCCCCCACGTGCGCACACTCGCTCTCCCGCTGGTCGCCGTTGTCCTCGCCTGTCTCGTGCCGAGCGCCGCGGCTGCCGCCGCCTCGCAGGGCCAGCGCGACGTGCTCGTGGTCTCCAACAACTGGGCCGGCACCGCTGACCTGATCGACCCGCATACGTTCAAGCGGCTCGCGCGGATCGACGTCATCCCGGACAAGGCCAAGCGGATCGCGCAGATCGAGCGGAACCCCTCGGCGAAGGCCGTCTTCGACTTCGTCCGCGAGAACATCGGGGAGGGCCACAACCAGTACGTCGACGACGGCTTCACCTCGACGAACGGCCGCTACGTCTACTTCTCGCGACCGAGCTTCGCCGACGTCGTGGCCATCGACCTCAAGACGCGCAGGATCGCCTGGCGCGTGAAGGTCGACGGCTACCGGTCGGACCACATGGCGCTCTCGCCCGACGGCCGCCGCCTGCTCGTGTCCGCCTCCACGGCGAACAACGTCAACGTGATCGACACCCGTCGCGGCCGCATCGTCGCCCGCTTCCCCTCGGGCGACCAGCCGCACGAGAACAACTACTCCAAGGACGGCAAGCGGATCTTCCATGCCAGCATCGGCACGGTCTACGGCCCGACCGACGATCCCTCGGAGGACGCCACCAAGGGCGAGCGGGTGTTCGAGATCGTCGACGCGCGCACCTACGAGGTGAAGCGCAGCATCGTGATGGGACCGAAGCTCGCCGAGTTCGGCAGGCCCGACATGAGCTCTGCGGTCAGGCCGATGGCGATCGCGCCGGGCGAGCGCTTCGTCTACTTCCAGCTCTCGTTCTTCTTCGGCATCGTCCAGTACGACCTGCGCGCGGACAAGGTCGTCGCCGTGCTCGACCTCCCGCTCGGCGCGGCCGCGGGCCTCGACCGGACCGAGTACCTGCTCGACTCGGCCCATCACGGCCTGGCGATGAACCCCAAGGGCACGAAGCTGTGCGTGGCGGGCACGATGTCGAAGTACGCGGCGATCGTGACGCGCCAGCCGTTCGAGCTGCAGCGCACCGTGAACGTCGGGGACGTGCCCTACTGGTCGCAGTCGAGCAAGGACGGCAAGTACTGCTTCGTGTCGGTCGCAGGCGAGGACCGGGTCTCGGTGATCTCCTGGAAGAGCGCCCGCGAGGTGGCGCGCATCCGAGTGGGCGACCACCCACAGCGGATGCGCGCCGGCACGGTCAGAGCCGCGCTGCTGCGCTAGGAGGCGGCGGGCGGTGCCGCGGGGGGCGGCGGGGCAGGGGCGGAGGTGGAGCCCGTGGGCGCTTCTTCGTTTGCGCGCCAGCCTCCGTAAGTCACGCCGACCGCGGCGATCAGCCCGAGGAAGATGCCGAACTTGCGGCTGAAGTCGATGCCGCCGCCGAGGTCCGGCGTCGGGAGGTCGATGATGCGGAAGAGGATCAGCAGCACCGCGAGCGCGCCGGCGGCGAGCACGAGCAGCGGCCCGGGGACGTCATCCGGGAGCGAGCCGGCGGCCTTCGCCACGGGCACGCCGATCGCGACCACGGCGACCAGGAACAGCAGGATGTCGATGAAGCCCAGCGCCTCCCACGCGCTCGCGTCGGCGCTGCCCGACGCGATGCCGCCGAGGTCGACGTCGACGCCGTACCACGGCAGGAACAGAGCGATCAGCAGGACGACTCCGCTGACTGCGGCGATCTGGTCGCCGAGCGAGAGCCTGGATGTATCCACAGTGGGCCTCCTTGGGGTTGGGCTCTGATTCGGCGCGCCCTCAGCCCTTCCTGCGTTCCGCGAAGGCGCGCAGCGCCGCCTTGGCGTCGTCTTCGTCGAACAGCCGTACGGCGTGGTGCGTCTCGCGCTCCATCGCCTCGCCCAGCAGCGCGCCGAAGCGCTCGTTGAGCATCGCCTTAGTGGCCGCCACGGCCGCGCGCGAGTTGCGTGAGAACAGCTCGGTCCAGTGCTCGATGCGCCCGTCGAGCGCGTCCGCGGCGATCAGTTCGGTGGCGAACCCGTGCCGGCGCGCCCAGTCGGCGTGGCGCGGCTCGCCTCCGAGCAGCAGCTCGCGCGCGGCGCTCTCACCGAGCACCTCGGGCAGCAGCAGCGTGCCGGCGTTGCTGGCGACCAGGCCGATGCCGATCTCGGGGGTCATCAGCCGCACCCGGTCGGTGCAGAGGCGCAGGTCGCAGCCGGCGGCGAACTCGAGCGCGCCGCCGACGCAGACGCCGTCGATCGCGGCGATCGCCGGCACCGGCGCGGCCAGCACGACGCGGGTCAGCCGCTGGAAGCCCTCCATCGTCGCCGCCCAGGCCGCCGAGTCGGCCTCGAGCGCCGAGTGCAGGTCGTCGCCCGCCGAGAAGTGGTCGCCCGCGCCGCGCAGCACGATCGAGCGGACGTCCGGGTCCGCGCCGGCCGCTTCGATCGCGTCCGCGATCGCGGTCATGGTCGGCAGGTCCCAGGCGTTGCGGCGCGCCTGGCGATCCCAGACGATCCCGCGGGCGCTGCCGAAATCGGCGGTGGTGACTGTCATGTGGTCCTCCGGAGGATCTCGACCGCCTCGGGCAGCTCGTCGCCGCGTGCGGTTCGGTGGACGGTTCGGGTCTTGTGCTCGGCGACCGGCAGCGAGCCGGGCTCGAGCCGGGCGACCGCGAAGCGCGCACGCAGCGCGGTGTGCAGCCGATCGCGCACGGCGTCGAGGTCCAGCTCCGGCGGGGCCTCCACGTACACGCGCAGCGGCGGGTCGATCGGGTCGCCCTCGGCGACGACGCAGTGGCGCCCGAGCCGAGAGTCGGCGGCCAGGATCGCCCCGATCGCCTGGGGATAGACGTTCACGGCCTGCACGCGCAGCATGTCGTCGCGGCGGCCGTCGATCCGGATGCGAGGCTCGGAGCGCCCGCAGGGGCAGGGCGAGGTCCAGACCTGTCCCAGGTCGCCGGAGCGGTAGCGCAGCAGCGGCGAGGCCTCGCGGCGCAGGTGCGTCCAGACCAGCTCGCCGCTCGCGCCGTCTTCCAGCTCGAGCGGGTCGCCGTCGTCGGGGTCGACCAGCTCGAGCACCGCGTGGTCGCCCACGGTCAGGTGCAGGCCCTCGCCCTCGCCGCAGGCTCCGGCCATCGTCGACCACACGTCGCTCATGCCGAACGTGTCGGCGACCGTGGCGCCCCAGCTCCGCTCGATCTCCTCACGCACCGCGGCCAGCCCGGCGCCCGGCTCGCCGGCGGTTACGACGTGGCGCAGCCCCAGCGAGCGCGGCTCGATGCCGTCCTCGCGCGCGCGGCCGGCGAGGTAGGCGGGGAACGAGAGCGTCCCGAAGATCGCCGTGATGCCCAGCCGGGGGATCAGGTCGAGCAGGCGGCGCGACTGCCCGATCCCGACCGGCACGACCGTGGCGCCGCTCGCCTCGATCGCCATGTGGTCGGCGATCCCGCCGGCGTAGAGCGCGTAGTTGAGGCAGTGCGCGACGACGTCGTCGGGCCGCAGCCCGGCGATCCGGAAGGCCTCGCCGCCGACCGCGCTGTTGGCCTCGTGATCGGCTCGCGTGAAGCCGACCGCCACCGGCTCGCCGGTGGTGCCGGACGTGACGTGCATCCGCACGAGCCGCTCGCGGGGCGCGCACAGGTGGGGCCCGAAGGGCGGGTCGCGGCGCTGGCCCTCGCGCAGCTCGTCCTTGGTGGTGAACGGCAGGCGCCGGAGGTCGGTCGCGGTCTCGACGCGGGCGCCGCGCAGCCGCTCCGCGTAGAACGGGCTCGACGCCTCGAGATAGGCCAGCTGCTCGCCGAGCGCGCTCACTCCCGCGGCGGCAGGTCTCCGGCGGCCGCCAGCTCGAGCGTGCCCGCCACGGTGCGGCCGTAGGCCTCGATCGCCACCCGCAGGTCGCCCTCCGGCGTGTCCTCCTCCTTGGTGTGCGAGACCGGCGGTGAGGAGGACGAGAAGATCATCACGGTCGGCAGCAGGCGCGCCATCTCGGCGGCGTCGTGAAGCGGGCCGCTCGGGATCGCCGTGTCCTTGCCTCCGGACTCGACCACGGACTGCCGCGCCAGCCCGATCAGCCGGTCGTCGAAGGGGATCGGCGGGATCGACCAGAGGTAGCGCAGCTCGACCTCGCAGCCGTGGTCCGCGGCCGCCCGCTCGCAGGCCTCGCGCGCCTCGGCGAGCATCGCGGCCAGCGCATCGGGGTCGAGGTGGCGCTGGTCGAGCAGCATCTCGGTGCGGCCCGGGACGGCCGTGACCACACCCGGCTCGCTCGACGCCCCGCCTACCGTGCAGACGCCCTGATGGCGGACGCCGACCTCGCGGATCGCCAGCGCCGCCTGGGAGGTCGCCATGAACGTGTCGCGGCGCAGCTCCATCGGGGTCGCGCCGGCGTGCGCGGTCTGGCCGGTGAAGACGGCCAGGTGCCGCTCCACCCCGAACGTGCCCAGCACCGCCGCGGCCGGCTCGCCGCTGGTCTCCAGGACCGGCCCCTGCTCGATGTGCACCTCGAGGTAGGCGCGCGCGCCGCGCAGCCGCGAGCCCGACTCGTGGACCCGATCCAGCTCGACGTCGTAGCGCGCGACCACGTCCTCCAGGCGCTCGCCGTCGCGGTCGGTCAGGTCGCGGACCTCGTCCACGTCGAGCGTCCCGGCGCACGCGGACGAGCCGAACAGGCTGCGCCCGAAGCGCGCGCCCTCCTCGTCGGCCCAGT
>Ga0075421_100003782_pt1 | contig 18187 bp, 6 predicted proteins | sample SoiMetdeltSBSDD5_FD_75292 | JGI IMG/M metagenome (GOLD analysis project Ga0075421, IMG submission 75292) | Bulk soil microbial communities from a Populus tree surrounding site in Tennessee, USA - Soil MetaG P. deltoides SBSDD5 | ecosystem: Environmental > Terrestrial > Soil > Tree plantation...
TCGAGGACGGCGTAGCGCCACCGGACACCGACCTCACGACGCCATCCTGTACGCGCATCTGGCACCACCCGGGCATCTTCGGCGCCGACCACCGCCGCCCGGAACGGTCCTGGTCGGCCGATGCGGAACAACCGCTGCTGGCTCCGTCCGGCCCGGAGGACCCGGTCGGGCTGGACGACGAAAGCTTCGCCGACGCGTACCGCTGCCTGGCCGGACGTATCATCCGCGAGGAGATCTTCGCGGTCGGGCTGGACGGGCGGCCGGTGGCGCACCCGCACTCGGTGACCCAACGAGCCTACGCGGTGCGCCAACTGCAGCCCGGCACGCCCGGGGCCGGCGACGACCGCGGTCCAGCGGTGTTCCACACCTACGCACGCGAGGTGGTCACCGCCCACTACGAGCAGCGGCCGGACGACCCACGGGTCGTGCACGCGGCGACCCTGCGCGTCGACGACTTCGGCGCGGAGATCGCGGCGGCCGAGGTCGCCTACCCGCGTCGCGTGCCGGCGGTGGACGTGCCCGAGCAGGCCCGGCACCACGCCACGGCGTCGGTGTCGACGGTCCGGCACCTCGACGAGGACGGGCGGTACCTGGTGCGGGTGCCGATCGAGCGCCGCAACACCGTACTCGCCGGGTTTGCCGCCGGGCCGCGGATGCTCGGGTACGACGAACTACGCACCCAGGTGCAGGCCGCCCTGGCCGGGGTACTGGCCATGCACCAGCCGTTCGCGCCGGTTGGAGTGCAAGCCCGTCTGACCGGCTGGGTCCGCAACTTCTACTGGGACGATTCGCGCTCCGCGGCACTTACCCTGGGCGCGGTCGGGGCGGTGGCGCTGCCCCACCACGAGGAGCAGGCGTGCTTCACGCCGGAACACGTCGCCGCGGTCTTCGGTTCCCGGGTGGACGATCAGATGCTCCAGGTCGATGGCCGGTACCGGCTCGCCGAGGGCTACTGGTGGCGCGCCGAGCCCGTGGTCCACCGGCTCGGCCCGGAACGGTTCTACCTCACCGACCGGGTCGAACAACTCGACGGTGGGATGACGACCCTGACCTACGACCCCCACGACCTCGTCCTGGTCGAGGTCACGGACCCGGTCGGCAACGCGGTCCGCGCCGAACTGGACTACCACGGCCTGCTGCCGTGGCGGCTCACCGACGCCAACGGCAACGTCGCCGAGGTGCGGTACGACCCGCTCGGCGCGGTCACCGTCGCCACCACGTACGGGCAGATCCGGCGGGCGCAGACCGGTGCGGCGGAGGCCTACGATGCCGACCCACTCTCGTCCTATGTGGATGTGAACCCGCCCGAGACGACGGCCGAGGTCCTGGCCGATCCGGGCCGGTTCCTGCAGCGGGCGAGTCGGTTCGTCCATCACGACCTGCACGCGTGGACCGAGCGGGGCGAGCCACCCTCAACGGTTCTGGTCAGCCGTGAGGACCTCGTCCACGACGGGGCGGGCGGAGGCACACCCGCCGGGGGGGTGCAGCTGAGCATCGCGTACGCCGACGGGTTCGGCCGGACGCTGCAGGGCAAGACCCAGGTGGCCGCGGAGCCGGGCGCCGAACCGTCCGCCGTGCGGTGGCTCTGCGGCGGACACATTGTGTACGACGTCCGGCAGCAGCCGATCCGCCGGTACGAGCCGTTCTTCACCACCAGCCCGGACTTCGTGGCCGATCCGGTGCTGTGGACCGTGGGTGTGTCGGTGCGCACCGCCTACGACGCCATCGGGAGGATCCTCCGGACCGAACTGCCCAACGGCACGCAGAGCCGGGCCGAGTACCACGCCTGGCACACCAGATTCGACGACCCGAACGACACTGTGGACACCTCGCGCTACCGGCTGGAGCGGGAGGCGCTGCCACCCGAGCACCCCGACCGGCAGGCCCTGACGAAGGCGATGGCGCACGCCGGGACGCCGACGTTCGTGCACACCGACCCTTACGGCCGGGCGGTCGCGCGGCACGAGGTCGGCCTGGACGGCTCGGCCCATCGCACGACGGTCCGGTTGGACCACAACGGCACGACCGTGTCCATCGTGGACCCGCGCGGGCTGGTCGCGTTCACCTACGACCACGACCTGGGTGGCCGGCTGCAGCGGGAACGCGGCATCGACGCCGGCGAGCGGCACACGCTCACCGACGCAATGGGACGTCCGGTGCACCTATGGAACGGCCGGGGCGTGCACGTTCGCCACGCGTACGACCGGTCGGGCCGGGTCACGGCGGTCCGGGTCGACGGCGCGCTCGGACTGGACCAGGTGGTCGAGCGGTACCGGTACGGTGACGAGCCGGGCGCCGTCACCGAGCCGGAGCTGCGCAACGCCCGCGGTCGCCTGGTGCGGCTGGAGGACCAGGCCGGCGTGTACACGGTGGACTCCTACACGCCCGACGGCGGCGTGCTGCGTGCCGCCCGGCGGCTGCGACAGGAGATCGACACCGAGCCGGACTGGGAACGCGGCGAGGCGCTGGAGCCCGAGGAGCACGCAAGACAGGCACGGTACGACGCGCTGGGCCGCACGATCGAGGAGCGCACGCCCGACGCGACCACACGCCGCTACACCTATGCGCTCGGCGGCTGGATCGACCGGGTCGCCGTCACCGGTCCCGATGGGGCAACGGTCGAGGTGCTGGCCGGCTGTGACCACGACGCCATGGGGCAGCGACGCCTGACCCGCCTCGGCAACGGCGTCACGACCGAGTGCGAGTTCGACCCCGAGACGTTCCGGCTGCGTCGGTTGCGCACGACAGGAGCGGGCACGACCCTGCAGGATGTCGAGCTCACCCGGGACCCGATCGGCAACATCACGCACCTGGTCGACCACGCCCAGCAGCCGGGCGTGGTCACGCCGGTGCTCGCCGGGCTTTCGGTGTCGGCCCACCGCGACTTCACCTACGACGCGTTCTACCGGCTGGTCGAGGCCACGGGCCGCGTGCACCAGGCGCTGCAGGAGCGCGACGACCGGAGTGCCACCTCGGACACGCTCAAGGGCACGCGGCACCTGAGCCCGGCCAACGGTGCGGCGGTCGAGCGGTACCGCCGGACCTACACCTATGACCTCGGTGGCAACCTCACCGAGGTCCGCCACGCCGGGACGAGCCAGTCATGGCGAAGCGAGATCTGGACGTCGGCGACGTCGAATCGCTCCACAGTGGACGTGACCGGTGACCCGGAGAGCCGGTTCGACGCCGTCGGCAACACGACGCTTCTGCCGCACCTGGCCGCCCTCGAGTGGACCTACCGCGACGGGCTCGGCCGAGCCGTCGTCATCGACCGGTCGGCCGCGGGTGGTCCCGACGATGACGAGCGCTACGTCTACGGCGCCGACGGCATCCGGCTGCGCCGGGTCACCCGCCGGCTCGTCAGCGGCGCCGTGGAGCGGACCGAGGTGCTCTACCTGGAGGGATGCGAGATCCGCCGGATCCACCGCGAAGGCGTGGTGACCCTCGCCCGGATCACCTCGCACATCAGCGACGGTCAGCGGCGGATCGCGACCATCTCGCGGTGGAGCGCCGACCGCGACGCGGTGGAGACGACCGACCTCGACTCGGTGTCGGTGGAGTACGAGGTGCCCGACCAGCAGGGTTCGGTGGCACTCGTGCTCGACGACGCCGGCGGGGTCGTGTCGTACGAGGAGTACTTCCCCTACGGCGGGACAGCGTTCCTGTCCGGTGAGTCGGTTCGGGCTCTCCGGCGCCGCGACCACCGCTACACCGGCCACGTCCGCGACGACACGACCGGTCTCTACTACTACGGCTACCGGTACTACGCGCCTTGGATCGGCGGGTGGCTCTCGCCCGACCCGATCGGGCCCCACGACTCGGTCAACCTCTACGAGTACTGCCACGGCGATCCGGTCAACCTGGTCGATCCCGATGGCCTGCTCGCCACCGATCCCCCACCGCCGGGCATTGAGGCACTGGCGTCGTACCCGCGCGAGCTGAGCCCTGAGCAGGTGAAGGCCGCCTACAACGCCGGCCCGGGCGCGGAGTCCGGCATCATCGTCAAGGAGGTCGTCCGCACCGAGTTCGGCTGGCTCGCCACCGAGACGACCACGATGTTCTCCCGAGCGCTTCCGGAGCCGGAGGATCCGCTTCCCGAGGGCCTGTCGCAGTTCCTGACCGACCTGAAGTTCTCCGGCACGGGGCTCGGCGAGGGCATCGCCGGCACCGACGGCGACGAGGATGAGGTCCCACCGGACGCCGCCGAACCCGACACCCACGCGGAGCCGGGCGGCGCGGCCGATGGCGAGAGCTCGGAGCCCGATGGAGGCGGGGGCGGACCCGCGGACCGCGGCGCCGGCTCCGGTGCGGGCCGGCGCGGCGCGGGACCCGGCGGCGGCGGTCGGCGGCCGAGTCGCCGGCGGCCACCCGCCCGGCCCGGAGCCGGCTCGGGCCGCGGCCGGGGGCGCGGCGGGGGCGCCGGCGGCGGTGCGGGCCGCGGACACGGCTCTGGTGGCGGCGGGTCGGGCGAGACACCTGGACCCGGGACCCCGGACGGCAAGCCGGGCGGCGAACCCGGCGGGGTACCGGAAGGCGTCGTCGGCGGTGTCGTCGGCGCGATCCGCACACCCGGCGCGCTCACTCCGGGCGGTCCAGGCGCCGAGGGTGGCGGCACCCGCGGCGGCCCGGGCGGCTCCCCCGGCGGCGAAGGTGACGGCGGTTCTCCGGCCGGCGGTGTCGGTCAACGCAACGTCGTGGGCGGATCCGAGCGCTACGGCGTGGGCGGGCGCGACGGCTACGGCGGTGACAGCTACCGCGAGGCCGGCTCACCGTCGGGAACCTTCGGCGGCCTCGGGGCCGACATCGGACGGTCCGGAAACGTCGGCGGAGAGCCGTCGCCCGGCGGTGAGCGCGGCTCCGCATTGGACACCGCCGTCCGCTACGCCGGCTACACGCAGTTCGAGTTCGGAACCGAGGGCGGGGCCGCCGACGGCATCCCCGGCGGGACTAACCTGTTCGGCCTCGGCCTACACGGCACCGCTGTGCAGGTCGCGTTCTTGGCCCTCGTCGCCGCCGAGACCATCCTCGATGTGCTCACTTGCGGCGCGTTCCGGGCGGCCAGCATGGCGCTGCGTAATGGCGCGAGACGGCTTGGGCAGGCCGCCCGCCGGCTCCAACTGAAGTGGAGCCGCTTCCGGCGGCGCGGCGGTTCAGGCAAGGCCAAGGCCGGTGGCTCGTCTGGGGCGAGTGGCTCCTCTGGGACCGGAGGCTCTCCGGTTGCTGGCGGCCCGGGCGCGACCGGCAGCCCGGCCCCACCCGAGCCCGCCATCGCGCCCTACGAGGTCCACGACGGTCACCACATCCACCAGTCGGCCGCGTACAGCCCGGTGAAGGTGAAGTCCGAGGTGGGCAACCCCAATCATGGCGCCGCGCTCACCATCGAGCAGAACGTGCCGGGGTTCACCGATGACCAGCACAAACTGGCCACGAAGGTCCAGCGCAACGTCAACCGGGCCCAGCACGGCAAGAAGGTCAAAGCCCCCGTGATCGGGGTCGTCCAGATCGAGGTGATCGGGGACGGGACCAAGGTCGGAGCGCCATCGCCATGGTTCGAGGACGTCAAGGCCTACTACGCGTTGCGCGCCGCCGGATTCGATCCCGACTGGTCGCTCGACGCGGTCCTGCAGTCAGCGCGGCAGATCGAGAACTCCGGCGTCCAGCTTCTCCGCGTCCCCGTGTTCTAGGCACCCACCAACTCCGACGAATCCGAGGGAACCGATGAACCCGGATGACATATCGCGCATCGAAGCCGCGGCCGGCAAGACCGTGGCGGAGCTGGCGGCCGACGACCCCGCGATGCTGGAGCGGCTCCGCCGGGCCGCCGCGGAGCGGCTGCGCGCCCGTGTGGATGCGCACTTCGCCCAGGCCACACCCGCGCTGAGGCAGGCCGTCGCTCAGCTCGACCTGGCCGGCGCGCTGTCCTCCACATCGGACGGCGAGGAGGATGAGGACGACGAGGAGTCCGGGACGGGTCTCGGCCGGCGGCTGGCGGCGACCATCGCTGAACGCGGCGCCGCGCCCGAGGTTCGCGCCGAGGCGGAGCGCCTCGCCGCGTCTCTGGCGCCCGAGGTGAGCGTCGTCGCCGGACTGCCGCCGGACGCGCCGCTCGCCGCAGATCCGACGGTGCGCGCCGAGCTCGTGCGGGCCCGGCTGCACCGCATCGGCGCGATCGCCAAGGTCGCGCCGGAGAAGGTCGATCGCGTCGTCACCGCCGAGGCCACGCCGGCCACCATCGACGACGAGTCGCTCGCCCGCCTGGTCGCGACGGGCGCTCTGGCCGAGCCGGATGCGGCCGAGCTGGGCCTGACCGTGAGCATCTACCGGCTGGTCGACGAGGATGTGCGGCTGACCGAGCGGCTGCGCGGCGAGCGGGTCACCGGTGCGCCGGGCGAGCGGGTGTCGCGGATCCGGGACCTCGCCCGGCTGCGTGAGGAGGACTGGCGGCGTCTGCTCGACGAGGTCGACGCGACCCCACCGGTCGGCCTGAACCGCGACCAGCAGGCCGCCCTGCTCACCAAGCGGATGGAGCAGCTCTACCCGACCGAGGCGTTGGTGGCGCGGGTCCTCCCGGCCGGCGCCCCGGTGGTCCCGGACGACCCAACCGGCCGCCACCGTCTCGCCGCCACCTACCCCGGCCTGCGGCTCGACGCGATCCTCGACGACGAGGCCGTGCCGGTCGCCGAGCGGCTCGGCCGGGCATCGCGCCGGATCGCCTCGCTGCGAACCTTCGTCGACGCCAATGCCGATCTCGAGCTGCTGCGACTCGACTACAGCCCGGAGAGCCGGGACCTGGCCCGGCTCAACTTCGTCGACCTCAGCGAGGAGGAACGCGCGGGTGTGGTCGAGACGGTCAAGGCGTACCAGCGGGTGCACCGCATCGCCCCCGACGCCGACCACGCCACCATGATCCTCAGCGCCGGCTACGCGTCGGCCACCGCCGTCGTGGCTGGTGGCGCCGACGCGTTCGTCGCCCGTACCGGCCTGGCCCCCGAGTCCGCGACCGTGTACTTCGCGCAGGCCGTCGAGGGAGTCGGCCGAGCGGCGAGCGCCTCGTTGTCCATCATGGACAGCCTGGCTGGTGGCTTCGGCAACTTCACGGTCGGCAACGTCGGCCCCGACATCCGGGACTACTTCAAGGCCGTGCCCGGGTTCGCCGAGTTCTTCGGCCGCCAGGACGCGTGCGACTGCGCCCACTGCTCCTCGATCATCGGGCCTGGTGCGTACTTCGTCGACCTGATGCATTTCGTCGAGACCAAGCTCGTGGAGAAGGTCTTCAAGGGATCGCTGCACGACCACGTGCTCGACCTGCGCAAACGCCGACCCGACCTGTGGCACACCCCGGTGACGTGTGCGAACGTGACCAAGGAACTGCCTCAGCTCGTGATCGTCAACGAGATCCTGGAGAACTACATCGCCCGCCGGCACGGGTTCGCGGGCAGCCTGGCCAACCGGGCCGCGATCCGCGACTTCGTCTACGGCACCCACATCGCGACCGCGGTCGACTCGTTCCGCCAGCCGTTCCTGCTGCCGCTGGCCCGCCTGCGCGCCTATCTCGACCACGCCGAGGTGGCGCTCGGCGCGGTCGCGCGGACCGTCGGGGCCGGCGCCGACACCGTCGCCGCCGCCGAACTCGGCCTGTCGGCTCGCGAGTTCGAGCTCGTGACCGAGGCGAACGCCGACCCGAGCTTCCTCGGCCGGGTCTACGGGCACACCTTCGCCGGAGCCGCCGGCGACGCGGTGGCGGCATTCGACGCCCAGCTGCTACTGGCGCCGACCGGGGTGAGTCGGGCCGAGCTGGGCGCGCTGCTGGACACCGAGTTCGTCTCCGCCCGCGGCTCCCAGCGGGCGCGGATCGTCGGAGCCCACCGCGGCGAAGGCAGCGTGCAGAACGACGTCGAAAACATCCACGACCTTCATTTGTCCACACTAGATAGACTGCACCGCTTCATCCGGTTGTGGCGGGCCGTGGGGTGGGGCATCGAGGAGGTGGACCTGACCCTGGCGCGGGCCCGAGAGGTCACCGGTCCGCTCGGGCTGGGCCTGGGGATCGCGCCGGGTGCCTTGGGTGGCGCGGCGCAGCCGATCCGGCTCGGGCCGCGCGCCGTACGGGTGATCCTGCGCGTACGCGCCCTCGCCCGTCGGTTCGGCGTGCCGGTCGAGGCGGTCACCGTCCTCTATGACGAGCTGCCCGCCCAACCACTTCGGCCGGACCAGGAGTCCCTCTTCGACCGCGCCTTCAATCTGGCCGACTTCGTGCAGGTGGACGGCGTGCTGCCGAAGGACGACGTGCGCTACCTGCACCCCTCGCTCGCCGACGACCCGGCCGCACCGGTCCCGCACATCCACCGCCGGCTCCTCGCCGGGGTCCGGGTATCCTCGGCCGATCTGGCCCTACTCGTGGATGCTCTCGGCCGCGCGCTCGGCGCCCACCCCGGCGCGGCGGCCGAGGCCGACCGCGGCTTCGCGCTGAGCCTGGAGAACCTGTCGCTCCTCTACCGACACGCCCGGCTGGCCGAGTGGCTGCGCCTGCCCGTGCCGACCCTGCTCCGGCTCGTCGACCTCGCGCCCGGCGTACCCCGGCGCCACCTGGCCGACCTGGATGATGTCGAGGCCTTCCTGCGGTTCCACGACTGGATCGCCAAGACCGGACGCACCGCCGACGAGGTGGCGTACGTGACCGGCGCCGAGGTCGAGCTGTCATCGTTTCCTGACCCGCCCGCCATCGCGGCCCGGATGGTCGTGCGGGTCGCCGCCGACGCCGTGCTCACCTTCACCGACACGGTCTTCGCCTACGTCGAGGGGGTCAGCGAGGCCGACTCGCGGGCGATCGTCGCGGCGAACGCGGAGGTCATCGTGCCGGCCGCTCAGCCCGGCCGGCTCCGCCTCGCCGACGATGCCCCGCCCGACGCGGCGCTCACCCTGCCGCCCGCGTTGGCGGAGCGCGAGCCGGCCCTGCGGGAGCTGCTCGCCGCGCACCACGCCAACGCGGTCCTGCCCGCCTACCTCGCGTCGGAACTGGGCGTTGACGCGGCGACTGGCGCCGCGCTGCTCGCGCTGGCCGGTGTCGCCGCACCCGGCCCGGGGGCGGTCCAGGCACTGCGCGGCGAGGGGCCGGTGGCGGCGCTGGAGCAGGTGATCGCCGCGACGGTGCGGCCGGCCGTGCTCCTACGCGGGCTCGACGCGGACGCGGTGCGTTACGTGGCCGAGTCGCCGGGAACCTTCGCGCTCGCCGACCTGACCGCACCGACGTGGGCCGCCCTGGAGCGGGTCGAGATCTACCGCCGCTTCGCCGGGGATGACCGCGGCGCGGACCTGCGGGCCCTGCTGGTGGCCGCCTCGAACGGCCTCGCGACCGCCGATCCGGCGTTGCTCGGCCCGATCCTGGGCGTCGAGCCGGTGCTCGCCGCGTCGCTGCGGACCCGGATCGCGCTGCCCGGGGAGGCCCTGCCCGCGTTGGCCAAGCTCGGGGACTGTGCCGCCCTCGCCGAGAGCCTCGGCATCGGCGGCGAGGAGCTGGCGCTGCTCGCCCGGGACGACCACGACTCGCTGGACCGGGCCGCCGACGCGGTGCTGGCCGCGCTGCGGACCCGCTACCCCGATGAGCAGGTGTGGCAGGAGCGGATCGAACCGGTCCAGGAGCAGCTTCTCCAGCGGCGCCGGGACGCCCTCGCGGACCACCTGGTCCACTCGATCACGCCGGAGTTCCCGACCCGGGCGACATCTACCGCTACTTCCTCATCGACATCGAGGTGGACGGCTGCTTCCGGACGTCGCGGATCGTCTCCGCCATCAGCAGCCTGCAGCTCTACGTCCACCGCGTGTTGCTGAACCTGGAGCAGGACGTCGCGGGCAACGTGCATGTGACCCCCGACCTTGTGCCCCGCGACGAATGGGAGTGGCGCCAGCACTACCGGGTCTGGGAGGCCAACCGCAAGGTGTTCCTCTGGCCGGAGAACTACCTGCTGCCGGACCTGCGCGATGACAAGACGCCGCTGTTCAAGGAGTTCGAGTCGCAGCTGCTGCAGAAGGAGATCGACGAGCAGAGCGTGCTGGACACCTACGGCCTGTACCTGCAGGGCTTCCGGGAGCTCGCTGGACTGGAGATCGCGGGGGCGTACCACGAGATCGGCAACAACACCGACGTGCTGCACCTGTTCGGTGTCACCTCCGACGACCCCGGTACGTACTACTACCGTGCGGTCGAGAACGCGTACCACGGCGAGGTCTCTGCACACCGGGGGGTCGTCTGGGGTCCCTGGCGGCGGATGGAGGTCGCCATCCCGGTGCGCCGGATCGCTCCCGTTGTGCAGGGCAGCCGACTGCACGTGTTCTGGGTCGAGATCACGACCTCGCCCGAGAACGTCGTCGCCGACGGCGGCTCCGAGTTCGTCGGCTACACGCACCGACTGGCGGTCAAGTTCAGCTCGCTGCGTCTCGACGGCCGCTGGACCGCGCCGCAGCCCATCCGGTTGTTCCGGGGGACACCGTTCAACGGCAGCCGCGGCGTGATCGACGACGCTCTCGCCAGCGAGGAGGACGAGTTCGGCGAGCCCGGGCCCGTGCAGCTGAGGCGCCGCCAGCGGACACCGCGGTACGACACCGAGCGGCACCGCAAGCCCCAGGACGGATACACCCTCAACGGCGAGGAGTGGGAGCTGGTCTATCCACAGCCCCGGCCGGACGGCGTCCTGCTGGTCGGCGCCGGCTACCAGATGAGGGCCACCGTGGACCTGTTCCGTCGCACCGCGGCCCGGGCGGGTCAGCCGGTGGGACCGGGCTGGCCGACGCTGCACCACAACACCACCCCGCCGTCGCCGGTGCTGTGCCAGCGCGGCGACAAGCTGTACTACGGTTCGCCGGCCTTTACCTTCTTCGATGACCACGCCTTCGCCGCGTTCGCCGCGGACCCGCGCCAGATCGAGCGGGTCTTCCACGGCGTTTACGAGGGTAGCCGGCCGCTCATCGAACATCACCTTTACGTCGGGGAGGTGGCCCGGGTCGGCTCAAGCGCAGTCGTGCGCCCGATCAACGGCTCGCTCACGGACGGCATCCTGGACGTCGACGGCGATATCTATCTGCTGCAGAACTCGGTGCGCACCGGGGCGCGGTGGCTGGCGCGCCGGCTCGGCACGACCTTGGCCGAGAAGGTGCAGCGGCGGCTCTTCACCCGTGGTGTCGACGGCCTGCTGGCCATCAACTTCCAGCTCGGTCTGAAGGAGGCGGCCCGGGCCATCTCGGCCGGCCCCCGGATCGACGACGAGGTCAACGCCGGACGGCTCGACTTCACCGGACCCTACGGCACCTACTACCGGGAGATCTTCTTCCACATACCGTTCCTCATCGCCAACCATCTCAACAGCCAGGGCCAGTACGCCCAGGCGCAGCGCTGGTACCACTACATTTTCGACCCGACCACGCCCGAGGTGGTCAAGCACGATCCACAGGCGACGCTCGCCGCCAACAACGCGCGCAAGAACGACCGGTGCTGGCGCTACCTGGAGTTCCGCGGGCTCGCACTGCCGACCATGCGCCAGGTCCTCACCGACGAGCAGACCATCGAGGCGTACCGGAAGGACCCGTTCAACCCGCACGCGATCGCCCGGCTGCGCCTCACGGCGTACCAGAAGGCGATCGTGATGCGCTACATCGACAACCTGCTCGACTGGGCCGATGACCTGTTCACCCAGTTCCAGATGGAGACCGTGAACGAGGCGACGATCCTCTACGCCACCGCGGCCGACATTCTCGGCCCCCGCCCGGCCCAGCTCGGCGACTGCGGGGAACGCGCCCACGCCCACACCTACGCCGATCTGCGGCCGGCCCTGGACCAGGGCAGCGAGTTCCTGATCGAGGTGGAGCACTTCTTCTCGCCCGGTCCGGCCGGCCCGGGTGGGATCACCACCCTGAGCCCGCGGTTCACGCTCGACCCCGCAGCCGCGACCACCGCCACGCGACTGGCGTTGCGCACGGGATCGCTGCGGGAGCTCAGTCTCACCGCCGGCGGCAACGCCCAGCCGCCCACCGACGAGGCACGGGCCGTCGGCCGGGCCCGGGTCGCCGCCCCACGCGCGGAGGGGGCAAGGATCAGCCTGGCACCGACCGCCCGAGTGACCACCGGCCCGGCAGTGTCCGTTGGCGACAGCCTCGCCGCCGACGTCGTCCGTCCCGATTGGAACGATGCCGCGCCCGGGGCCGGTCGGCTGCGCGCCGGCCGCGCACCGGCAACGCCACCGATCGTCCAACTGCAGGTCTACGGCCACCTGGTGTGGAGCCTCGTGCGCCAGATCGTCCCGGCGTTCTGTGTGCCACGCAACGGCGACCTGCTCGCGTACTGGGATCGCGTGGAGGATCGCCTGCGCAAGATCCGGTCCTGTATGGACATCACCGGCACTCGGCGGAGCCTGTCCCTGTTCGCCCCGGAGATCAACCCGATGCTGTTGGTGCGGGCAAAGGCGGCCGGACTGTCCACATCGGAGGCGATCGAGGCGGTCAGCGGTGAGGTGCCGCCCTACCGGTTCAGCTTCCTCATCGAGAAGGCGAAGCAGTATGCGCTCACCGTGCAGAGCTTCGGCACCGCGCTGCAGGCGGCGCTGGAGCGCAAGGACGCCGAGGAGCTAAACCAGCTTCGCAACACCCAGCAGCGCAACCTGCTGGCCCTCACCACCACCGTGCGCGAGTGGGAGCGCGACGCGGCGAACGCGGCGATCGAGGCGCTGAGTCGGCGGAAGACCGCGGTCGAGCACCGGCGCGACTACTTTCGAGGGCTGGTCAACACCGGTCTCATCGACGAGGAGTGGCTCCAGCGCGTCTCCCACCACGCCGCGACGGCGCACCGGATCGCCGGCAGCGTGTTCGACTTCCTCGCCGGCATCAACCACCTCATTCCTCAGCTCGGCTCGCCGTTCGCCATGAAATGGGGCGGCAAGGAGCTCGGGGACAGCTTCGGAGGCTTCGCCCGGGCGCTGCACGCGGTCGGCGAGTCCGTCGGTCAGGTCGCCAGCTCGGCGGCGCTCGAGGCCGGCTATGTCCGGCGTGAGCAGGGTTGGCGCCAGCAGCTCGCCGCGGCCGAGGACGAGCTGAGCGAGGTGGAGCAGCAGATCGTGGTGGCCGAGCTGCGCCGCGACATCGCCCAGGAGTCGATCGCCCTGCACCAGACGGCGATCGCCCAGACCGACGAGATCATCGCCTTCTACCAGGACCGGTTCACGAACCTTGGCCTCTACACGTATCTGTCGACGACACTGCAGCGGCTGCACCGGGACGCGTTCAGCGCCGCCTACGCGATCGCCCGCATGGCGGACCAGGCGTTGCGGTACGAGCGCGACGATCTCGACCTCACACCGCTGGGCGCGGGGGCCTGGGATGCCAGCCGGGCCGGGCTGCTCGCCGGGGCCCAGCTCGGCCTCGACCTGCAGGCGATGGAGCAGCGTTACATCGCCACCAACTTCCGCGAGCTCGAGGTGGACCAGTCGTTCTCGTTGAGCCAGGTTGATCCGGCCGCCCTGCTACAGCTACGGGAGACCGGCGAGTGCGAGCTCGACCTGGCGGAGATCTTCTTCGATCTGGTCTATCCCGGCCACTACCGCCGCCGGATCAAGGCGGTGCGGCTCACCATTCCGTGCATCACCGGCCCGTACGCCAGCGTCGCGGCCACGCTGACGATGGTCGGCAGCTCGCTGCGCCGCGAGCCCGGCCTGGGCTCCGACGGCCTGCGCGAGGTGCCGCTGTCGCGGACCGTCTCCGTCGCCACCAGCTCGGCCCAGAACGATGCCGGCGTCTTCGAGCTGAACTTCCGCGACGAGCGGTACATGCCCTTCGAGGGCACCGGCGCGGTGAGCCGTTGGCGGCTCACCCTGCCGAGGACCTTCCGCCAGTTCGACTATCGGACGATCAACGACGTGATCCTCCGGATGAGCTACACGGCTCGTGCCGACGAGGCCTTCCGGGCCGATGTCGAACAGCGCAACGCGGCGATCGAGGGCACGATCGCCCAACTGCTGCAGCAGACGGGCCTGTCGCGACTGGTCAGCCTGCGGCACGACTTCTCCACCGCGTTCAACCGGCTGCTGCACTCCCCCACCGGCACGCCCGTCGCGATCGAGATCGGGGCGGGGGTTCTACCCTTCTTCTTGCGCGGCCAACCGGTTTCGGTGAGCCGAGCCGTCCTGGTCCTGCAGCCCACAGGCGACCCGGAGGTCGGAGCGGTGGCGCTGACCATCGACGGGGGGCCGGTGACCGGGTTCGCGGCCGACGAACGGTTCGGCGGCCTGCCCTCCGTGGAGGTGACCTCGGCGTTCGCCGGGGCCCTGCTGGGCCGGCACGAGCTGACGGTGTCCGACCCCGCGCAGCTCGCGCCGACGGCCCCGCCCGCCGGCGATCCGTCCGGTGTGGACGAGGGCCGGCTTCACGACATTCTGCTCTGCCTCGACATCCGGGCCGACTGATCGGGGTTCGGCCGGGCGGCCTACCGGCGGCGAGTCCAGAGCTCGGCGATCGTGAGGTTGAGCGCTCCGGCGATGACGAGTGCTCCAACGTAGACGGTTGTCCGGGCCGCACCGGTGGCCGCCAACGCTTCCTTGCCGAAGCTGAAGGTGACAAAGACCAACGCGAGGGCGTAGCTGCGGATCATCCAGGCGCGGTGCCGGTCGAACCTTCGCGCGATCGCCTGGCGCATGGCGTGAATGGTGGTGCCGGCCCAGCCCAGCGACCACGCGGCAAAGGCGATCTTCGCGGCCCAGCCGACATCAAAGAACGCCGCGATGAAGAGCCCGCCCGCGGCGGTGAGCGTGGCCGTCACAACGTAGGTGCGGCCGAGGACGCGGTGCGCGCGCGGCCGGGTTCGCGTCCACCGGCGGGCCAGCTTGAGCTGCAGTGCGCCCGCGGTCAACGCCACGGCGCCGGTGAGCGCATGGATGACGAACAACGGCGGGATCGCTCGCCCGTCCGGTGCCACGACACCCAACACCACGAGCAGCTCGAGCGCGGCGGCGTAGAGGGCGTAGAGGGCGAACAGGGCGCAGACCGCGACGCCGGCCCAGCCAAGGCTCGAGCCGACCAACCGGGCGCGGCGTCTCGGACCCCCGGGCGGCCGGGTCGTCTGCTCGGGCTCGCGGAAGGTGAGCGACATCGTAGGTTCCTCCCTAAGCTCCCATGTCCTGGCACTGCGCCAGTCGATAAGTAGCTTAGTTACTAAGCGATTTAGCGTCAAGGTAGTATGGCGGCTGTGGTAAGTCCCAAGGCCGACGAGGTGGTCGCCGCGCTGCACCGGTTCGGGCTGCAGCGCGACCGCTTCCGTGCTGCGCTGGCCCGCCGGGTGGGCGTCGCCCTGACCGATCTGGACGCCCTGGAGCACCTGGAACGGGACGGCCCGCTGTCGCAGCGCGAGCTGGGCGATCGGTTGACGCTGTCCTCGGGCGCCGTCACGTTCCTCGTCGACCGGCTCGAGCGCGCCGGGCTGCTGCGCCGTGAGCCGCACCCGACCGATCGTCGCGCGACGCTGGTGGCCCTGCGCCCCGACGCGGACCTGCCCACTGTTCCCGAGCTCGACGATTACCATGTCGCACTGAGGCGCGCCGCGACCGCCCTGTCGGCCGCCGGCCGTACCGTCGTTGCCGACTTTCTGACCGCCGTCACCACGCACGCCGCGACCGCCGCCAACGGCCTTCATGTCCGCCCTCACCGCGACCGGTAGACGACGGCCAAACCCGGCGGCCTGCGGTCAGACCGCCCGTAGCGCCTCGGTGGGTGCCAGGCGCGCGGCCCGAGCGGCCGGGTAGACGCCGGCAACGGCCCCGATCGCCACCGCCGCCGCCAGGCCGCCCCACACCGCGGCCGCCGGCACCAGCGCGCTCCAGCCCTGAATGCGCGCAACGGTCGCGGTGACGCCGACGCCGAGGGCCAGACCCACGCCGCCGCCGAGCATCGCCAGGACGAGCGACTCGGCGAGGAACTGGCCAGCCACGTGCCGGCGGGCCGCCCCGAGCGCGCGGCGCAGTCCAATCTCGCCTCGGCGCTCCAGCACGGAGATGACCATCAGGTTCGCGATGCCGATGCCCCCGACGAGGAGCGCGACCGCGCCGAGTCCGAGGAAGAGTGATGTGGTGGCGTCGACGACCGCGAGCCGGGCCGCCAACGCGTCGGACGGGCGGCTGACGGCGACGGTCTCCGGGTGTTGGGGGTTGGCCGCCGGCGCGAGCAGGTCGGCCACCGCCTCGGTCCGCGCCGTGTCGGTGCGGACGTAGACGCGATTGGGATGGTGGTCGTATGCGAAGTACTCGGCGGCGACCGGGAAGCCGATGAGAGCCGAGTGGTCGATCTCCGGTGCCAGCTCGAGCGGCCGCAGCACGCCGACCACGACGAACCAGTGCCCGCCGATGAAGATTCGCGTCGACGCCTGGGGGCGGGCGATGCCGAGTCTTTCGGCGGCCTCGAATCCGAGCACCGTCACCGGGTAGCGTGCGGTGGCGGCGTTGAAGAACGCGCCGCTGGCCAACTGTCCCTCGAGTGCGGACAGGAGAGCGGCGTCGCACGCTCGGGCGGCGATTCCGTTCGAGCGGTACACCGGAACCCGGTCCGATCGGTAGACCTGGACCCCGAGCAGGTCGGCGGTCGGTGCGACGTACCGCACGCCGGGGGTGCGGGCGATCGTGACGGCGGCGGTCGTCGGCAGTTGGATCCGCTCGCCGGTCAGGCTCTGCGCGTCGGCCACCGTGAGGAGGTTCGTCCCCAGCCGGTCGATGCGGGCCAGCAGGTCGGCCTGGCTCGACCGGGTGATTCCGAGAACGGCGACGATCGCGGCGACGCCGATCGCGATGCCGAGTATGGACAGCGCGGCCCGCACCGGCCGGCTCCGCGGCCCCACCGTGGCCAGCTGCACCAGGTCCGCGCCGCGCAACCGGGGGTACGGCGGGCCGTTCACGTCGTCCGACCGGCGTCTGGGTGGCCATCGTCGTGCACGATTCGACCGTCGCGCAGTGCGACGTGGCGGTGCATGGCCGCAGCCACCTGGGCGTCATGGGTGATCACGACGATGGTGACGCCGCGGACGTTCAGTTCGCGGAGCAGGCGCAGCAACTCCGCCCCGGTCTGCCCGTCGAGGTTGCCGGTCGGTTCGTCGGCCAGGACGACCGACGGATGCCCCACGATGGCGCGGGCCACGGCCACGCGTTGCCGCTCACCACCGGAGAGCTGGTTCGCCCGGTGGCCGGCCCGGTGAGCCAGACCCACCTGCTCGAGCGCTTCGCTGGCCGCCCGCCGCCGTTGCGAGGATCCGACGGCGCGGTACAGCAGGCCGGCGGCCACATTGTCCACCGCGGACAGATGGTCAAGCAGGAAGAACTGTTGGAAGACCACGCCGAGGTGGTAAGCGCGGAGCCCGGACAGGCGGCGGTCGGACATGCTCTGCACCGCGTGGCCGGCGATGCTCACCGCCCCGGCGGTCGGCCGATCGAGACCGGCCGCGATGTTGAGCAGCGTCGTCTTGCCCGAGCCCGACGGGCCCATGATCGCGACCAGCTCACCACTGTGGACGGTCAGGTCGATGTCGAGCAACGACCGCACCGGCGGGGTGCCCGGATACGTCTTGCTGACCCGCGCGAGCTGGAGGACGGGGACGGTCACGGCACCGGTACCTCGACGATCATGCCCGCCGTCAGGCCGGCGCCGGCCACCTCCACCGTGCCAGCGGCATCGTCGAACAGCCCCGGCTCGACGTCGAGCAGTCGCGCGCCGCCGGGATCAATGAGACGCACCTGGTATCCGCCACCGGGTTTGGCGAGCAACGCGGTGACGGGCACCATAAGGACGCCCTGCCGCTGCTCCGTCGTGATCGCGATCTGGACGGGCGCCTCGTCGAGGTCGCCCGTACCGGCGGGCAGCGCCAGCCCGATCGTGACGGGGATCGTCGGCGGCCCACCGGTCCCCGCGTCGCGGGCGGCGACCCGGCCGATCTGCGTCACCGCGCCGGACACCGCGCCCACCACGGGCAGCGTGACCTGCACCTCGTCGCCGAGGTGCACCAGATGTTGTTGCGCGGTGGGCAGTTGCGCGGTGACCACGCGGGTGATCGAGCTGCCCGCCACGACCCCCGTGCCGGGAGTGACGGAACCGCCGAGAACGACCGCGGTCTCGATCACCCTGATCGGCCCCGGCAGGAAGACCACCTGCCCGAGCGGCAGCGTTCCCGTGC
>Ga0075421_100003784_pt1 | contig 18179 bp, 15 predicted proteins | sample SoiMetdeltSBSDD5_FD_75292 | JGI IMG/M metagenome (GOLD analysis project Ga0075421, IMG submission 75292) | Bulk soil microbial communities from a Populus tree surrounding site in Tennessee, USA - Soil MetaG P. deltoides SBSDD5 | ecosystem: Environmental > Terrestrial > Soil > Tree plantation...
GCCAGGTTCATCAGCCGCTCTAACTTGGCCGCTCCAATGAGATTGTAAGGAAGGAAGATGTCCTGAATGCCGGCTTCCGCCATGACTTCAGCTTCCCCTAATTTCTGGCAGGCGATTCCCACCGCTCCCGCTGTAATCTGCAGGCGAGCAATGGCGGGAATCTTGTGAGTCTTGACATGCGGGCGATTGGCGATTCCGTGCTGACTCAGATAGTTTTGCAGCCGCCGGATATTCGCTTCCATGATATCCAGATCAACCAGGATCGAGGGGGTTTCCAATTCAGAAATATGCATAGGCCTGTTCTTTAAGGACGCAAAACGATCTTGGCCATTGCCGAAGGCGCATCCACCAATTGAGCGAAGGCCGCCGCACAATCTGCCAGGGGGCGTTCTTCCAGCCATTGGGCCGAGGGTCGAATATCGCCGGCGAGCAGCATCTCCACTGCTTGAGCAAAGTTGGCGGGCGTGTAAGCGAACGAGCCACTGACGTGAATTTCGCTGCGCACGATAAAGTTTGCTTCGAAGGGACTCTCGGCCTGATGTAAACCGACGAGCACGACCTGCCCGCCGGCACGCACGGCTTTCACCGCCGTCTGTCGGGTTACCTGACTGCCCACCGCCTCAATGACCACCTCTACACCGAGACCCTCGGTCAGTTGATGGGCCAAGGCCCCTGTATCCGTCGCGCGTGCGTCACACGTCGCCTCGGCTCCCCACGCTGTGGCGGTTGCCAATCGTCCTGGATACACGTCGGAGACCAAGGTCACGTTGCCGCCGGCTTTGCGAACGGCGGCAATGGACATCAAGCCAATGGTTCCCGCGCCAATGATTAATACGCGCACGCCCGGCCCCACCCTACCGACGAGCGCCGACCGCACGCCGCAAGCTAAAGGTTCGGCCAATGAACCGGAGACGGCGCTGAAGCTTGAGGGAAGGCGAATGCAATTAATCGCCGGAACAGTGACGAATTCGGCGAACGCGCCGGAACGGTGAGCGCCAATGAGTTTGCGTTGCACACAAAGATTTTCCGAACCTTGTTGGCAGAAGGCGCATTTCCCACACGTGACCAGTGGATTAACCGTGACCAAGTCACCCACATTCACCTGAGTCACACCCTCCCCCAGCGCCACGACTCGACCGGAGAACTCGTGGCCCATGATGAGCGGCGGAACGCGCAAACTGTTCTGGCCAAGGTAGCCGGAGAGTTCGCTTCCGCAAATGCCGACGGCCTCCATTTTGATTGTGACCTCGCTCGCCGCCGGAGTCGGCTCAGACACTTCTTGGATTTCCATTTGGCGCGGCCCGAGCCAGACAACGGCTTTCATTATTTATCCTCGCTTCCTATTTTCGTGCCACGCAACCCAATCCGCCATGTCACTAGACCGGACCAACGATCACCAGGATGACGTGAATGAGCATGTGAGCCAGCATAGCCGCCTCCAGGCCCTTCTTCCAATAAAGGTAACCGGCAATCAATCCAAAGACGGTGTTTCCCATAACAATGTAGGAAACCAAGGCCACGGTAACCACTGGAGATAACATGATTGCGATAGGCAGATGGCCCACACCAAACACGACGGACGAAATGACAATCGCGCTCGTCATATAAATCGCATGCGGCTCGCCCTGGCCGCGCTGAAATAGCCGCCAAGGAGCCCAGACGAGCAGCGTCATTACTCCCCAGCGCAACAGCAGTTCTTCGGTGAAGCCGCCGTAAAGCAAGCGCGTTACCAGCGGAGTCAAAGCGTTTAGCGCCAAGCCGCGCGTGACGAACTCCGGTGGCAACAGGGGTTTCCATACCATCCAAATTAAAAATAGGAGGCCACTGCCGATTAGGCAGCCGATTAAACCCGGAACAATTTGCGGCTTGAAGGCTACCCACACCGACCGGTTAGCCGCGATGGCTTCCGCTACCGGCGCAGTTAAGCCAACGCGGGAAGCAAGCGCGACGCCGACCCACACAGCGAGCGAGACGAGGACGGCCGGTTGAATCACGCTTACAAGTTTTAACATCACCGGCGAGGGCAATGGGGCTGTTCCCGCCGCCACAGGTATGTTCGCCAGCAGTTGGGACAAGTCTACCGCCAGGAAAGAAAGAACACCGGCCAGGCCGGCCAACCAAAGAATTACAAATAGTTTTAGCTTGAAGTTCATCGTAGGATACCCTCGTTACTTCTCCACGCACGCATGACGTTTATGACATGCCGCGGAACCGTCTTATCAGCACCGGCCCCCAGACAAACAGCAGCAGAATCGCAATGGTGGGAATCAAGAACACGAGCCAGCTTGTCCGGTCCATTCCACCCACTAATCCACTGGTGGACAGGAGCAAGCTGGCAAACAAGCGTAGGCTGAACCCGATCCGCGCCTGGGGCGTGAGCGGTTGGGTGAGACTGATCAGAAATGAGAAGGCTAATCCGGGAACGACAAGCAGCAGGGCTGAGATTGCGCCGATGAGGCCCATCTGAGCGCTGACCTCTCGATCCAGAATCGAATGAGCGCGAGGGTCTTCCGGATCGTAGTAAATAGTCACCGTGTCACCCATCCCAAGGCTTTGCTGATAGAGAGATTGCGAGTAAGCGGTCCGCTCCAGTGACTCTTGGAGGGTATAACGCACATCCTCCACGATAAAACCGGCTTCGACAAAGCTGACGTAAGGCGCTCCTGGATCATCCTGATTGATGGACAGCCGCTTCACCGTTCCAGTTACGTGAGGCCACCGCGCGCTAAGAATCTTCTCCAGAATGACCTGGCTGGAAATAATGGCAGCGCAGACCCCGGCGATCCAGCATACAGCGGCGAGCATGGCGGGCAGCACCAGGAGCGCACGACGTAACGGGGTTGTGGTTGTAGACATCCGTGTCGGGCGTCTTCTAGCCCGCCTCGACCAGCGCTGCCAGCTTGTCTAACGCCATCCGCCAGCCGGTTTCATTATCAGCGGGCGAGACGCCGGGAGGCAGGTTATCATGGACTCCCAACACCTCCGTGCCGCCATCCGCTTCGGTGAGCGTAAAGGTGATCCTCTCTCGCCTTGCAGTGCTGGATCAGTCGTCTCAAATTCCATGACCTCGACGACCTCCTCATTCGGCACCAGCTTGACGAAGTGACCGTGGTACGTGTCGGTCTGCGCGGTTGTCTTGCCGGTCACTGTCGGCGCGTCGCAGGTGAGCGAGACACGGAACGAACCACCGACGCGTGCGTCGAACTCATGCACCTGGCTGGTCATCCCATTCGGCACCATCCATTTCGCCACCGCCTGCGGATCAAGCAGCGCGCGATAAACCTTCGCCCGAGGCGCGTTTATATGGCGGCGGAGGCGGGTAGAAGTGGTGGTCATAAATTAACGGGGTTTGAGCATTTACAGAAATGTAGTTTTAGGTGGTACTCTCACCGCAATTAATTACTTGGAAGTCATCTCAAAATGCAGTAATTCACGTAGAATCTTAAAGCAAACATCGAGTTTTCGCGCAAAATCAGGCCTTTTTTCGCAACCCTTACATGATTTCATTCATTTTGAGATGACTTCTTGGACTTGCTCATCTCGATGAGGCATTGCGTGAATTTCTGTTCATAGGTAGGTGATGCAACCAAGTGCGCATTGAAAAACTTTGAGGCCTGTTTAGTTTCACCAATGTAAAGGAAGTAAACAAAATTCCAAAGGTTTGTTCGAAAATCATTTGGATTCTGGTCGATAACAAAATCTATTGCGGATTTAAAGCGAGGAATATGAAGTTCGACATCACCCTGAGATAGTCCGCTAGCGGATGGACATAGCTGATCTGAAAATGCCCTAAAGTAATATTCTGCCGACTTAAAGAAATTATTAGTCCCAAAGTATGCTGCGCCCAGATAAAGGTTCGCACGAATTTCGCGATTATAGTCATCCGCTAATGACTCTTTAGCCAACACCTCTTCCAGAACAGTGATACTTTGTGTGTATTCGCCCTCATAATATAGGCTTTCCCCCATGAGACTTAATGTTATTAGATTAAGGGAATCAGACATGGGACCTAGCAACTCTACTACTTCCGAATATTTTTGTTGTTGGTAATAGATCTCTGCTAGCAGAGAACGTGATTTAACATACTTGGTATCATTTTGGGCTTCCTCCAACAAACTTAACGCTCTCGGTAAATCCGGCTTTCGATAACACTCGGCAGAAGTCGCAATTGCGAAATCGCGGTATTCAATTGAAGTAGCCTCTGCAATTACTTCTTCAAAGTAATCCAGCGCCCTGTGGCAATCATCAAGACCTTTGTAATATCCGCCGAGTTCATTGGAAAGCTCGAAGAAAAAATCATCCTGGCCTTCATAGAACGAGAATAGTGTCTCTAAATACCTAAGCTGCATTTCCATTGCTTCTTTTGGCATATAGAAATGTTCACTACTGCGGTTACCTGCATAAAACTCCCGATATTGGATCCAATCCCACATGGAAAATGCGTAGTAATGCCGAATAGAAGCATCGTCAAGTTGAAAGGGTTGCATTGCTACAGACAGCAATAACCGAGCCTCGTTCTTTCGGACACTATTCCAGCTTGCAATTTGTGAAACAAGAGACGGGAGCGAATTCAACCAAGGGGTTAGAATTTGAGAAGAGAAGACTAAAAACGCCATTAAGACAAGAAAGGCATTGCGTGCATATGTTATAAGTCGCGTATAGAAAGTTTCAGAGCGTGCCTTATTAAAAGTTTTGTCACTTATATATTGTCTAATATAGCCTTTGGCTACATAGGCATTCCAAATATCATAATTCCCCACATAGGCCGGGAATACGTCGTTGATGTAGTCTGTAAAATCCTCGCGAGTGATGATTACAACATATTGCCAAACGTTTTGTTCACTATCTTTTTGAGCAACTCGAACCTGACCTTCAAATGAAAACCTCACACACAAGTAAAATATCTCGAAATAATTACGAAGTTCATAAGATTGAAAAGATTGTCGAGCGCTAAGCAGCGTATCGCAGAAATCAAAGTCGTGGGATAAGATAGCAATCCTCATTATCTGATCAATGGATTCAACTGATAATCCATCAACCTCAATAAAATCTTTTGAGGCTTCTGATACGTCTGCTTTCGAGATCTTCTGAGAACGAAGTTTAGGAAAGAGTGTTTTTATTACACTCTCCCCCCCCACAACCAAGGCGACCAACAGGCCAAGGATAGGCAAGATCACATCCTTAATTACAGTCCATATTTGGTCGGCTGAAGGTCTAAAAGTAGTACTGTCCAGAAAGATCGCAACTGACATCGCACTATAAAGACCAATTGCCACTCCAGTTGATTTACGTTTTGTTGGGCTATGCGCACTATAAAAGACTGATGACAAAAGTGCCGCCATACCGAGCCACCAAAAAGACAAATATCCCCTGTCTATATACTTTGCAATTACGACCACAAAGCAAATTGGGACACTCACGATTGTCTTAAATCGAGAACTTCTTGGATCGTTCAGATTAATGTTGGCAGCAAAGTAGGTAATCACGCCCAAGCCAATCAACTCGAGAATTGAAAGAATAAAGCTGGAAGTAAATTGTCTTTCTGGAGACAGGATCGAGCGAACTGTTATTCCGAATAATTGGAAGAGGGAAACAGCAGAAATTAATGAAAGAAATATGGATCCATGTTGAGCGAATGTAATTGATCGAGAGAGATAGTGTTTATATCGAAGGCTAATTGCATATAGTTGATTAAGAAGAAAGTAAGTTAATGTTGTCGCCAGTGCTATTGAGGGTACAAATGCACTTGTGGGATACAAACCCAGAAAACTCAGTGCAAGAACAATGCTGAGAAGTGCCCAATTAGTGAGAAAAGCAACCCACCCAACCCAACTAATCTCGCGATTATAGACAAAATGCAGGCCAATAACGATAATGCCCGAAAGAAAAGAAAAAAGCCAAAGTACCCAAATCCCTACTTGCCAGGTTTGACGAATTTGATCTGACCTCTGGTAACTTATTGGCACCAAGAAAACCAAATAGGCCGCAAGAGTGGAGAAAATTGCTAGGACATAAAGGTAAGCAGCCTCTCCAAAAAGTGCGGCAGCACCATACACTATCTGATATGGTTGGTCTTGAGATTTTCCCTGCATCATTTGCCCTGCTTCTGAGCGTAAAGCCACCCAATCTGAATTCAGAGACCCAAACTGCCTCTTACCTCTTTACCCTTTTGGGTTGATTTTACGATTTATGGCGACGAAGTGATTATAGCACCGCCATCCAATGAAAGCGGATAGTTCCCAAAACCAAAAACCCGCTACGCGGGTTGCGCCTTATGCCGACCCACTCTCACGCTTCAGACGGGCCATTGCGTACACATCCACTTGTCAATATCAAGTCAGCCGATAAAACGTCAAAGGATTCCCCACGCCTTTGAGCAAGGCTTGATCCGGCTCTGCTCGAAGTCCCGCCCTTTTGATTATCGCCGCCACCTCGGGTGCGTGATACACCGCTTCCGTGCAGACGATTTCGCCCGCTTGCGCCACATCCTGGACGCGTGAGGCGATGTTGACGGTTTGACCGAAATAATCGAGCTGTTCGTTGGTTTCAATCGCAATGCACGGCCCGGCATGAATCCCAATTTTGATGATCAATTCTTCACCGCTCGCCGTTTGGGTTTGCTGCCGCATTTGGCAAGCGGCTTCGAGGGCAGAAGCCGGGTCGGTGAAGCTCGCCATAATCGAGTCTCCCATCGTCTTCACAATTGCGCCATGCTGGGCCGCGATGATGCCGCGCAAGGACGCGAAATGTTCACGGATTAAAGCATACGCGTTGAAATCGCCGAGACGGTCATACATCGCCGTGGACCCTTTGATATCGGTGAAGAGCAGCGTGAGGTTCTTAAGCTCCAGGCCGCCGGCCGGTGGAATACTTTCGGTGCGAAACAAGTCTCGAAACGTTTGGGAGTTGATCAATTCTTTGCCGGTGAGATACGGCGTCAGCGTGTAGATCGAAGCGGCTGCGGCGCGCTGTTCGGGCATGTAGGGCGCCATACGCTTCTCACACAATAATCCCAGCAGGATGGCCTGGCGGGAACGGTTATGGATGTGGAGCAGACCCGGTCCGGGCGCGAGTTCAAACGTCTCCGGGATTAACTGGCCATCGAAGAGCAGTTCAAAATCCGCCTCATGGATCGAACTGCTTTCATTGATGGGCAGATGCGCCACCGCATGCGTGGCCGGCACCATCAGCATGTAATGCTCGGGGGCCAACGTAATCGCCAGGTCTTGAACTGACTCAGCCGGGATGCGATAACTGGCGCGCAAAGAAGCGGAGATGACGTGGTGAACTTCAGGATGGAAAGAGACGCTGGTGGAGAAAAAGGTGAAAAAACCATCGCGTTCAAATTCGAGTTCGTCTAAATGATGAAAGCGGATTGCGCGCACCGCCGGGGAAACGGTGAAGGCGACTTCGATTTGCTCGTCGAGCGCGGCGGGCATCTCCAGTTGGCAGAGCGAGCAGTGCTGATGCGTGTTGAGCCAGCGCAGACCGCTTTCTTTGGTGATAAACGCGCCGCAGCTCGGGCAGATCGTCCCCCAGTTAAAGTTGAGGATGCCGGCATGCGTGGCGTAGAGAAATAGATCAATCGCCGTTGCCTTGGAAATAGTGGCGCGTTCCGCATAGCGGAAGGGACTCATGCGGAAGAGTTCTTCCTCCGGCGCATTGACGATGAATTCGGCCAAGCGGTCCAGCGTCTGAGCCGCAAACTTATTAGTCGCCCGGATTACATCGAGGCGCGAGGTTAATTCAGAGTTGAGCATCATCTACGTCCGGGCCGCCCTGAATTTTCGAGTTCACTTTAATAAAGCTTCGAGTTGTTCGCAGTGTTCGTTTTCATGATTTGCCATCCGCCGGGCATAACTGAAGACTGTCTGTTGGCGTCCTTTCGTGGTCGCCGTAAATGTCGCGGAACGTGACCAGTCTTTGATCTCAAGGACTTTGAGCGACTTCACCAGTTCCTGGCGCTGGCGCGTAAAGGCCTGTAACGATACGCCGAATTCCAACTCAAGATAGTCTGTTTTTCTAATCCAAGTCCGCGGGGAAACGTAGCGCAAGGTGGGTTGATCCTGAGCAAGCATCATCAGCATACTCTTCCCCCACACATCCGCACAGGCGCGCAAATGGGCCAGCAACTCATTCGCCGACCAAGTCGCTTCATCCGGCTTGAAATGCAAGCGGGCGTTTTCAAAAACCCGGCTCGCGGCCGCAATGCGGCGCGGTGTGGTTGCCAGCACTTTGAGAACCGCCTTGATCTCATCCGGCGCGATTTTCATTTAATGATCACGGATTCTCTGTTGCGGGCAATGTCAGAAATATAGCATCGCGCGCCGTTCGTTCAAGCTGGACCACGGACCCCGGATAGTTCGTCCGCCATTCATCCGTAATCACCCCGGCCGCATGACAGGCCTGGCAGTGAGTTAACTCTTGCTGTTTAGAAAGCAAACCATCTTCCCAATACGCGTATTCCCAGTCGCCGCCGGCCGGATTAAATCCATTGGCCCGTTTAATCATGATGCCTAACCCAATCGTTGAACCCGAGTCTGGAGTGGCGTTCTCAAGCTTTTCTTTGACGACAACACTGCCGACCGGAAAAACGCGCTCCTGACTGCTCGCCATGGCTGCTACCGCCGGCTCATTCACGTAGATGTTGATCGGTTGAAAAGCAGGGGCATGGAGGTAGGTATCCGAACCGGGAATGATCAACCGGCATAACCCCAAGTTATCTTGCATGACCAACGGAGTGGGCGTCAGGAGCGTGAGTTTTTGATAATGAGCAATGACATTCTCAAGGGTGGGGTTCGCATTTAATTGCGTGGAGGGATCCACGTTCATGCCACACGCAATCAGCCCGAGACAGGTGATCCCCAGGAGCAATGAACGCAACCCGAGTTGTATCGCAGAAGCTGTCGTCATGGACGAGACCTAGCGTCTCTCGGGCGGACTCAAGGGCCCTCGGCGTTGCAAGTGCGAGCCGGCCAATGCCATTAACCACAGTGCCAAGGTTATGAAAATTGCAACGTAGGCCGCCAATAAGGCAAATGGCACCCAAGCCGGGATGAATCGAAACTCAACCTTCGATTTACCGGCTGGGACCGCGACAGCCTTGAAAGCTCCAAACGCCTTGGCAATTTCCACGCTCTTTCCATCTACGCTAGCGCTCCAGCCAGAGAAATAGGCATCCCGCCAGAACAGCAGGCTCTTCTTCTGCGTGTCTACCTCGAGGATGAGACGATTGTAGGTTTGTCGAACCACGGATATCTTGCCCTCGGACTCAATGCCAGAGTCAGCCTCGGATAACCCAGCCTCAACAAATCCAATCGGACGATGCCAAGCAGTCCCGTTAGACCAGTAGATGGTCTGCAGGTCCGGCGATAATAAGCCTATAAATCCTTGTTCAGAAACAGACAGTTTGTCATTTTCCTTGGTTGCCACTGCCTTTTCACCAGCTTCGTTGGTTAGTTCATAGCGGCCTTGGTCTAGCGCGGTGATTAGGCATTTCATCGCCTCATCATTTCCAAGCCACCATTCTCCAGTAATGTCCTTTGGCGCAACGGGAGGGCTGCTATAAAGCGCCAGCATCGGCAACTGAGCTGGATCCATCCCGCCCGCTTCAGTCACATCCTTGACATCTCTCAAAGTTAAGAGCTCCTCGATATAGTGCCCGGCAGCGTCCGTCGTACCAATGGATTCAATCGCCGGTGGCTCATAGGGCTGCAACCACATGCTACTCGATGTGATCTGCCTGACGAACACCAGGGCGACCGTCGAAGTGTCAACCAGCGTTAGAAACATCAAGAACAGAATGGCAACTCGTTTCCAGTGGCGCTTGTCACCCCCCGTAAGCCATATCAGAACAATCAAATAGAAAACAAAGAGAGTCAGTGCCAAGCCGAAAAATAGGTTACTAAGCGCTAAGCCCCCATAGACAAACAAAAAGAGCCCGAGCGAGAATAATGTGGAAAGGATAAAACCAGGAATGACGATTCTCTGCCAAGGCGGGGGGCAGCGAATGATGACCTCCAGTCCCAAGCCACTCGTCAGAATCAGAACGAAGAATATGCCTAACCTAAAAACAGTATCACTGTAATGGTTAACGGCCCTCAGCGGTGAATCCCATATGAGGAGGGAGGCGAACAACGGGCTATACCCCGAGAGCAGCACCATCACCGAAGTGAAGATCAAGAAGCTCAAGAGCCTTACGCGCCACAGACGCCGTCCAACGGCCAGACCAATGAAAGTCAGTGGCAAGGCCAGTAGGCCGAGATAGGTGTAGCCAACATGTCGGTCAAGCGGATAGATACTCCAACCCATGTCCCCCCAAGCAAAACCTACTCCGGGTGTCCCAATGCTTAAGACCTCAAGCGGATTCCCCGGTCGCAACGCCGCAAAGGAATAGGTCCGTGTGCCGAGTGTCGTCCGCAAGATATCGGTTCCTTGAGCAAAGGTGGTGAGGGTCGGCAGCAAGCACAGGCCGACAAAGGCCAGGGCCATCAGCCAATACCCGGCTGGAACCGAACCCAGCATCCGTTTGGTATTCGCTATGAACCCGCCGGAATCATTGAACAAGCTGCAAACAATTACAAACAGGGGGATAAAGATTAGGTTCCAGTATAAAGACAGATGGTTGAACGATACCGCCAACGCCAGCAGCGACAAAATGAATGCCCAGAAAGTCTTCTTTTCCGGTTTCTTCTGAAAGCTGAGATAGGCCGCGGCAAAGAACAGCCCATACGCCACCAGTTCCCAGCCATCATCCCCTACATTAAAAACTACTCCAGGCGAGAAACTGCCCAGGATCAAAATAAAAGCGATCACACTCGGACTCTTGAAGACCTGACGCGCCAACAAGAGCAGTCCCAAGTTGAACAGGAGGGGAACAGCAAAACCGGAATACAAAATGTACGGATAATAGTAGGAGGTAACGGTGATGTTAAAAAGCCCGAGGATCCAAAATCCAAAACCAAAGAGCACAAACAAAGGATTGGCGCCCTGGGTCGTTCCCAGAATTGAAGTGTAGTAAATCGGGAAGCCCGTCCCCGCATTAGGATTCCACCATTCAATTTCTCCAAAACGATTAAGGGAATGCAAGTTATCGCGAAAAAACCCGGCCAACTCGAAGCGATCCCAGTATAAGGAATGAGTTTCCACAAAGCCGGTGAAATAATACAGGGCAATCCCGGCCAATATAGTTAAAGCCAGCATGAAAAGCAGTTGGCTATATAGATACCTGTGCCGGCTGAAAATTGCGACAAGCCTATCCAAAATTCTTGCCTCTTGTTTTCTTTAAACTAAAAATCCACCCCGTCCGAGAGAACGTAAGTCGCGCGCCTTATGATAACTCATTTTCCTCCGCCTTCGTCTTTTGGAGAGTGCTTAAAGCTGATGCGTGTTGAGCCAGCGCAGACCGCTTTCTCTGGTAATGAACGCGCCGCAACTCGGGCAGATCGTGTCCCAGTTAAAGTTGAGGATGCCGGCATGCGTGGCATAAAGAAACAGATCAACCGCCGCCTGTTTGCTCAAGCCGGCGCGTTCGGCATAGCGGAAGGGACTCATGCGGAAGAGTTCTTCATCCGGCGCGGCAGCGATGAACTCGGCAAAGTGATCCAGCGTCTCGGCTGCAAACTTGTCGGTTGCGCGGATCACATCGAGGCGTGAGGTTAATTCAGAGTTGAGCATCAGCTACGTAAAGGATAACCTACGGGTAGAGTAGAAGCTTGTAGCGGTTGCGGGCTTGTTTCATTGCGCCCACCGTTGGACTGCTCCTAACTCTACCCATTATCAACTCTTCTCACGGAAGAGGCCAAGCATATTTAAAAACCCATCAATAGCTGTGTAGACAGATGCTGCTTCAAAGATGAATGTGAGAATACCAGCAATTGTACCGTCTACACCGTGCGAAACGATAAAGGCTGACATATTCGAGTATGCCGCAGAGAAGAAGTAGTCATCTCGATAAAATAAAAAATCTGTAAACGCGATGTATTTCCCAAATAGAATCGGGCAGATAAACAGATTGACTACTGCAAATGCAACGAGCCCGCTTATGATTGGAATGACGGCGGAATTTGGGTTTTTGGAAAGGGCGCGGTTACTAACAGGTAGCGCTGCAGCTGTAAATAAGATGCAGACTAGAGTACGGCCAGCGGCCACATCTAGTTTCCGAATAAATAAATCCAGTGTCGGTGACTGTCCTCCGATAACCGAGAATAAGAACGCTATGATCGCTGGGCCGACTAGCAAGACAACGCCAATACCGAATAGGCCCCCGAGCATTTCAGCGAATGTAGCATGTTTGTTTGGGGTGGAAGAGGTGGGATCAGATACCATAGCGCTTAGGACTCCTAAGTTTTTGATGGGGTAGGGCTTTCTCACAGGAAACTGTTGAAATGGGAGCCGCCCAACACTGAGTAGGCCGCAACTTGCGTCTTTCACTCCCCCTTCAAGATAATTTTACGGTTCACGGCGACGAGATGATTATAGCATCGCCATCCGCTAAAAGCGGACGGCTAGCTCAACAACGCAAGTCCGCTTCGCGGACTGCGCGGCTGAAGCCAGCGACTTCCCCTGGCGAAGTGGAAGTAGTCTTTCGTCTTTCGTCTTTCGTCTTTCGTCTTTCGTCTTTCGTCTTCCGTCTTCCGTCCCGCGCAGCAGCCCTCCTGGCACGCTTGTTGCAACTAAAAAATTGACCAGACCCTCTACACCGGCTATACTGCGCCAACGGCAGTGAGCCAAAAGGTTAGAAACTATGTTTGTCAGTCACCTGCACGACAACCGGCATCAAATCACTGCCCACCTGGCCAAGACCATGAGCTTCCTGACGCTTTCCACGGCCGAACTGGAAGCTACCTTAATTAAGGAACTCAACGACAACCCCGCGCTCGAACTCGTCGAAGAACTCCGCTGCCCCAACTGCGGCAAGCGCCTCTACCGCCTCCCCTGCCCAACCTGCGCCGCGCCCAGCGCCGACGGCAGCCCGGTTGTCTACCTCTCCCCGCGCGAACCGCGCAACTATCGCTCAACTGAAGCCGAAAACGACGAGGCGCTCGACATTCGGACACCGGAACGGCTCGACGAGCACATCCTCCGCCAGATCGGACCGGCGCTGACGCGCGCGGAGCGACCGCTGGCCGCTTACCTCCTAGCCCGTTTGGACGACGATGGCCTGCTGCCCGAAGCGATTCCTGAAGTTGCGGCATTTAACCACGTTCACCCGCGCGACGTGGAGCGCGTGCTGTCTCTAATCCAACATGCGGACCCGCCCGGCGTCGGCGCGCAAACGCCGCAAGAGTCGTTATTGATTCAACTCGAATGCCTCGCGGAAGTGACTACGCCCCTCATGACCAAACTGGCGCGGACGATCATTCAGCATCACTTTGAAGCATTGGGCAAGATGGATTACGCGCGGATCGCGCGCCAACTCCGGCTACCGCGCGAGTCCGTAGAAGCGGCGGCGCGCTTCATTCAACGCAACCTCACGCCCTACCCGGCCCGGGTATTTTGGGGAGATGGAAAACATCCGGTCGGCAATGATGGCGCGGCGCTGCGCGATTTAGACGCTTCCATTTCGATCCTAAATCGCGCCGAGGGCGGCCCCTTGATGGTCGAGGTCTTCGCGCCGCTCTCCGGTTGGCTGCGCGTTCAGCCGGAGTTCAAGGCCGCGCTGGAGGAATGCGCCGAGGCCGAGCAGGAAACGTGGGGCGCGGCGGTTGAGCGCGCGGCACTCGTCGCCAAATGCCTCCAGCAGCGCAATCACACCATGCGCCGCTTAATGCAAATCATCGCCGAAGAACAGCGCGACTTCATCCTCGGCGGGGACGGCGACCTGCGCCCGCTCACACGCGCCAAAATCGCGCACACGCTCGGGGTTCACGAATCCACCATCTCCCGCGCCGTCGCCGGCAAAGCCGTCGCGCTGCCGGATGGCCGCATCGTCCCACTCTCCAAATTTTTCGATCGCAGTCTGTCGGTGCGGGATCGCGTGCGCCATCTGGTCAACGAAGAAAAATCTCCACTGACCGATGATCAAATTGCCGCCGCGCTGGGCGAGCAAGGCCTACAAGTCGCGCGGCGCACCGTGGCAAAATATCGCAAGATGCTCGGCATCCTGCCGGCCAATGTTCGAAGTCGGCAGGAGATATTTCGACCAAGACCTGTGAGGTCTTAAAAACCTCACAGGTCTACTAACACCATGACCTTCAGCTCCAGTTCCCTCTCCCGCGTCCTCTCCCTCTTTCCCGGCCGGGATGCCGAGCGTGACCCGCGCTTTCAGCACGTCCTGGAGCAACTGCCGGCCGCGGCCTTCTTCGTCGCGCCGCGCACCGGAACGTTCCTGGCGATCAACGGCAAAGCCGCGGCGCTGACGGAATGGACGCGAGATGAGTTGATGCGGCAGTCGCTGGCGGAAATCATCGTCGCCCCACCGGGCGAGGCGGCGCTGGAACAATTTTATATGCTGGAACCAGGCAACGTCCGCCATCTCTCCGCCATCCCGCTGCGCACGCGCTCCGGCCGTTTAGCCCTCGCCGACTTGCGGCTCTCGGCGCTGGAGGATCCGGAACGCGGCGAGACGTTGGTGCTCGCGCTCGCGACTCCGGTCGAGGAACGGCTGGCGCACCAAAAAAACAAAGCGCAGCAGGAACGGGTCCTGGAAACGATGGATCAACTCTTAACTCTTTTCGCCGCGCCCACCGAAGGCTCACTGGAATTAGTCGTTCAACTGATTCGTGAAATGCTGAGCGCCGATGCCGCCGGTCTGTACCGTGTCCGGAGCGACGCCCCCGGCTTGCACTTGGGATATTCCGATGGCGTTCCGCCCGGCTTCCCCCCGGCCATTGCGCCCGACCAGTCCGCTTATTTGACCAGCCCGTTAACGTGGTCCAGCGGCCAGCGCACGGAAGCTTTTCTCAATCAATCGGCGCGGCTGGCCGGTTGGTCTCAATTCATTGCGTACCCCATCGGCGAGGCGCCATTCGTCATTGGATCGTTGTTCGTCGCGTATCGCGCCAGCAATCCCGCCTCCGCTCAAACGCCGGCGTTGTTAGCCGTGGCAGCGCGCCACGTTCATCACTTGATCATCCAGATCACCCGCGAAGCCAATCATCTCAACGCACAGGAACTGGCGCTCCGCCTCTCCAGCCGGCTGGCCGCCATCAACGCTCAAATCGAAGAAGGCGTCGTACTCATTAACGATGCCGGGATGATTGATGAATTCAACCCGGCCGCCGCCCGGATGTTCGGCTACCGCTCTGAGGAAGTGACCGGCCTCTCCTGCGATGATGTCCTGGTAGCCGAGGGCCAATTGACGGAAGCCATCCGCCGCAGCCGGCGTGACAGCAGCCTCGGCGAGTTCGAGGGCGTGCTGCATCGGCGCGGCGGCGAGGCTTTTCCGGCGTCTATCCGCCTGCAGCCGTTATCCATTCCCGGCGGCGGCTGCGTGCTCACGCTGCGCGATCTGTCCGAGGCGCGGGCGAGTGAAGTCCGGCTGGAACACCTGGATCAAATGGCTTACATGGGCCAGGCCACGCAGTCCTTTGCGCATGAAGTGCGCGGGCCATTGAACAACATCGCCATGGGCGTGCAATACCTCGCCACGCGGCTGCCGGCCGAAGAGGCGTTGCAATCGGCGTTAAGCAAAATTCAGGCCGAGTGCAATCGGCTCTCCGCGCTGATGAACGACATGCTGGCCTGGGCCAAGCCGGTAGACCCCAAACTCGAACCGATTGATCTCGCCCCGGCCCTGAAGCGTCTGCTCAATCGCTGGAACGCCAAAATTGCGCAGCGCAACGTCCGCTTGAATTTCAATGCCGTGGAGAACTGTCCGCTCGTGCTGGCCGATCCTCGGCTAATTGAACAAGTCTTCGTCAACCTGATAGACAACGCGCTCCAGGCCATGCCGGCCGGGGGCCATCTCTCCCTCTCACTACGGCCGGTGAGCCGCGGCGCGCAGGGAAACTTCGTCGAGGCGCGCGTCGTCGATTCGGGACCCGGCATTCCGGAAGAAATTCGCCGCCGCATTTTTGATCCGTACTTTACGACCAAGCCGGATGGCACCGGGCTGGGCCTGGCGATTTGCAAACGGCTGGTGACCATCCATCGCGGCGTTATTGGAATCGAAAGTTTTCCGGGAACGGGGACGATTTTTACGGTGATGTTGCCGGCGCATCAAGACGTGATTCGTGACGCGTGACACGTGAAAGTCACGTGTCACGCGTCACGAATCACGTATCACGCACTGGAGATAACACATGACCGCTACCATCCTCCTCGTCGAAGACGACCAGACCGCGCGCTCTTTTATGGCGCCGCTGCTGCGCGACGCCGGTTACGAAGTGCGCGAAGCGGAAACGCTGGAAGCCGCGCATCGGACACTGGATCGCAGCGAAGCGGACATCATTATTCTGGATGTGCAACTGCCGGACGGTTACGGGCCCAATCTACTGGAGCGCGTCACGCGGGAACAACCCGGCCTGCCGGTGATTGTGGTGACCGGTTTCGGGGACATTGACATGGCCGTCGAGGTGATGAAACTCGGCGCGCTGGATTTTATTCAGAAGCCGGTGGACATGGTTCGCTTGCGTCAAGCGGTGGACAAGGCGATGGAATCCATCGCGCTCCGCCGCGAGTTGGCGCTGCTGCGCAGCTCACGCCACCCAACCGACTCCTGGGTCATCGGCGAGACACCGGTCATGAAGCGGCTCGCGCACATCCTCGCGCGTGTCGCGCCGTCCAACGCCACCCTCCTCCTCACCGGCGAAAGCGGAACGGGCAAGGAAGTGCTCGCCGCCGCCATCCACAAAATGTCGCCGCGCGCCGACCGGCCCTGGATCGCCGTCAACTGCGCCAACTTCAGCGACACCCTGCTCGAGTCCGAACTCTTCGGCTATGAGGCCGGCGCATTTACCGGCGCGACGAAGAAAAAGGACGGGCTGTTCGCCACCGCCGACGGCGGAACTTTGTTTCTGGATGAAATCTCGACGATGAAGCCGGAACTGCAAGCCAAACTGCTGCGCGTGCTGGAAGATCGCTCCATCCGCCGTTTGGGCGGCAACACCGAGACCAAAGTGGATGTGCGCATCCTGGCGGCTTCCAACCGTGACCTCCCAGAACTGGTGAAGACCGGCGCGTTCCGCGAAGACCTTTATCATCGCCTCAACGTCGTCGAACTGCGCCTGCCGCCATTGCGCGAACGGAAAGCGGACATCCCGGCGCTCGTTGGCTACTTCATTCAGAAATACAACCGCGAAATGGGCCACAGCGTGCAGGGCGTAAGTCCGTTGGCGCTGGAGACGCTCAAAGCGCAGGAGTGGCCCGGCAACATCCGCCAACTGCGCAACGCCATCGAACGCGCCATGCTCTTCGCCGACGGCGACACCCTCGAAATCGGCCACTTCGCCCCCGACATCGCCAGCATCTACGCGTAAGTCCGAAGTCCACAGTCCGAAGTTAGAAGCCAGAAGTCAGGAGTCAGGAGTCAGAAGACGAAAGGCCCACATGGGTCTTCGATCTCTGACTTCTGTATTCTCAGTCCATCACGGAAGCATCCCCTCGACTTCGCCTAGCAATCCTTCGACACTTCGCGCGGCATACAACTTGCACTTCTAAAAACGTCATTCCCGCTTTCGCGGGAATCCAGAGCGAGTGTCCTAGACTCCCGCACCCTGAAGGGTATCTTCGACCTTCGCGGGAGTGGCGTTTCGATACAAGGACTGACGACTTCGGATTGGAGAAGATGATGCTTACCTTGTTAACCCCCGCTGATCTACGTCTGATGATGGGATTAGCTTTCTTTCCAATTGGTCTATTTGCCATTGTGTCCGGTCTCCTCATTCTCATCCTCGGCCCATACCGCAAAGAAGCACAAATCCTCGCCACGCAATCGGCGCGCATCAGCCAAAAAGGACTCACCGAAAACATCACCGCCGTCACCCAATCCGCCACGGCGCTGATCGAAGCCGTGAACAACCTCATCCGCACCTCGTCCGGCAACGCCATCGTCCTCATTCTCGTCGGCGCGCTGTGTGAGGCTGCGGCGTATTGGTTGTTGATTGCAAATACCTAAATGTCAGGGTCCAAGACATCGCTAACAATTTTAGAAAGTGATTTTATCTCGCCAAAGGTCCAAGACATCGCTAACACTCTTATGATATTTTGTGATGAACGAATTCGGGTTTGAGCCGTGC
>Ga0075421_100003785_pt1 | contig 18177 bp, 10 predicted proteins | sample SoiMetdeltSBSDD5_FD_75292 | JGI IMG/M metagenome (GOLD analysis project Ga0075421, IMG submission 75292) | Bulk soil microbial communities from a Populus tree surrounding site in Tennessee, USA - Soil MetaG P. deltoides SBSDD5 | ecosystem: Environmental > Terrestrial > Soil > Tree plantation...
GATGGCACACACGACACGAAAGCCATGAAACGTGGAGTGTCACACGCGATGATGGCCGGAGCGATGTCCCGGAGGAACACCGACAGGACCGCCTCGGGGTCGTTGCCGGACGGCTTGATGAGCCCAGCCAGCTTCTCCGCGAGCCGCTCCCTGTCACCTCCGGTCTTCAGTGGAACCTCGTCAAGGCTGAGCTGTCGCAGGCACTCGTCGAAGACGAGCCGGGCCAGCTTGTGGTCCAGAGTGTGCATGGATTTTCCGTTCACGTCCCGTCCCTACTTCGCCGCGGCCATGATTCCCTTGAGCCATCCGGCAAACGCCGACGTTCCGGCTTCCAGCTTGGCCATGGCGGCGGTGCCGATGATGACCCCGTCACAGGCGCCACTGCCGCGCAGCTCTTCGACATCGGCAGGCTCGCTGATACCGAAGGCGGCGCAGACCGGCAGATCCGGACGGAGCGACTGGACCTCCGCCCGCTTCCGCTGAAGATCATCCAGGGATGCCGCCCTGGTTCCTGTGTTCGGCCCCAGAGAGGCGTACACGAAGCCTCCGCCGCGGGAGATGACACGCCGGTCGGCATCGGACAGGCCGGCGGCGGTGGCATCCACCGCGGGGATGACGACCGCGCCATCTTTTGCGGCGGCCAGAGCGTAGTCCGTGATATCCGGTGGGTCGGTCTCGAACAGGTAGCCGGAAACTCCGGCGCGTAGCGAGGATGGCGCCGACCAGGCGGCGGGCGAGGGCCATGCTGACCCATAGACGATGGCCACCCGCACGGGGGCACGTAACAGCCATTCGAGCCGATGGGCCTCGGAGCCGGGCTCGGCATCCCGCAGTGCCCGAGCGATCAGCTGGCCGGTCCTGGGTGACCACTGAGGTTCGGGGCGTCGCGCTGCGGGGCTCGCTCGCTGGCGCTCGCTCGCTCCTCGCGCTCGCGGAGGATCCGAGATCGCGGGGAATTCGATGAAGTCCACGTCATGGCGCACACACAGGCGCAGCGCTTCCAGGCTCGCGCTCCAGGACGGGAAACCGGGCACGAGATAGATCCCGACCGCGAGTTCTCCCCGTCTCGTGTTGCCGCCGATGACGTCCGACAGCCGGGACAGCGTCATCGTTCGCCTCTGCGCATCGTGGGCAGCGTGGACACGACCCGTAGCGCGCAGTACGACTCCCACAACGTGGCATACGGCCGCGCTCCGTAACCGCCATCCGGCTTGCCAAGACCGTCCACCGCCGGCCCGAGCCGATCCGTCCAGACCGTCGAGTCCAGCACCTCGCCCGCCCGGAAACTCCAGTAGGAGGCGGCCAGTGACGGGGTGTCATCGGCCGCGGACAGGGTCGCGAGCCCGGACGGCGTGGTGAACCGCGATCTGAGCCATTCGGCGGTGACGCGGCTGTCGGCGGTTCCGAGTGGGTGCCCCAGGAGCGACAAGCTGCAGACGGCACAGTAGGTGTGCTCAGTGTCCGATGGCAGGCCCGGCATGCCCGCGTAGCCCCCGTCATTGTCCCGGCAGTCGCGGATGAAATCGACAAGCGATGCCGACACCTCGGGCGCGAGCAGGCCGAGCGCGCCCAGCTGCTCGAGTGCGCGCAGGACATAGAACATCTCGTCGATATCGGAGGTGGCAGGTCGGCCAGGCACGGCCAACTCGCTGACGAACCAGGCCGCAAGCTCGCCGGGAATGTCCTGGCGCCGGCTCGAGAGCGTGAGCGCGCGCACCGCGTAGTAGCTCGCGGCCCGGGATGGCTCCGGGTCGGCCGCCGTCATGGCGAACGTGCCGCCCGGCCGGCGGCAGTCGTCGATGAACGGGGCGGGAGTGACCAGCTCGCCGGAGAGTATCGCGGTGATCTCGGCCGCCCACCGGAGTGCCTCCAGAGTCGGCTCGTCCTCGCGGGCTTCCAGGTACCGGCCCGGCCCTTGTTGGCGGGATTTCAGGAAGCGCAGCGTTGCGCTGGCCGGAAGCAGCGTCAGAGAACTGGCCGGAAAAGGCATCGCGGAAACGCTCCTCTCGTGGACGCGGTGGCTCGGGAATCAGCCGCTGACAGTGCCGAATATGTGACTTTGCGGCGGGATCTCAAGGAAGTCGAGGCCGGACAGAGCACCAGGGGCCGGAAGGCTCTTGGGCGCCGGGCCATCGAAGAGGAGACCATTCCGCAGTTCATCGCGGTACGCAGCGAGCTGATAGCTTCGGTATAGCGGCCGTATCTGCTCGTGAGCGTCGTTCATCCGCTCAGGGTCGAGGAAGGTGCTCGCCGTCGCCATGCTGCTTATCTCGCTCAGCGCGGCTATGGAGATGGTGAAGCTGACGAGGTCGCTTGACATCACCATGGACGGATCGTTGACGGTGTACTGATACGGCTTGGGCAAAGCCTCGAGCAGATCACCCGCGTAGATGATGAACTCCGCGGCACCGTCCATCGTCTCCGGGCTGGTGAGCATATCCTGGCACATGACATAGTTCAGATAGCCGAACAGCTGGGGATTGCGGCTGTAGTAGAGCAACGTGGCAAGGCCGTCAGGTTGGTGCTCCTCGAAAGTGACTCGCCGGCGCTGCCGCAGGGCATTGATACAGGTCCCATAGCAGCCGGAGTCGATGAGAGCGATGGAGGGCCGCCGGAGAATCGAACTCAACCTCAGCGTGTTTGTCCGAATGGCCCTCGACACATGTGCCAGATGCAGGTGACGACCTGGTTCCAGGGCGGTCGCCGCGACGAAGAACGGCAGCGCGTCGCGGGCCAGAAAGACCAAGGTCTCGATCGAGTTCTGTCGGCACCAACGCAGCGCCCAGTTCGTGAAGCTGTACCAGACTGGAGTCCACGGCTTGATGACGTTGAGGAACCGCTCGGTAGTCTCACAGAGCCAGGCCGGCAGGTCGCTCTGCGAAGCGAACGTCCGGTTGCACAGCTGATCCACCTGACGATGGGAGAGGTCGTTCGCGGCGATCATCGCGCTGCGGAACTCCGCACCGGCCTCCTCGGCGGACGGGGCTTCGGCTGAACTCGCGACCCGCCACCTCTCCAGGCAGAAGTCGACGATCGCTCGGGTGTACTCCGCGGCGAGCCGATATTCGCCCGCCTTGGGCAGATCCCGTAATAGATCCGTCAGCCATTCAGGTACGGCGGAAACCGGTATCGGATAGCCGGCTTTCCTGCTGGCCGGAACAAGAGAGACTTGACCGGGGGCGCGCAAGGTGGTCGATGAGTTCGCGGTCATGAGATTGGGTACGACTCACCTTGTGGGGCCAGATCCGCCCACGCCAGTCGGCTGCGGCGCAGGCTCGCGGCGTCGCCCGCGGTTGTGTCTCGCACGAATTTCTCCTAGCAAGCAACGGAACGAGGACAGCCGGCACAGCGGCTGGCGTCGCAGCCTTGTCGGTTCTGGGGCTGACAGGCACTCTAATCAGGCGCGGACCACAAAACGGCAAACACAAGGAGCACCGGAGTGCTCCTTCTGCTTGTCGTCGCGGAGAGGGCAGGATTCGAACCTGCGTAGGCACCTAGTGCCTGCCCAACTGACGCTGGGCCCCATTTGGCCACTTTGGGAACCTCTCCAGAGAGTTGAGTTGTGTTGTTACTCGCTGTGCTAGACCATCATGGCGGATGACTCTGATCTATGGCTGACTCGTTACTGACCTTTCTGGGCCTTGATATCCGCGCGCTCACATGCAATAACAGATGAAAGCATTGAGCCGCTTCCGCGTTGCGAAATGAACGCACCCGCCAGCGCTCAGCGACCGTGGCGGGAAAGGCTATGTCAGGAATGGGGCACTAGGATGATCGAAACGCTAACGGGCTCGGACATCGCCCTGGACGCCATCCAGCGCTACCCGGACGCGGACAATCCCAGCTCGTTCCTCGCGGTCAACGAGGGCAACAGCTACCTGCACCGGCCGGACACGCCAGGCGTGATCGTGTACCGGCCCACGGGGCGGTACCTGGTGCAGTTCGGCGGCCCGTTCGCACCCAAGGAGGCACGGCCTCGTCTGCTGCGTGCCTTTCTCGACCTGGCCGCCGGGCAGGACCGGGAGATCGTGGCCATCCAGCTTCAGGGAGCCGACGCGGCTGAGTACCTGGACGCGGGCTTCACCGTCAACCAGATAGGCGGGTCCTACGCGCTTGCGCTGGACACGTTCAGTCTGCGCGGAACGGCGTTCATGCAGCTGCGGAACAAGATCGCGCGGGCGATGCGAAGTGGGCTGACGATCAGCGAGGTTCCGCTCGACACCTGGCATACCGCGATCAAGGAGCTGGACGCGGGATGGCTGGGCGCCAAGGGCGGAGCCAGGCCGCTCGAGTTTCTCGTGGGCCAGTACGGCGGGCGATATCAGCACCTGCGCCGGCTCTTCGTCGGTGTGCACGGCGACCAGCTGACGGGCTACATCTCGTACTCACCGGTCTACGGCTCCCGGCCCGGGTGGATGCACGACCTCAGCCGTCGGCAGCCGGACTCCCCGCCAGGCGTCATGGAAGCTATCAACAAGGCGGCCATCGAGAAGTTCCAGGCGGAGACAGTGCCGTGGCTCCACTTCGGATACACGCCTTTCTCGGGACTCTCGACCGCACACGAGTTCCCCGGTCACAGCCGCGCCTTCGGTTGGTTCATGGAGGAACTCTGGGTCAACGGCGGGCACATCTACCCGGCACAGTCCCAGTTCGCCTACAAGGAGAAGTGGAAGCAGGACGTCGTCCTGCCCGAGTACATCGCTTTCCAGCACGGCGCCAGCATCCCGGCCCTGATGCACGTCTTCCGGGCCTGCAACGCCGTCTAGGGACGGCGCCCACGACGAGACCCAGGGAGGAAAGGCAATGCCGGATGAGATCGCCGCGGCCGGACGCGAGGTCGTCGAGATGCTTGGCGCGTGCGCGGCCGCCCCCGATGACCTGGAGACCGGACGGGCAGCCGACGAAGCGCTGATGAGACTCGAACAAGTCCTGGCCGCCAGCTCGACGGAGACCGGCGATGGCGCGGAAAGACAAGCCGCCACCGCCGGTTCATCACTGTCACAGAAGGGGATCCAGCTAGTGACCACTCGCGTACCGGTGCCCGCCTCCCAGGAACTTCTCGAGGAACTCCGGCGAATCTGCGCGGAGACCGTCGAGATCCCGATTGGCAAGATCACCGCTGAGGCCGACCTCGCGGCCGATCTCGGCGTCGACTCACTTTCCCACGGGGAGCTCGTCGTGAAGGCGCTCGAGCGGTACGGCCTGTCCGCCATGGCCAGCACCGTTCAACCCGCGAGCTATCCCACGCTCCGGGCCCTGGCCGACCTCATCCAGCAGCTGACCGGCGAGAAGAGCAGCGGGCCAGGATGACTGAGATCGCCATAGTGGGAATGGGAATAGCGGTTCCCGGAGCCGGCAGTCCCAGCGAGTTCTGGCAGTTGCTGAACGCAGGACAGTCCCAGTTGTCCGAGCCGGACGAGGATTACCGGCTCGATTCCTTCTGGTCTGCCGATCCGGACGCCGAGGACCATTCCTATGCCAGAGCGTCCGGGTTCCTGACCGGGCTGCGCCTCCATCCCCGGCTGGATGCGGAGATTGCGGACGGTCTGTTCACCCGCGACGCTCGCGAGGCGATCTACCTGCGCCACTGCCTGCTCCAGGCCGGCGAGGGCGTGACGACACGTGACAGCGACCGGGGCCGCTGCGTGATCGGCGGCACCGACGTCACGTGCCGGCAACTGGACGAGGCCATCGTCATCGAGTCCGCCGCCCACCAGATCTCGATTCGCCTGCAGAGCGACACGGCCGCCGTCGGCGCGGAAAAGGAACGGCTGCGCTCGCTGCTCCAGGAGCATTTCGGCCACACCGCGCCGCCGTCCACGCGACTGTTGCCCGACCAGGTGGTGCGTTCCGCCATCAGCGGCTTGCTGCCCAGTGGCTCAGCGGTCACCGTTGTCGATGCCGCGTGCGCTTCGTCGTTGTACGCGATCGGCCTCGGCGCCAGGCACCTGATCGCCGGTGACTGCGAGATCGCTTACTGCGGAGGGATGTCCGGTGTCGCGCCGCGGTACAACGTGGGATTCGCGAAGCTCGGCGGGCTCTCCAGAAGCGGACGGCTGCGCGTCTTCGACGAGCGTGCCGATGGCACCCTGTTCTCCGAGGGCGCCGCGGTGGTCGTGCTGAAGACGCTGCGCCGAGCGCTCGCGGACGACGACCCGTTGCTCGGCGTGCTGGCCGGCTTCGGCGCGTCCTCTGACGGACGAGGCCGGGCGATCTACGCGCCCAGCCCGCCCGGGCAGTCGCTGTGCATCGAGCGCGCCCATCGCGCCGCGGGCGTCGACGCGAGCCAGGTGGACTGGGTCGTCGCGCACGGCACGGGGACAGTGGCCGGAGACGCCGCCGAGTTGACGGCACTCGCGGCGGCGGCTCCCCCCGGAGGTCGACTCACCGTGTCGAACAAGCCGGTCGTCGGGCACACCGGATGGAGCTCCGGAGCGGTCTCGGTGATCCACGCTCTGCTCGCGCTGCGCCATGGCGCAATCCCCGCCCAGCACGGGTTCTCCACCCCGAATCCCGACTCGCCGATCGGCACTCGCATCGTGGTACCGGTCCGCTCCACGCCGTGGACCCGCCACGATGACCGGCCGCGAACGGTGGGGGTGTCCTCCTTCGGCTTCGGGGGCGCCAACGGTCATCTGGTGATCAGTGAGTACTGCGCCCGACGCGCGGTGACTTTGGGCGCTACCTGCGGGGCTCGCTCGTCCCTCGCTCGCTCCTCGCCACGCGCGGTGACTTTGGGCGCTACCTGCGGGGCTCGCTCGTCCCTCGCTCGCTCCTCGCCACGCGCGGTGCCACCGACACCGGCGCCCGACCCGGTCGTTCTGGTGGCCTGGGCCGCTCACCTGCCAGGCGAGCCCAGTCGTGGGGAGATCGAGCACATGCTCGCCACGGGACAGTGGACGTGCCCGCGTAGTTTCGGCCGCTGCGAGCCGCCGCCGTTCGACGAAGTGCGGCTGCCCGCCGACACGGTCCGGTCGACCGATCGCAGCCAGCTCATGGCACTGCACCTCGCGGCCATGCTGATCGCCGAGTATGGCGAGCTGTGGGCCCCAGTTCGCGACACCACCGGCGTCATCGCCGCACGGGCTGGTCCGCAGTCGCTGGCGGTCGGCAACCTGATGCGATGCTATGCCGCCGACCTCGAGCGCCTGTTCGCCGACGACGACGCCAAGGCATTGGCCGCCGTTCTGGACGATGTCCGCGCGGAAATCCCGCCCACCAGGAAGGACACCCTGCCGGGGATCTTTCCGAACATCCTGGCCGCGAGGCTCGCCAACCGGTACGACCTGCACGGCCCGACGATGCTCGTGGACTCCGGGCCGACCTCGGGCTACACCGCGCTCGAGGTTGCGGCGCTTCACCTGGACGCCGGCGAGCTGGACCTAGCGCTCGTGCTGGCCGTCAACGTGGCGGCACCTGTTGGGCTCGAAAGGCTGACCGACGCGGAACCCAGCAGGTTCGCCGAGGGGGCCTTCATGGTGGCGCTGACCAGATCCTCGATCGCCCGCCGGCATGGATGGCGAGTACACACCGAAGTCCCCCGCAGTGCGGGCGAACCGACCATCCGGGACGCCGCGGGAACCACCTTCCTGGCCACGGACGCGATCGTCTCGCTCCTCGCGACGATGCGGCGGAGCTCGCCATGACCGACCTCGCGGAGTCGTCAGCCGCCGATGACCCGGCGGCCCTGGCGAAATGCCAGATTCCGGATCGCTATCGCGCGGCGGTCGTGCTCGCGGCTGATCAAGGGGTGTTCGCGGGAGTCCCGTCCGACCAGCGTGATCTGCGTCGGTCACTCCACGTGACGGACGTCCCGACGCCCGAGCCGGCGCCCAGCGAGGTGCTGATAGCGGTGATGGCCAGCTCGATCAACTACAACACGGTGTGGACCGCCATGTTCGAGCCAGTTTCCACGTTCCGCTTCTTGAAGCCCTACGGCAGGACATCCGAACCCGCGGCGCGCCACGACCAGCAGTACCACGTGGTGGGATCCGATGCCGCCGGCGTTGTCCTGCGCGTCGGGTCCGGGGTGACCCGCTGGCACCCGGGGGACGAGATCGTGACTCACTGCCTGCATGCGAGCCTCACCGCGCCCGCAGGCCATGATGACGCGTTGCTCGACCCGGATCAGCGAATCTGGGGGTACGAGACCAACTTCGGGGGACTCGCCGATCTGGCTCTCGTTCAGGCCACCCAGCTCATGCCCAAGCCTGCCCACCTCACCTGGGAGGAAGCCGCCTGCCTGAACCTCACCCTGTCCACCGCCTACCGCCAGCTCGTCTCCGCGCATGGCGCGGCGATGAAGCAGGGGGACCGCGTGCTCATCTGGGGTGCCTGCGGGGGCCTGGGAGGCTACGCCACCCAACTCGCCCTCAACGGCGGCGGGATGCCCATCTGTGTGGTCTCCTCGGAGGAGAAGGCCACCCTATGCCGCCGGCGCGGCGCGGAACTCGTCATCGACCGCGGCGCCTTCACGTTCTGGGACTCGGACGGGAATCCACGTCGACGAGACTGGAGCCGCTTCCGGGACGCCGTCCGGGATCTCGCCGGCGGTGACCCCGAGATCGTTTTCGAGCATCCGGGACGGGAAACGTTCGGCGTCAGCGTGCTCACCGCCGCCCGCGGTGGCACGATCGTGACCTGCGCCTCCACCAGCGGCTACGACCACCTCTATGACAACCGGCATCTCTGGATGCACGTGAAGCGCATCATTGGCTCGCACTCGGCGAACTACGAGGAGGCCTGGCGAGCCAACGAGTTGGTCGTCCGCGGCCGGATCCATCCCGTCATGTCTCGCGTCTATCCACTGGACCGTATCGCCGACGCCGCCAGCGCCGTCCGCGCCAACGAGCACGTCGGCAAGGTGGGGGTGCTGTGCCTGGCCCCGAGGGAGGGTCTGGGGATCCGTGACGAGCGCACACGGGCACGGCACCTGGACCAGATCACGTTGTTCCAGCAGGCCTCCGCCACAACGGCCCTCGGGTAGTCTCCCGGCGGGAAACACTGGCACCGCAGCGTCGGAGAAATGCTGCCCCAAACACCACCGTCCGATCGGATCAGATGCGCCCGACGGACGGTGGTGTTTGCGCTCACGAGCGATTACCGCCGAGCGGTCGTCGCGCTCACGATGTCGGAGTTGCCGAAGTTCGCCGGGCAGTCCGCCTGCGGCCAGGGCGCCGGGGTGAGTACCAGGTCGGCCTCAAAGGACGCCTGCCGCCACGCGTCGATGGCCGGGCAATCGGCCGCGCGGGACACGTCGGTCCAGGCGCCCGCCCCGTAGTGGCGCGTGGCGATGGCATAGACGAAGAAGCCGAGGAACTCGGGGTAGTTCCAGACGGCGAAGCTGGTGCCCCGCGCATCGCCGCTGGGGCCTACGTACCTGGTGGTCCAGCCGACCGGCGCACCGTGCCGGCCGATCACCGCCGACCGCAGGACCCCGCGCAGCATCCGTGGCTCCAACGTCGACGGGCTGAATGGCGAGATGAAGGCGTTGTAGGTCAGATAAAGGCGCGAAGCGTCGGGCGCGATGGCGACCGCGGTGAACACCACCCGCTCGCCCGGCCGGGACACCACTTTCGGCGTGGACCACGTCCTGGCGCCGTCCATCGAATAGATAAGGAAGGCCGCCTCCTGGAACTCGCCGACCCGGCCGTCGGTCCAGGCGAAGACAATCTCGTCCGTGGCGTCGGCACCGGTGGGGGCTCCGTTGGCGATGCTGACACTGGGCCCCGGTTCGTCCGAGGCCCCCGCCCGCCCGTCCCCGGTGCAACGGTCACCAACCGTATCCACGAAATAGCACCCGGTGTTGATCGTCATGAAGTCGACCGGCTCTGTCCACGTGGCGCCGCCATCGAACGACTTAATGATGGTCTTCGCTCCTTCCAACCCGAACGAGGGGAACTGGCGGAAGAAGTGCGTGAAGAACACGTAGACCACGCCGCGGCTGTCCGTACGGACCGTGCATCCCAGACGAAAGCCCTCGGTGGGCGAGTTGATCGGCGGGGCGAAGGCGTGGGTCGCCCACGTCTGGCCGCTGTCACCAGACACGGCGACGGTCGGCTGAACGGGGCCTACGGCACCCGGGGTCGGCACGAACTGGAAGTCGTTGTAGCACGTGTACACGTGACCGAAGAACGGGCTGCTGCTGGCGTTGTCAGCCCAGATCTGAGGCGCGGTCGGACGGTGCTGGACGGGTGCGCGCGGCGGCACGAAGGCCGGATTCGACCAGTTCGACTGGTCGGCGACCCGGGCCGGCGTCGGGTTATCAATGTGTGAAACCGACACGGTTCTGATCGAGTCGATGCGACCCGGCTGGATCGGCGTATTGGTCAGGTTATTGACCAGCGTGGCCAAATATAGCCGGGAGCCGTTTACCCAGGAGAACCTGCCATTCCTCAGCGCCGGACCGAAGGCTACGGAGGAGCCGCCGTTTGCCCGCAGGCCGTTCTCGTAGTAGTTGGGGACCGTGTGAATAGGCCCTGGTTGAGCGACGCACGGCTCCACCGTGGGGTCGCACCCGGCCGCGGTCAGCCCCTGATAGGTCGGCTGAGTCCAGCGGCGGCCGCTGTTAAACGAGAAATACACCCCGCTGAAACCCACCCCCTTGTTGAACGTCCCGCCGCCCTGTGCGTTGGCCGGGAGGCCGCACGATGCGCCATTAATAGCAGCCTCTCTCGAGCACGGCTGCATGTCGATCAGATCGTTCGCGGTCGCCGCCACGACGTGTGGCCTGACCGGGTCGACCGCCATCGTCGGCATGGCCTGCAGGTTCCGCTGGTACTCCCCGGTCGGGCCGGCCACGCTCATCAGGGCACCCCTGGCCGGACCACTCGTCGACGCTTCCGCCCCCGTGGCTTGGGGGATCGGCGACGCGGCCGTTAGAGCTACCCCTATGCCGACGGCCGCGACCAACGCCGTCAACGATCGAATTCTGCGCATGTTCATTTGCCCTTTCGCTATTCCCCGAACCGTTTTATGGCCGATCACGAATCGTGCCCCTTCCAGTCACTTCAGCGGTAGTTGAAATCGCGCGACAGTCTTTGTTCATCATCGCAGCGCGAGCTGACGCAAAGCTGACGCAATTGCCTGCACAATGCCGACCAGTCGGTCAGGTGACCGCCTTGCCGATGACGTCCTCCGGCTCGGTGGGCAATTCTCTGCGATGCTTCATCGGACCGATGAACAGCAAGACGTCGGTAAGGACGTTGGCGATCACCAGAATGAACAGTGCCGTCCGGATATCGACGACCGTGCCCAGCACACCACCGAGCAGACTGCCGAGCGGCCAGACACCGAAGGAGACGAACCGGATGGTCATGGCGACCCTGCCGCGCATTCCCGGCGGGCAGTAAGCCTGCCGGAACGCACCCGCGGTTACGTTTCGCACGACCACGCCAGTGGCCCACACCAGGGTTCCGGCGAGCGCCAGCACCAACGCCACGCCGGGGCCGGCGATCGGGAACAGCAGGAGGAAGCAGTCGGTGATCGGGGCCGTCAGCAGGGTCCGAGAGGATCCCAGGCGGGTGCTGACCTTGGACGCGACGACGGCGCCGAGCAGTCCGCCGACGCTGATCATGATCGTGGTGGCGCCGACCGCCCAGGGACTGAGCCCGGCGCCCTGGATCAGGAACACGACGACCAGGGCCTGGACACCGCCCAGGAGCAGGTTCGCGCAGGCGCTGCTCGCGGTGATGATCCGCAGGTACGGATCCTTTGCCACGAAACCAATCGCCGCCCGCATGTCGGCCCGGTACGTGGTCCGCGGCTGGTCGGTCCGGTCGTCCAGGCGATCGGACGGTTCCCGCGCCCGGATGGACCACAAGCAGGCGGCGCTCACCAGAAAGCTGAACGCGTCGACGAACAACCCGACGACGGCCGAGGAGAGCTGGACGACCAGCCCGCCGATGCCGGGACCGGCGATGTTGGCCGCTTGTTCGCTACCCATCAGGCGCGTGTTCGCACCCAGCAGCTCATTCTTGCCGACCAGGAACGGCAGGAAGGCGTTGTACGCCGCGGTGAAGATGACGTTCGAGCAGCCGACCGCGAACGCGATCACCAGGACGTACCCCATGGTCAGGGCGTCGAACCAGGCCAGCAAGGGGACGCTGGAGATCAGCACCGCCGAGGCGAGCTGACAGCCGATCATCAACGGCCGCCGGCGCCGGCGATCGGCCCAGGCTCCCGCCTGCAGCCCGATGACCAGCCAGGGCAACCAAACCATGGCGTTCAGTACGCCCATCATCAGGGTGCTGGCACCCAAGGTCTGCAAAGCCACCAGAGGCAGCGCGAAGGTGGTCACGGCGCTGCCAGTCTTGCTGATGGACTCAGCGGTCCACAGCAGCCGGAAGTCGCGTCCCCGCAGTGCGCCACCGCTGCTGGCGGTGGTGACGGTGGCGGTGGCCATCAGCCAACCAGCCTGGCCGCGAGCAGTGCCCCGATCTCCGCCGCCGGCCCGGGCTTCATCATCTCGAAATGTCCACAGTGGACGGCCTGGCGGTCGAGAGTGCCGGTGACATATGGCCGCCACAGTTGCGAGGTGTCAGGTTGGTCGGGGCGACCGTTGGCGGCCTGGATGAAAAGCACATCTCCGTCGAAGACCTCGTGCTCGCTGCCCTGGGCGATTCGGATGAGGTTCCCGGCCGTGCCCGGAAGGTCGGCCAGGATCTGTTCCGGCAGACCGAAACCTTGCGCGACCGCCTGCCTCAGCAACCGCCGGGACCCCGGATCGTCGGCGGTTTCGACGGTCAAGCCGAGATCGTGGGCCATGGTGAGCAGAATCGCCTTCTCGACCGCGTCGAGCATGGCGGCGGGATCCATGTCCAGGAGCTGATGATTGGTGGGAAAGGAGTCCAGGAGGGCGAGGAACTCCACTCGCTCACCCTCGCGCTGCAGCCTTCCGGCGACGGCGTGCGCGATGCTTCCGCCCAGCGACCAACCGAGCAGGCGGTACGGGCCCGCCGGCTGGACCTCACGTATCCGGTCGATGTAGCTCGCGGTGAGCTGCGCGAGATCCCTCGGCCAATCGGGCTCGCCGGCCGGCATCAGCTGAAGGCCAAAGATGGGCAGCCCGGTGGGCAGGTGCCGCTGCAGGCCGGAGTAGCACCACGCCACCCCGGAGACTGGATGCACGCAGAACAGCGGCGGCTGTTCCCCGGCGGTCCGGATCGGCAGCACCGGGTCGATCCGGGCCTGCGCGGCGGGATCGGCCGCGAGTGATTCGATGACCCCGGCGACGGTGGGCGCCTGGAGCAACAGCCGGACCGACAGGTCCGTTCCCAGCGCGGCCCGGATCCGGCTCACCAGCCGGGTGGCCAGCAGCGAATGCCCTCCCAGCGCGAAGAAGTTCTCGTCGGCACCCACCGAGTCCAGGCGGAGGACCTCGGCGAACAAGGAGCACAGCGCCTCTTCACGGTTGGTGCGGGCGGCTCGGGCGCCGGACGCCGTGTACGTGGGGTCTGGGAGGGCTTTTCGGTCGAGTTTGCCGTTAGGGGTCAACGGCAATGAGTCCAACTCCACGAACGCGGAGGGAATCATGTAGTCGGGCAGCTTGGTCACGACGTGTCGGCGCAACTCGTCGAGATCGACCGGGCCGTCCGCGGGCACCAGGTAGCCCACCAGCCGGCCATCCCTGGCCACCACCGCGGCCCGGCCGACCAATGGGCTGTCGGCCAACACGGCGGCGACCTCGCCGGGCTCGATCCGGAACCCGCGGATTTTGACCTGATCATCGGCCCGGCCCAGGAAATCCAACACGCCGTCGCGCGTCCACCGCACCACATCACCGGTGCGGTACATCCGCTCCCCCGCGAGCCCGAAGGGGTCGGCCACGAACCGCTCAGCGGTAGTCCCGGGGCGACGCCAATACCCCCGGGCCACCTGCGTCCCACCCACATACAACGCGCCCGGCACCCCCACCGGAACCGGACGCAACCACTCGTCCAACACATACACCCGCGTGCCCAACACCGGACGCCCGATCACCGGCCGGTCACCCGCTACCGGAGCGGTCGTCGTGTACACGGTGCACTCGGTCGGGCCGTAACCGTTCAGACCTGACACGCCCTCGGCCCGGTGGACCCGGCCCCACAGCGCGGATCCCACGGCCTCGCCGCTCACGATCAGGACCGTCGGCCGGCCCGCCCCGTCCAGCAGGCCCTCGTCCACCAACTGCTCGGCGTAGGAGGGGGTCACCTCCATCAGGTCCACGCCGCGTTCGCGCACGTACCCGATGAGCTCGCGCACGTCGCGCCGGACCTCGTCGGTCAACACGTGGAGTTCATGGCCGGCCAGCAGGCACAGCACCATGCTCCAGGACACGTCGAACGACAGCGCGGTGACCAGGCCCGCCCGCAGCCGGCGCCCGGCCCGCCGCGCCGTGGGCTCGATCAGTTCGCCACGCAGGAAAACGAAGAAGTTGGTCAGGCTCTCATGGGTGACGACCACGCCCTTGGGACGGCCGGTCGACCCGGAGGTGTAGAGCACGTACGCCGGATCCGACGGCGCGAGCACACCGCGCCGCTCCCCAGCGTCGACCGGGCCGTCCGCCAGCCGCGCCAGTTCCTCCTCCGCCTCCGGTGAACCCACCATCAGCACGTGGACACCGGGAGGCGCCAGCTCGGCCGTCGTGATCACGGCTGCGGGCGCCGTGTCCGCCAGTACGAACCGCACCCGCTCCGCCGGATACGACAGATCCACCGGCACATACATCGCCCCGGCGGCCAGCACTCCGAGCAACGCGACTATCGAGTCAGCCGACCGCGGAAGTATCACGGCCACCGGATCCCCCGGACCCACCCCGGCGGCAATCAACCACCGTGCCACCCGGTTCGCCCGACCACTCAGCTCTCCGAACGACATCGCCACGGTCCCGCACACCAGGGCCCTCAGATCCGGCTCCTCTGCCGCCCGGGTCGTGAACAACTCCGGCACCAGGCCCATCCCGGCGCTCGCCGGTGTTCCCTGTCCCAGCTCTAGCAGCGTCCGCCGTTCCCCGGGCGCCAGGACATCCACCCGGCCCACCGGCACATCCGGCGCCGCCACCACCGCCTCGAGCACGCGCACCAGCCCCGCCGCCAACGCCTCCGCGGTCTCGCGGTCGAACAAGTCGAGTGCGTACGCGACATCGCCGTCCAACCCCGCCGGCCGCCCATCGGGGCCGAAGCGCTCGGTTACCGTGAACGTGAGGTCGAGCTTGGCGGTCGACGTACGCACGGACTCCGTCTCCGTACGTAGCCCTGGTAGCAGGTCGGCGGCCACCGACACGCTTTGGACATTCAGCATGACTTGGAAGAGCGGGTTGCGGGCCGGTGACCGCTCCGGATTGACATGCTCCACCACCAGCTCGAACGGCGCGTCCTGATTCTCGAGCACCGTCAGCGACGTCTCACGCACCCGGCCCAGCAATTCGGAGAAGCTCGGATCCCCAGACAAGTCCGTGCGCACGACCACCGTGTTCACGAAGAATCCCACGAGGTCGTCCAGGGCCTTGTCCGTGCGGCCCGCCAACGGGGACCCGACCGGAACATCCAGCCCCGCACCCCACCGGCTCAACAACACGGCCAATCCGGCGTGCAGCACCATGAACAACGTCGCCCCGCTCTTCCGCGCGAAATCAGCGAGACTCGCGTGCGATTCGGCGTCCACCGCGAATGAGACGGCGTCGCCGCGATACGAGGCGAACGGGGGTCGAGGCCGGTCGGTGGGCAGCGGCAGGCATTCCGGCGTGCCAGCCAACTCCTTCACCCAGAACGCCAGCTGACCCGCCAACACACTGCCGGGATCGTCGGCTTGACCGAGCAGTTCGGCCTGCCACAACGTGTAATCCACATACTGGACCGGGAGCGGCTCCCAATCCGGCACCCGCCCCTCGGACCGCGCCGTGTAGGCATGCGCGAGATCACGCAGCAACGGAGCCGTCGACCAGCCGTCCCCGACGATGTGGTGCATCACGATCATCAGCACGTGCTCGTCCGGGCCAATGGCGAACAACGTCGCGCGAATCAGCGGCCGGGGGCCGGCCAGATCGAACGCGTAAATCGCTGCCGTACGGACCGCCGCCGGCAAGCCACCGGGTTCACATTCGACAATCTCCAGCTCCAGCCGGGCATCGTCAATTCCCAGCACGCACTGATAGGGCTCTGGGCCGGCGTCGGGAAATACCGTTCGCAACGCCTCATGTCGTCCAACGACATCCGTCAACGCGGCGGCCATGGCCTGGCGATTCAACGGTCCCCGCACGCGTAGCGCTCCCGGGATGTTGTAGGTCGCGCTGGGGCCTTCGAGTTTGTTCAGGAACCACAACCGTCGCTGCGCGAAGGACAGCGGGATCATGTGTGTCTCCTCAGGTCATCACTGGATCGGTCATCCGGCGAAGCGCCGGACGGGCGGCCCCGGCCGTAGCGAGCCGCGCACCGAGATCGGCGACGGTCGGTGCCTGGAACACCGTCTTGACGGTCACCTCGACGCCCAGATCGCTCCTGATTCGGTTGACCAGCTTGGTAACCAACAGCGAGTGACCGCCGAGCGCGAAGAAGTTGTCGTCAATCCCGATCGACCCTCGGCCGAGCAACTCCGCGAACAACTCGCACAGCTCCTCTTCCCGGCCGTCACGCGGACCCCGACCCACCGGAGCATGCGACTCGGAAGGGTCAGGAAGGGCGCTGCGGTCGAGTTTGCCGTTGGGGCTCAAAGGCAGGGCGTCCAGCGGCACGAACGACGAGGGAACCATGTAATCGGGGAGTCTGGTCATGGCGTGTCGGCGCAGCTCATCGACGTCGACCGAACCGTCGGCCGCCACCAGATAGGCCACCAGCCGGCCATCGCTGACCACCACCGCGGCCTGGCCGACCAGTGGACTTTCCGCCAGCACGGCGGCGACCTCGCCGGGCTCGATCCGGAACCCGCGGATCTTGACCTGATCATCGGCCCGGCCCAGAAACTCCAGCCCACCCTCGCGGGTCCACCGCGCCACGTCCCCGGTGCGGTACATCCGCTCACCCCCGGCTTGGAAGGGGTCGGCCACGAACCGTTCCGCGGTGAGACCGGGGCGACGCCAATACCCCCGGGCCACCTGCGTCCCGGCCAGATACAACGCACCCGGCACTCCCACCGGGACCGGGCGCAGCCACTCGTCCAGCACGTACACCCGGGTGCCCGGCACCGGACGGCCGATCACCGGCCGATCACCACTCACCCGGGCGACCACCGAGTCCACCGTGCATTCGGTTGGGCCATAGAAGTTCCACGCCGTCACGCCCTCGTCCTGGCGGATCCGCTCCCACAGCCCAGGCCCCACGGCCTCGCCGCCCAGGAGCAGCACTGAAGGTCCGCCCCGCCCGAGCAGTCCTTCGGCTAAGAGCTGCTCTGCGTACGAGGGCGTGACCTCCAACAGGTCCACCCCGCGCTCGCGCACATAGCCGACGAGGGCTTGCATGTCGCGGCGCACGTCGTCGGTCAGCACGTGCAGTTCGTGGCCCGCGAGCAGACACAGCACCAGGTCCCAGGACCCGTCGAACGACAGCGCCGCCACCAGGCCCACCCGCAGCCGCCGCCCGGCCCGTCGCGCCGCGGGCCCTATCACTTCGCGGTGTTCGAAGGCGGCCAGATTGGCCACGCCCTGATGGGTGACGGCCACGCCCTTGGGACGGCCGGTGCTTCCGGACGTGTAGATCAGGTACGCCGCATCGCCCGGTGCCAGCACGCCAGGGCGCTCCGCCGCCTCGACCGGCGCGTCCGCTAAGACCGCCAGTTCGGCCTCCGCCTCCGCCGAACCCAGCATCAGCACGTGGACACCGGGAGGCGCCAGCTCGGCCGTCGTGATCACCACGATCGGTGCCGCGTCCGCCAACATGAACCGCACCCGCTCCGCCGGATACGACACGTCCACCGGCACGTACATCGCCCCGGCGGCCAGCACACCCAGCAACGCCACTATCGAGTCCGCCGACCGCGGCAACACCACCGCCACCGGATCCCCCGGACCGACCCCGGCGGCAATCAGCCACCGGGCCAACCGGTTCACCCGCGCGGCCAGGTCCCCGAACGAGAGCGCCACGTCCCCGCACACCAGCGCCGTCACGTCCGGCTCCGCCGCCGCCCGCGCCGCGAACAGCTCCGGCAGCAGCTCCGGCTCGGCTGCCACACGTTCGCCCTCACCAAGGTCCAACAACGCCCGCCGCT
>Ga0075421_100003787_pt1 | contig 18176 bp, 11 predicted proteins | sample SoiMetdeltSBSDD5_FD_75292 | JGI IMG/M metagenome (GOLD analysis project Ga0075421, IMG submission 75292) | Bulk soil microbial communities from a Populus tree surrounding site in Tennessee, USA - Soil MetaG P. deltoides SBSDD5 | ecosystem: Environmental > Terrestrial > Soil > Tree plantation...
GCCCCGCGGACGCGTCAGGGCGCCGGCCGTTCGCCGCGTCCGGAACCTTCTAGCAGGCCTCAGCTCGCGCCGTCGCCGATCGGCGGCGCCCAGTCGCGCCAGGCGCGCTGGATGGGAAAGTAGAGCGCCACCCGCACCGGCTCCGGACCGAGCCTGCGTGCAAGCTCGGCATAACGCTGCAACTGCGGCGCATAGCGCTGCTGCTCGCGATCGAGAAAGTCCTCGAGGCCGCCGCCTTCGTGCGGACTCAGCTTGTAATCAACGATCCATCGTTGCCCGTCCGCCGTCACGAAGCTGCGGTCGATGACCACGTGCACGAGCTCACCGCGAACACGGCCCGAGAGCGCAAGCTCGGTGACCGACTCCGCATGGTCCGCGTCGAGAAGCCAGCGACCACGCCCATCGCTCAGAACGCTCTCGATCGCCTGGGTGACGCGTGCGAGCGCCGCTGGCCGCAGCTCCGCGGGCACGCCGAGCTCTGCCAGCTCGTCCAGGAACCGCCGCTGCGACTCCGCGACGTTCATTGCCGGGAGCGCGGCGCTCGTGGCGAGCCGCTGCAGCTCGCGGTGAACTACCGTGCCGACGTGACGCGCGGTCTGCGACACCCAGTCAAACGCCACGGCGGGCGCGGCCGCGGTACGCGCCGGCGCACCGACGGCGACGCGCGGAGCAAGCGGAGGCGACGGTGGGCGCCAGTCCGGCGGCAGCCGTCGCAGCGGAGGATTGCGCTCGGGGCCTCCGCCTTCGCTCTCGGTTGCGGCCGGTGTCTGCAGCAGCGCCCCGAACTCCTCCGCGACGGCCGGCCACAGCATGCCCAGCATGCTTGCGAATGGCGGGCGGCGCAGCTCCGCAACACCCTCCTCCTCGCGCAGCTCGCAGCTCCCGACCAGGTGAAGCCAGCGCCGGGCACGGGTCGCCGCGACGTACAGCAGCCGCCGCCGCTCCTGAAGGAGCTTCTCGCGTTCCTGCCGCCTGAGCCAATCGTAGAGCACGTCGGGTGCGGCACCCGAGTGCGCGAGCGGCGCTACCACGAGGCCCGCGTGGCCGTCCGCGATCTGCGTCGTCCAGAGCAGGAGCCGGCGTTCGTCGTCGCGTGGAAGGCGCTCCAGCCCCGGCACGATCACCGTATCGAACTGCAGCCCCTTGGCCTTGTGGATGGTCGAGAGCTCGATGCGAACCGCAGGGTCGGGCAGCGTCGGCGCATACAGATGCTCGAGTGCGCGTCCGAGCGCGGCCAGGTCGAGCGCCGCTCCGTCGCGACGCTCCGCATCGGCCAGCACCTCGAAGAAGGCCTCGGCCTCCTCGAGGCTGCGCGCCTCCGTGAGGGTCGCGGGTCCGCCCAGCGAGTGCCACAGCCGCTCCACGGTCTCGCGAACGCCGAGCTGCCGCAACTCGTCCAGCGCGCGATCGAGCGCCTGCCAGGTGCGCTCGAGCCCCGTGCGGGCGGAGTCGCCGAGTAGCTCGCGCCAGCGGCCGTCGCGCAGCAGGTCGACGACGGCGCGCTCCGGCGTATCGGCGACGAGCGTGTGCAGTTCCGCGAGCGTGAGTCCGCACCACGGCGCACGCAGCACGGCGAGCCATGCGGCGCGGTCCCCCAGGTGCGAGAGCGCGCGCGCAAGCGACAGCAGATCGAGTACGACCGGTCGCTCCCCGAGCGGATCGATGTCCGTCGCCCGGAAGGCACAGTTGCGCCGCGCCAGCTCGGCGACGATGTGGACGAGGTGGCTGCGTCCCTGTACCAGGACCGCGACCTGGCCGGAGGTCGTCTCCGCGAGGCGCGCGGCAGCGATGTCGGCTACTTCGCGCGCCTCGCGCAGGCGGCTCGGCGCGCGCAGTGCATGCATACGCACGCCGCCTTCACTCCCTGCATCGGGGCTGGCAGCGACAGGCAGGTACGCCACCTCGCCGCGAAGCACGTCGTCCCGCGTTGGCAGCACCCGCGGAAACGTTCGGTCGAGCCACTCGATAATCGGAACGGAGGAGCGGAAATTGACGCCCAGCGCCAGCTGCTCGAGCTTCACCGACCCGAGCCCACGATCACGCACCTCGAGAAAGAGGCCCACTTCGGCGTTGCGGAAGCGATAGATCGACTGCATCGGATCGCCGACGAGAAACAGCGTACGGCCGTCACCTGGCTCCCAGCCGGCGGTGAGCGCCTCGATCAGCCGGAACTGCGCCTCCGAGGTGTCCTGGAATTCGTCGACCAGCACGTGCCGCAAGCGCGCATCGAGCGCGAGTGCGGTATCGGTCGGCGCGTCGGGCTCGCCCAGTGCCGCGCGGGCCGCCGCCGCGAACCGCGGGTAGTCCGCGATGCGTCGCTCAGCGAACACCACCTCGAGCTCCGCGACCGCAAGCCGCAGGACCGTAAACAGCGCCTGCAGCACGTTCCACTCGTCGTCGCGGTACGCGGGATCTGGCAGGCGCCTTGCCGCATCGAGCAGCGTCGAGAGACCCGGGTGGCGCTCGAGCTCGGCGGCGAGAACCCTGGCTCGCGCCCGCGCAGCCCTCCCGCGCGTGTCGGACGCGAACCCGACCGCGCTGCCGAACTGCTGACGGCACCGGCCGGCCGACGTGAGCAGCAATTCCGCCAGGCCACGCCACAGCGGCAGACTGTCGATGCTCGCATCGGGCGACGTCGCGGCGTCCGACCAGGCGATGATCGCCGAGGATGATCCACGGAGCCGGAGCTCGGCCGCCGCGATGCGCGCGAGGGCCGACACCTCGCCCAGCGCATCCGCCGGGAACGCGCGGCGCAGCGATGCGAGATGTCCCTGCACCAGCGTTATCCGGGCAGCATCGAGCCGCCCGCGCAGCGTCGCCGCCGCAGCCGTATCACCGACGTCGCCCGGCAGCACCGGCAGCCACGCTTCGCGGCCACGCAGGATCTCGACGAGCAGTTCGAGAAAGCTCTCGACGCGATTGTCGAGGTGCTCGAGCACCCGGCCGACCGCCCATGCGTGCGCCGGCTCGCCGTGTGGCAGATGTGCAAGCAATCGTCGTGCAGCCAGGCGATACAGATCGTCGGCATGCTCCTCGACATCGAGCCCGTGACCGAGCCCCGACAACACGGGCAGGCGGCGTGCGAGCCCGAGATTCAAGGCATCGATCGTCTGGATCCGCAGACGACTAGGGTTGGCGAGCAGACGCCAGCCGTGCCGCGCGTCTGCGTCCAGGGCGGCGCGAGCCAGCTCGCGCGTGCGGATCCCGGCACCTTCGGGCTCGCCGGTCGGCGTCTGCGCATCACGCAGGGCGTCGAGAATGCGCCCGCGCATCTCCGCGGCTGCCTTGCGGGTGAACGTGATCGCAAGCAGGGCTTCAGGCGCGTCGAGCGTGGCGAGCAGCGCAAGGCAGCGCTGGATCAGAAGCTCCGTCTTCCCGGAGCCCGCCGGCGCCTGCACGATGTAGCTGCGAGTCACATCGAGCGCGCGATCGCGCGCCGCCTGATCGACCGGCGCACCGCTACTCATCGGGCGTCTCCGGGCGCTCGGCGCGCAGCGGCGATTCGTTGATGCGACAGAGCGCTGCCAGGTGACAGAGTCGGCAGGCCGTAGCCGGGTTCGGCGCGAGCCGCGCGTCGCCGCTCGCATACTCCGCCGCGAGCGCGAGCAGGCGCTCGCGCCACGCCGCCAGCAGGGAGTCCCAGGACTCGTACTCCGGCGGTGCGTCGACCCCGAAGCTGGCAATTCCGCCAAATGCCGACGGATCGCGCGCGATCCCGACGTAACCGGACTCGCCCGCGCGCACCCGGCCATAGGCGACCGCCGCCACGCGGCCCGCATCCAGAGCCTGCACATAGAGCGGCAGCTGCGGCTGACGCGGACGCTCACCGAGCCATGTTCCGCGGCCCGTCTCGCCGCCGGTCTTGTAGTCGATGATGGCGAGGCTGCCGTCCTGCAGCCGGTCGATACGATCGAGCTTCACTCTCACGGACAGGGCGCCGAGCGTCACGCTCGACGGTGACTCACGCTCAACAACGACGAATGGATGTCGTGCGCGGTCGTGTTCGAGGAGCTCCCGTATGTTGGTGCGCAGCCACGCCGACTCGACGTCGAGCAGCCGCGATCGCACGGGCGAGGCGCCGCGTCTAAGGTCGGCAAGTTGCGTCTCGATGCACGCGTCCAGTTCGGCGGTCAGGGCCTCGTCGGTCAGTGAGTTCAGGCCGGCCTGATCGCGAAGGACTCCCCAGAGCCGGGCGAGGACACCGTGCACCATCTCGCCGCGCTCCGCCGCTGTGAGTCCCGGCGCCGGCTCCTCGAGGGCGCGGGCGTGCAGCCGGAATTCGGCACCGGCGCGGAACGGGCACGCTGACATCAACTCGAGCAACCGCGCCCCGCCGCGCGCCGGCCCGGCGGGCGTCGGTGGCGGGAGGCGGGAGTCGCTCGTCGACACGAGGACCGGTCGCGTCGAATGGATGAGCGCGGGCAGCGTCGGCTGCGACCAGCCGAACGGCTCCGCGCGTCGTGGCACCGAGGCGAGGAACGCGCTCTCGAGCACGGCGGCCTCGTCGTCGAATCGCGCGACGCTCGCCACGGTCTGGTCCGCGCTCTGTACCAGCCGCGCAAACGTCCGCCGCGCGTGCGCCTCGGCAAGCTCGGCGTTCGCGGACGGCATCTGGCGGTGGATCTGCCAGTTGCGTGGCAGGAAGGGATCGGGCGCCGCCGCGGGCGGCCAGCGTGTCGCCTCCATCCCGGTGAGCCACAAGCCATCAAAGGTCATTCCGGCGCTGGTCGCCGCATCGATGACGAGCAGTGGCGCATCGATCTCCTGCGGCTCGAAGGCGATTCCCTCGGCGTACTCGCGCAGCAGGCGCAACGCAGCCGATGCATCCAGCGGTCCGGTGACCTCGTCGGCGGATGTGAGCGCCCCGATCAGCTCGCGAAACCGCTCGGCGATCTGGTGCTCGGCGCTCGACAGCGCATCCCCGGGCCAGCCCAATGCCGCAAGCAGATCGAAAAAGCGCCCGGACCATGCGCCGGGTAATGCTCGCTCGTGCGGCGGGCCCGCGATCGGCATGACGCGCGCGAGAGCTTCGGCCAGTAGCGGGCAACCCTTCTCTGCCGCGAGCCGGGCGAGTCGCGAGAGCCGGAGATCGTGTCCCGCGCGCCGTCGCAGCCACGCATCCAGCATCGCTCGCGCGCTCGCCTCGGTCGCCGCGCCGTGCAGGTACGGATTGCGCAGCAGGCGGCTCAGCGCGACGAGATCCGGCTCGAGGATCGGAACCTCCAGCAGCTCGAAGGCGGCGACCACCAGTGCACGCTCCGTGAGCGGCGGTGCATCGGCGATCTCGAAGACGCGCGACTCGGGCAGCGGGCCACCGGTGTAGCCGGAGGCCGGCGAGAGCACACGCTCGAGCGCGCGGCGCACCTCGGCGCGCCGCGCGCCAAGATCCGGAACCACGATCGCGAGACGCGAACCCGGACGATGATCGAGCCACTCCGCTGCCCAGCGCGCTGCGCCGTCGAGCTCGGACGCGGCATCGCTGCATTCGACACGAGACAGCTCGCCCTTCCGGAGTGGCAACGGCTCGACGACAATTTCGACTCCGCCCGCACGCAGCCGCTCGACGAGCGCACTCTGCGCCGGCGTGAGCTCATCAAAACCCGCTAGGCGAAGCGGACGGTGCACGGACCCTGGATGGATGCACTCCGCCGCAAGCTCCGGATCGATCGCGCCCTGCTCGGCGAGCCAGCGCCGATAGGCCCGCACCCAGCGCGCGAAGCACCGGGTCTCGTGCGTGTCCTCCTCGTCGAGCGCGGCGATCGGGATCCGATACGCCTGCATCGCGCGCCATGAGCGGTACGCCGCGCGCGCGAGGCCGGGCGCCGACAGCACACCGGTTTCGGCGGGCTCGCTCTCGATGATGCGTCGCCACGCGAGCGCGGCGGTCGCCGGTGCGAGCAGGCGACCGGACACGGTGTCGGACTGCCGTTCGCGGAGCCACTGGCTTTCGATCCAGGTCTGCCACGGCAGTACTTCCAGCGTTCTCCAGACTGCAAAGCCACCCGCATCGCGGGCGGCGTCATGCGCGCTGCGCAGCTGGTGCGCCAGCCGGCGGGTCGGCGTCAGCACGAGGGGGCCGGCCCGCGTCGTCTCCGAGACCACTATCCTAAGAATATCAGCTTGTTACGAGTGATAATTCGACCAGGCGTCACAGACCGCCGTCGATCAACTTGAGCTCGGGAGCCTGTCGCTCCGTCGGGCGCTCGCCCGCGGCATAGCTCTCGAGCAGCTCCTCAACACGCGTGAACACCTCTGCGAGCAGCCTCGGCTCCGGCAGGTTCGTGATCCGGAAGTGATTGCGGTACGGAACGTTGAAGCTCGATCCCGGCGCGACCAGCACGTGCTTGTGTTCGAGCAGGTCGAGAGCGAACTGTTGATCGTCGAAGTCCGGTAACCGGTCGCGCCGCACTCCGATGAATGCGTACAACGCGCCCATCGGCGCAGTGAGCTCGAGGAAGCGGCTGCGCGACACCGCCTCGATGATCGCGCGTCGTGACTCGTGCAGGCGGCCGCCAGGCGATACCAGCTCGCGGATGCTCTGGTAGCCGCCCAGTGCAGTCTGCACCGCCCACTGGCCAGGCACGTTGCTGCACAGGCGCAGGGACGACAGCAGCTCGAGCGCGGTCAGGAACTCGCGCGAATGCTCGAGGTCGCCGGAGAATGACGCCCAGCCCACACGGTAGCCACACGCGCGGTACACCTTGGAGAGACCGCTCATCGTCGCACACAGGGCGTGGTGCACCAGGGTCGCCATCGGGACGAAGACGGCCTGCTCATAAGTCATCTGGTCGTAGATCTCGTCGGCGAGCACGACGAGCTGGTGCCGTTCGGCGATCTGGGCGATGCGCTCGAGCACTTCGCGCGGATACACCGCGCCGGTGGGGTTGTTCGGATTGATCAGCACGATGCCACGGGTGCGTGGCGTGACGAGCGCCTCGATGTCGGCGGGGTCGGGGACGAAGCCGCGCTCCGGGTGACATGAATAGTGCACTGCGCGACCGCGGTTGAGATTGACCGCAGCCGTCCACAGCGGATAGTCGGGGCTCGGCACTAGTACCTCGTCGTCCGTTGCGAGCAGGGCGCGAAGCACGAGATCGATCAGCTCGCTGACGCCGTTGCCGATGAACACCTCCTCCGCCGTCACGCCGCGGACGCCGCGCTCCTGCTGCTGCATGACCACGGCTTCGCGTGCGGGAAAGATCCCCTTCTGATGGCAGTAGCCTTCCGCGGACCGCAGGTTTTCGATCATCGCCAGGCGCATCGTCTCGGGCGTGCGGAACCCGAACGCGCCGGGATTGCCGATGTTGAGCGAGATGATGTCGTAACCCAGCCGCTCCATCTCGTGGGCGCGGCGCGCCAGGCGCCCGCGAATTTCGTAGCGGACGTTGGCCAGGATCGGGCTCGGGCGCAGAGTGCTCTTCGACATCGGCAGTTCCATCAGGCGATCGGGCGCCGATTATGGCCGTCTTTCCGGTCTCGCGGCGACCGGCTCAGGCCGGCCGCACGGGGTTCCGGCAGATGTGGTCCAGCAGGTCCGGAAACTCGATCCCCGCAACCTTCGCGGCCTGGGGCAGCAGGCTCGTGGCGGTCAGTCCCGGCAGGGAATTCGCCTCGAGACACCAGAAATTCCCCGCGGCGTCCTGTCGAAAGTCGATGCGACTGTAGCTGCCGAGCTTGAGCGCAGCATGAGCCCGCAGCGCGCAGTCCTGGAGCATGGCGGCCTCCCGGTCCGGCAGATCCGCCGGGAAGATCTCTCTGGCTCCGCCGACCTGGTACTTGGATTCGTAGTCGAAGACGTCGCCGGCAACGAGGATTTCGCCGACCGGTAATGCCCGACCGTTCACGATCCCGACCGTGAACTCACGCCCTGCAACGAACTTCTCCACCATGATCTCGCCGTCGTACTGGCGCGCAAGTGCTACGGCCGCGGCAAATTCGGCCGGGTCGCGGACGACGCTCAGGCCGACGGTCGAGCCCTGCTTGTTCGGCTTGACCACCACCGGCCATCCCAGCACCTGTCCGACCTCGTCGGTCGCGACAGGCGCCATCAGCCAGTCGGCGGTCGGCACACTGGCCGCGCGGAACAGGCGCTTGGACAGGTCCTTGTCCATGGCGGCCGCACTCGCGGTGTGATTGCTTCCGGTGTAGGCGATGCCGGCCAGGTCGAGCATGGCCTGGATCCGGCCATCCTCACCGGCGCCGCCGTGCAGCGCGAGGAAGACGACATCTACCTCGCGCAGCTCGAGAGCTGACGGCGACAGCAAGGACGCGCGTCCGCGGATCGCCGCGACGTCGGTCGACGACGGCGGCTCCGGCGCCACCGCCTGTGCCAGCAGCTTGTGTTCCGACACGGGCGGCAATCGGCCGGTCGCCGTGTCGACGGCGAGCACTTCATGACCGAGGCTGCGCAACGCGGGGATGACCTGCGCCGCGCTCGCGATCGAGACGTCGCGCTCCTCGCTCGTGCCGCCGAACAGAACTGCGATTTTCAATCCGATCTCCGTCGTTCTCTAAGCGACGATTCCGCGGCTGCGCAAGCCCGCGAGACGCTCGGCATCGAGCCCAAGCCGCTCGCTCAGCACCGCGTCGGTGTCGGCGCCCAGGAGCGGCGGTGCGCGCTCGTAGCGCATCGGCGTGCGCGAGTAGAGGATGGGATTGCGCACGCCGGGCACGCTGCCCGCGGTGGGATGCGGCAGGTCGATGCGCAGGCCCCGGTGCCGCACCTGCGGTTCGTCGAACACCTGCGCCAGATCGTTGATCGGGCCGCAGGGTACGTCCGCGGCGCGCAGGGTCGCAAGCCAATGCCGCGTCGGCTGTGCGGCGAGCGCCGCGGCGATCTCAGGCAGCAGCCCGTCGCGATTCACGACCCGCTGTGCGTTGGTCGCAAAGCGCGCGTCCGCCGCGAGATGGCCGAGTCCCGTCGCGGCGCAGAACCGCGCGAATTGTGCATCGTTGCCCACCGCGATCATGACGTGGCCGTCCGCAGTGGCGAACGCCTGATAGGGCACGATGTTCGGGTGCGCGGTGCCTCGCCGGCGTGGTACCGCGCCGGACACCAGGTAATTGAGATTCTGGTTGGCGAGCCATCCGACCTGCGTATCGAGCAGCGACAGATCGATGTACTGTCCGCGGCCCGACGCGTGGCGCTCGTGCAGCGCGCCCAGGATCGAGGCCGTCGCGTACATGCCGCACATGAGATCCGCGACGGCCACGCCGACCTTCTGCGGGCCGGCGCCCGGCTCGCCGTCGGGAACCCCGGTGATGCTCATCAGGCCACCCATCGCCTGGATCATCGCGTCGTAGCCGGGCCCGTCGGCGTCGGGGCCATCCTGGCCGAAGGCCGAGATCGACAGATAGACCATGCGTGGATTCGCTGACCCGATCGTGCGGTAGTCGAGGCCGTAGCGCGCCAGCGCACCGACCTTGAAGTTTTCGACGAACACATCGGCGCCGGCTGCCAGTCCGCGCACCAGCCCCTGCCCCTCCGCCGTCGCGATATCGATCGCGACGCTGCGCTTGCCACGATTCGTCGAGACGAAGTACGCGGATTCGGTCGTCTCGCGACCACCGGCATCCACTACCCAGGGCGGGCCCCAGTGTCGCGTTTCGTCGCCGACTAGCGGGCGCTCGATCTTGATCACCTCGGCGCCCATGTCGGCCAGCAGCTGCGTGGCCCACGGACCGGCGAGCACTCGCGTCAGGTCGAGCACAGTCACGCCGGTCAACGCGCGGTCGGTCATGCGGCGTCCGCGGGTCGCACGACCCGTCCCCCGCGCAGCTCGAGCACGCGTTCGCACAGGATCCGAACGACGGTGTGGTTGTGGCTGATGAACATCAGCGCCATGCCGCTTCGCGCGCGCAGCTCGAGCAGCAGGTTGATGATCTGCGCCTGAACCGACACGTCGAGCGCGCTCGTCGCCTCGTCGCAGACCAGAAGCCGCGGCCGGACGATCGTGGCGCGCGCGATCGCGACGCGCTGGCACTGACCGCCGGAGAGCTCATGCGGATAACGCCAGCCCAGCGCCGGGTCCAGTCCCACGGTGGCGAGCGCGGCATCGATGCGGCGCTGCGCTTCGGCCGCGCCGTGCGCGCCTTCCAGTGCCTCGAGCGCCTCGTGGATGCTCTGGGCGGCGGTCATCCGCGGATCGAGGCTGCCAAAGGGGTCCTGGAACACCACCTGAAGCTCGCGTCGCACCGCGGCGAGGCGATCGCGCGGCGCATTGTCGAAGCGCTCGCCGCGCCACGCGATCCGACCGGAGCTCGGCCGGATCAGCCGCAGCACCGCCCGGGCAAGGGTCGATTTGCCGCTGCCCGATTCGCCGACCACGCCGAGCGCCGCTCCCTCCGCGAGCTCGAAGCTGACTTCGTCGAGCGCCCGATAGCGTCGCTCGCGCGCGGGGCGGAACCCCGGACGCAGGTAGTCGACGCTCAGGTTCTCCACCGCGAGCAACGGTGCGCTCATGGCGGCACCACTAGATGACAGGCGGCAACCGCGCCGGCTGCCGACGCGCGGAGCGCCGGGCGATCCACGGCGCAACGCGCGATCCGAACGGGACAGCGCGGCTCGAATGCGCAGCCGACTGGCGATTCGCCCGGTCGCGGCGGCTGGCCCTCGATCGCAGGCAGCGGCCGGCCGAAGGGCGCGTCCGGATGCGGAACCGAGCGCTCGAGCGCGCTGGTATACGGATGCGCAGGTGTCGCGAGCAGGTTCGGCGCGGGTCCCAGCTCCACGATCCGGCCGCCGTACATCACGGCGACGCGGTCGGCGAGACCGGCGACCAACCCGGGGTCGTGCGTGATGAGCACGATCGCGAGACCCTGTCCCCGCAGCGCGACCAGCAACTCGAGGACCTGCGCCTCGGACGCGGCGTCGAGCGCCGTCGTCGGCTCGTCGGCGATCAGCAGTGCGGGCTCCGCCATGAGCGACATCGCGATCACTGCTCGCTGACGTTGCCCGCCCGACAGCTCGTGCGGGTACTGCCCGAACCGGCGCTCCGGTTCCGGAAGACCGACCCGGCGCAGCGTTTCGAGCGCGCGGACCCGCGCGGCACGTTCCGGCGCGAGACCGTGCGCGGTCAGCACCTCGGCCAGCTGGACTCCGACCGTCAGGTGTGGCGTGAGTGCATTCATCGGGTCCTGGAACACCGTTGCGATCCGCGTGCCGCGGACGCGGTTGAGGGCGGCCGTATCCGCGCCAATCAGCTCGGCGCCGGCAAAACGGGCCGACCCCGTCGCCCTGCCATTCGCTGCCAGCAGACCCAGGCAGGCCAGAAAGGTCTGCGACTTGCCCGACCCCGACTCGCCTACGACCGCGACACATTCTCCAGCCGCCACTGCGAGCGAGACCTCATGCACCACGCGCTGCGTTCCCTGGCCCGTCGTGAAGTCGACGCACAGACGATCGAGCGCTAGGAGAGGCGCGTCCATATCAACTCAATCTCGGATCGAGCGCGTCGCGCAGACCGTCGCCCAGGAAGTTGAGTGCGAGCAGGATCGTGGCGAGCACCGCGCAGGGAAACAGCAACTGCCACGGGGCGCGCTCGATCCCGAGCGCCCCCTCCGCCACCAGCCGCCCGAGGCTGGTCAGCGGCTCCTGGACGCCGAGACCCAGAAAGCTCAGAAAGCTCTCAAAGAGGATCAGCTGCGGCACGGTGAGCGTGGCATAGACCACCACGGTGCCAAGCAGGTTAGGCACGATGTGCCGCGCGATGATGCGGTGCGTCGGCAGACCCAGCGCCATCGCGGCCTCTACGAAACCCCGGTTCCGCAATGCGAGCGCCTGGCCACGCACGATGCGCGCCATCGTCAGCCAGCCGACGGCGCCGATCGCCACGAAGATGAGCCACAGGCTGCGGCCGAAGACGACTGTCAGCACGATCACGAAAAACATGTAAGGCAGCGCATAGAGAACGTCGACGAAGCGCATCATCCACTCGTCGACGCGGCCGCCCAGGTAGCCGGCGGTTGCGCCCCACGCTACGCCGATCACCAGGCTGACGACGCTTGCAAGGAGCGCAACGAGGAGCGAAATGCGTGTGCCGGCCCAGACCCGGACGAAGAGATCACGACCGTTGGCGTCGGTGCCGAACCAGTGGCCGTTCGTGAATGAGGGCGGGCTGGCGAGCGGCGATAGCGACCAGTCGACAGTCTCCATCGCGTGTGGGCTCACCCAGGGACCGATGAAGGCAGCAACCAGGACGGCCGCGAGCAGCAGCGCTGCGAGGACGGCGGCGCGGTTTGCGAGCAGACGCTCGCGGGCGGCTGACCAAAGACCGCGGCCGACGTCGACCCCGAGCGGGCGCGCAATCGTCTCAGTCATGCCGGATCCTCGGGTCGAGCCAGCCGTAGAGAAGGTCGACGGCCAGGTTGAGCAACACGATGAGCAGCGCGTAGAACACCACCATTCCCATCACGAGTGTGTAATCGCGGTTGACCGCCCCCTGGACGAAGTAGCGACCGACGCCCGGAAGGCCGAACACCTGTTCCACCACCAGTGACCCGGTCAGGAGCGCTGCAGCGCCGGGACCCAGGAAACTCACGACCGGCATGATGGTGGGCTTGAACGCGTGCCGCCAAAGGATCCGCGGCTCGCCGAGTCCCTTGGCACGCGCCGTCCGGATGTGAGGTGACTGCAGCACCTCCAGCAGGCTGCCACGCGTCAGGCGCGCGATGTAGGCGACAAATGGCAGTGCCAGCGTTACGACGGGCAGCACTGCGTAGCGCATATCGCCCGGCTCCCAGCCGCCGACGGGGAGCCAGCCGAGCAGCACGCCGAACATGAGCGCCAGGACCGGCGCGACCACGAAGGTGGGAACCGCGATGCCGACAAGCGCGGCGCCCATGACCAGATGATCGGCGGTCCGATTCCGATACCTCCCGGCGAGCATCCCGAGTGCAACACCCGCGATCACGGCGAGCGCGAGCGCCGCGGCACCAAGCCCGGCCGTGACCGGCAGCCCCTGCGCGATCAGCTCTGACACCCTGAAATCCCGGTAGCGGAACGACGGTCCAAGATCGCCGCGCAGCAGGCCGGCGAGGTAATTCCGGTACTGCACGAGGATCGGCCGATCGAGTCCGTAGGCGGCCTCGAGATTCGCGGCTACCTCGGGCGGCAGTGTCCGCTCGTCGTCGAACGGTCCACCAGGGGCGAGCCGCATCAAGAAGAACGCAGCGGTGACGATGACGAGCAGCGTCGGCAGCGCGCCAAGCAGCCGTCGGATTGCGTAGCCGAGCACGCCCCGGCTCAATCCCGCGGCCCGGACTTGCCGGACAGCAGTTTCTCGAATTCCGATTCGTCGACGATGCGGATCCCGAGCTCCTGCGCCTTGCGCAGCTTCGAGCCCGCCTCCGCGCCGACGACGAGCAGCGTCGTCTTCTTGGACACGGAATCGGTCACCGTCGCGCCTGCGGCGCGCGCCGCTTCCCGCGCCTCGTCACGCGTCCGGCCGGCGAGCGTGCCGGTAATCACGACAGTCTCGCCGCGGAGCGCCCCGCCGCGCGCCGGCGCCGCGCGAGCGACATCCAGCCACGTGACACCGCCGCGACGCAGCGCGTCGATGACCTCGCGGTTGCGTGGCTCAGCGAAGAACGCGTGCACGTGCGCGGCGATCACCGGGCCGACGTCGCGCACCCCCTGGATCTCCTCCTCGCCGGCGGCCATCAGCGCCTCGAGCGAGCCGAAATGCTCGGCGAGCGCCTGCGCGGTCGCCTCGCCGACATCGGATATGCCGAGCGCGAACAGAAACCGTGCGAGGGTCGTGCGGCGGCTCCCGTCGATTGCCGCGACCAGGTTTGCGGCGGAGCGCTCGCCCATGCGGTCGAGCTCGGCCAGTTCCGCCGCGGTGAGCGTGAAAAGATCCGCCGGCGTCCGCACGCGGCCGAGATGCACCAGCTGCTCGATCAGTCGGTCGCCCAGCCCGTCGATGTCCATCGCGCGCCGCGACGCGAAGTGCCGCAGCGATTCGCGCCGCTGCGCCGGGCAGACGAGACCGCCGGTGCAGCGTGCCACCGCCTCCCCTTCGGCGCGGCTGACGGGCGAGCCGCAAACGGGACACTTGCCCGGCAGACCGACGGGCTTCGCATCAGCCGGCCGGCGGTCGGTGATCACACGCACGACCTCGGGAATCACGTCGCCTGCGCGGCGCACGACCACCGTATCCCCGATGCGCACGTCCTTGCGCTCGATCTCGTCCATGTTGTGCAGGGTGACGTTGCTCACGGTGACGCCGCCGACGAACACCGGCTCGAGCCGCGCCACTGGCGTCAGCGCGCCGGTTCGGCCCACCTGGAATTCGACGGCGCGAACGACCGTCGTCTCTTCCTGCGCCGGGAACTTGTGCGCCACCGCCCAGCGTGGAGCGCGCGCGACGTAACCCAGCTCGCGCTGCCACTCGACGCGGTCCACCTTGTATACGACCCCGTCGATATCGTAGGCGAGCGCGGTGCGTCGCTCTGCCATGCGCGAGTGATAGGCGAGACAGCCCTCGACGCCCTCCACTACCGCAGCTTCCGCGGCGGTACGCAGACCGAACTCGCGCAGCGCCGCGAGTATCCCGCTCTGCCGCACCGGGACCGACCAGCCCTCGACGGCGCCAAGCCCGTAACAGCAGAGGTCGAGCGCGCGCTTCGCGGTAATCCGGGGGTCGAGCTGGCGCAGGCTCCCGGCGGCGGCATTTCGCGGATTGACGAAGGTCTTCTCGCCGCGCTCCACCGCCTGGCGGTTGAGTGCCTCGAACGAGCGCCGTGTCATGAAGACCTCGCCGCGGATCTCGATCAGACGCGGCGACCGGTCGCCGCGCAGGGTGAGCGGCACGTGGCGGATTGCCCGCACGTTCGCCGTGACGTCCTCGCCGCGGTTGCCGTCGCCACGGGTGGCCGCCTGAACGAGGCGCCCGTTCTCGTAGCGCAGGCTGATCGCAAGACCGTCGAGTTTCGGCTCGGCGGCGTATTCGATTCGCTCGACCTCGAGCCGGGTTCGTGCCCGCCGGTCGAAATCGACGATGTCCTCGCTCGTGAACGCGTTTTCGAGCGACAGCATCGGCACGGCATGCACGACCGGCGGGAACTCCTGCGACGCCGCACCACCGACTCGCTGCGTAGGCGAATCCGGCGCGACGAGCTCCGGGTGCGCGGCTTCGAGCTCGCGCAGCTCCAGCATCAGGCGGTCATAGCCCGCGTCCGACACCTCGGGGTCGTCGAGCACGTAGTAGCGATAGTCGTGGTGCGCGATCTGCGCCCGCAGCTCCTCGATGCGCCTCGCGGCCTCGCGTGCTGCCATCGCGTGCGGTCAGGCGCCGCCGGCGGATCCGAGAGTGCGCTCGAAGGCGACCACTTCCTCGCGCAGCTTGAACACGCGCTGCACGCTCAAGGGCGCGCCGCGGTCGTCCTGCAGCTGGCCGCCCAGCCGGTGGGCCAGCGCCCGCGCGGTATCGAGCAGCTCGTCGAAGGCGCGCGTGGCGGGCAGCGGGCCTGGCATGACCGTAAACAGGGCTATGCCTGGATAGGCTGCCGTGTCCATCTTCCCGGGATCGAATGTGCCCGGCTCGAGCAGGCTGGCCAGGCTCATGATCGGGCGCCCGTCAGCGTCGAGTCGATGGAAGATTTCGTAGCGACCGTGGGTGAAGCGAGCCGCGGTCACCACCTCGCGCAGGAGCGCACCGTCGAACCGTGTCGGATGCGCCGCCGTGACCCGGATCGCGACGATCTTCTGCGGTCCCCGCGCTGCTGCCGGACGCGGTGCACCACGAGCGGATGCATCGCTCTGCGGGGGCGTCAGGGTTTCGCGCGGCGCACTGGATTCGTACGCTGCTCCCGGCTCGGCGCGGAACGACGCTTGCGGGCGCAGGGGCGGCTCGGCTCGGAAAGCCGGTTCCGGGCGCTGCGTCGGCGGCTCGGCTCGTGAGCTGACCAGGGGGTCCCTGCGCACGACCGGCGCCGGTGGTGGCGCCCGATCGACGGCATCGCCGTCCTCCGTTTCGGTCGCCGCTCCTCCGCCTGCCTCGTCGAGCGACATCCGTGGCTCGAGCCGCGGTGTGTCCGCGGCGGGCGGCGGGCGCGGCGGGTCGACGCGCAGCGGGCGATCGAGCTCGACGGGGTTGCGCTGCCGTTTACGCTTCCCGAACACGTAGAGGGCAACGATCAGCGCGACGCCGGCGATCAGCAGTATCCACCGCAGCTCGCTCATGGCCGCATCACATGGCCGCCATGCGCACGGCCTCGTCGACGTCCACCGCGACGAGCCGGGATACACCGGGCTCGTTCATCGTCACACCGAGCAGCTGGTTGGCAAGCTCCATCGTGGCCTTGTTGTGCGTGACGAACACGAACTGCACGCGGCTCGACATGTCGCGCACGATGTCGCAGAAGCGACCAACGTTGTTCTCGTCCAGGGGCGCGTCGACCTCATCGAGGAGGCAGAACGGCGCCGGATTCAGCTCGAAGATCGCGAAGACGAGGGCCACCGCCGTCAGCGCCTTTTCGCCACCGGAGAGCTGGCTGATCGAGCTGTTCCGCTTGCCGGGCGGTCGCGCCATGATCGCCACGCCCGCGTCGAGCATGTCCTCCCCGGTGAGCTCGAGGTAGGCGTGACCGCCCCCGAATAGCCGCGGGAACTTCTCCTTGAGCCCGGCATTGACCCGGTCGAAGGTCTCCTGGAAGCGGCTCTTGGTCTCGCGATCGATGCGCCGGATCGCGTCTTCGAGCGTCGTCAGCGCGTCTGTGAGATCCGCATGCTGCCGGTCGAGATACTCCTTGCGCTCCGACTGTTCCTTGAACTCGTCGATCGCCGCCAGATTGACCTGTCCCAGCCGCTCGATCTTCTCACCGGTCTCCGCGAGCTTGAGCTCCCACTCAGCGACGGCGGCCTCCGCGGGTAGCGCGGCGGTGGTCTCGGCCAGGTCGGCGCGGGTCGCGACGAATTGCTCGAGGAGCGTCTCGCGACGGACCTTGAGCTCCTGCACCGAGAATCGAACGCCGTCGAGCAGCTCGCGTGCCTCGCCCACGCGGGTCTCGGCGGTTAGCCGTTGTTCGTCGAGCTCGCGCAGCCGGGCATCGACGGCTTCCGCGGCGCGTCGTGCCTCGCCCAGCTCCTGCTCGACGGTCACGCGCCTCCCCAGGCGCTCTTCGAGACCGCGGCGCAGCTCCGCCTCGGCCTGATCGCCTGCGCCGAGCTGGCCTTCGAGGTCGGCGCGCCGGGCGCGATGCTGCGCGATCTGGGCGTCGAGCCGGGCCAGCCCGCCCTGCAGCGATTCGTGGCCCGTGCGCCGCGATTCGACGCGGATCGCCACATCGTTCGCCGCGGTACGATCCCGCGCGGCCTGCTCGCGCGCTTCGAGCAGCAGCCGGCGCAGCTCCTCGCGTTCGCTATCGAGCACCCCGCGCCTGGTCTCGAGCCCGGCCAGGGCGGACGCCGCCTCGTCGGCGCGTTGACGCGCGCCGCGCACCTCCGCCTCGGCTCCTGCCACTTCGTGGTCGAGCTCGACGATCTGAGCGCCGAGCGCGGCAACGCGATCGTTGCGCTGCTCCGTGCGGGCGCGCAGACCGTCGAGTTGTGCCCGGAGCTCGAGATGCGCCGCACCGCTCGCGGCGACCCCGGATTGCGCGTCAGCGAGCAGATCCTCCATCGCGTGAACCTGCTCGCGAAGCGAGTCGAGCGAGGTTTCCAGCGTGCGCTGCCGCGCTCTGAGCGTGTCGAGCAGCGCGCGCTCGCGGCGCAGCACCTGCTCGCGCTCGATCACGCCCTGGTGCGAATCCTGATCGCGACTGACACGCAGCCAGCCCGGGCCGATCCAGATCCCGTCACGTGTGATGACGGAGTGCCCCGGCGCGAGCTGCGCACGGAGTCCCAGCGCTTGCGTCAGGTCGTCGGCGGCGACGACGCCCTCGAAGAGGCCGTCGAGCCCGATCGGACCGCGGACCCGCTCACGCAGGCCCCGGGGCAGACTGGTCGTACCGGCCCGACCGGGTGCCGCGGCGAAGAAAGTCACGGTGCCCGTGTCGAGACCGCCGAGGATCCCTGCAACATCGTCGATCGAGTCGACGCACACGGCCTCGAGATAGGCGCCGAGCACGGTCTCGACCGCCCGCTCCCAGCCCGGATCGACCGCGAGCTGCTGCGCCAGACGCGGCCGTCCGGCGAGTCCGCTGGCCGCCAGCCATTGGACCACCTGCCCCCCCGA
>Ga0075421_100003789_pt1 | contig 18174 bp, 12 predicted proteins | sample SoiMetdeltSBSDD5_FD_75292 | JGI IMG/M metagenome (GOLD analysis project Ga0075421, IMG submission 75292) | Bulk soil microbial communities from a Populus tree surrounding site in Tennessee, USA - Soil MetaG P. deltoides SBSDD5 | ecosystem: Environmental > Terrestrial > Soil > Tree plantation...
CGATGGCGTCAACGACTCGCCTGAAGTTGCACAGAAACTTGCGGCGCGGCTCAAGGGCCTGTTGTGTCACGTAAATGCGATTCCCCTCAACCCTACTATGGGATACTCAGGTCAAGCCACATCCCGTGAACGTGCGGCGGCCTTCAAAGAATCGCTGGAACAGGCTGGAATTCCATGCACGATACGAATGAGACGTGGGATAGATATCCAAGCGGGCTGCGGTCAACTGGCTGGGGCTGTTTCCTCTTAGTGGTTAGTATTTATAGAAGTTTTACTTGTGTAATATTGACTACGCGCAGTTTATAGAATCCATAAAATCCGCAACAGAAAAATGAAGATATTTAGTCTAACAGGCGTTAAGTATGTAGACCATATGAATCAAGCTGATCCATCATGGCTCATCTCTGAGTGCATTGCCGGGAACGAGGCTGCCATTGAGACTCTTGTGCGTCAGTATGAGACAGATGTGTTCAGGCTGGCACTTTCTGTTTGCAACGATGTGCCTGAGGCATACGAAATCACGCAGGAAAGTTTCATTGCGGTGCTGAGATCATTACGAAGCTATCAGGAAAAGAAGTCATTCAAAGCATGGCTTTATACGATCACGATCAATGCTGCTCGAAACCATTTGCGTAAGCGCCGATTTGCTGAGAAATTACGAAAGACACTCACATCAATTTTTTTGATGGATGCACAAAAGTTATATACGCCTGAAGAAGCAGCCATTCAAAATGAAAAGGAAGCTATGTTATGGCAGGCATTGAACCACTTGGATGAAAGACATCGAATGGTAACTGTGCTCCGATACTTTCACGAACTATCTGTCACGGAGATTTCAGAGATACTTTCCGTCCCCGAAGGCACGATCCACTCCAGGCTCCACACCGCACGCGAACGCCTGAAGAATGCGCTCGAACAATTGAATGGAGAATAAACTGACATGCCAATTTCCCACGCGGATGCTCAGCAACTGATCCAATATGACCTGGATCGAGCGCTGAATTCTGAAAAACAGAAAGCACTTTTTGTGCATCTCCAGGAATGTGATGAATGCCGCGCTTATGCGGACAGAATGCTCAATCTCGAAAAAATGTTGCTTCAGGTAATGAATAAACAGTGGCACCATCATCCCCTCCCCCTCTCGCTCGACTCGATCAAACCTCATAATGGCTTCCAAAAAAATATCCACAGCTTACTCGGCTTGAGAACCGCGCTTATCAGTGTGGTACTTGTCGCCTTCTTTTTATTGATCTGGCAACTAAATACAACTGTAAATCATCCGTCTGGGCAAATTGCCTTGAGTCTCGCTCCCATTCCCACACCCTCAACACAATTAAGCACAGCAAGCTTTGAAACACCAAAATGTGAATGGAGCCTACACAATGTCGACAAATCAGACACACTCGAGAGTATCGCACATCAATATTCGGTTTCAAAGGAAGAGATTATGATTCTTAACAACATGAATTCGGAAGTAATTTATGAATCGATGGAACTAAAAATACCGCGCTGTGATATAACACCAACCGTGACTGCCCAGATGCCTACAACGACATTGACACCCATCCTTGAATTTGTCGCCGACACACCCGGATAAGGAATCAGCTACAAGTAATTTTCATTAAGGAATTATTGTATAATTGTGTCTATACGAAAAGCATTAACTTGGCTTGCACCTTGTTATGATATACCCGATGGTCAAGCAATTAACTTTTATTTTATGAGAGAAGAATATGGATAATAAAACTACCTCGTGGCTTGAACGCCCTATTCATCCTGCGCTTCCAGCCATAACCAATCAAGCTGCTATCTTTGCGGGGATTATTATTCTGGCAATTGTTACGAGGTTTTACAACCTTGGAGTTCGTGTGATGAGTCACGACGAAAGTTTGCATACGTATTTCTCGTGGCTGTTATATCGCGGACAAGGTTACCAGCATACGCCTATGATGCATGGTCCCTGGCAATTTCATCTCATCGCATTGAGTTATTTTCTATTTGGACCAAGTGACTTCACCGCGCGTATCCCTGCTGCAGTGTTCAGCATCGCCACCGTCTGCATGGTATGGTACTGGCGTCGTTATCTTGGTTCATGGGGTGCGATCATCGCAGGACTTATGATGGTCATCTCACCATTTATGCTTTTCTACGGGCGCTATGTTCGAGAAGATGTATATGCAGGCTTTTCGGGTGTTTTATTGCTTTACGCAATTTTGAGATATTTTGAAAGTGGAAAGAGCAGATACCTGTTCTTAGTGACCACAGCGCTGGTTATCCATTTTCTCGATAAGGAATCTTCGTTCATATATGCGTTCCAGGCATTTTTATTTCTCGCAATTTATTTCATTGCAAGGGTTACGCGAGAATCCTGGGAGGACAATCCTGGCCTATATCGTGCCTTTATCATCGCCCTTGCGGTCGCGGTGATTTTTGTAACAATCGGCGGAGGGATTGCCTTCGCCAACCGGCACACTGAAACATTGACCAGCGGTGAAACAGCTGCTCCAGTGAATCCCGAGGGAGGAGCCGCGCCCGTAGATGCACAGACCAATGCGCCATCTCCTTCCACAATACTAATTGGTGCAGCCCTCGTTGCATTGATTGCTGGTGCAGTACTCCTGGTACGCGGGCTCGGTTGGGAGAGAATTCGACAGGAGCGATCCTTCGATTTGATGATCCTGATCGGCACTTTTGTCTTGCCAATGGCAATCCCCTTCCCTCTCAAGTGGCTGGAGTCCAGGCTTCATATCGCCATCCCTACGGACAGCGCTTCCGTTTCCGCACTGACACAGAGGGATTTCCTATACATGGGCGTGTTTGTCGTACTATTCTTTGCGATCTCCATTGCGATAGGCATGCTTTGGAATCGCGACTGGTGGAAGTATGCCGCGCTTTTCTGGGGCGCCTTTACAATTTTTTACACAACCATATTCACTAACGGACCTGGATTTTTCACAGGCTTACTTGGCTCTTTGGGCTACTGGCTTGTACAACAGGGTGTGGAACGCGGCAGCCAGCCTGAATATTATTATGTCCTTGTTCAAATCCCAATCTATGAATTTCTACCTGCCATCGGATCGATTGTGGCCATCGCTTTGGGCCTGAATAAACTACTCGGACAGAGGCAGGCCGAACCTGAGGGTGAAGCGGAGATCGTATCCACACCGGAGCAAGAGTCTGATTACAGGGATTCCATGTTCGGTCTCTTTTTTGGACTTTTGGTATGGTGGGTCATCACCAGCATCGCTGCCTTTACCATTGCAGGCGAACGTATGCCCTGGTTAACGTATCATATGGCATGGCCCATGATTCTGCTTGCGGGCTGGGGTTTTGGGCAGATCATTGAATCCGTGATACCGCGATTGGCTGAGAACAGACCGCAGCAAAACGCGCTGGCAATTCTTGTATTGGTCGTATTCGTCCTAGCGGCTTTCAACACGCTGCGATCTCTATACGGAGCCACACCGCCGTTCCAGGGAACCGAGTTATTGCAACTGCAGGCGACTTCTGCATTTTTGTTCCCGCTAATCACTACGATCTTATCTGGCGCGCTGCTTGCCTATTTGATGAAGGATGATCTCGTAAGCTTGAGCATCGTGGCTCTGGCACTGCTCGGGGTGATCACCGTGTTCTCCAGCATCATCAATGGCGCAACGATGTTGTCGATGTCGTCAGCAGCCGAGGTTGACCAGGCAAGTCTTTCGTCGAGTCAGTTGAGATTTGTTGGGGCCATCCTTGCATTGCTCGGAACCATCGTGGGTATCGTTTACTTATCGCGACAGCCACGCAAGAGTGGATTCGTCAGTCTTGTTGCGCTAACGGCTTTCGGATTGCTTGCACTTCAAACAGCGCGAACATCCTTTCGAGCAGCTTACATCAACTATGATGATGCAACTGAATATATGGTGTATGCCCATGGCGCAACCGGAGTCAAGGAAGTCATCTCTCAAGTGGAGGAAATTTCAGAGCGCACAGCCGGCGGATTGAATGCAGTAGTAGCCTACGATGCCAGCGCGCCTGACACTGGCGTTTCATGGCCGATGGTTTGGTATTTGCGCGATTTCACAGCCTTACGCTCATTTGATCAACCTACACGCTCCCTCCGGGATGCAGTGGCCGTGATCGTGGATCAAAAGAATTTTGACAAAATCGAGCCGGCCCTCGGTGACGGTTTCTATCGTTTCGATTACATCCGTATGTGGTGGCCCAACCAGGACTATTTCAACCTTGATCGCCCGCGCGTCTTGAATGCCATAACTGATCCGGGCATCCGAGAGGGCATCTTCGATGTCTGGTTTGATCGTGACTACACACGCTACGCACAGGCGATTGGAAGTACATCCATGACGCTTACGACCTGGCAGCCTGCCGATCAGATGCGGTTGTATGTACGCAAGGACGTGGCATCGCAGATTTGGAATTATGGCGTTGGTCCAGCGGAAGCTCCTACGACGGTCGACCCCTATGAGGCTGGTATCATTATTTTGTCCGCGGACAAAATCTTCGACGCGGGCCGTTATCCTCCACTTGGACTCAATGCACCGCGTTCCATCGCTGCGGGATTGAACGATGACCTCTATGTGGCTGACTCGAGAAATCATCGCATCCTTCATATTTCATCCGACGGAAATCTATTACAGGAATGGGGAACATTTGCAGACCAGGCCGTGGGCGACGCTCCCATTGGCACATTCAATGAACCCTGGGGCGTCGCCGTGGGACCAGATGGTTCAGTCTATGTGAGCGATACGTGGAATCATCGTGTGCAAAAATTTACTGAAGATGGCGAGCCAATCAAAACATGGGGACAATATGGTCAGCCAATTCCTGATCTGCCCGAATCAAAGAGTTACTTCTGGGGACCGCGCGGCATCGCAGTCGATTCACAGGGACACATATTCGTTGCGGATACGGGAAACAAGCGCATCGTCGTCTTCGATGAAGACGGGAACTATATTTCAGAATTCGGATCTGCCGGGCTAGACCCAGGTCAATTCGACGAACCTGTCGGAGTTGCGGTCGCACCGAGTGGAACTGTTTATGTCACGGACACATGGAACCAACGCATCCAGGCTTTCACTCCAAGCGAAGATGGAACTGTCTACTTCCCGACCCTGCAATGGGATGTGAATGCATGGTTTGGTCAGTCATTGGATAACAAGCCCTTTATTGCCGTGGGCCCGAATGAGCATGTATTCATCACAGATCCTGAAGGATATCGCGTCATCGAGTTTACCGAGGCCGGAGAGTTTGTGCGTACCTGGGGTGCATTCGGAGTTGGACCTGAAGAATTGGGTCTTGCATCAGGGGTTGCTGTAGACCCGCTGGGGTTCATCTGGGTTGCTGATTCTGGTAATAATCGCATCCTGCGATACACTTTACCTTAGTTCACTGGCCGCCTAAAAGAAAAAGAGCCTCTTCTCTTGCTGAAGAGGCTCTTTTTCATTTCAACCGAAACTATTTACTTCTGCTTGAAATCAAGCGGATTTGTGTAATAACATTTTGTGTAAACGCATACAAGCCATACATCGCGTTTGTATGTTCACCATCCATTTGACTCTCGAGAACTTCACGGGTATAGATTCCATCGTAGGTCATGATGTAGAAACGGGTATGGCCAGGTGATGGGAATGGATGTCCTTTTGTTGGTTTCATTAAAGAGACAAATCTCTCAGCAGTTTTTACAAGCTCAGCCGAAGCAATTGAAACCATGGAATAATCACCTGCTCCTAGAATCCCACTGCCTGAACTAAAGTACATGTAGGTGCGTCCATTCGCGAGTGAGACCATGGTCACATAGCCATCATCGACGGTGAACTCCGTCATCACACCCCAGACCTTTGTCTGGTCATTGGCGCGTTTGATCCCCACTTTTTCCGGGTTAAGCCGGAACATTTGACCGCGCATCTCCATATAAACGACATTGGGCAGTGGCTTCCTCAGCCATGAAAAGAATTTTCTCAGCATCGCGCACCCATCCAAAAATAAATTTTCTCTCATGTGAGAGAATGATTGCCGATTGTCTTATTAGTTACCAAACCATCCGGAGTAATTTGCAGGAAAACTATTTACTTAAAGCTTAGTAATTACTCGACACTCTGTAAATTATATCAAACCAGATTCTTTGTCGAGATTACAGACACATAACAGTGGGTTACGCACCGGTCAATTGTCGGTCTTCTTTCTACTTCCCAGCCAGGCAAAAACCACCCCACCCAACAGCCCAAGCGCGATAATACCCATCACGACCCCAATAACGGAATTATCCCTGAAAGCTGCTGCTGAGGGGCTGTCGTAAATTATTGTTACCGTTGGCAGCAAATTGGGAGTTGGAGAAACCAATACGGTAGTAGAGGTTGCGTCTGATTCTGTAGCGGATAGTTCGCTGGGCAGGGCAGTGGGTAAGATTACATTTCTCTTAATCAATAACTTATATCCAGGGTAGATATTATTATCGAATAGATTATTCAAACGCTTGATGTCATCGATCGTGACTTCGTAGACAATCGCGATTTGCCACAACGACTGACCGGGCTGCACCTCGTGAATAATATCACCGTCAGAGTTCGGGGTGCTGATAACTGGGATTGAAATCCGCTCACCTTGTGATAAGGCAGTTGATCCACTTCCGGCGACTGAAGTCGATGACTGTGGCAACCCATCTGTTATGGGTAGCGCGCAATCGATCACATAATAGACTCTGCCATTAGCAACTGCCACACCAGCGCCGATCTCTGAAAGGTTTGGGGAAATCATCGTGTTTAGATGAAGCGCATCTCCGGTCCAGCTATCGACTACAGACTGCGCAGTCCCGCTTTCAGTGCCCGAAGTAATGTTCTCCGCGCGGAAGCCACCTGCTGATAAATCACCAGCAAGCGGATAACCTGCCGCCAGCAATCGATCGGTTAAGCCTATGCCATCGGGTCCGGAATGTGTGACATCTCCCGTTGCAGCCATGAAATCTGCCTGGGCTTGTGCAGTCTCCATGAGGATGCTGTTGACAATGTAGGGCGTCAACCCATAAGAGACGCGCAACACATTGACCGCATCGATCAGTTCAAATGATGTACCAGCGGAGAGAGGATGATTTGCAGACTCCGCTCGAGATGGAGATGTCCCTGTTGATCCAAAAAGTGCGACCAAAACAACTGCACAAACAAAGTAGAAAAGATGCCGAGGCATAAAATAATTATACAGCCTGAAAATAGGACGGTCTGGCGACTCGACTAGCGCAACAAGCTTAACTCATTACGCGTTAATTCACGCCACTCTCCCACTTCCAAATCACCTAATTGAATCTGACCAATCGCCACACGGACAAGGCGCAAGGTAAATAGTCCAACTGCAGCAGTCATATGACGGATCTGGCGCTTCTTGCCCTCGCGCAGTTTGATCTCGATCCACGCGGTGGGACCATGAGGCGTGACAGGTTTCAGTCGCGGTGGCAGGTTTGGGATCGGAATGAGGCGGACTTTGCACGGTAGAGTCACATAGTCTTTGAGTTGAATGCCGCGTTCGAGTTGAGATAACTTATCCCGAGTCGGATCCCCTTCTACCATGACCCAGTAGGTTTTTTCGATATGATGCTTTGGATCGGTCAATCGTTTGATCAGCGCGCCATCATCGGTAAGCAACAATAAGCCTTCACTGTCGCGATCCAATCGTCCCGCTGCGTAGACATTGGGGACATGAATGTATTGCTTGAGAGTGGGATGACCGGTACCCTCATCAGTAAATTGCGATAGCACGCCGTATGGTTTGTTGAAAACAAAATAGTGCATAATAATTAAATGGGACTATAATAGAATTTCGATCCGGTCGGAATTACATTTTCAGAGGAGGAATCTATGGCTGAAACAACTGTCAACCCTGTCAATGGGATATATACCATTCGGGGCATCAACAATAGAAATCTCGAATTGACATTGCAAGATAGCGATTTGAGTAAGTATATTGTTGTGGAATTGGATGGCGAAGATCTGAACAAAAAACTACCATCCGACAATCCTCTAGGCATCAACTGGTTCGCCGGCTTCGGCATTTACAACAACGATAACGGCAACAAAGGCAGTTATGCTACTGTCACGTATTCATTCACGGTGACAGGTTTCGAAAAGGGACAACGATTGTTTGTGGGATACGGTGGCCAATCCTACGAAGTGACGGACGAGATGAATAACACAGGTAAGGTGACTCTCAGCGTGGGAGACCCGGGCACAGGCGGTATTCCTTAAGAAATATCTTTTCGAGTAAGCCACAACTGTTCAATTGCGCGCCGCCACGGTGCATTCTCAATATACATACGGCGGGATTGTTCGTCTTTAATCTTCGAGACTTGTGCTTCGAGCAGCTGTATGGCGGTCTTCAATATTTGATTCGAGCGTGGGTCTCCCGTCCTTTCAAGGGCGTTGTAACAGGCCAGATAGACTCTAAGTGGCTCCTCGGTCCCCTCAACCGTTCCACCTTCCGAGAAATAAAGTAGGAGTTCCTCTGTCAGTTGACTCGCAAAGTGAAGATCATCTATACGGAGTGCAACTTGAATCAGGCCAGCAATTGGTTCTGTTGCAAGTGTAGGCTGCCTCAATTCGCGGCGAAGATCCAACGCCTGCTGAAAAGCAACCTTTGCCGCCTCAAGTTGCTCCAACTCTGAGTAGGCATGACCTAAGTATAAGTACGACCAGGCCTGCGCTGTTTTATCACCTGTCGTTTTAGATAATTCAGTTGCATTCAAAGCAAATTGTACAGCTTCCTCCGCTTTTCCTTGAGCTTCTGCTATCCTGCTCAGGTTCATCAAAGTGTATGTCTCTTGGTATAAGTTGCCCACTTCACGCGAGACAATGATCGCCTGCTCGTGATATCTGCGTGCAGCAGCAAAATCCCCTAACATTCCACACACCCAACCAAGATTGCCAAGGCCTAATGCCTGTCCATACCGGTCACCCTGTTCAACTGCCAAAGTGTACGCCCGCTCAAAATACTTGCGTGCATTGAGATAGTCTCCTTGGACATAGACTGCTGAATTTGCCAAGTTGGTCAAGGCTCTTGACTCAAGAGTATATTCCTTTGTTTCCCGTGCAATTGCAACAGCTTCTTCGAGATAGCCTTGAGCTTTTTCTGCGTTGTTATGTTCAAGAGCCATAAAGCCCATCGACGACAAAGCCCTGCCCTCCTCCACCCGCCTGCCAGACTGCCTGGCGAGATGAAGGCCATCCATGGCATGGCTCATTGCCTCGTCCGGCCTTCCCGTTCGAAGTAGCGCGTGGGTCAACACAATATATACACCTAGAACAGAATCTACATCACCAGTTTTCTTAAAAATCGCGATAACTTGCTCCGAAGCATCTATAGTGCTTACGTAATCACCAGTGGTAAAACAATATTGAGCATAGAGCATTTTTGCTTTTGCAAGGAACCGGTTATCATCAAGCTGCAGCGCCAGCTTTTCCAATGTCTCTAAATCGCTGAACTGAGCGGAGCGGTTGCCAATTCGATTGAAAATCCCTACTCGTTCTACAAGCAGATCGAATTGTGTATCTAAATCATCGAGCGGAGTAAACGCCAGCGCACGCGTGAAATAATCAATCGCCTCCATGTTGTGGAATGCATCGGCGGCCACCTTGCCGGCCAGTGAATAATAGTGCTGCGTCTTCCCTTGTAACTCAGCACTCTCAGCATGATAGGCCAATTCCGTATAATGGAATTTGAGGTCATCAGCGTATAGTTTTTCGAGCGCACCCAAGGCAAGTTTATGTAGTTCCTGAAGTCTGGCGCGCATCTGCATGGCATAAGCCGCATCACGGAGCAGCCCGTGTGTAAAAAACCATAGATCTTCGCTTTTGCGTGCCCAAATATCATGTTGTTCCGCGTGAACAACATGATGCTCAATGTCTTCGACCTCTTTCATTATATGTTCGAGAACTCTCATTGAAAATTCACGCCCCAGCACCGAAGCAGTCTGTACTACATCTTTCACTTGATGATTCAACTGGTCGAGTCTTGCGACCAGTAAAGCGCCGATATCGCCTGGCAGGAAGAGATCGCGCACGCGCCGCACCTGGTTCCACCCGAGTTTGCTGATTTCGATCAAATTCTCGTCCTGCATGTAGCGAACAAACTGTTCTACAAAATACGGATTCCCTTCTGAACGCTCCATGACGCGTCTCACCAGCTCGACGGCAGGAACGCCGCCCAGTAAAATCTCGATCTGACGCGCAACCTCCTCTATAGAAAGCCCACTTAAGTCAATTCGCGCGTCCACCAAATCACCACCCAAAGGACTGCTGCCTTGAAGTCTCAAGTTCGCAATGATCGCGACAGGATACGATTCCGGTCCGGTTTGAAGTGAGCGCTTCAGGCGGGGCAGGAAATTGCGAGAGTCATCATCCATATATTGCGCATCTTCGAGGAAGAGGAGGAGGGGCTGCCTCAGGCTTTCAGCTTTGATGAAAGTAATCAATGCCAGAAGTGTGTTGTTGTAACGCCCTTCAGCATCCAACTGTTCGTAGAGCGAATCCGGCCAGAATAGTTCCGCTAATTCACCAAGCACCGAACGCAAGCGGTCCAATTCCTGCGACACTTCTGCATTGGAGGTTGAGTGGATCAAATTTTCCAATTTTGAATCAAATAACTGCCTTCGTTCATTAGAATTGTTTGAGGAGGAAAATCCGAAATAACGGATCAGCCAGTTGCGAAATGGATTTAAGGACTGGCGCAGGATTTGATCTGCCTGGCAGAATGCCCAAAGAGCTTTGTTTTTCTCAAATAAGGCAGACTGCCGGAACTCGTATACCAGACGGCCCTTACCCATACCGGCATCGCCCATAATCTGGAGCAGACCCGCAAACTCTCCCCTCCATAACGGTCGTGTGAAATCCTCAAGGTGTGTCATTTCCGTTTCCCGCCCGATCAACTCACCCTGATAAATTAACTCCACTTCCTGTCTGCGGCCAAGCAGAGCATGTACTTTTTGTTCTGTAGAAAACCCCTTAAACCGTTGTGCACCAACATTTTTAATATCGAATCGCGTTGAAACGCGACGGGCGATCCTGTCATCCACCCAGATCTCGCCATCTGGCGCTGACATCATGAAACGAGAGGCAAGATTAATTCCCCAACCGTAACACGTGTAATCTTCATACATCACGCTCCCAAGATAACCTGCATGGGCAACATAGTAGGTTACCCCGGCCGTGATGAGGAAATCTACTCTAGACTGCAATTCCAATACGAAATTCAGGGCCCGTCCAATATCATTTTCATGAGTCACAGGTGCCCCCCATAGCACCAGCATGTTACAGCCTTTGTCACCAAAATCGAGCCTGCTGATCAAGCCTCCATATTTTTGTTGCAGGTCAAAAATATTGTAAATGAATTCCTCCAATGTTTCATTTGGGAGCTCAGGATAACGCATGAAAAGATTGACGATTTGCCGGAACTCGCCCCGTATGTCCCGGGCAATAACATCTTCGGGCATGAAAATACGAGCCATCTCCAGGTCTACCGGTGGGAAAATCGTCGGCGTATGAGTCGGCAACTCAACATGGAATCCGGTAAATCGATGGAAGAAACCGAGAGGGAGAGTCCGTATCGCGTCCTGCACAAGGATGTTCATTGCATCTGTTATGACGATTTCCCCCGCACTTGCCTGATGCTCAGCATCGGCAGCTTCATCCACCGCGGAGCCACGAAAAAAATAAGTTGCCTTTTCTCCCTCCTTTGAACGCAGCGTACCCCAGGAGGCTGCTCCTACGGTCAGGCCAATCTTTACCGAGAATTGGAACTTTCCATAAATCGTCTGGCGAGCGGGATTCGCTTCGAGTCTCTGCTGAATCTCGCTGGCAGATGCCAGGGCGCGCAAAGCAACCATCCTCGAATCCGATTCAATCGGATACAACGCCAAGACGCCATCACCGGCAAAGCCGATAATTTCGCCGCCATAATTAAGAATGCTTTCGATAAGTGGGTCGAATACAGTATGCATCATCCCCGCCAATACCTCAGCGCCATGTTGACCTTGCTGCATCAATGTATCCGTCATGGTGGAAAAGCCAGATAAATCAAGGAATAACCCTACTGCATTAAATTGCCCCCCATAGCAGCCTTTCCGAAAATTTTCTACGATGAGCTCCGGAACGACGCGATGCATTTTTCCTCAAAACGGCTCTAATTGTAGCATGCATAATAACTGAATCCCTCCTGACGCCTGAAAGTGAGGCCGTGACGAAGACATCCCTTGCCTGGGCGTAGGATGACTTGTGCCTTCGGCTGTAAATTGTGATACAACACCGTACGGCTTATTGAAAAATATATAGCGCATATTTCTCAATCGGACTATAATACGCAAGATTGGGATTCAAATCACATAAGGAGGATAAAATGGCAGACCAGAGTAAGGTTGTAGTCCCGGGTAAGGTTCAAAAAGATAGCAACAGGAAATTCAAGATCAAGAAAGACAAGACGAGCGAGGTCGACGTTGATATCGAAATCGAGGAAGATGGCGATTATCAGGTCGACAAATTCAGCGTTGACGGATTACCTACTCATATGTATGATGGCAAAACCATTCGCTGGTTTAACAATTTCGGCATTAAGAAGAATGGGCAGTATATCAATCAGAAATATAAGGTCACAATTCCGGGTCTTGTGAACCTTTTGGGTAGTTCAATGCTGGTTATCTTCGATGGCAATGGCGACCCCTATTATTACACAGGTGCCATTGTCAATGATACGTTTGAATTAACGGATGGCGATCCTGGCCTGGGGGGCTCTACTTAATCCAGATACAGCTGCGCAGCATCCTGCAATGCGCGGCGCCAGGGAATGTTTTCAATATATTGCCTGCGTGTGGTTTCATCGCTGAGCTTGGAGACTCGCTCTTCCAGCAGGTTCATGGCAGTTTGTAGAACCTGTTTGGAGCGTGTGTCTCCTTTTTTCTCGAGGAACAGATAGCAGGCATAGTACACGCGCAAAGGCTCGTCTGTGCCATCCAGCACGCCGCTCTTAAGAAAATCCAAGATGCTTTCGGTTGTCTGTGAAGCAGCATCAAGGTCACCAGCCTGCAAGTAGGTCTCCACGAGCCCAGCCCTTGGCTCCATTGAAAGGGAAGCTTGGCCCAGTTCGTCTCGAATATCAATGGATTTACGATAGGCTGCTTGTGCAAGTTCGAGCTGATTTTCCAATAAATAGGCATGACCCATATATAGCATTGCCCAGGCTTCGCCTGCCCGTTCCGAAATTTTTTGGGAGAGTTCTGATGCCTGAAGCGCATACTGCAACGCCAGTTTCGCTTCGTTCTGAAAGCCAGCAAGCGCGCTCAAATTTATGAGGATATATGTTTCCTGATAACGATTACCAATCTCCCGGGCAAGATACAATGATTGCTCATGATATGAACGGGCGGCAACAAAATCGCCCTGCATACCAGCGGAAAAACCCAAGTTGCCGAGCCCAAGACCTTCGGCGACACGATCACCGATTTCACTGGCAATTTTGTATGATTGTTCATAGTACTGGCGCGCCAGGGCGTAATTCCCGTTGACGGAGCCCTCAGATAAAGCCAGATTATTCAAGGCCCTGGCTTCCAAGCCGGGGTCTTTGATTTCGCGGGCGATCTCCATTGCATCTACCAGATATTCCCTTGCCTTGGCTGGTTCCTTTTGCTCCAGGGCGATCAGCCCCATTGAAGTCAGAATCCTACATTCTTCCCTCCGATTGCCTGCACTGCGATCGCGATGTAATGTTGCCCGGGCCCGCTGCATGGCTTCATCCAGGCGTCCCAGGCGAAGTAAGGCCATACACCAGACAACCTGCGTGTAAAGCGCCAATTCCGTATTTGATATCGATGGAGAAAATAGCTCTGCCCGTTGGGCGCAATCGATCGAATTGAGGTAATCGCTGGTGGCAAAGTAATATGCCGCGCGCAACCTCAAAACTTTTGCAATACGATCCACATCATCAAGTTGTGTCGCCAGTTTTTCGAGGGCATCCAAGTCTTGAAGGTGTGCAGTACGGTTTCCGACCCGGTTGAATAATTCCACACGTTCGGTCAGGAGATCAAACTGAGTCTCAAGATCTTCGACTGGAGTAAATGCCAGGGCACGATTGTAGTGTTCAATTGCATCATGATTCTGGTATGACTCTGCGGCGGCCTTGCCAGCCAGGGTGTAATAATTTTGCGCCTTCGAACCGAGCTCTGCATACTTGGCATGATATGCCAGTTCTGCATAGTGGAACTTAAGCTCATCGGCATATATTTTTTCCAACGCGCTGACGGCGAGCCGGTGCAGCTCTTGCCTGCGAGCACGCATCTGCATTGTATAGGCCGCATCACGGAGCAGCGCATGGGTGAAGAGAAAATGGTTCTCACCCTGCGGCACCCAAATTTCAGATAGCTGTGCCTCGGCAATAATGCGATCGACATTCTCTACCCCTCTCACCATTTCAGCCAACACAGATAAAGCGAACTCGCGACCAAGTACTGAGGCCGTATGAACCATCTCCTGTACTTCATGTGGTAGCTGATCGAGCCTCGCGACTAATAGCGTGCGTATATCACTAGGCAAGAAAAAATCCCGCGTCCGTTTGACCTGGCTCCAGCCCCTTTCGCTCATTTCGATAAATTTCTCTTCCTGCAAGTAACGAATGATTTGTTCAACAAAAAACGGGTTGCCCTCTGAGCGTTCCGTGATGAGCCTCACCAATTCAACAGCAGGAACGCCGCCTAGCAAGATTTCGGTCAGGCGTGCCACTTCTTCAAGACCCAGGCTTTTAAGATCAATGTACACATCTACCAGGTCATCTGGAAAGGGTTTACCTCTTTGAGGTCTTGAAGTAGCAATGATTGCGATTGGATAGTTCATCTCGCTTGCGAGGATGGAACGCCTCAAACGGGGAAGAAAATTCAGCGTATCACTATCGATGAATTGCAAGTCTTCAATGAACAATATCAGCGGCTGGCGTAAACTTTCCGCCTTGATGAGTGTGATCAGTGCCAGCAGTGTGCTGTTATAACGAGCTTCAGCATCCAATTGCTCATACAGCGAATCGTCCCAGTGGAGATCAACCAGCGCACCGAGCGCCGCATACAGGCGGTCCAAATCCTGGGCGAGAGTTTCATCCGATGTGGCATCTATCAGTTCCTGCAACTTTAATTCGAAAATTTGTTTTCGTTCAGTTGGGTTTGCTGCAGAGGTAAGACCAAAATGGTTCATCAACCAACTGCGAAAAGGATTGAAAGATTGGCGGACAATCTGATCAGATTGACAAATTGCCCATAGCATAATCTTTCCCTTCAATATTTCTGATAATCGAAATTCATGCACAAATCTCCCTTTGCCAATGCCTGCCTCACCCAACACCAGCAGCGTGCCAGTGAATTTTCCCATCCACAATGGTTTCATAAAATCCACCAGAACACTTAACTCTTTATCGCGCCCAATGAAGTCGCCCTGATAGTTCAACTCCGCTTCTGCCTTGAAACCATTCAGCAAATTCACCCTCTGCTCTGCAGAAAATCCCTTGAACTGTTGCTCTCCAACGTAGGAGATATCAAAACGCTTCGAAACCCGACGGGCAATCCGGTCATCGACCCAAATTTGACCTGGCGGCGCGGACATCATAAAGCGAGAGGCAAGATTAACACCCCATCCATAACACGTATAGTCTTCATACATCTGGCTCCCGAGATAGCCCGCGTGCGCAACGTAATAGGTCACCCCGGCAGTGATCCGGAAATTTACCATCGACTGCAAATCCAGAATGAAATTTAGCGCCCGGCCGATATCGTTCTCGTGAGCCACAGGGGCACCCCATAACACGAGCATGTTAGAGCCTTTGTCGCCGAAGTCAAGTCGGCTAATTAATCCGCCATATTTTTTCTGCAATTCAAAAATAACGCGGACGAAATCCTGCAGCTTCGCATGCGAGAGATCCGGAAAACGCATAAAGAGGTTGACGATCTGACGGAACTCACCTCGCACATCCCGGGCAATGACTGATTCGGGCATGAATATGCGTGAGATCTCTACATCTATAGGAGCGAAAACAGTCGGTATGCCAATTGGCATTTCGACCTGAAAACCAATAAACTCGTGGAAGGAATCGATAGGCCGAGTCCGTATTGCATTTTTCAGCAATTCATTTATTCTATCGGAAATGATGATCGCTCCGGCGCTCGCGTGATGCTCGGCCTCGGCCGATTCATCCACGGGGCTGCCGCGAAAATAGTATGTGGCATTTTGATGATCCTCTGAGCGAAGTATTCCCCAGGCAACCGTCCCAATGGCGAGGCCAATCTTCACAGAGAACTGAAATTTTCCATAGACCGTCTGGCGAACAGGATTTTCCTCCAGACGATGTTGAATCTCTGATGCAGAGACCAACGCGATCAAAGCCGCAGATGTTTCATCTGATTCGATTGGAAACAATGCCATGATTCCATCGCCAGCAAAACTGACGATTTTGCCGCCATACGCGAATATGCTTTCAACAAGCGGATCGAAAACTCCGTGCATTAGCCCAGCCAGTACCTCGGCGCCATGTTGACCATGCTGCATCAGCGAATCTGTCATGGTGGAAAAGCCATATAAATCCAGAAATAGTGCTACTGCTGGAAATTCCCCACTATAACGACCCAGGCGATAGTTTTCTATAATAAGTTCCGGGACAATGCGATGCATCTCTCCTCTAAATCGCTTTAATTGTAGCATGTATAATAACCGAATGAATCCCGACTCGCCACAAATCCGTACGTGTCTGTCATGCGGATTAAGGTACCCTCTCATCGACGCGAACACATTTGGGACTCGCTGTCCTGCCTGTCTGGGTGAGACGCGTCTCACGATCCGTCTGGGACACAAATCCGATTCCGCACCTCAACATTCTGCCAGCCTGGACTCTTCGCGCCCATTGCGAACAGACCGCGCCGTACTGCTAGATAATATCCGCTCAGCATGGAACGTTGGCTCGATCTTCCGCAGTGCAGATGGCTTTGGATTCACACATGTGTATCTGTGTGGAATCACACCGACACCGGAAAGTGAGGCCGTGACAAAGACCTCCCTTGGCGCACAGAATACTGTCACCTGGTCTTATCACAAGGACGCTGTGAAACTTGTTAGAGGTTTAAAGAAAGAAGGCTGGCAAGTCTGGTCCCTCGAGGAACATGAACGCGCGGTTTCCCTTTCTACCTTTTTTCACGACGGAGATTCAAGCCCTGCTATTCTAATTATAGGCAATGAGATCACGGGAGTTGACCTTGATTTGCTTGACCTGTCCGATTTAATCATTCATATCCCGATGCATGGCGACAAAACCTCGTTCAATGTGGCAGTTGCCTTTGGAATCGCCGCATATCAGTTAAATGGATATTCAATTTAACGATGTGTTATCATATTCGCACGATCGTCATTCAACAAGCATGGCAGAGGAGATAAAAAATGGCAATCAAATTGATCATCCCAGTCAATGGTCCCATCACCCAATTGTTTGGCGAAAATCCTGAAGACTACAAGAAATTTGGATTTCCCGGGCACAATGGGATCGATTATGGAATCCCAAACGGAACGCCGGTGAGCGCAGCGGCCTCAGGGACTGTGGCAGCAGTGTCGTTTGAGAACGGCGGATACGGCAACTTTGTCAAACTCAGTCATATGGATGGCAGCAAGCTCTACTTCACGTATTACGCACACCTGGCGAGTGCCACAGTCAGCCCAGGACAAAAGGTAAAGGCAGGGACTGTTGTAGGCTTAAGTGACAATACTGGCGCGAGCACAGGTCCGCATTTCCACTTTGGTGTGAAAATCGAAGGGCAGAACCCAGCGTATAAAGGTTATGTAGACCCCATGCCTTTATTTGGTACAGGCGGTGAAGTTGATTCGACCGATACAGCCACAACAGACCAATTCACCGATGCGGTTAAGCTGCCAAACTTATCTTTTGAGGTGCTGTCAGAGTTCTTGAATGTGCGTAATGGTCCAGGGGTGGAATTTGCGATCATTGGTCAGTTGCAAAAGGGCGCCAAGATCACAGGCAAGCGCCTTCAATCGAAGAGCGTGTGGATCGAGTATGAGCCCGGAAGATGGTGCGCGGTTGCATTTAATGGGAATGTCAATTTGAAAGTGAAGTGAACTGGTTCAACCACGAGAATCTAGAAGCCTCCAGTTGTATTGGAACACT
>Ga0075421_100003790_pt1 | contig 18173 bp, 18 predicted proteins | sample SoiMetdeltSBSDD5_FD_75292 | JGI IMG/M metagenome (GOLD analysis project Ga0075421, IMG submission 75292) | Bulk soil microbial communities from a Populus tree surrounding site in Tennessee, USA - Soil MetaG P. deltoides SBSDD5 | ecosystem: Environmental > Terrestrial > Soil > Tree plantation...
TGCCGGCTTCTACGTCGAGCTCGCGGCCGCGGATCCCGAGCACCTGTATGCCTAACGTCTCGCGCTGCCGCTGGGCCACGACAGAGCTGAGCATCCCCTACCATGACACCGAGTGGGGCGTGCCGCTGCACGACGACCAGCGCCTGTTCGAGTTCCTGATCCTCGAGGGCGCGCAGGCGGGGCTCAGCTGGGAAACGATACTCAGGAAGCGCGAGACGTACCGAAAGGCGTTCGACGACTTCGATCCGGAGCGCGTGGCGCGGTACACGCCGAAGAAGTGCGAGCGCCTGATGGCCGACCCCGGCATCGTGCGCAACCGTCTCAAGATCGACTCGGCCGTGACGAACGCGCGCGCGTTTCTCGACGTTCGCAACGCGTTCGGCTCGTTCGACGCCTACATCTGGCGTTTCGTCGACGGGAAGCCGCTCGTGAATAAATTCCGGGCGTTAGGCGACGTGCCCGCGAGCACGCCGCACTCGGACGCGATGTCGAAGGACCTGAAGAAGCGCGGCTTCCGCTTCGTGGGGACGACGATCTGTTATGCGTTCATGCAGGCGACCGGCATGGTCAACGATCACGCTATTACCTGCTTCAGGTATCGAGAGGTTGGCAGCACATAGCCGGCGTGAAGTCGTATGGACCGTTCAAACAGGTTCAAGGTGGCCGGCATCCATAAGGGTGAACTGTCACTCACTTGATCCAATTCGATGACCGAGCCGACCGCCGACCTTCGCTTTGCCCTCCGCGTCCTTCGACGCAACCGGACGCTCTCTCTGTCGGTCATCGCAACCCTCGCGCTCGCCATCGGCGCCGGCGTGGCCACCTTCGCGATCGCCAAGGCGGCCCTCATCACCCCGCCGCCGTTTCCCGAGCCTGACCGGCTCGCAATGCTGTTCACCACCCATACCGAGCCGGCACGCGGCACCGAGCGCTACCGGTGGTCATACCCGCGCTTTCGCATGCTCGAGAAAGCCCTCACCACGACCTCGAGCATCGCCGACTACGGCCTCGCCAGCGTCAACCTGGCGGGAGAGTCCGATGCCGAGCCCATTGGCTCCGAGGTCGTGGCCGGGGACTACTTCGCGACGCTTGGCGCGCGGCCCATCCGCGGCCGGCTCTTTTCGGCCGAGGAAGACCGATCTCCGTCGGAGGCGATGGTCGTGATCCTGAGCCACGACCTCTGGACGCGCCGCTACGGAGCCGATCCCGCAATCCTCGGCAAGACCGTTCGCGTCAACTCGCGTGAGCTCTCGGTGATCGGCATCATGCCCGCGGGCTTCCGAGGTCTCACGGGGCGCGCCGAGATGTGGGTCCCTGCAACGCAGGCGCCGCGCCTAACGTATCCCGAATACCTCACGACCAACCAGGATTTCACGAGTGTCGTGGCCCGGCTGAAGCCCGGCGTGTCCATGGAGGCACTACGCGCCGAGCTGAGCTCCGTGGGTGCGGCGATCCAGGGCGCGTTGCCAAGCCAATCCGAGGCGCCGGGCGACAGCTTCGGTGCAACGGCGGTCCCGATCAGCGAAGTCCGCGTGAACGCCACGACGCGACGCGCGATGCTCGTGCTCCTCGGCGCCGTGGGGGTCGTGCTGCTGCTCGCGTGCGCCAACGTCAGCAGTCTGCTCATCACGCACGCAGCGTCCCGACGACGTGAGATGGCCGTTCGGCTCGCGCTCGGTGCCTCGCGGCGGCGACTCGTCAGGCAGCTCCTCACGGAATCGATGGTGCTGGCGGCGTTAGGTGGCGCAGTCGGCCTCGCACTCGCGTGGTGGCTGACGCGAGTCGTTGTCGCCCCCGCGGGCGCAATCGCGCCGGCGAACTTCTATGGCGCGATCGGGGAGTTCGTGCGGCCGCGACTCGATGCGGCGCTGCTCGCGTTTGCCGCAGGTGTCACGATCCTCACGGCGCTGCTGTGTGGGCTCGCGCCCGCGCTCACCGCGGCGCGTACGAGCGTCGGCACGACCCTGCGCCAGAGCGGTGCGGTCACGCGGGTCGGCGGCGCGGCGCGGCTCTCCATGCGCGGGTTGACGGTCGCCGTCGAGGTCGCGCTGGCACTCGTGCTGCTCACGGGCGGGAGCCTCATGCTGGCGACGCTAGCGCGGCTCCGTGGAGAATCGCTGGGCATCGACCCACGCAACGTGATCACCTTTTCGCTTCGGCCGCCGGAAGCGAGATACGCGACGGCGCGCGCCCCCGCGTTCATCGAGCGTCTCCTTACCGAGATTCAGTCGGTGCCAGGTGTCGCCGCGGCGACCGTCGACGGGTGTGCGCCACTCACGACTTCCTGCGCCAACAGCACGCTATACATCGTCGGCCGCCCCATCCCTCGACTCGGCGAGGCGCCGTTCATCAGGCGACACTATGTCGGCCCGGAGCACTTCCGGGTGCTTGGCATCCCGCTGCTACGGGGTCGCGCGTTCGAGGATACGGATCGCGAGGGCAGGCCTTCGGTGGCGATCATCAACGAGGCAGCTGCGCGGCGCTTCTGGCCAAACGAAAACCCGATCGGCGCACGCGTCTGGTTCGGTGGCGGGAGCCGAAGCGATTGGAATACTCCGGATCCGGGCCTCGAGATAGTCGGTGTCGTCGGTGATGTGCCGTATCAGGAAGGCGATGATCGGCGGATCATCCCTGCCGTCTATACGCCATACCTGCAGTTCACCTACGCGTTTCGCGCGGTGATGGTGCGGACGAATGGCGATCCCGCGGCGACGCTTCGCGCCGTGCGCGATGCCGTCAAACGTGTCGACCCTGACCTCGCGCTTTACGACCTGGGCGTCCTGACGGAGCAGCTTGGCGGCGCCTGGGCGAAGCAGCGGTTCCTGAGCGGCGTGCTCGCCGCGTTCGCGGCGCTGGCGCTCGTGCTCGCCGCCACCGGTGTGTTCGGTGTCGTCGCGAGCCTCGTGAGCGAGCGCACGAGGGAAATCGGCATCCGCATTGCGTTGGGCGCGACGCCAGCCGCGATCGGTCGACTTGTCATCGCTCAAGGGATGCGACTCCCGATCCTCGGCCTCGCGGTCGGGATGGTCCTTGCAATCCCCGCGGCGCAGGCACTGCGCGGTCTCGTGTACGGCGTGAGCCCGCACGACCCGCGCCTGTTCGCGTTCGTCGCGGTACTGCTCGCGCTGATTGCGCTCGCGGCAACCGTTATCCCGGCCCGCCGCGCGACGCGAGTCGACCCGCGCATCTCGATGGCGGCCGAGTAGCAAGCTCGCAACGCGTTTGGGCGGCGACTAACTTCCCGGCGGATTTCCCTCACGTCTGGAAGGAGCTCACCTCATGTCGCTCTTGCCTGTTTCGCGTCACCGTGTTGTCCGCGTGCTCGTGGCCGTTGTGCTCCCTTTGGTGCTCGTGTCGTGCCAGCAGGAAGCAGGCGGCGGCAAGGCGACGACCACCCTCACGAGGCCGGACCAGGGTGCGATTGCGACGCCCGCACCGGATTCATTCAAGGTCGCGTTCGAGTCGAGCAAGGGGCGCTTCACGGTCATGGCGCACCGGGACTGGGCGCCGCGCGGAGTCGATCGCTTTTACCATCTCGTGGAGCTCGGTTTCTTTGATGACGCGCGATTCTTTCGCGTGCTGCGTGGCTTCATGGCGCAGTTCGGGATGAACGGCGACCCTCGCGTCATGTCCGCGTGGGAGCAGCTCACCTTCCCAGATGATCCCGTCAAGCAGAGTAACGTGCGCGGCATGGTCACCTTCGCCGCCGGCGGCGCTCGGAATTCACGGAGCACGCAGCTGTTCATCAATTACGCCAATAACAGGAACCTCGACGGGATGGGCTTCGCGCCGATCGGCCAGGTGATGGACGGCATGTCGGTGGTGGATAGCCTGTACGCGGAGTACGGCGAGGGCGCGCCCGATGGTGCCGGGCCGAGTCAGGAACGGATCGCCGCCGAGGGGAACGCGTACCTGACGAAGAGCTTCCCGAAGCTGGACTTCATCAAGACCGCGCGGATCGTTCCCTAACGACTTCTCTACCGGGAGGTCGCGATCCCTCGCTTCGCTCGGGATGACAGATTAGCATCCCCCCATGCGACGCATTCTGATTGGCGTGCTGGGGCCGGGCGAAGGCGCTGGCCAACGCGACATGGACGACGCGACGCTCATCGGTGAGCTCGTCGCAAAAGCCGGGTGGGCGGTGCTGACGGGTGGGCGCGTGGCCGGTGTCATGGGAGCCGCGGCCAAGGGGGCTCGAGCGGCTGGCGGTCTCACGATAGGCGTTCTCCCGACCGCGGACGTACTCGGCGCGTCGCCGGCGGTCGACGTCGTGCTTGCCAGCGGACTCGGTGAAGCACGTAACGCCGTAATCGCGCAGTCAGCCAATGCGTGCGTCGTATGCGGAATGAACGCGGGCACGGCTTCGGAGGTCGCGCTCGCGGTTCGCGCGAAGAAACCGGTCGTGTTGCTCCGCTCCGATGAGATCACCTCGAAGTTCTTCCGTGCGCTCGACCCTGAGTCGGTGCGCGTCGCCGCGAGTGCCGGCGAAGCGATCGAGATGCTTCGCGGCCTGCTGATCGCGCGCTCCGGCTCACAACCAGACCACGCCACGTGACCTCGAAGGCTCCCCTCGCGGGAACGCTCTTCGTCAACCACGACGACGTTCTCGCGCTCTTGCCGATGGCGGAATGCATCGACGCCATGACCGATGCACTCCGGACGCTGGCGCGTGGCGGTGCGCTCCTGCCGTTGCGCCAGGTGGTGCGGCTACCGGATGGTCGCAACGCATTCGCGCTCATGCCGGCCGCGCTGAACGACCCTTCGGCCCTGGGCGCGAAGATCATCACGGTATTCCCGGGGAACGACGCGACACCGTACGACTCCCACCAGGGCGCGGTCCTGCTGTTCGACACCGAGTACGGACGCCTCATCGGGATTCTCGATGCGAGCACGATTACCGCGCTGCGCACCGCCGCGGTGACGGCGGTGGCCACGCGGCTGCTCGCCCGCGAGGACGCCCGCACGCTCGCGCTGCTCGGGGCCGGAGTACAGGCGGAGACGCACCTCGAGTCGATCTGCGTCGTGCGCCGGATCGACGAAGTTCGTGTGTGGAGTCGTTCCGGCGACCGCGCCCGCCGATTCGCGGACAGGTACGCGGCGGCCGGCAAGCGGATCGTCGTGTGCCAGTCTGCTCGTGAGGCAGCGGAAGGCGCGGATGTCGTGTGCACCATCACGTCATCGCGAGAGCCAGTGCTGTTCGGCGAATGGCTCGCGCCTGGCACGCACGTCAACGCCGTCGGTGCCAGCCTCGCGACATCACGCGAGCTCGATAGCGCGGCGGTCGTGAAGTCACGCCTGTACGTCGATCGCCGTGAGTCGACCGTCAACGAAGGGGGCGATTTTCTCGTTCCGAAGCGCGAGGGGCTCATCGGCGACGACCATATCGTGGGCGAGATCGGCGAGTTGCTCATCGAGCCACCTCGCATCCCGGGGCGACGTTCGGCCGACGAGATCACACTGTTCAAGTCGCTCGGGCTCGCGATCGAGGACGTCGCTGCGGCGCGCCGGATCTACGACCGCGCGCTGGCCGCCGGCGCGGGCAGGTGGCTGGAGCTCGGCGGGCTGCGCGATGCCCACGCCTGACGACATTCGACTCGAGGACATCCGCGCGGCTTGCGAACGGCTCGCGGGCCTGGTCGTTCGCACGCCGCTCGTTAGGCTCGAAGTGCCCGACGCCGCCGGCGAGATCTGGCTCAAGCTCGAGAACCTCCAACCGATCGGCTCGTTCAAGCTGCGCGGCGCGGCGAACGCCATGCTGCTCGCCGACCGGCCCCGGCTGGCCCGTGGCGCATACACCGCGAGTGCCGGCAACATGGCGCAGGGAGTGGCCTGGAGCGCTCGATACCTCGGTGTCCCCTGCACCGTCGTCGTGCCGGAGCACGCCCCACAGACCAAGGTCGACGCAGTCGAACGACTCGGGGGGCGAGTCGTCAAGGTGCCGTTCGATCGATGGTGGCAGAGCATGGTCGATCATTCTTATCCAGGGATCGATGGCCTGTTCGTCCACCCCGTGTCCGACCCGCCGGTCATCGCGGGGAACGGGACGATCGGCCTGGAAATCCTCGACGACCTGCCCGATGTCGATACGGTCCTGGTGCCGTTCGGCGGCGGCGGGCTGAGCTCCGGAATTGCCACAGCGATTCGCGCGCTTCGACCTGACGTGAACGTGTTCGGATGTGAGGTCGCTACCTCGACGCCGCTGACCTCGGCGCTCGCCGCCGGGGAGCCCGTACGTGTCGTGCGAAGCCCAAGCTTCATCGACGGCATTGGCGGTAACGGCGTGCTCGCGGAGATGTGGCCGCTCGTGAGCACGCTGCTCACTGGCGCGCTGGTGTCGAGTGTCGAGCAGATCGCCGCGGCCGTTCGGCTGCTCGTCGAGCGCGCCCGTGTGGTGGCGGAAGGCGCGGGCGCGGCATCGCTGGCGGCCGCGTTAGGGCACCGGGTGGGCGGTAAGGTGGTCTGCGTCGTCTCGGGCGGGAACATCGACGGCGCGAAGCTCGCCACGATCCTGAATGGTGGAGTACCCGTATGATCGTGCTCGTGCTCAATGCCGGCTCGTCCTCGCTCAAGTTCCAGGTGGTTCGCACGGACCTGGACTGCATTGCCAATCACCTCGACGAGAAGCTCGCGCGCGGGACCATCGAGCGACTTGGCGGCGAAGCCGTCTTCACCCTCCGCGGTCGCGGCGACGTCGTAAGGCGCGGCTCGGCCCCGATGCGCGACTTGCGGGCCGCGGTCGAATACATCGTGACGTGGCTTGCATCCGATGACTCGGGCCGAGTCGTGGGCTCCGTGGGTGAGATCGAGGCCGTTGGCCACCGTGTCGTGCACGGCGGCGAGCGTTTTCAACGCTCGGTCCGAATCGACGACAGCGTGCTGCGCGGCATCGAGGATATGATCGACCTCGCGCCGCTGCACAATCCGCACAACCTGCGGGGCGTGGCGGCAACGCGCGCCGTGTTGGGCGCCGAGTTGCCGAACGTTGCCGTGTTCGACACGGCGTTCCATCACACGATCCCGGAAAAGGCCTACCTCTACGCTATCCCGTATCAGCTCTACCGACGCCACAAGGTCCGTCGATACGGATTCCACGGGACGTCGCACCGCTACGTCGCCTATCGATGGCGCGAGCTTACCGTCGTGTCCCGCGACGCAACCCGCATCATCACGCTGCACCTCGGTAACGGCTGCTCGGCGTGCGCCATTGACCACGGCGATTCGGTGGACACGTCCATGGGCTTCACCCCACTCGAGGGGCTCGTCATGGGGACACGCTCGGGAGACCTCGACCCCGCGGTGGTGGAGTTTCTCGAGGCGAAGGAGGGGCTATCGGCGACCGCAGTGGACAATCTGTTGAACAAGCAGTCGGGCCTTCTCGGCATCTCCGGCCTCACGAACGACATGCGGGACCTGCTCGCGGAAGCGCAGGAGAACGATGACCGCCGTGCCCGTCTTGCGATCGACATGTTCTGCTATCGCGTTCGCAAGTACATCGGGGCCTACCTCGCCGCGTTAGGTGGTGCGGACGCTGTCGTCTTCGCGGGCGGGATCGGCGAGAACTCCCCTGAGGTTCGTGCCCAGATCTGTCACGGCCTCGAGTGGGCCGGCGTCGAGCTCGACGATGCGGCGAACGGGCGGATGGTTGGCGGCACCGAGGGGCGCATAACGACGGACGGTTCGCGTCTCGCCGCGTGGGTGATCCCGACCGACGAAGAGCTTCTCATCGCCCGCGACACGTTCCGCGTCGTCACCGGCGTCGAAGGCCGCTACTAGCGCACGCACATGATCGTCAACCTCCTCCTGCTGCTGGTCCCGATCTCGGCACTGCTCGAGTACGTCCTGCACGCGTCGCCCGTGTGGGTGTTCATCGTCGGGATCCTCGCCATCATCCCGCTCGCGGAATGGATTCGCCGCGCAACCGAACACCTCGCGGTTCGCGCTGGCTCCGAGATCGGCGGGCTCGTGAACGTGACGTTCGGCAACATGGCCGAGCTGATCATCGCGCTGATCATCCTCGCCGCTGGCGCGACCGATGTCGTGAAGGCGCAGATTACCGGCTCGATCATCGGGAACGCGCTGCTTGGGCTGGGGCTGGCGATCGTCGTTGGCGGATGGAAGCGCCACACGCAGACGTTCCCACGGGAGCGCGCCGGCCTGCAATCGAGTCTCCTCATCCTTTCCGTGATCGCGCTGCTCGTTCCGGCACTATTCGACTTCACGGAGCGAGGGCTGAACCAAACCGCCGTGGAGCGCTCGCGCCTGGACGAGAACCTGAGCCTTGGCGTGTCGGTGGTGCTGATCATCATGTATTTCGCGAACATCGCCTATACGCTGGTCACGCACCGCAACGTCTTTTCGCGCGAGGAAGACGCCAATGAGCTGCACGGGGCGGCGTGGCCTCTGTGGAAGTCGATCGGGGTCCTGTTAGCCGCCACGGCGGCCATCGCCCTCGAGGCCGAGCTGGTGTCGGGCGCCCTGGAGGCAACATCGGAGTCGCTCGGGCTGTCGCCGTTTTTCCTGGGCGTGACGGTCCTCGCGGTCGTCGGCAACGCGGCGGAGTATGTGTCGGCGGTCTACTTCGCCCGGCGCGATCGAATGGGGCTCGTGTTCACGATCACTGTCGGCGCGACAGTGCAGGTCGCTCTGCTGACCGCCCCGGTGCTGGTGATCGTCTCGTACTTCATGGGTCACCCGATGAACCTGGTGTTCCAGAACCCGATCGAGCTGATCGCGATCGCCGCGGTGGCCTTCGGGGTGAACGCGATCGCGCACGACGGCGAGACGACCTGGTTCGAGGGGCTGCTGCTTCTGGCGGTTTACGTGATTCTCGGGATGGCGTTCTTCCTGGTTCGTTAGGCAATGAGAATCTTCAATAGCCCTTCACCGCGTGCGGCTGGTAGGGTGCCTCGAGCGCGGCGATCTCTTCCGTCGTTAGGCTGACGTCCAGCGCCCGCACGGCAGCGTCGAGATGCTCCGGCTTCGTCGCCCCGACGATCGGCGCGACCACGGCCGGGCGCGCGAGCAGCCACGCGAGCGCCACCTCGGCCGGCGTGATCCCTCGCGCCTGCGCCACGCGACGCACCGCCGCCACCACGTCCGCATCTTCAGGCGTATCGTACAGCTTGGGCGAGATCGTGTCCGTGGCGGCTCGCGAAGTCGAGGCCGTGTCCAGGGGCCGGGGCCGATTCATTTCGCCGCGAGCGAGCAGGCCCCGCGCCAGCGGAGACCACGGGATCACCCCGATACCCTCCTCCACGCAGAGCGGAATCATTTCCCGCTCCTCTTCGCGGTACAGAAGGTTGTAGTGGTTCTGCATCGTGACGAAACGCGCCCACCCGTTCCGTTCGGAGAGGCTCAATGCCTTCATCATCCGCCACGCCGGTCCCGAGCTCGCCCCGATGTAGCGGACCTTGCCCTGCCTCACGAGATCGTCGAGCGCGCGCAGCGTCTCCTCGATGGGCGTCTCGGCGTCGAAGCGGTGGATCTGATATAGGTCGATCGTCTCGATGCCGAGTCGTCGGAGACTCGCCTCGCACGCCTGCACGACGTGCTTGCGCGACAGCCCCGCCATGTTCTGCGCTTCGCTCATGGGCCAGTAGACCTTCGTGGCGATGACGATCTCCTCGAGCTTGGCCATGGCGCGGAGCGCGCGACCGGTCACCTCCTCGCTGACGCCGAGCGAGTACATGTCGGCCGTATCGAAGAAGTTGATTCCGCGATCGAGCGCCTGCCGGAAGAAAGGCCGCGCCGCGTCTTCGTTCAGCACCCATGGCCGCCACTTGGAACTGCCGTAACTCATGCACCCGAGGCAGATGCGTGAGACGTTCATGCCGGTGTGCCCGAGCCGCCGGTATTGCATTCGGGTTTTTTCCGTAAGGGTGAGACAAACGCGCCGTGCGATAGAATCGCGACCTGCCGGCCAGCGGCGATAGTAGCAGCAGCCAGCAGCATGCGGCAGTAGCCCGCAGCCGTCGGCAACCAGCGTACAGCCGGCGTGCAGCAGCAGCCACCTCGCCGCCCTCCGCACCGGCCGACATATTCGGATCAGATGTACTCAACGTGCATTTTCTGCCATGCCGCGCTCGAGGCCAATGATACCATCGAGCATTTCCCCGTCGGCCGGCGCCTCGCGTTCGACTCCGAGCGCGGCCGACTCTGGGTCATCTGCAGGCGGTGCCGGCAGTGGAACCTCACGCCCACCGAGGAACGTTGGGAAGCCATCGAAGAATGCGAGCGCTTCTACCGCGACACCCGACTTCGTGTCTCGACCGACCAGATCGGCCTGGCGCGTCTGCCGTCGGGAGTCGAGCTCGTCCGGATTGGCCGGCCTCAACGCCCCGAGTTCGCCGCGTGGCGGTACGGCGACCAGCTCGGCCGCCGGCGCCGGGCGGCGTTCGTCAAGATCGGCATCGGGCTCGGGGCGTTAGGCGCGCTCGCAGTCGGCGGAGCCGTGGCAGGCATCGGCATCGGCAGCTTCGGATGGATCATCGGCCAGATGGGCGAGCGGATCGTGACCGGCTCACCCGAACGAATCGTCGCCCGCCTGACCACGCCTGACGCCGGCGAGATCATCGTCCGCGGAAAGCATCTGAGCCACCTCCAACTCATTGGCGCACGCGACGCCGGGTGGCAGCTCGGCGTACCGCATCGCAAGGGCATCGTCACAGTTCAGGGCGACAGCGCCGTGCAGGCGATGGGCAAGCTGCTTCCGGAGCTTAACCGGTTCGGCGGCTCGCGCGTGCGAGTGTCCGAGGCCGTCTCACTGATCGAGCGCGAGACCGACCCGCTCCGCTTCATCGACTTCGCCACTCGACAAGCGATGAACCTCGGAAAGCCGACAATCTACGCGCTCCCGGAGGCGACACGACTCGCGCTGGAGATGGCAGCGCACGAGGACAGCGAACGCCGGGCGCTGGAGGGAGAGCTCGCCCTGCTCGAGCAGGCATGGAAGGAGGCGGAAGAGGTTGCGGCGATTGCCGACAACATGTTCCTCCCGTCCTTCGTCGAGGACTGGATGCGAAAGCACCGGAAGGGCTAGTGATCCCCCCTGCGCGAGCGGGGCGAGTCGTGGGATCAGATCCCGGGGCCAGATCCAGTGATCTGATCCCGATTCGGGCGGCTCCGCCAAGTCGCCGGCGGGCGCTGTCAGTTGCGCTCGTCGCTGCCGCGTTGGGTGCGTTCGGGTGCGGGTTTGGCGGCTCGGTCGACGCGCCAGCCCCCACGCGGGTTGCCGACGATGCCGGCGACTCGCTTCCGGTTCTTCCACCGTCGCTGGTCGACGCGCCGATCACATATGACCTTGCGCCAGCGATCGCCAATCTCGAGGCCTCGGTCCCTCGCACGTTCGGCGACATCAAGACACGGAAGCGGAGCGCCACGAACCGCCGCGTGACTACCGCGTTCGCGGCGGAGCGTGGCCCCTTCGATGTGAAGCTCGAGGGAACCACCGTTCGCGTCGGCACGGTGCTCGAGTACCAGGGGAAAGGCTGGTACAACGTGCCGCTCGGAGCCGACGTATCCGGATCGTGCGGCATGAGCGGGCCCCGACCTCGTGTCGTCGTGGAGCTCGCGACGACGGTCGGCATAACGCCGGACTGGCGACTCCGTGGCAGGAGCGAAGTCACGCGCATTGCCCCATTCAGCGAGGATCGGCGGGACCAATGCCGGGTGACGATCTTCAAGGTCGACGTCACCGATCGCGTAGTCAACGCAGCGAAGGGGGAGCTCGAGAAGCGGCTTGTGGTGCTCGACGAGAAGATCGCGACTGTCGACGTTCGCTCGCACTTCGATAAGTGGTGGCGACTTCTCCAGCGGCCGATCCGATTGTCGGACAGTGTCTGGTTGGTCCTTCAGCCGCGCGGAGTGCACCTCGGACCCATTGTCGCGTCGGCGCGCATGATATCGCTCGATGTCGGGCTGTCCGGCGAACCGCGTGTCGTCACTGGTCCGCGTCCGCCCGACCGTACGGATTCGCTCCCGCGGCTCCAGCGCGAGAGGGCCAAGCACGAGCAGGCGCTGCACGTCTTGCTCGAGGGAGTGCTCAGCTACGACCTCGCGAACGCGGTCCTGACGAAGAACGTCGTTGGGAAGCGAGTTCGTCGAGGCGCACGCTGGATCACGATCCGCGACGCACGCCTCTCGGGGATAGGGGGCGGTCGCGTCGCACTCGCCCTGCGCTTCGACGGCGCCGCGAGTGGAATCGTCTATCTCGTCGGCACCCCGCGGTTCGATCCCGAGACACGACAGCTGTACGTACCGGACCTCGCATACGACGTCAGCAGCGCCGACCTCCTCGTGCAGGGCCTCGAATGGTTGCGTCGCACCGACGTGCAGGACCTGCTTCGCACACGCGCGCGCTTCCCGGTCGCGGACCTGGTGGAGCAGGCACGTCAGCGCCTGGAGCGGGGTATGAATCGATCGCTGGGGCAAAACGCCCGGCTCCACGCGCAGATAGCGACCGGGGACGTGCTGGCCGTACGGGCCACATCCGGTGGGATTCTCGTCCGCGCAAGCGCGAATGGGTCGGCCCGCTTGGAAGTGGACCGAATCCCCGCACTTTCACGACGATGAGCGAGCGCTTCATTGTTAACTTTCCTGCACCATGCCACCGCCTGACACGTAAGGCGTCGCGGCGATGGTCGCCGCATTCGGAGTGGTATCATGCTGACCAACAAGGCGAAGGCGTTCTGGCCGCTGCTGCTGCTTCTGATTTTCGCCGATTGCACGACCAAGCGGCTGGCCGAGGAGCATCTGTTGCCGGAGCACGTCCCGCACCCGGTCGTCGGCGATGTGGTCCGCCTGACGCTGGCCTACAACCCTGACGCGGCGTTCTCGTTCTCGCTCGGACAGCACTCGCGCGTGGGCTTCACCCTGCTCGCGATCGGCGTGCTCGTGGCGCTGGGCGGCGTGTACCGGTCGACGCCCGCGCAGGACCGCGTGCAGGCGGCCGCGCTCGCGCTCGTCGCCGGTGGGGCGATCGGCAACGTGATGGATCGATTCCGCATGCCGGGCGGCACCTACAAGGGCGTCGTGGACTTCATCGACATTGGCGTCGGCGGCTGGCGGTTCTGGACGTTCAACCTGGCGGACGTGGGGGTCACCTGCGGCGCGATCCTGCTCGCGCTATTGTTGCTGAGGCGTGGTGACCGGTCGTCGACCGCCGGACCGATCGATGCCTAACGATTTCACCGGGGCAGCATGAGCCGCATCGAGGTCGTCGAAGCCGACATCACGACGCTTGCCGTGGACGCGATCGTCAACGCGGCGAACACCTCGCTGCTCGGCGGCGGCGGCGTGGACGGCGCGATCCATCGCGCCGCCGGCCCGGAGCTGCTCGCAGAATGCAGGACGCTTGGCGGTTGCGAGACCGGCCATGCGAAGATCACGCAGGGCTATCGGCTCGCGGCGCGTTGGGTCATTCACGCGGTCGGTCCCGTTTGGCGGGGAGGCTCACACGGCGAGCCCGAGCTGCTCGCGTCCGCCTATCGGGAGTCGCTCCGTCTGGCCACTCAGCACGGCGTGCAGACGATCGCGTTCCCGGCGATCAGCTGCGGGGTCTACGGATACCCGGTTGGCGAAGCCGCATCCATCGCTGTCGGTGAGGTTCGGTCATTTCTGCAAACCGATTCCGTTGTCGAACGCGTGACTCTCACATGCTTCGGCCAAACGGTCCTCGACGCGTACCTGCGCGCCGTCGCGCAGCCGGCGTGAACTCATTCGCATAGTCCGACGACATTTGACGCCGCCCACTCGATTGCCCGCTCCATGCTGCTGACGAAGTCGCTCCTTGGCGCCGCGCTGCTGTCGCTACTTCCGCTCTCGGCCCCTCGACCACGCATCGAGACCGCGACGGCGTACTCGGCGGCGCAGGACGCCGCTCCCGGCCTCAGCGACTCCGCGTTTGCCGCGCTGGCGGCGCGCATCTCGGAGCCCGGCGGGTACTTCGACTCCGACAACCTGATCTCGAACGAGTCCTCGTACCTGCACGTGCTTGGCGGCATGCGGCGGATCGGCGTCAATGGCGGTGCGTACGTGGGGGTGGGGCCCGATCAAAACTTCTCGTACATGGCGCAAGTGCGGCCGCGCATCGCGTTCATGATCGATATCCGTCGCGACAACCTCCTCCAGCACCTCCTGTTCAAGGCGCTGTTCGAGATGTCGCGTAACCGCGTGGAGTACCTGGCACTCCTGACGGGCCGCTCGGTGCCTAACGATGTCACGAAGTGGAACCGACGGAGCATCACGGAAATCGTCGACTTCATCGACAGCGGCACGCCCGACCCGGACCAGTTCGAGACGACGCGGACGGTCGTGCGGACGAAGGTGCGACGGTATGGCATCCCGGTGACGCCGGGAGATCTCGAGACAATTGGTCGCATACAGCAGGCGTTTTTCGACTCCGGCCTCGATCTCAAGTTCACGAGCCTCGGCCGCGCCCCGCGCGACTACTACCCGAACCTTCGGAAGCTGCTGCTGGAGCGCGACCTCACCGGTAAGCAGCTCAACTACCTCGCGAGCGAGGACGACTTCCAGTACCTCAAGTCGCTCCAGGCGCGTAACCTCGTGGTTCCGGTCGTCGGCAACCTCGCCGGTCCTCACGCGCTCCGCGAAATCGGCCGCGTGCTCAGCGAGCGCGGTGAGAAGCTGTCGGTGCTCTACGTCTCGAACGTGGAGTTCTATCTCATGCGCGAGGGCAGCTTCGACACCTTCGCCTCGAGCGTCCGAACGCTCCCCTACAACGGGCGGAGCGTGATTATTAGGAGCTATTTCGGTGGCGGCTTCTACGGCTCGCACCCCCAGAGTGTCCCCGGATACTTCAGCACGCAGCTGCTCCAGACCGTCGAGTCGTTTGCTCAGGAAGCCGCGCGCGGCGGCTACGCGAGCTACAACGACCTGGTCTACAAACACAACGAACAGCTGAAGTAGCCGGCCGGCGCTATCCGCCATCAGCCATCAGCTGACCTCAAGCTGCCAGCTGCTTGCCTGGTCCGGCCGCTAATAGCAGCAGCTTGTAGCACGCGGCAGTAGCGCGCAGCCGTCGGCAATCAGCAAGTAGCAAGCAGCCTCTTTACTGCAGAGGCTGCTACACTGTATGATTGATTGACCAGGCGCGGGGGTGTGTCGTCTGATTATCATGTGAGGGCGGCTGTTGAGATCGCGCCGCAGTCACATTGTCCCGGTCTACTACCGAGTCTCTCTCGCGCACCGTCCCGATGCCGAAGACGAAGCAGAGCCGTCCCGCAGCAATCAGCGGCTCACAGCCCACAGTCTGCGACAAGGCCGACGTCCTCTTCCGGTCCGCCGCCGAGTGCTGCAGACAGCACCGTCGTTATGCGCGCCTGGTGGAGATGGGGACGGATGAGACCGAGCAGATCGCCGCGCTCCGGCTCGTTGCCGCGAGCGATGAGCAGCTGGCGCAGGCCGCGGCCACATACGAGTCCTCCTGCATGTCCGTCAATGGCGAGCGACGGGATGACTGGTGGCATAAGGCCAACAACCTCTGGCACGCATGCCGCGAATACGCCCGTCGCCATTCGCTGAGCGACAGCGCCTCCGGCGAGTTCAGAGCGCACGACGTCTCGACGCTCACGGCACTCGGCGTTGAATACGAGCTCGAGGCCTCCGCGCTGCTTGCCCTTCAGCACGCCGTCGACGCGTACCGCAAGCTGCGCCCCGAAGCTGACCTCGGCCCGATAACGCCCCGCACCTGAAACCGCGCCACATCTCACGCAGAGGGCCCGGGCTGCCACAGCCCGGGCCCTTCGTGTCTCCCGGACACGCCGCGGCAGCATCGCCAGTGGCATGCACGGTGATTATCGTCCTTTGGGGGGCGTCCCCTGGACGACCGTTCGTGACCACGACTGGGAGGAATCGCGTGAGCGACGACGCAGTGATCGTCCTTCGCAAATACTCGAGCGAAGTGGAGGCGACGATGGCTCACCTCGTGCTCGAGGCGCACAACATCCCTTCCGCCGTCATGCGCGATACCGCTGGCGGAATGATCCCATCCATGGCGCTCCTCTATCCCGTCCGCCTCGCCGTGCGACGAGAGGACGCCGACGAGGCCCGGCGAATTCTCGACGCCGAAGCTCCGCTGCAGTCGGAGGATGGTGCGGGCGAACGGGTCGAAGAGCCGCACGATTTTGGGGCGAAATGGACGCCGGACAGGGACCTCGATGATGATGAGGAAGACGAGGAACGCGACTCAGGATCGCGCTGGTAAGCGGATCCTCTCCCCGTAGCGGATCGGCTGCACTCCTTCGACTCCACGTGCAATGAATTGATGTCGGAGCGCTGAGTGCGTCTGCGCATCATGTCGTGCCCAGTCCGCGCGCACGCGTGATCATCAGCTGCTACCTCTCGCCGCAATCGCTCGCGCACGTCCAACACGCGTTTCCGCCCCCGCATTGCGTGGGCAACGCCGGCACATGGGACGCGCTGGTGTCCGACGTCCAGCGCCGCCGATGCGACGTCGCGATCGTCGACCCATGTGCCGGTGGTGATCAACTGGCGTCGGGGCGCCTGAGCGCGCTCGCGAGCGCGATGGGCACGGGGCCATCCATTCCCGTTGTCGGCTACCTCTCCGTCACCGCGGGTGCGATGCGTGCCGTGCAGGCACTCGTTCGTCTGGGCTCGCCGGAGATCGTGATCCGCGGCGTGGACGATTCCTTCGACGCGCTCGCCGCGGTGATTCGTCGAGCCGTCACCTCCTGCGCATCCGTTCGCGTCGTGCGCGCCGTCGAGGCTCCGCTGCAAACCCTGCCGCTTCCTGTCGCCGCCGCGATTCGCACGGCATTCAACCATCCCGAGCAGCTACGATCGGTTACGGATCTGGCGGTTGCGGCACGCGTGACTCGGCGCTCGCTGGATCGCTGGCTCGCGCGCGCCGGGCTTTCGCCCGCGCGCATCGTCCTCTCGTGCGCCCGTGTGAACGCCGCGTTCCACCTGCTCGCCGGCGGCAAGGTCCGCCTAGCCGAGGCGGCACTACTGCTCGGCTATGCATCCTCGCGGTCCCTCAGGCGAGAGCTCAGCGAGATCACCGGCTGCGCCGCATCATCGATGACGCGGCTCTCGCCGGACGCGTTCTCCGCGACAATCGGACGGCGACTCGTGCGGCAGCATCAGGGCGCCACTGCCGAACGGTCACCGTATTGACGCGTCGCCGTCCCGGTCCCTACGATGTCGCTCGGCCGCGTGTCCCTGCCCTCCCCTATCGTTTCCGTCGCCAATCGTCGTGGGATGTTCCCCGCTACGCGCCACTCCATCATCGCCGACATTGCGAGTCCGGACATCGGCATCCGGCGCGTCGCCTTCGATGCGCTCGTGTCGGCGTACTGGCGGCCGGTGTACAAGTACATCCGGATCAAGTGGCGTCGCGACCGTGACGATGCGGCCGACCTGACACAGGAGTTCTTCTCACGCGCGTTCGAGCGCGGCTTGCTCGCGCGCTTCGACCCGGCGCGAGCGCGCTTTCGGACCTTCCTTCGCGTTTGTCTGGACGGCTTCGTTGCGAACGAGATCAAGGCCCAGGGGCGTCTCAAGCGAGGCGGCGGGGCGTTGTTCGTGCCGCTCGATTTCGCCGCCGCGGAGCAGGAGCTCTCCAGTTACCCCGCGATGCAGGGGGGGAACGGGGCGGTCGTCGCGAACGGCGACGAAGACGCGCTCTTTCGGCAGGAATGGGTACGTGGGCTCTTCACGGACGCAGTGGCCGCACTTCGAGCGTCCTGCGAAGCATCCGGCAAGACGATGCAGTTCGCCGTGTTTCAACGGTATGATCTCGAGGACGACGCCAGCGTCCGACCAACGTACGCCCAGTTGGCCACCGAGCTCGCGATCCCGGTCACGCAGGTGACCAACTACCTCGCGTTCGCGCGACGCGAGCTTCGCCGGCTGGTGCTCGAGCGCCTGCGATCGCTCTGTGCGACGGACGAGGAGTTCCGGCTCGAGGCACGAGCCCTCCTTGGCGTGGATCCGGCGTGAGGCCGTCCGCGTGAGTGCCTTGTCGGACGCCGCGCTGCGCCGCTTGCGGGATGCCGCCGATGCGCCGGATCTGGCCGGTACGAAATACGAGATCCTGGGTCGCGTCGGTCAGGGCGGGATGGGGACCGTCTACCGCGCGCGCGATCGCGAGCTGGGGCGCGAGGTCGCCCTCAAAGTCGTTAGGCTTCCCGAGG
>Ga0075421_100003791_pt1 | contig 18171 bp, 16 predicted proteins | sample SoiMetdeltSBSDD5_FD_75292 | JGI IMG/M metagenome (GOLD analysis project Ga0075421, IMG submission 75292) | Bulk soil microbial communities from a Populus tree surrounding site in Tennessee, USA - Soil MetaG P. deltoides SBSDD5 | ecosystem: Environmental > Terrestrial > Soil > Tree plantation...
ATCTTGATCGTCGCCTCGGTCACGATCATGGCGTACTCGCTCTACACGTTCTCGGCCGAGAACCTCCCACGCGACCACTCGATGATGCTCACGATCCCGCTGGTGGTGTACGGCCTGTTCCGGTACCTGTACCTGGTGCGGGTCAAGCGGCAGGGCGGGGCCCCCGAAGACTTGCTGCTGACCGACCCGGGGATGCTCGGCACGGCGGTGGCCTGGGTGCTGGTGAGCGTGATCGTCCTGTACGTGGCACACTGACCGCCGGTTCCGCGTCCGCGCGCTTTCCGGATGGTGATCGGCGCTGTGCATACCGCGGGCCCGCTCGCTCGTTGATAGGACGGAAGGCGCAGCGCCTCGGATAGGCCCCGGCGGGGCCCTCCTGGCCTAGCCGCCGGAGCGGTGTCGAGCACGGGAGCGCAGACCGACACCCGGCGGGCGACTTTGCGTCCAGCCGCTCGCGCGGCTGTACAATCTGGTCGCCTCGGGGATGTTGTTCCGAGCGAGAGCTCGTTTCATACGCGGTTGGGCAGTCGCTCGCAGGCCGCGCTCCCACGGAGGAACCGAGATCCATGAAGCGGCGTTTCACCAAACTCCCGATCGCGTCGATCGCGGTGGTTCTCGGCAGCCTGGTGATCGGGCTCTCGCTGAGTCCGGTCGGCGCGCAGTCGCAGCTCACGAACGGACAGGTCACCGTCCGCTCCGATGGCGCCGTCTACCTGATCTCGAACAACCAGCGCCGCTGGGTGGCGACGGTCCAGATCACCGACGAGGAGATCAACGCCTACCCGGAGGCCGAGCCGATCTACGCCGGGCTGGTGCCGTTCGGCTCGGCGTCGGCCGGCACGGCGTCGACGGGCTCGACGGCCACGAAGAGCGGGACGACCGCCACGAAGACGGGTGCGACTGGTACCACCATCGCCACAAAGACCGGTATCCCGGCCGCCACGAAGACCGGTACCACGGCGGCCACGAAGACCGGCTCCAGGAGCGAACCGGAGGAGACCGCGACCGCTAAGGATCCCAATGATCCCACCCTGGCTGAGGCGACGGCGGACCCGAACGCCCGAGTCGAGCCGACGAACAAGACGACCTGTCCGGCCAGCCACCAGATCAAGGGCGGCTTCGACAAGTTCTACTGGGACACTGATCGCCCGGACTATGCGTCGATCGAGCCGGAAGCCTGCTTCGTGTCCGGCGCCGACGCCCGCGCGGCCGGCTACACCGAGGTCAAGAAGCGGGGCACGACGTCGTCATCCACCCCGTCGAGGTAACGCGAGCCCAGGACGAAGAGCGCCCTTCGAGGAGGCGGCCGTGCCCTCGGCCGCCTCGCTGCGTCGCCACCGATCGGAATTCTCCCGAGTCGCGTTTCGCCCATGCTGTGATCCGCGCGTCTTATGCGACGCTTCGGGCAGTTCTCCTTCCGAGATATCGTCGTCCTGGCGGCGATCGCCGGGCTGTTCATCTGGTACTCCGGTGGGCGCAGCGTCGGCGGAAGCCCGGCGGGATTCGCGCTCTACATCGTGGCGCTGCTGGCCGCCGTCACGTTTCATGAGTGTGCCCACGCCTTCGTGGCGTTACGGCTCGGCGACGCCACCGCCAAGATGCTCGGCCGGGTCAGCGCGCGTCCTCCCGCGCGGGGAGACACGCGTCATAACGGACTGAGATCGTTTCTTAGCCTCCGGAGCCGATCGCGGGCCGCCCCTTCGACCGCAGCGTTTGAAGATCGAGCTCCGTCGAGGGCGTGACGTCGGCGTGGAGCACCTCGCGCATCTGCCGCAGCGCGTACTCGTTGTCGGCCGGATCGATCGAGATCGTGCAGTCCGACGGCACGATCAGGTAGTAGTCGCGCATGAAGGCGTCGTTCGCCGTGAACAGCACGCACGAGTTGCCGGCGATGCCCGTCAGGATCACCGTCGACGCCTGCAAGTACGCCAGCAGCGTGTCGAGCGTCGTGGAGTAGAAGCCGGAGTGCTTCGGCTTCAATACGAAGTAATCCTCGTCGTCCGGCACCACTAGCTCGACCATCGAGCGGCCCGGCACGTCGTCCTGCCGGCAGTGCTCCAGCAACGCCCGGAAATCCGACTGCCACCGCCCGAAGTTGTCGTTGACGTAGATGCTCGGGATCCCGAGCGCCTTCGCCCGTCGGCGCAAGTCGCGGATCCGCCGCGCCAGCGGCATCGCCTGCTCGGCCAGGCGGTCGCCGCCCGGGAACTCCAGGTCGTTGATCATGTCCACGATCAGCAGCGCCACCGGCGACTTGTCCGGGACGTTGCCGTGCAGATCCTCGTTCTTGGCCGGACGCGCCATCACGCTCCTCTCACCTCGCTCGGGATCGGCTCCAGCAGGCCGCGCTCGCGAACCAGCGCCAGGTCGAGCGTCTTGAAGCCGACGGCGTCGAACAGCACCGTCACGCTGTCGTGCGTGACCCGCTCCACGATGCCCTCGCCCCAGCCGTCGTGCCGGACGCTGTCGCCGACCGCGAACGGCCCCTTCGGCGCGGCCCGCTCCGGCTCGACCTGAGCCGCCTCGGCACGGCGGACGCTGGTGTCGCACATCGTGCAGCAGCCGGCGTCGTACGCCTCGCCAAAGTAGTTCATGATGTATTCGCGCCGACAACCGGCCGTCTCGGCGTACCCCCGCATCATCGCCAGTCGGCTCGATTCGTACGCCCGGCGGCGCTCCTCGGCGTCGAGCGACACGGTCTCGGGGTCGCAGGCCGCTTCCAGCAGCCGCAACCGGCCGCGTCGCCGACTGACGACGCCCTCGTGCTCCAGCGCCGCCGTGACCCGCAAGATCACGGCCGCCGAGAGCTCCGTAACCGTCGCGAGGCGGCTGGGCGCAAGATCCCCGTACTCCGCCAGCGCCGCGCAGACCCGCACGACGTCCTCCCGCCGCAGCCGTCCGCCGCCCGACAGGAACGCCGCCCGCCCGAGATCGGCCGGCCGGTAGATTAGGACGCAGCGGGCCGGGTCGCCATCGCGCCCGGCCCGACCGGCCTCCTGGTAGCACGCCTCCAGGCTGGCCGGGATGTCGCGGTGGATCACGAACCGCACGTCCGGCTTGTCCACGCCCAGCCCGAAGGCGTTGGTCGCCGCGATGACGCGCAGCTCGCCGTCCATGAACGCATCCTGGACCCGCGCCCGGTCCCGCTTCGAGCGCTGCCCGTGGTAGAAGTCGGCCGCGATGCCCCACGCGCGGAGCCACTCGGCCGTCTCGCGGGCAGCGCGCGTCGTGGCTGTGTAGATGATGCCGCTGCCCGCGAACCCCGGCGCGGCGTTGTCCTCGTCGTCGTGCCCGGCCAGGTCGTCGGGCGTCGGCGCCAGCAGGCGGCGCAGCGCCCGGTACTCGTCGGCCTCGGTCTCGACCCGCCGCACCTCGAAGAACAGGTTGGGCCGATCGCTGCCGCGCACCACGATCTCCGGGTCGCGCATCCCCAGCTGCTCGACGATGTCGCGCCGGACCCACGGGGTCGCCGTCGCGGTCAACGCCAGCATCGTCGGCCGGCCGAGCTGGCGGACGGCCGGCCCCAGCGCCAGGTAGGCCGGTCGGAAGCTGTGGCCCCACTCGGAGACGCAGTGCGCCTCGTCCACGGCCACCAGCGAGATCGGCAGCGCCCGGATCACCCGCGTGAACTCGTCGTCCAGGAAGCGCTCCGGCGTCACGTAGAGCAGGCGCGCCTCGCCCCGCTCGACGCGGGCGATCTCCTCGTCGGCTTCGGACTCTGAGAGCGTGCTGTTGATGCAGGCCACCTCGACGCCGAGGTCTTCGAGCGACTCCTCCTGGTCCCGCATCAGCGCCAGCAGCGGCGAGACCACGATCGTGAGCCCCGGCAGGAGCTGCGAGGCGATCTGGAAGACCAGCGACTTGCCGGCCCCGGTCGGCAGCAGCGCAACGACGTCCCGCCCGGTCAGCAGCGCCTGGAGGACCTCTTCCTGGCCGGGCCGGAACCGCCGGTGGCCGAACCGAGCGCGCAGCAGCGCGAGGATCTCCGCTCTCGACGGTGGCGCGAGCTGGGGTGCCTGCATCGTGTCTCCTCCGGGGCCGACGTCCAGGCGACGCCCGACCGTCCAGGCGACAAAGCAACCCGCGTGCCGCTGTTGCCGTCGATGCGCAGTCGCCCGGTCGAGGGCATGTCTCTTGCGCCGCCACGTCTGCGTCAGACGAGTCCACGCGGCCGTTGCCACGGGACCGTGCAAACACCGTCTAGGAGTGGCGACGATGGTGCCGCATGCGCAGATCGAGCCCGGCGCGTCGGTCGAGGCGACCGACGGCCGGTTCGGAACGGTCCAGAGTGTGATCGCGCAGCCGGGATCCGGCGCGATCTCGTACCTGCTGGTCAGGCACGGCGACGGCCTGGTCAGCCTGCCCGCCGAGCTGATCGCCGAGGTCGTGAGCCCCGTCGAGGTCCGGCTCGGCGCCACCCGCGACGCCGTGCGGAGCCGCATTGCCGGGACCGGCAGCGCGGTCGTCGGCGAGTCCGAGCAGATCCGCGTCCCGATCTACGAGGAGCGGCTCCGGACAGAAGTCCGGCCCGTCGACCTGGGCGAAGTGCGCATTCACAGGACCGTCGAGCACGTCCCGATGACGGCGACCCGCTCCGTCGAGCGCGACGAGCTGGAGATCGAGCGGGTCCGGGTGGACCGACTGCTCGACCAGCCGGTCGAGCCGTATCAGGACGGCGAATGGACGGTCGTCCCGGTGATGGAGGAGGTGCTGGTGGTCACCAGGCAGCTCGTCCTGACCGAGGAGGTCCGCATCCGGACGAAGCGCGTGGCCGAGGAGCAGGAGGTCTACGAGGTCCTGCGACGGGAGCACGTCTCGGTGGAGGACGCCACGCTCCACGGCGCCCACGGGCCGGTCGACGCCCAGCCCGCCGCGCGCCCGGACGGATCGCCTCCGGACGCGACCGGCGCGTAGCCACCGGTGGTAGCGAGGAATCTGATCGCTGTACCATCTGGTTATCACCAGCATATCGTCATGATATCGTTATGTTGAAGTCTTGCATCAATTCTGTCGACTACGGCACGCCGCGTGCGCTCCCTCTTCTGCGGGCTCAGCAGTGAGCCCTTTTTTCGCGGGCGCCGCGGCTGCGTCGAGCGCCCGCACATCACGAATCAGGGAGGCCGCAGTGGGCCTGTTCGACAAGCTGAAGCGCGGCATGCACGTCTACGGTCCGGACGATCGGTCGGTCGGGACGATCGACCGCTGGGATGACGACAACGTCTACATCGGTGGCCGCTCGTACAAGCGATCGATGTTCGACCGGTTCGACAGCGACCGGCTCTATTTCAGCAACGAGGGGTACCGATCCTACCAGTCGACGGGCGTCGGCGAGATCGGCGACGCCGTCGCCGGCGGCGAGATCCGAGTGCCGGTCCGCGAGGAGCGGCTCGACGTCGAGAAGCGCCAGGGCGAGATGGGCTCGGTCGACATCCACAAGACGGTCGAGGCCGAGCAGGTCAACGTGCCGGTCGAGCTGAGGCACGAGGAGGTCACCGTCAACCGGGTCGACGTGTCGGATCGACCGGTCTCGGTCGCCGACGCGCCGGACGCCTTCCAGGAGGGCACCATCCGGGTCCCGGTGCGCGGTGAGGAGGCGGTCGCCCGCAAGGAGGCCGTCGTGACCGGCGAGGTCGTGGTCGACCGCGACGTCGTGACCGAGCGCGAGACGATCGCCGACACCGTCCGCAAGGAGCACGTGGACGTCGACGAGAACTACCTGCGCGCCCGAGACGGCTTCCGCCAGCACTTCGAGGGCCGGCGCGGCGACCTCGCGGGTACTGCGGTCGACACCCGGACGTTCGACGACGCCGAGCCGAACTACCGGCGCGGGTTCGCCGCCGCCCACGATGATCGGTACAGCGGCCGGAGCTTCGAGGACGTCGAGCCGGAGCTGCGCCGCGAGCACCGCTCCACCGGCGGCGACGACGCCTGGGAGCATCTGCGCGAGGAGATCCGCGAGGGCTTCGACGGGGCGCGCCGCTGATCCACGCCCCGCGGGGTTCGGCCGCGCCGCTATCCCGCGCTCGGCTGCCTATCCCCCGACCCGGCGGGGGCCGATCTCCTGGTCGGCCCCCGCCGCGTGCGTCATGCGCCCGCCCGCTCGCCCTCGTCCGCAACCAGGCGATGCTCTCGGGGCTACCATCGCGACGTCACGCCGGCTGGGAGCGCGGCCGTCCCGGCCGCTTTCGTCCGCTGGCAGCCGCCCGGTGACTCTCCATGGTGCAGGAGAAGTTGCCAACCGGGGCGGCCGGGACGGCCGCGCTCCCAGCCGTCCACGGCGCGACCTAGCGGCCCTGGAACTCCGATGCCACCACGCCCGCCGGGTCGATCTCCCGCAGGGCCGCCAGCTCCGCCTCGGTCGGCTCGGGGGTCACCGGCGTCTGCGGCCCGACCGTGACCGGAAATCCTGTCGCGTCACGCACCGCGTCCGGGCGGCTGAACGGGTGGACGCTCTCGACGTCCAGCACCCCGTCCGTGCGCCGCAGCACGCAGAGCGGCGTCACGACCCGATCGACGTTCCCGGCCGCCGTCACGAACGACAGCTCCGGCACGAACGTCCTGGTGTCGTGGCGGGTCCGCCAGAGGATCGTCCGGCCGGCGGTCGGCATCAGCGCGGCGCTGCCGGCCCCGCCCGGCAGGCGCACCGTCGGTCGCTGCGGATCGTCGCCGATCGCGCTCAGGTTGATCCGCCCCCGCCGGTCGATCTGCACGCCGCCCAGGAACGCCGTGTCGAGCCGGCCGCGCGCCGCCAGGTCGAAGACGTCGGCGAGCGTAATCAGCGCCGGCGCCCCGACCAGCAGCCTCGGATCGACCGTCGAGATCGGCAGGGCGGACGGCTCCGGATCGACGCCGCCCGGAATCGTCAGGATCACGAGATCCGGGGCGTGTAGCCGGCGCGCCAGCAGCGCCGCAACCATCGGCAGCGGCGAGGCGACCCCGAAGAAGACCGTCTCGCCGTCCCTGAGCAGCCGTGAGAGCGCGACCGCCATCTGCGCCGCGACCGCCGCCTGCTCCACCGCGGCCGGGCCGGTCGTCGTCATCACCGGGCCGGCACCGCCCCGAGGATCCGCTCGTCGACGAACGCCCGCAGCGCCTCGGGATCGTCCGAGACGGTCAGGAGCTGCTCCAGCACGGCCGCGTCGTACTCGTAAAGGCCGGCGCACGACGTCGGCCAGGCGCCCTCGGGTGCTTCGACCACCGCCTCTACCAGGAACCCTGGGATGCTCGTCCGCTTCGGCTCCGCCGCCAGCGCCGCCCGATCCACGATCCGCTCGGCCGTGACGATCACCCGCCGGGCGGCCCGCGCCATCAGCGTGTCCTCGAACTCGGATCCCCAGATCCGCGCATTGCCGTCGACATCCGCCTCCTGGACGTGGATCAGCGCCACGTCCGGCACGATCGCCGGCACCACGACCACGTCGTCGCCCGAGTACGGGTCGCGCACCGAGGCGAACCCCCGCAGCGCCACCAGGTCGGATCCCTGGAGCCCGTTCAGCGGCATGAACGGCACCCCCTGGCTGGCGGCGCGCAGCCCCGCGATGATCGTGTAGCAGGCGTGCTCGCGCGCCTCGACGGTGCCCTGTTCGACGGCCCGCCGGTACATCGGAGCTAAGCCCAGCACCGTCTCGTACCCCACGAAGCCGGCCGTGACGACCGCCGCGGCCCCGACCCCGCAGAGCAGGTCGACGTCATACGCTCCCGCCGTCTTGACCAGCTCCAGGCCCCGCTTCCGCTGGCGGATCAGCTCGTGGACGGCGGCGGCCGGCGCGCGGTGGAGCGTGTTCCCGCCGAGCGCCAGGCGGCTGCCATCCGGCACGGTCGCGATCACCTCGGCGAGTGAGCGGCGCTTGTCTGGCATCCCCCCTCCGACCACGCGTCTCCGGTCATTGTGCCCCGAACGCCCCCATTCCGGCAGGCGGCCCGATGTCGCGGCAGGCCGGCAGCACCTCCTCCGCGAACAGCGTCATCTGGGCCAGCGTTGTGGCACGGTCCAGGCCACCCAGGGCGTTGAAGACGCAGCGCAGGTGCCCCGTCCCGACTTCACGCGCCAGCCGCTCGATCTCCCGGGTGCAGGCGTCCGGCGTCCCGACGATTGCCTGGTCGCGGATCAGGGTGGCGCGCGCCGCGCGGACGGCCTCCGGATCGTCCACGTCGACGGGCGCCCCGCGTTGACAGCGGGCAGGAGGGCCGGTACGCTGTCGGTCACGGGCGACCATCGTCGACGGTCAGGGCATCCCCGCACGCAAGGATCCGGGCATGGCGCAGCCGCCGAGCACGACCGGCGCGTCGTCGTATGACGACATCCCTGGCAACCTGCCGACGGCCGCGACGCCGCTGATCGGGCGAGAGCGGGAGGTCGCCGCCGCGCGCCAGCGCCTGCTCCGCGAGGAGGTGCGGCTGCTGACGCTGACCGGCCCCACCTCCGTCTCGGAGAACTGCCACGGCCCGTCCGACGAGGTCACCCGCCCGTCAGTCCAGGCCCGGAGCAGCAGATCGTAGCCGTGGACGAACCGCTCGTGCTTCGTCGCCGAGTCGATGCCGAGCGCCGTCAGGAAGCCGGCGTCGTTCGGCCGCCCGATCCCGATGTCGAGTCGACCGTCACCCTGCACGTCGAGCTGCGCGAGTTGCTCGGCCAGGATCAGCGGATGATGGAGCGGCACCAGCGTGACGCCCGTCCCGACCCGCATCCGCTCGGTTCGCGCGAAGACGGCCGCCGCCAGCAGGAGCGGCGACGGGTACGGCAGGCCCGTCCGCCGAAAGTGGTACTCGGCGAGCCAGAGCGAGTCGAACCCGAGCGCGTCGGCCCGCTGGATCAGCGCCAGCAGCTCCCGATGGTCACCCTCGGCGGCCTCACGCTGCCAGCCGGTCAGCCCGATCTGCACGGGCGTTCCTCTCCGAATCCCGCGCGCGGGAGATCGCCGTGGTCGGGTCGAGCGCGTCACGCAGCGCGTCGCCGAGCAGCGTCGCGGCCACCGAGACCAGCAGGATCGCGACGCCCGGGTAGATCGCGAGGGCCGGGTAGTCCCAGATCCGCGACTGTGCCGAGGCCAGCATGTTCCCCCAGGACGGCGTCGGCGGCACGATCCCGAACCCGAGATAGCTGAGCGACGTCTCCGCCACGACCCGTGCCCGCACCCCCACGGCCGCCGCCACCAGCAGCGGCCCGGCCACGCCCGGCCAGACGTGCGCGTGCAGCACTCGTGGCGCGTCGGCCCCCTGCGCCCGGGCTGCCTCGACGTACGGCTCGCGCAGCGCCCCCAGCGCCGCGATGTACGCCAGCCGCGCGAAGGCCGGCCACTCGAACGCCGCCATGATGACCACGACCGACCAGTAGCCCGGCCCGATCAGCGTCAGGAGCACCAGGTAGAGCGGCAGGCGCGGCACCCCGAGCAGCCCGTCGACGGCCCGCATCGACAGCTCGCCCGCCCACGACGGCGCGGCGGCGGCGACCAGCCCGTACGCCGTCCCGACGGCCGGCGCGACGAGCGTCACCAGCAGCGCCACCGACAACGAGACCCGCCCGCCCCAGAGCAGCCGGGCCAGCACGTCCCGGCCCAGCTCGTCGGTCCCAAGCCAGTGCCGAGCGTCCGGGCGGCGCAGCGTCTCCGAGAGCGAGCCGGCCTCCGGGCCGCCCGGCGCCAGGACCGGCGCCAGCGCGCAGAGCAGCCCGAGCACGCCGAGCACCACCAGCACCACCCGGCCGGTCGGGTGCCGAACCAGCCGGCCGGTCGCCGTCGCCATCGGTCAGGCCCGCAGGCGCGGGTTCGCCAGCGCCACCACCACCTCGGCGGCCAGGCTCGCCCCGATCACCGCGACGGCCAGGATCAGCGCGATCCCCTGGACCAGCGGCCAGTCGTACGCCCGCAGCGCCGTCAGCAAGAGCCGCCCGAGCCCCGGGTAGCTGAACACCGCCTCGGTAACCGTCGCCCCCGCCACCAGCGCCGGTGCCTCCAGCGAGAGCAGCGCCACCAGCGGCGCTAGCGCGTTCGGCGCGGCGTGCCGCACCAGCACCACCGCCTCAGAAAGGCCCTTGGCGCGGGCCGTCCGCAGGTGCTCCCGCCCTAGCTCTTCCAGCAGCGCCGCGCGGACGTACCGACCCCAGGCCGCCACCTGGACGGCCGCCAGCGTCACGACCGGCAGGACCAGGTACCGCAGCCGGTCGAGCGGGTCGTCGCGGCCGATCGTCTGGGCTCCCCCGGCCGGTAGCCACGCCAGCTCGACGGCGAAGGCGATCAGCAGCAGCATCCCGAGCCAGAACGTCGGTGCCCCGCCGAGCAGCAACGACCCGAGCCCCAGCCCGAGATCGAGCGCCGAGCCTGGCCGTAGCGCCGACGCGACCCCGACCAGTCCGCCGAGCAGCAGCGCCAGCAGCAGCGCCGAGCCGGTCAGCAGCAGCGTGTTGCCGAGCGCCGTGAGCAAGAGCGGCCCGACCGGCCGTCCGGGCGCGACCACCCACGACGCCCCGAGCTCCCCGACCAGCAGGCCGCCCACCCACCCGAGGTACCGCTCCAGCGGCGGGCGGTCCAGCCCGAGCAACGCCTCGGCCCGCTCGGCGGCGGCCGGGTCCGCGCCGACCGCCTCGCCGATCAGGTTCCGCAGTGGCCCGCCCGGGATCGCGTGCAGCAGCCCGAACAGCAGCGCCGTCACCGCGATCAGCGTCACGACGGCCTGCGCCAGCCGGCGCAGCAGGTACCGAGCCCTCAGCATGACGAGTGGGCAGTCGGCAGTAAGCAGTGGGCAGCAGACGGTGACTGACCACTGCCCGCTGCCGACTGCCCACTGCCTACTGACCCGCCTCCCACTCCGCCGCGTTCCAGGTGTCCGCGACCCGCACCGAGCTCGTCGGGCGGTAGTTGCGGACGTCCGAGCGGACCAGGTGGATCAGGTCGTGCGAGAACAGCGGCAGCGCCGGCAGGTCCTCCATGAACAGCGCCTGGTGCTCGCGATACGCCGCCAGCCGCGCCTGCTCGTCCGGGTCGCTGCGGGCGCGGGCCAGCAGCTCGTCGGCGCGGGCGTTGCGCCATCCGAAGTAGTTCTCGCCCGTCATCTGGTTCGCCTCCGACGGGATCTGGCTGGAGTGGAGCATCGTGTAGCCGCCGGCCGCGTCCATCGTGCTGACCTGCCAGACCACCGCGTCGAAGTCGCGCCGGCTGATGATGCCGGCCCCCTTCTTCCCGAAGACCAGGTCGGTTGGCCGCAAGGTGATCGCGGCCTCGACGCCGATCGCCTTCCAGTCTCTCGCGATGGCCTGCATGTACAGCTCGCGCTGGCGGTCCTCCGTCCGACCCCAGAACGTGATCTCGTAGCGCCGGCCGTCCTTCTGGAGCACGCCGTCCGGTCCGGGCGTCCAGCCGGCCTCCCTCAAGAGGGCGCGGGCGCCATCCGGGCCGCCGGCCGCGGCCGGCAGATCCGCGAAGTAGGCCGGGCTGGCCGCCGTCATCCAGCTATTGAGCACGCCGACCCGACCGTGCAGGATCGCGTCGTTCATGCCCTTGCGATCCAGCGCCATCAGCAGCGCCCGGCGCACCCGGACGTCGCTCAGGATCGGGCGATCGAGGTTCAGCCCGACGATCAGCGTGCTGGTGCTCGGCCGGACGATCACCTCGTACCGGCCGTCGGCGGCGAACCGCTCCAGCTCCGGGAGCAGGTCGGCGCCGGTGTAGCCGAACATCGTGATCTCCTGCTGGCCGGCCTTCGCCTGGGCGAACATCGCGTTGCTGTCGGCCGCCACCTTCATCACGATCGTCGGCGTCTTCGGCGGCCCGGCCCAGTAGCGCGGGTTCGCCTCGAAGATGACGTGCTCGTTCGGGCGGGCCTCCTTGAGCTTGTACGGGCCGGCATGGACCGGCTTCGTGGCGTGCTCGCTCTTGAGGAGCTGGGCCGGCGCGATCCCGCTCCAGAGATGCTTCGGGTACGGCTCGCCGACTCGCGCGAAATCCGGATCGAACGCACCGGGCTTGAAGATGAATTCGGCCGTCAGCGGGTCCGGCGTCCGGACCTCGTCGACCTTGCTCACCAGCGAGCGGTCGATCAGCGGGAACTCCGGCGTGCGCTGCAGCTCGAAGGCGAACGCGACGTCCGCCGACGTCAGCGGCGTGCCGTCCTGCCAGACCAGGCCGTCGCGCAGGCTGTACGTCACGCGGAGCCGCCGCCCGGCGCCCTCCCCCTCGATGCGCGCGCCGCCGTTCGCGAGGGTCGGCACCTCGCGGGCGAGCCTCGGGATCAGCGTGCCATCGGCGTCCGGCATCACCAGCCAGTCGCCGGTCAGCGCGTCGATCTTGCTCAGGTTGCTCCAGCCGTTCGGGACGCCCCAGAAGAGGCTCGCCGGCAGGCTGAGCTGGGTGGCGGTGATGACCTCGGCGCGTTTTCCGCCCGCCGGTGCCGCCTGCGCCGCCGGCTTCGCCGTGACGGCCGGAGCCGGCGCGCTCGTGGCGGACGCCGCTCCGGGCGGCGCGCTGGTTGACGCCGGCGCCGCCGCCGTGGGCGCCGCCTGAGTCGGGCCGGCGCCCGTGCCGGCGGGAGCCGGAGGCGGGCCGGCCTGCCGGCCGCAGCCGAACGTCACGCCGGTGGTGAGACCTGCCGCGAGCGCCAGCCAGCGCCGCCTGGTGAGTCGGGTCATCCTCATGCCGCCCCCTCGTCCGGTCACGCAAACGACTGCGAGTGAGGATGCAAGTGTACTGAGAGTGCAGTTGCGGGTCAATGACGACCGGGGTCGGCGGCAGCGCCAACCGGGGCCCGTGGGCCCACCGTGAGGGCGTACCCCTAGCGCTTGGCCTGCGGGGAGGCAGCCGGTGACTGAGACGGGCGTGGCGTTGGCGCGGGCGTCCGAACAGTCTGCGGCGCCGGGACGGCGGCCGGTGCTCGGGTGGCGGTCGGTGGGCTTGCCGGGGCGAGGGTGTAGACCCGAACGGCGCCGCTGTTACCGGTCGTCACCAGGCGTCGCCCTTGCCGGCTGAAGCGTACGCTGTACACGCGCTTGTCGCTGCCGACCGGCTCGATCGTGGCCACGTTGGCTGCCGTTGCGCTGTCGAAGACTCGGACGAATCCATCGTCGCCAGCCGTGGCGATCAGCGATCCATCGTCGCTGAACGCCACGCTGTACGCCGTCTGGTTCGAGTGCCCGCTCAACGGTGTCGGCGGATCGGCCTGCGATCGCCAGAGGCGCACCTGGCCGTCGTCCGACGCCGCCGCGATGAGCTTGCCGCTCGGGTCGATGGCGGCCTCGCGCACCCATTGATCCTGCATCGACGATGGGGCCCAGATCGGCTGGCCGCCCTGCGACGGCCAGAGCTTGAGCGGCGCGCTGCCCCCCTGGGCGCCGGTCAGGATGTACGCGCCATCACGACTGAAGGCGACGCTCCAGACAGGCGAGCCGACCTCGAGCCGGATTGGCTGCCCGCCGGTCGGACTCATCACCTTGACGATGCTGTCGTTACCGGCCGTCGCGACACGAGCACCGTCGTGGCTCAACGCGCCGGCCCAGAGCGCCGGCCCGCCGTCACGAAGATCGATGATCTGCCCGGACCAGGAGTTGCCGGACGGCGTCCAGGCGACCGCTCGACCGTCGCCTGAGGTGGTCAGGATCCTCGGCGCACTGGTGCTCGGTCCGAAGTCGACGGAGGTCACCTCCGAGGCCTCCCCATGCTGGACCGGCGGCACCTGCGGGTTCGAGTCGCTCTTGCCTCGCGACGGGTCCCAGATCAGCAACCGGCCGCGCCTGGACGCGAACGCGACGCGCTGGCCGTCGGGGCTGAAGGCCGCGCCGTAGACGCTGTCCTCCCACGGCAGTTGGGCATCCAGCGTGGCCACGAGCCGCTCGGGCGCAGGGAGCGGCGTCTGGGGCGACGTCAGCGTCGCTGCTCCTGGTTTGGCCGTGCCGATCGACGGGGCGCCCGGCGTTGCATTCTGACCGGCGGCATCCGTGGACGCGCCTGATGGAGCAGAAGCCGGCCGATTGCAGTAGGCGACGCCCGCCGGTATGCCGATCAGGAGCGCCGCCAGGCCGACGATCGTCAGCCGATTGAAACCGATCGGTAGCCCGAACATCGACACGGTCCTCTGGCGCGCCATCGGTCGCGCTGTGCTGCCGCGCCCGACGCCGGCCTCGCGCCGGGGTCGTGGCTCCGCGTCCGGCGTCCGGCCCCGCGGTGGCGCGACGTCCGCGGGCGGCGGCGTGTCGGACAGCGCTGGCGGCGGGTCGTCGGGGACGGGCGGTCTGAGGAGCGGTGACGGCGGCGAAGCCGGCTCGGCCGCTCGAGCGACGGCAGCGGGCGCATCGGGGCCCCCCGGCCCGACATCCGTCTCCGCGAGCGCGGCGACCGCTCCCGATGAGACCCGCCGACTGTCGTCAGCGGCCAGCTGCGCCAGCAGGGAGCGCGCCTTCTGCGCCAGCTCTTGCCGGCGCGATCTGGCGAGGAGCGCGAGCTTGCCGACGGCGACGATCCGGGCCTCCGCGCTCTCGCTGTTCGCCTCTACGAGCAGATCCGCCGGGATCTCCGTCGAGCCGGCCAGCGGTGAGTTCGGGTTCTTGGCGATCAACAGGCGTCCCTGGACGGTGGACGACTTGACCGGCGTCTGGTTCGGCGTCTGCCGCCGCACCGCGTCGTAGACGTACTCGTACAGCTCGTCAATGGAGATCCACTCATCCCCGGTTCGGGCAGCGCCACCGGTCCGCAGGCCGCGGACGACCGCATTCGTGAAGTACGACGGCGTCCCTTCGCCGGTGACCTCCGATCCTTCGAAGGCGTATTCGAGGGCGCTCGACGCCGTCAGGACGGCGCGACCGCTTCCCGGAAACCGCTCGACCACGTCCATCGCGCCGTCCGACCTCGACAGCTCGCGCGTGAACGCACCGCTGTAGCAGCAGTCGAGGAGGAGGACGATGTTCCTGGACCGGCAGTCGGTCATCAGCTCGTTGACCAGCTCCGCCGGCACCGCGGTCGTCTGAAGCAGGTCGCGGTTCGTGTCGCTCGCGGCGAAATAGAGTCGTCCGCCCGCGTCCTTGATGCCATGACACGAGAAATGGACAAGCAGGACGTCATCGCGCCGACGATCGTTGAAGAACCGCTCCAGCGTCGGGCTGATGCTGGCGTAGCTCTCGTTGTGGCAGACGCTCACGTCGAAGCCGCCGATGGCCGGATCGCCCAGGACGCTCGCGAGCGCCTCGGCGTCCTGCCCGGGAGCGCGCAACTGACTGAGCTTCGGATCGCGATAGGTGTCGATGGCGACGATCAGCGCACTCCGAGTCGAGCGAGGAGCGGATTCCATCGAGCACCTCCTACTTCGCGTGCCGCTCCACGAACAGCTCGATGAAGCGGGCTTGCTGCTCGGAGGTGAGCCCGGTGAGCTTGATCTTGTCGCCGTCCAGCTCCAGCTCGACGGACTTCCCGGATCGTGCCGACAGCCACCCCTGAATCGTGCCGATCGTGCCCTTGAGCAGCTCCGGCGAGGCGACGAGGCTCACGATCAGGCTGCCGATCGCGAACGCGTCCCCGGCCCGCGTGCCGGGTGGGGCATCACCAGCACGCAACGCCTCGACCGCCACCACGTCCAGATCGAGCAGTCGGCGCCGAAGCTCGGTCGTCAGCTCGTCGAGCTCTTCAAGGTCCGCGTCATCACCGGCATCCACGCGGAGGCTGAGTTGTCCCACATGCTCGCTCATCAGTCGCCCCACTCACTCGCCCGAACGGCCTGGGCCGGCGCCTGCCGATTGGCCACCGCCCGCACGCGAGCATGTACCGATTCCGTCGAACAGACCGCCCGCGCTTCGAGGCCATCGGCCTTGGCCTCCTCGCCAAGACCCTCTCGTCCCCGTGCCCTCGCGTCATCGTCGCAGTCCGTGACGCTCTCCGCTGTGACACAGATCACACCAGTGAGCATCGCCGGGATGTGACGACGACGGGGATGCCGGCGGCGCTCCGGCACGTCCGCGAGCGCCCCTCGGCGATGCGTGCAGATGCCGGCCATTCCCACCACTGATGAAGTGGCGCACGACCACGAAAAGCGTTCTCCGGCTCGGCCGACACCATCTCGTGCTGGACGGTCGATCCGGGCGCGTAACGAAACGCCCCGGTCGGTACCTCTGTCGGTAGAACCTCGGAATCCACCGGAGGGTGCCATGCTGGCGAAGGTCTGGACCTGCGCCGTCGTCGGTCTGGAGGGCGAGCTCGTCCAGGTCGAAGTCGACATCGCCCGGCAAGGGCTCGTGCAGTTCAACATCGTGGGCCTGCCGGACGCTGCCGTCCAGGAGGCCAGAGAACGAGTCCGCGCGGCCGTCCGCAACAGCGGGTTCATCTTCCCGCCCCGCCGCGTCACCGTGAACCTGGCGCCGGCCGAGATCCGCAAGTCCGGGCCGTCGTACGACCTCCCGATCGCGATCGGCGTCTTGCTCGCCTCCGAGCAGATCGCCGCCGCCGCCTCGAAGGTCGTCTTCCTCGGCGAGCTGTCGCTCGACGGTTCCTTGCGCCATCTCCAGGGCGTCCTCCCGATGGTGGGACTCGCCCGCGACCGTGGCGTCCGGACCGCCTTCGTCCCGGCCGTCGACGCCGCCGAAGCCGCCCTCGTCGACGGGATCGACGTCATCCCGGTCCGGACGCTGGCCGAGCTGGTGGCGCATCTGAAGGGCGACCTGCCCCTGGAGCCGCTGGCCGGCGGCGTCGCCGTCGAGGAGGTGGACGACCTCGAGCCGCTCGTCGACCTCGCCCACGTCAAGGGCCAGGAGCACGCCCGCCGCGCGCTGGAGATCGCCGCCGCCGGCGCGCACAACCTGCTGCGTTTGTGGACACAATACCCTCAATTTCGCCGGTCGGCACGCCGCCATCCAGGCGCCAATCTCGCCCGACCGCTGTCACCTTCACGGCGAGGGCTTCGAGCGCCAGCCGCTTCTGATTGAAGTCGAACGTCTCCAGTCTTCCGTCCACGCGCTGGCAGTACGCCTCGACGTCGGCCCAACGCTTCGCTACTTGCTGGCGCGCCGCGATCCGCGATTCGAGGTCGGCGATCTCCTTGACCGTCTGTTGACGCTCGACCTCGGCCCGCCCGATCTCGCGCTCCAGCAGTTCAAGCATGCGGCCCGTCTTGTTGCGGAAACCGGCCGCCAGCCGCTCCTGATCGCGCTCAATCTTCGCCAGCCGGCGCTGTGCGCTGATGAGCGCGGATGTCAGGCCCGGATCGTCACCGGCCTTGCGGGCCTGCTCGACCTCCCGGGCGATGATCGCCGGGTCCCTGAGGATGGCCGAGACTTCATCCCAGACCCACCGCTCGACATCGTCGGCCGGGACACGGGGGGCACCGCACGGGCCGGACGGGGTCTCGCGGGATGCGCAGCGGTAGACGCGCCGATCCCTCTCGGGTGACGAGCGGAGCTTCCGCCCGCAACTCCCGCAGACCATCAAGCCACGCAGCAGGTAAGGCCGCGCCTGGTTGCGGGTGCTCTCGCCCTTGTTCATCGCCAGGCGGACCTGGACGGCCTCCCACAGATCGGCGGAGATGATGGCCGGCGTGACGTTGTCAGGTAGTGCTATCCACTCCTCACGCGGCCGGATCCGCACGGCGAGGCTGCCCCCGTTCTTGTGGCCCGTCCAGCGGAAGGCGTAGGTCTCACCCTTGTATACGGGGTCGATCAGGATGCGGTGGATGGCGCCACTACCCCACCAGGTCTTTCCGTCTGGCCCGCTCCCAAATCGAGAGTCAGCCTGGTACACACGCTTGCCGGCTCCGGGCGACGGAATCCCGCTCTGATTCAGTCGGCGGATGATGCCTCGGATCGGCTCGCCCCGCGCGTAGCTCTCGAAGATGTCGCGGACGACGATCGCCTCCGGCTCGTGGACCTCGCGCCGGCTCTCACCGGGCACCCGGCGGTAGCCGTACCGATCGGTGCCCGGGGCGTACAACTTGCCGGCCTGAACGAGGGCCAGCCGTCCGCGGCCAGTCCGCTCGCGGATCTTCTGGCGCTCGACTTCGGCGGCGAACGCTCGGGCGGAGAGCAGGAACTTGCCGGTCGGGCTGTCGTCGAACGCCTCGGTCACCATCTCCAGCCGGGCGCCGGCGCGGTCCAGCTCGTCGAGCAGGAGCCAGATATGGACCTGGTCGCGCGAGAGGCGGTCGACGGCGTAGGCGACCACGACGTCGATATCACGAGCCCGCAGAATCGCCCGCACATCCGAGAGCCGC
>Ga0075421_100003793_pt1 | contig 18164 bp, 13 predicted proteins | sample SoiMetdeltSBSDD5_FD_75292 | JGI IMG/M metagenome (GOLD analysis project Ga0075421, IMG submission 75292) | Bulk soil microbial communities from a Populus tree surrounding site in Tennessee, USA - Soil MetaG P. deltoides SBSDD5 | ecosystem: Environmental > Terrestrial > Soil > Tree plantation...
TTGGGAACGGATACTTATCCACTCGATATCGTCTCCGAGATGCGTTACGCATCGCTGATCTCGCGACTGGTCGACAGAAAGTCTTCGGGTGCGAGAGCGGCAGATGTGTTTAACGCAGCTACCATCGGCGGCGCAAACGCGCTGGGCCGCTCCGATTTGGGGCGGCTCGCCGCCGGGGCGAAGGCCGATGTCGTCATTCTCAATCTGCGCACGACCCGCTACGGTCCGGTGCGGGATCCGATCAATGCGCTGGTCGAATACGGCAGCGGCGCCGACGTCGAGACAGTAATCGTCGACGGCGAAGTGGTTGTCGAGAACGGCCGCTCCACGCACATCGATGACGACGAGTTATTTGCCCAAGCGCAAACCGGCGCCAATCGCGCATGGGATCATTGGGCGGCGCGCGATTGGAACGGCAGAACCGTCGAGCAAATCATTCCGCCGGCTTTTCTGACGCGCAAAATTTAAGAGTAAAACTCTAGGTACACTCTTAAGGAAAGTCCCAGATTCGTGAATTCTCTTTCCGGAGAGAGCATGCTGGCAAGTTCGCATTCGCAGCTGTGGCACTGACTCTGATGCTGTCATGTCGAGCGCTAGCGAGAGATCTTTCCGAATCGCATCCCCCGCGGCTCGAAGAAAGATTTCTCACATTCGTTCGAAATGACATTCGCAGACGTTGAACGGGGCAAACTATCCGTTGCGTTTTTCACTTTCACCTAAAAAGGGGAAACGTGAATTATTCGCTCGATTCAATTGACCCCGGCTAATTTTTCCTGCTATCTGAGTTCACACTTTCAATTTAGATAGTTAAGTTTCCTGAGTAGAAAGGTATGTAATGCGCTACGGTTTCGTCATCGACCAGAACCGTTGCATCGGCTGTCATGCGTGCACGGTTGCCTGCAAGGAAGAACACAACATTGCGCTCGGCGTAAATCGCACCTGGGTCAAATATATTGAAAAGGGCCGTTATCCCGACACCCGGCGTCACTTCGCGGTGCTGCGCTGCAATCATTGCGACGATGCGCCGTGCATCGAAATTTGCCCGACCGTCTCGCTGTTTCGCCGACCCGACGGCATCGTCGACTTCGATAACGAGCGCTGCATCGGCTGCAAGTCCTGCATGCAAGCCTGCCCCTACGACGCGCTTTACATCGATCCTGAACGCAACACCGCGGCTAAATGTAATTTCGATGCCTCCCGCGTCGAAATGGGTTACAAGCCGGCTTGCGAAGTGGTCTGTCCGACGCAGGCGATACTCTCGGGCGATCTCGACGATCCTAATAGTTTGATCAGCAAGCGCGTGGCGTTGGAGAAAGTTAGCGTGCGTAAGGCGGAAAAGGGGACGAAGCCGAAACTGTTCTATGTCGGCGTCGACGGTGATCTGTTAAACCCGACGATGATGGAGCCCCAATCGACTCATTTCTGGTCGGAAAAGGATCCCGGCGAAGATCTCTATGCTTTGAAGAGCGCGAACCTGAATCGTCCAATTCCCGGCGCGGCGCGTGAAGTCTACGACGTGCCGCACGCGACGCCGTGGGGAAAAATGATCGCGTCCTATCTGTGGACGAAGTCGGTCTCCGCCGGAGTACTGCTTTTGGCCGCTTTGTTTCTAAACATGGGATTCGAGCAGGACGCCGTGCTGCTCAACGTGATCAGCCCCGCGCTGTCGCTGCTGTTTCTCGCCGCGACGATGGTGCTCTTGGTTTTGGATCTAAAAAAGCCCACGCGGTTTTTTTTCTTGCTGACCAAGCCGAATCTGAATTCTTGGTTGGTATTGGGCGGCTATGTCCTGATGATTTTTGGCCTTTTGTTGGCGTTCTGGCTGTTCCAGATCTACGCGCAGGGTAGAGTATCGCCGTGGGTCATTTGGCCGGCGGCACTCTTTGCGATTGCGTCCGCCGGCTATTCCGCGTTTCTCTTCGCGCAGGCACGCGGCCGGGATTTTTGGCAGAGCCCGCTGTTGTTTTGGCACTTGCTCGTCAAGGCTGTGCTCGCCGGCGCGGCGATGTTGATTTTGATCGGCTCGTTGGAGCTGGTGACGCCTTATCGTTTCATGAGCCCGCTGATGTTTGCCTGGCTGATCAACATATTAGTAGTATCGTTGTTCGTCAGCTTGGCGATAATTTTCAGCGAGCTATTCATGAAACACGGCGCGGAAGATGCCGTACGCGCCGGTGAGCTGTTGCGGCGCGGGCCATTGAGCAAATCCTTTTGGCTTTGTGTCGTCGGTCTCGGCGCCATCGTGCCGGTCGGATTTATTTTTATGCCCATCGGATCGCCGATTCCTTTGTATGTCCTCGCTCCTGTTCTGGCACTTTTCGGTCTCTGGATGTACGACCATCTTTGGATCAAAGCAGGCCAAGCTTTACCGCTGAGCTGATAAGGAATCGAAGCATGAATGACAGCAGGCAACCTCTCAATCCCGATGCGTTGCGCTTGGAAGCCGCGAGCGGCGGTTTGGCAAGTTATCCGCCCGTGGAGAAATGGGACGATTGGGTCGAATACGATACCGCGCAGTGGCCGCGCAAAGTCGAGAAGCATTGCCAGATCATTCCGACGATCTGTTTCAATTGCGAGGCGGCGTGCGGATTGTTGGGTTTTGTCGAAAAGGACACTCATCGCATTCGCCGTTTCGAAGGGAATCCCGAGCATCCCGGCAGCCGCGGCAGAAACTGCGCCAAAGGACCGGCGACCCTCAATCAAGTAACCGACCCCGAAAGGATTCGCTATCCGCTGAAACGCATTGGCAAGCGCGGCGAAGGCAAATGGGAACGCGCGACCTGGGACGAAGTACTCGACGACATCGCTGCGCGCGTGCGCAAAGCGCTGCAAGAAGAACGGCGCAACGAGATCATGTATCATGTCGGCCGGCCCGGCCATGAGCTGCTTTATCATCAGCGGATTCTTCATTCCTGGGGCATCGACGGCCACAACAGCCACACCAACGTCTGTTCCGCCGGCGCGCGCGCTGGATATGCCTTTTGGTCGGGCATCGACCGGCCGTCGCCTGATCATGCCAACGCGCGCTTTATTTTGCTCCTCAGCTCACATCTCGAAGCCGGTCATTACTTCAATCCGCATGCACAGCGCATCATCGAAGCGAAGAACAGCGGCACCAAGATCTGTGTGATCGATACGCGGCTCTCGAATACTGCGTCGAAAGCCGATTATTGGATTTCGTCGTGGCCGGGCAGCGAAGGCGCGATTCTCTTAGCGATGTGTAATATCATTCTCCAGGAAGATCTATTCGATCGCCAGTTCGTGCGCCAGTGGGTCAACTGGGAAGACTATCTGCGCGAAGAGCACGCCGACAAAGCGCCGACATTCCAAACTTTCATCCGCGTCTTAAAAGATCTCTACGCTCAATATACGCCGGAATTCGCTGCCAAAGAAGCCGGCATCGATGCTAAAGTGATTGTCGAAGTTGCGCATGAAATCGCCAAGGCTGGCTCGGCTTTTTCTTCGCATGTTTGGCGCAACACGGCGGCGGGAAACTTGGGCGGTTGGCAAGTGGCGCGGGCGCTGCAATTTCTCGTCGTCCTCGTCGGCGCCGTCGGCACGCCCGGCGGGACCGCGCCAAACGCCGCCAATAAGTTCGTTCCAATGCCGCCGCTGATGCCGCCGCCGGCAAAAGTTTGGAACGAATTGCTGATTCCACCCGAATATCCCCTGGCGTTTTTCGAGATGAGTTTCTTGCTGCCGCATTTCATCAAAGAAGGCCGTGGCAAGCTGGCGATGTATTTCACGCGGGTTTACAATCCCGTGTGGACCAATCCCGACGGTATGAGCTGGATCGAAATGCTGTCCGACGAAAGCAAAGTCGAGCGCCACGCTTGTCTCACGCCGACGTGGAGCGAGACAGCGTGGTTCGCCGATTATGTCCTACCGATGGGTCACGGATCGGAACGCCACGATCTGATGAGCCAGGAAACTCAAGCGGCGCGCTGGATCGGGTTTCGCCAGCCGATTTTGCGCGTCGCGTTGGAAAGGGAAGGCAAGAAATTCAACACGACCTACGAGGCACACGAAGCGGCCGGTATCGGACAGGTGTGGGAGGAGGACGAATTTTGGATCGAGCTCTCGTGGCGGGTCGACCCGGACGGCTCGCTCGGTATTCGCCAACACTTCGAGTCGCCCTACGAGCCCGGCAAGAAGATGACGGTGGACGATTATTATCGCTGGATCTTTGAGAACAGCGTGCCCGGCCTGCCGGAAGCTGCGGCGAAGGAGGGTTTAAAGCCGCTCGAATACATGCGCAGGTACGGCGCGTTCTTGATCGAAGACAACGTTTACAAAGTGCATGAGACCGGCATCAAGTCCAGCGAATTGCATGATACGGTGACCGATCCGAGCAGCAATTTGATTCTAAAAAATGGCAATGCGATCGGCGTCGAGGTCGACGGCAAAGCCTGCGTCGGGTTTCCGACGCCTTCGCGCAAGCTGGAGTTTTTCTCCAAGACGCTAAAAGATTGGAAATGGCCGGAGCATGCTATTCCGGGTTACATCAAGAGCCAAGTGCATCCGGACAATATCGATCTCAATGCCGGCGAAATGTTGCTGCTGCCCACCTTTCGTTTGCCAACGTTAATTCACACCCGGTCGGGGAACGCCAAGTGGCTGTACGAAATATCCAATCGCAACCCGCTCTGGATCAATTCGCAAGACGCCGAGAATCTGGACGTCAAGACCGGCGATCTACTCAAGGTCCATACGGAGATCGGCTACTTTATAGACAAAGTTTGGGTGACCGAAGGAATCAAGCCCGGTGTCGTTGCCTGCTCGCATCATATTGGCCGTTGGCGCTTGGCCGAAGATCAAGGCGGCGAGCGCTGGTCGACGGCGCTGGTCGATTTGAAACAAATGGGCGAGGGCAAGTGGATGATGCGACATGTTCACGGCATCAAGCCATTTAAAAGCGACGATCCGGACTCGGAAAGAATATTCTGGGAAGACGGCGGCGTGCATCAGAATCTCACATTCCCGGTGCAGCCCGACTATATAAGCGGCCAGCACTGCTGGCATCAGAAAGTGCGCATAACCAAGCCGGGGCCGGACGACAAATACGGCGACATTTTTGTCGACACCAACAAGTCGCACGAAGTCTACAAAAAATGGCTATTGAAAACCCGCCCGGCGCCCGGGCCGGATAATTTACGCCGGCCGCTGTGGCTGCCACGCTCGTATAAGCCGGCGGCGGAAGCCTACGTGATCAAATGACCCTACGCGCTTCAAGAAGCCGTGACGACGGCCATTTGAGAAAATATCCTTGACAGTTTCCTATCAATTGCGCGACATTTCTTTTCGCCCACCGTGTAAAGTCTCTTGCGGGAGGTAACCATATGCGGCTCCTGGTTCGTAGAAATCTTTGTGGCGTTTTGGCGTTAAGTCTTATCGCCGCCTGTTCGATCGAATCCACTTCTCCGCAAAATCGATCAACCGACTCCAAAGGCACATGGTCGGCGAAAACACCGATGCCGATTCAAATCGGCGAGGTGACGGTCGCCGCCGCCAATAACAAAATCTACGTTATCGGCGGTAGCACCGCGGACCGTGTGGATCAGCAACTCAACCAGGAATACGACATCGCCACAAATACGTGGCGCAATCGCGCGCAGCTGCCGCGCGGCCTTACACATGCAGCAGCGACATCGTTGAACGGGAAAATCTATGTTGTCGGCGCCTTTACAGCGACGGGACACGGTAACGCTGTCAATCTCGTTTACGAATACGATCCTGCCACGGATGCGTGGCGCGCACTCGCGCCTTTAAAAAGTCCGCGCGGTTCGGTCGGCGTCACGGTGTTGAACGGCAAGATCCATGCGATCGGCGGGCGCGGCGTCGACAAAGTCACGGTGACAACGCATGAGGTTTACGATCCGGCAAGCGGTAAATGGACCGAGCTGGCGCCGCTGCCCAAGGCGCGCGATCATTTAGCGGTAGTGGCCGGGGGTGGACGGATTTACGCTGTGGGCGGACGCCTTGATGCTTCTTCACAGAACACGGATTTTAACGACATCTACAATCCGGCTACCAATGCTTGGCAAGCCGGTCCACAGTTGCCGACGGCTCGCAGCGGTATCGCGGGCGTTCTCTATCAAGACAAAATTTTCATCGCCGGCGGCGAATGTCGCGACAAGAAAACTTATCCGGAATTTGAAGCGTACGACCTAAAAAGCGGCCGCTGGTCCACCTTTGCGCCCATGCCCGCGGGGCGACATGGTTTTGGAGGAGTGGTGGTTGGCAATTCAATTTACTACGCTGGCGGGGCGGTGGAATGCGGCGGCGGGGGAAGGACCAACGAGCTGATAGTGTTTAGCTTGGGGTGAGGGGTCTAGCGTCCCCCGACTTACACCTCTAGCGGCAATCGATTTTCACGGCAGTAGCTCACAATAACTTCGATAAAGCGTTGGCCGAGGTCGGCGAGCTTGCGTTCCCCGACTCCGCGGATGCCGAGAAGCGCGCTCGGCGATCCCGGCCGGACTCGCGCCATGTCGCGCAACGTCGCGTCGCTGAACAAGACGTAGGCGGGCACGCGGCGTTCGTCGGCGAGTTGGCGGCGCAAATTGCGCAGGGTTTCGAACAAACCGGTGTCGACGCTCTCCCAAGATTTTTCGTCGAAGCGGGTTTTTTTGACTTTAGTTTTGGGCTGCAGCAGTCGCACGCTGCGGTTGCCGCGCAGGACTTCGCGCGAGGCATCGGTTAGGCGCAGGACTGGACGCTCGTCGGTGGTGCGTTCCAGCAACCCGTCGTCGATGAGCTGGTAAAGCATGTTGGTGAGAGCCGGGCGGGCGGTGCCTTTCATCAAGCCGTAGGTGCTCAATTCCTCGTGGTGCCAGCGCCGAATCCGGTCGGTACTTGCGCCTAAAAGAACGTCGACGATGTGCTCCGCGCCGAAGTGTTCTCCGGCCCGGGCGACGCAGGAGAGAATCTTTTGCGCCGTGACCGTGGCATCGGCCAGACCTTCGACCTCGTTCAAACACACGTCGCACGCCTCGCAGCTCGGCTTCAAATACTCCTGACCGAAGTATTCCGACAGTTTGCCGTGGCGACAATGGACGCCGCTGCACAGCCGGCGCACATGATCGAGCAGTTCGCGCGATGCGGCGATGATTTCCGGGGCTGCCTCGGCATCGCCGGCGCTTTTTTCAATCAATGATTCCCAGCGCAGCACGTCGGCGGCGGAATAGAGCAGTACGCACTCGGCTTCCAACCCGTCGCGACCGGCGCGGCCGGTTTCCTGCTGGTAATGCTCGATGGATTTCGGCATGGCGGCATGAATAACGCAGCGCACGTCGCTGCGGTCAATACCCATGCCGAAGGCGACGGTGGCGGCAACGACATCGAGATCTTCCGCGGCGAAATCGTCTTGGGTGCGGCGGCGTTCGTCGGCTTCCATGCCAGCGTGATAGAAAGCGGCACGCAACTGGTTTGCCTGGAGAAAGGAAGCCATCGATTCGGTGTCCTTGCGGCTAATGCAGTAGACGATGGCGGCTTGACGGCGATGGCGTTGGAGAATTTCCAACACCTGAGCGCGGGCATCGAGACGCGGCACGATGCGATACACGAGGTTCGGACGATCGAAGGTGCCCACGAGGATTGCCGGATCGCGCAGGCGCAATTGTGCGGCGATATCCGCGCGCACGCGCTCGGTGGCGGTGGCGGTGTAAGCGTGCACGCTCGCCTGGGGAAAACGTTTCTTGAGGCTTGCGAATTGACGATATTCCGGACGAAAGTCGTGGCCCCAGTGGCTGATGCAATGGGCTTCGTCGATGGCGAAGGCGCGTATTTCGAGACGCTCAACGAGTTGTAGAAAACGTGGCGCCAGCAATCGCTCCGGCGCGACGAAAACGAGATGAAAGCGCCGTGCGAGCATCTGCTCTTCAGTCCGGCGCAGTTCCTCAGGAGTCATGCCGCTGTAAAGTGCCGCCGCTGGATAGCCGCATTCGCGCAGCCCATCGACTTGGTCCTTCATCAACGAGATCAGCGGCGACACGACGATATCGGTTCGCTGCGCCAGCTCCGGTGGCACTTGGTAGCAAAGCGATTTGCCGCCGCCCGTCGGCATGACGACCAGCGAGTCGCGTTGCTCGAGTCCGGCTCTGATCGCTTGCTCTTGGAGTGGACGAAGCTCGGTATATCCCCAGTAACGGCGCACTGTGCCGAGGATGTCGCTTATTGAGAAGTTGCTTGGTGCACTCATTTGCAGAAATACAACCAGCCAGCTGGCAATAGATGTCGGAGGATTAACAGCGTACCGGTCAGAATTTTGTCGGCGTCAAGCGGGGATTCACGACTTCGCATTATTGAGCGCAGAAGAGAATACACCCTGAACTGGCGATCAACTAAATTCCCTCTCCCTTTCCTCGTTGTGTGCCTTGAATGGGCGTGCGGTTCCATTCGAGGGCTTCTTGGATTTTTCGCGGCAGGGGAGGTTTGCGCGAGGTCATGAAGTGGACGAATTCTTCTTTGCTGACGAGCCGCATGCGCGGATTATTTTGTTTTTCGTCACCCAGGTTTGATACGGCTTCTCGGTAGTCATGACCCGGATATATGCGGATGTGATCGCCGAGCATTTTGAGTTTTGCGAGACTCTCATATTGCGCTTCGGCATTGCCACCCGGCAGATCCGTCCGGCCGCAGCCACCGATCAACAGAGTATCACCGGTAAAAAGTCGATCTTTCAAAAGCAGACACATGGCGTCCTGCGTATGACCTGGAGTGTGTATGACCTTCAGCGTTTGCCGGCCAAATTGGATTTCATCGCCGTCGTCGACGCGCAGATCGATATAGGGCGCGTCTGTGGCGCGGTGCATGATGACTTTGATGCCATAGCGCTCGCGCATGATTTTGCACGCGGAGTTATGGTCCGCGTGGGTATGCGTATCGATGGCGTAAAGCAGTTTTGCTTTGAAGAATTCCGCTAAGCCTACGTAATCCTCGGCTTTGTCGATTTCGGGGTCGATGACAACACAGACTTTCTCCTGCGCGCATCCCAACAGATACGACAAGCAACCTGCGGAACGAATCTGCTCGAAGAAAATTTCGTCTTCAGCCATTATGGCGCTTTTCGATTTCGCCGGCTTTAGACTTTTGCTACGGTGCCTTTTTCAGGGTTGTAGCGGTAACGGTCGATCTTTTCCAAGTCATAGCTCAGGAAGCGAAACACCACTCCGGGGCCCTCGACCGCGTTGGTCGAGTGAATATCGCCCGGAAGGTAAGGCGTCACCACGCCGGGCGTTAGACGATCGAGTCTTTCTTTTTCCAACGTGGCGACGCCTGGCTGCGCGCCATTGTCGGTGCGTTTATATTTGGTGATTTCGGTTACGCCCTGGAAAGATCCATAGACAACCCAACAGGGGCCGTGATCATGCGGCTTATTGCCATGCCCTTGTTTATGAATGTGGCCCATCTGGATGAAACCAAAATCAGGATCGCGATAAAGCTCGCGCGACGGTTTGCCATCGCGAATCAGCTCGGCCATCCAAGGATCATCCGGGCGCGTCGAGGCGAAGAGCTTCTCCATCGACGCCGCCACTTTGAACGGTAACTGGGGGTCTTTGCCGTCGCCCCACGCAGCGCGAACTTCGGCGATATAACGGTCTAACGAGTTTTCTCCTCTGCGTTCTTGCACGGCCATTGGCAGCCCTCCTTTTGATTTGAGAAAACATTTTTACCACTTTCCCCGAGCACTCGTCCAGCGCGAGCTGTCGATGCAGCGTTATTGACATAGTCGGGCGGCCTCTGTTACCAAGGGAAAAACTTTCACGGAGATTGAGCGAAAGTATAACAATGGATCCACAAGAGCTGCGCCGCGTGATGGGTCACTTCGCGACCGGTGTAACCGTGATCACCACAATTGATAAGGCCGGCACGCCGAATGGCTTGACGGCAAACGCCTTCATGTCGCTTTCGCTCGATCCGCCTTTGATCTTGATCAGCGTCGATAAAGGCGCGACGTGCTATGCCTGCTTCGAATTGCAAAACGGCTTTACGGTGAATTTTCTGAGCGAAGGGCAAGAAGAGATATCGCGCCGTTTCGCCACCAAAGGCGCCGACAAGTTCGCCGGGCTGCAATGGCGCGCCGGCAGCAACGGTGCAGCGATCATCGACGGCGTCTTGGGTTACGTCGAATGTAAGATTGCCCAATGCCATGATGGTGGCGATCACACCATCGTTGTCGGTGAAATCGTAAACGTCGACGCGACGGGTGAACGGCCATTGCTTTTTTTCAAGGGGAAATATCAGCGCCTACCGAATTAGGAAGTCGCGCGTCCGGGGTCTCGAGTCTGGGGTTTGGCATTTAAACTCAAAACCCCAGACCTCAGACTCTAAACGTTACTAAGCTCCCAACGCCATCGCGGTAATGCACGGTAGGCCGGCGATGATCGTGCGCGTATCGCCTGATGGATTGAGCTCGACCACTTCGCCGTCGGCAGTTGCGATCAACACGCCGTCGCCGTCCGCTGCGGGGGTGATATCGGTAACGCCCCCGGACATCTTTTCTGTGAGTAGCTGCCAATTCGCACCGTCGGTGCATTTAAAGATCGCGCTGCGTGCCCGTCCCGCGCGCGTCCACGTGCGCGGCCGATCTTGCGTGATCCCTAAATAAATTGTCCCATGATCATCTTCGGCGAGCGCGTTGCCGTAGGTGCGTCCGCCCGCGGGCGTGACTTTTTCCCAGCGGTTGCCACGGTCACTGCTGCGCGAGACACCTTCGCCGCAAGCGGTCACGATCAAACCGGGAATTTTCTTCGACGGTAAAATCTGATGGATATCAGGATCGGTCAAGCCATCGTTCATGGCTTGCCAGCTCTGACCGTCATCATCGCTGGCCAGAATTCCCGCAACTTCGATGCCGGCAAAAAGACGGCCACCGTTGAGGTTCTCTTGGGTGAGCACTCGAGTGCGCGCGGGCAAATCCGGGTTGGGCGGGAACGTGCCGCCCACGGCTCCCTCTCGCACGCCTTTCAGTTCCTGCCAACCGCCGCCTTCTGCCGTTAAATACAGCGCTGCCGGCATGGTTCCGACAAAGAGCTTGCCCGATAGGGCGAGCATTGACGACATGGTCAAACACGGCACGTTGGGATTGGCCCGCGCCCAGTCTTTGCCGCCGTCGTCGGTCACAAACATGCCTGAATGCTCGGTGCCGATATAAACGCGCCCAGAATTATCCGGATCGACTTGGATACAACTCATCTGCCAATAGGTTAGAGCGCGATCCGCCTGCTCCCAGTTTTCACCACGCCGCTCAAAACGATACCAGCCCGAATGAGTCGCTAAGTGTAAAGCGTTTTTTTCTTTTCCGTGAGCTTCCATGACGGCCTCCGAGGCTAGGATTGAAACCAACCAAGTCAGTCAAAATAATTTGAGCATACGTCGGGGATCAAACCTAGGTCAAGTCGAAAGCTTACTTACTTCGTAATCATCCCACAGTAGGCTACGACTCGAACGAAAAAAGCTTTTAGTTGCACCGGCTAAAGCGATGCTTTATAAAATGACATTAACTCGCAATTAGAAAGGACTAGGTAACGACCGTGGAATTTCAGCGGATTAAGCGGCTTCCGCCCTACGTTTTCAGCATTATCGATGGCATGAAGATGGAGGCGCGGCATCGGGGCGAAGACATCGTCGACTTCGGCATGGGCAACCCGGATTTGCCCACACCGCCACACGTGGTGGCGAAGCTGATCGAGGCCGCTAGCAAGCCGGCGAATCACCGCTACTCGGTGTCACGCGGCATCTACAAACTGCGCGTCGGGATTACCGATTGGTACAAGCGGCGTTATCAGGTCGATCTCGATCCCGACAGCGAGGCTATCGTCACGATCGGCGCGAAGGAGGGACTGTCCCACCTCGCTTGGGCAACCATCGATCCGGGCGATGTCGTTCTCTGTCCCAGCCCGACTTATCCGATTCACCAATACGCCGTGGTGCTCGCCGGCGGTGACCTACGCTGCATCCCGCTGACCACCAGCGAAGCTTTTTTCGGCCATCTGGAAGAGGCGATTCGTCAAACCTGGCCCAAGCCGAAGATGCTGATCATCAGCTTTCCGCACAACCCGACGACGCAGGTCGTCGAGCGTGATTTTTTCGAGCGGGTCGTCAAGACCGCTCAAGAGCATGGCTTCCTCGTCGTGCACGATCTCGCCTATGCCGATCTAACCTTCGACGGTTACGAAGCGCCGAGTTTTCTCCAAGTGCCGGGCGCCAAAGAGGTCGGCGTGGAATTTTTCTCGTTGTCGAAAAGCTACAACATGCCCGGCTGGCGGGTCGGCTTTTGCGTCGGCAATAGGGAAATCATTCACGCGCTGGCGCGCATCAAGAGCTATCTCGATTACGGCATCTTTCAGCCGATCCAAATCGCCGCGATCCAAGCTCTGAACGGCCCGCAAGATTGCGTCGAGGATATTCGCTTGATGTATCAGAAGCGCCGCGATTCCTTGATCGAGGGCTTGGACCGAGGCGGTTGGCACATTCCTAAGCCAAAAGGGACGATGTTTGTTTGGGCCGAGATTCCCGAGCCGGCGAAAAAAATGGGCTCAGTGGAGTTTTCCAAGTACTTGCTTCAGGAAGCCCAAGTGGCCGTGTCGCCGGGCATTGGCTTCGGCCAGTACGGCGACGAACACGTCCGTTTCGCGCTGATCGAAAACGAGCACCGCACTAAGCAGGCGGTGCGCAAGATCAAGCGGGCGCTCGGAAAACTGCTCGATTAGGCTTCGAATAATCTCTCGGATCATTTCCGACCCATTGTCATGGCATCAGCGAACAAACGACGTACAGTCGGCATCGGCCTGCTCGGCTCCGGCGTGGTTGGCGAAGCCATCCAGGATATTCTTTTTCACGACCTTAAGGGCCAGACCGGCCAAGTCGCCGATGGCGTTGAGCTCGAGATCCGCAAAGTTTATACGCGCAATCCCAAAGGCAAAAAATGGTTCGGCAAAAACAAGGCGCTGTTCACCAGCCGGGTCGAAGATGTGCTCGATCATCCCGCCGTCGATATTGTGATCGAAGCGTTGGGTTTTCAGTCAGCGGCGCAGTTGGCGCTGTTTCGCGATTATATCCTGCGCGCCTTCCGGAACGGTAAATCGGTCGTCACTTCCGATAAAGCCGTGCTCGCCCGCTACGGCAAAGAGATCTGGGCAGCGGCAAAGCGGACCGGCCAGCAGCTTCGCTTCGAGGCTTGCGTCGGCGGCGGCATTCCGGTGATTCGCTCGCTCAGCGAAAGCTTCGCCATCGAAGAGCCCGAAGCAATTTTTGGTATCGTCAATGGCACCTGCAACTATATCCTGTCGCAGATGGAAAAAAGCGGTAAACCTTATGCCGAGGCGCTCAAAGAAGCGCAACAGAAAGGCTACGCGGAAACTAATCCGGCATCCGACGTGAACGGCAGCGACGCCGAGGCTAAGTTGCTTTTACTCAGTTTGGTCGGTTTCGGCTTGCAGCTCCAACCCGGCAAAATCTGGCGCAAGGGAATTGAAGACATTCAAGCGGTCGATTTTCGCTATGCCGGCCGTATCGGCAACAGCACCATCAAGCAACTCGCCGTGGCGCGGCGAAGAGGGGCGGCCGTTCAGGTTTTCGTTTCGCCCGCCCTGGTGCCGGGCGAAAATTTTCTGGCGAGCGTCGACGGCGCAACCAACGCCGTCTGTTTCGCCGGCAAGAGCAGCAGCGCCGGGCGCGGCGAACGGGACTGCGATTATGTTTTAGTCGGCCCGGGCGCCGGCGGTGGTCCGACCGCGGTGGCGGTGCTCGGCGATGTTTGCGAGCTGGCGCGCGGCGAGCGCAAATTCAGCGGGGCGCCCAGTCTGATTCGGCCGGGGCTGCTGAAGCTGCAAGCGGAAAATGACATCGATGTGCCCTTCTACGTGCGCTTCGTGGTCCAGGACCGTGCCGGCATCGTCGGCGACATCGGCCGGGTCTTCGGCCGCGTTGGCGTGAACATTTCAGAAATTTGGCAGCTTCGCCATGTCGAAGAAGAGATCGAAAGCTTGAAGCAAAGTTATCGGCTCAAGCAAAAACACCACGAGATTTTGCCTTTCGTCATGACTTTGGAGCGCACCTCCTTGCGTCAAATGCGCAGGGCTCTGGATTCGATTCGCAATCGAGATTATATCTTGATGGAGCCGGTGTGGTTTCCCATCTGGCAGTGAGGCACAAGCCATCAAGGCGGAATTGCTAAGTGAAATATATCATTCTTCAAGGCGATGGGATGGCGGATTATCCGCTCGATGTACTCGGCGGCAAGACGCCATTGGAAGCGGCGCGTACGCCCAACATGGATTGGCTTGCGCAGCATGGCGTATACGGCATCGCGCATGTGATCCCCGCCGGTTTTCCTCCGGGCAGCGACGTCGGCAACATGAGCATCATGGGCTACGACCCAGCGCTCTATCATACCGGCCGCTCGCCGCTCGAAGCCGCTAGTATGGGCGTGGCGCTCGGGCCGAAGGACATCGCGTTTCGCTGTAATCTTGTGACGCTCGGCGGCGCCGGCGATGAAACTTTCATGGAGGATTTCACCACCGGTCACATTTCTACCGAAGAAGCCGCGGCGATTATCGGTGACCTCGGACGCGAGCTCGGTGGTGACGGCATCGAGTTTTTTGCCGGAGTAAGTTACCGCCATTTGATGGTCTGGCGTGACGGCAAAGAGAAAATGACCACCACGCCGCCGCACGATATCACTGATCAGAAAATTGCCCCGTATATGCCGGAGGGCGACGGCGCGGCGCGCTTGCTGCACCTCATGCACGCTTCCCAGCCGATATTGGCAAACCACCCCGTAAACAAAAAACGCGATGCCGAAGGACATCGCCAAGCGACGACGATCTGGCTCTGGGGGCAGGGGAGAGCGCCGCAACTGCCGCCGCTGACCGAACGATTCGGCATCAAAGGTGGGGTGATTTCCGCGGTCGATATTATCCATGGTCTGGGTGTCTACGCCGGACTGGAGCGCATCGACGTGCCAGGCATCACCGGGTTTCTCGATACCAATTACATCGGCAAGGGCGAATACGGTGTACGCTCGCTGGAAAAAAACGACTTGGTCTTTATTCACGTCGAAGCCACGGACGAAGCTGGCCACATGGGCGACGTGGAAAAGAAGATTCAAGCGCTCGAAGACTTCGACGAAAAAGTTGTCGGCACCGTATTGAAAGGCATGGCGGCGCGCAAGGATTATCGGATTCTTTTGATGCCGGACCATCCGACCGCGATCATCCTCAAGACGCACGTCGCGGATCCGGTGCCGTTCGTTTTATATTCGGCCGAAGCGCCGCAAAATAACGGCAACGTCGGCTACAACGAGAAAGACGCGCTCAAAACCGGTATTGTGGCAAAGAAGGCTCATCGACTGATGGAAGCGCTGATCGAAGGGAGGCCCACGTGGACCGAAATCTAGCTCTGGAAGCTGTCCGAGTAACCGAGGCCGCGGCGCTCAACTGCGCGCACTGGACCGGTCGCGGCGATGAGAAGGCCGCCGATCAGGCGGCGGTCGACGCTATGCGCAAGGCTTTCGACGCCCTCCCGATCGACGGCACCGTGGTGATCGGCGAAGGCGAGCGCGACGAAGCGCCGATGCTCTATATCGGCGAAAAAGTCGGCTCCGGCGGGCCGAAAGTCGACATCGCCCTCGATCCGCTCGAAGGCACGACGATCTGTGCCACCGGCGCGCCTAACGCCCTCGCCGTGATCGCCATGGCCGACGGCGGCAATTTACTCCATTGTCCGGATACCTACATGGCAAAAATCGCCGTGGGCCCGATCGGCAAGGGTGTGATCGATCTGGATAAATCGCCGACGGAAAATCTTCACGCGTTGGCGGCAGCCAAGCGCTGCAAAGTCGAAGACCTGACGGTGATTATTCTATCTCGCCCACGCCATGAAGCTCTGATTGCGGAAGTGCGCAAAGCCGGCGCGCGCATTCGCCTGATCGGCGACGGCGACGTTTCAGCCGCTATCGCTACGACCAAACCTGAAACCGGCATTGATTTGCTTATGGGTATCGGCGGCGCGCCTGAAGGCGTATTGGCTGCGGCGGCTCTACGCTGTGTGGGCGGCGAATTTCAGGGCCGTTTGGCGCCGCGCAATGACGAAGAGATCGAGCGGGCGAAAAAAATGGGCGTTAGGGACATTAAGAAAAAATTTCAGATCGACGAGCTTGCTGCCGGCGATGTCATGTTTGCCGCCACCGGCGTCACGGATGGCGACTATCTGCGCGGCGTGCACTTTTTCGCCGGCGGCGCGACGACCCAGTCGGTGGTGATGCGCTCCAAGACTAAAACGGTGCGGGTCATCAATGCGACCCACTATTTCGAGCATAAGCCCAATTATTAAAATCCCAGATCCGGCCGATCAGCGCTAAAAGTGGCGACCCGAAAGCGCAAGAAGCGTGGCCGGTTGGGGAAACTCCTTTTCTATATTTTGTTTCCGCTGGTCGTTTGGTTGGTCGCCTTTCTTTTGTGGTTTTACTGGCGCGACGTCAGCGCTTGGCTCAGCAAGGGCGACGCGCGGGTAAATTCTCCCGGCGGGGTCAAGCCGCGCGAGCGCAGCGACACCGCGCCGGCAGAGCGTCCCCAGGAAAAAATCCTCGAAGAAGACCGTAGAAAATTAGATGAAATACTTAAACGCCGCGGCTGACGATCTTGGCAAGCTCACCGCATCGCCTCGCAAATGTGTGATTTGAGGCCGGCTTGCGGCGATGTTATCTTACTCAGCGACCGACATGAATTTCTGGCGCGACATAGCTAAGCCTATCATCGGACTCGCGCCGATGGACGGCGTCACCGATGCATCGTTTCGTTACATCACGGCCAAGCATGGCGCGCCCGACGTGACGCTGACCGAGTTCGTCAATATTCAGTCGGCATTTCATTCGCCGCACACGCTGATCAAAGATTTCCTCTATTCTGAAATAGAGCGTCCCGTGGTCGCGCAGATTTACGGCAAGACACCGGAGCTCTTTTACAAGGTCGCTCATATCGTCTGCGAGCTCGGCTTTGACGGTCTGGACATCAATATGGGTTGTCCGGCGAAAAAAGTCGCGGCCAGCGGTTGCGGCGCGGCGCTCATACGCACGCCCGAGTTGGCGCGCGAAATCATCCGCGCGGCGCGGCGCGGGATCCAAGATTGGCGCGATGGCCAAACGCTAGCAGATCTGGCTTTGCCTGCCGAAGTGATCGAGCAGATCGAAGCGGCGAATCGCCGGCGGAGCGGCTGGACAAGGCCGATCGAGCGGCGCGCAATTCCGGTATCGGTAAAGACCCGTCTTGGCTACGACCGGGTAGTGATCGAAGACTGGTTGAGCACGCTGTTGGAAGAAGATATTGCGGTCGTTTCACTGCATGGGCGCACCTTGGCCCAAGGCTACAAAGGCGACGCCGATTGGAACGCCATCGCGCGTGCCGTCAAGATCGCTGAGAACTCGGGCACTTTGATTCTAGGTAACGGCGACGTGCAAGACATGCGTGATGTCTGCCGGCGCGTGCGCGATACCGGCGTCCATGGCGTGTTGATCGGCCGAAGCGCTCAGGGCGCGCCGTGGCTGTTCCGTAATAAGCAGGCCGTCAAGCAAGCGCTCAGCTCCGGCGCTGACTTTGTATTGGAAGAGACGCAGGTTTCTCTCGATGAAAGATTTCAAATCATCGTCGAGCACAGCGAGCATTTTGAACGGCTCTGTGAATCCTCGCGCTTTGTCGCTATGCGCAAACACCTTACTTGGTACTGCCGCAATTTTCGCGGCGCTGCCGAGATGCGCGCGCAGATGACCCGGGCAAGTAACGCCGCCGACGTGCGCTGTACTTTGGCGGATTTTCTATCGTGTGGCGGCGACGAAGTCCGTGCCCGCACGCCCGGTGTGTACACGCGCCCATTCGATTCAACACTGCCTTCCGTCTCGGCGCTCCCTTCATGCGTTTGATCCTTGCTTCTACTTCGCCGCGACGCCGAGAGATTTTGGCGCTGCTCGGCGCGCCTTTTGAAGTTATCGCGCCGGAATTCGATGAGAAGCTCAACGCTGATTTGTCGATCGAAGACGACGTGCTTCAATTCGCCGCCGGCAAGGCGCGTTCGGTGGGCCGCGGCAAGGTGCAAACCGTCGTCATCGGTAGCGACACCATGATCGGTCTCGACGGCAAAAAAATCGGCAAGCCCAGGGACCGCGGCGA
>Ga0075421_100003795_pt1 | contig 18162 bp, 8 predicted proteins | sample SoiMetdeltSBSDD5_FD_75292 | JGI IMG/M metagenome (GOLD analysis project Ga0075421, IMG submission 75292) | Bulk soil microbial communities from a Populus tree surrounding site in Tennessee, USA - Soil MetaG P. deltoides SBSDD5 | ecosystem: Environmental > Terrestrial > Soil > Tree plantation...
TTTCGGCGTGAAATGGGGCTTGCCGTCGGGTGCGGTCCAGTTGTCCTCGTTGGCGCCAGCGATTTGCGGCGCCGCCATCGTGCCTAGCGCAAGTCCCGTGAGACCCATGCAGGTATCGGCGAGGAAAACCCGGCGCGAGCGGCGACCGGAACAAAGATGCACACGCTTCATACTCGTTCCTCGGCTATCGAATCGTCACAAAATCATTATGGTTCAGCAGGACGTGGACGAGGCTCTGCCGCGCACGCGGGGCATCGCCGTTGAAGAACGTTTCCTGCTCCTTCAGAAACTGAGCCGATGCCGTACGCTCCTCGGCCGTGGGCGCGCGGCCGAGCACACGCTCGAAAGCGGCATCGACAAACTTCGTCGCGGCCGGTGCAAGCTGCCGCGAGATCTCATCAGCCGTGGTCTGGCTCAGCTTGCTGTTCGACAGCGCCAGCGCCTGCTGTGGCACAATGCTCTCGCTCCGCTCGAAACACTCGATCGGGCTCGCGCCATCGAACACGCGCAGCGTTTCCATCTGGAGATCCGGGGTGTGGCGGAAGTAGATGCTGCGCCGGAAGACATCCTGCCCTTTCGTCTCGTCGATCTCGGGCCCGCCCATCGTTGCATCGAGTTTGCCAGCGAGTGCGAGCAGACTGTCGCGGACGTTCTCAGCACTCATGCGGCGGACGTTCATGCGCCATAGGTAGGTATTGTCGGGATCCTTTTTCGCTCTCGAGTCGTCAGCGGCCCAACCGGAGGACTGCATGCGGTATGCGCGGGATGTCATCAGCAGCCGGTGCATTGCCTTCATGTCCCAGTCACGGTCCATGAACTCGGCGGCGAGCCAATCCAGCAGTTCCGGATGCGTGGGCGTCTTGCCGCTCTTGCCAAAGTTGAAGACGGTGGGAACGAGGGGCTTGCCAAAGTGGCGCAGCCACATGTGATTGATGGCGACGCGCGCGGTGAGGGGGTTATCCTTCGAGGTAATCCACCGCGCGAGCGCGATCCTCCGGCCCGAGGAAGTCACTGGATACTTCATGCCGATCGGCGTATAGCCTTCGGTAGGTTCCTTGAGCGCCTTCACGGCTCCTTCCAGCTTTTCCAGTTGCGGCTCCTCGGCCCCAGCGGCGGATCAGGCGCGATACAATCCAGACACGGCTGATGTGCCTCATTTGCTCTGCAAACCGAAACGGCGCTGCGGCGGAGGCAGCAGAGGTCTAACGGTGTTCGCCGTGACAGACTCCGCGCCTAGACTGGTAAGAGGTCAGCTATGAAAGTCAGCCTCAGCGTTCCCTTCCTGGCAATTTTGACAGCCGGGGTTTGCGACGCCTCTGACGCTGACCGCAGGGCGGCAGAGTGGGTGATTCACATGGGCGGGACGGTTGTTTTTGCCGGCAATCCCGCTCAAATCTCCGACATTGCACGCCTTCCAGCGTCCGATTTCGCGATTAGTTCCATCAACCTCACAGAAACGATCGTGAGTCCCCTGGAGCTGAAGCGCATTGGGAATTTGCCCCATCTGAAGGATCTGTATCTGTCGGGCCGCACCTGGCACAACGTCCCTGTCAATACGACGGCTGAGAGCCTAAAACAGCTGGAGGGACTGACCAGCCTGGAGCGATTTGTCATCACTCTTCCCGTGCAGACCGAAATTCCCATCGAAGACATCGCCATCGCCAACCTCGCGCCGCTGACGCAACTTCGGGAACTGAGGCTCGCGCAAACTCGCATCAAAGGCCGCACTCTATCCCCCTTCCGCGAAATGCGCATGCTCGACCTCAGAAACACTCGCCTCGATGACGAGGGCATGCGTTCCATCGAAGGAATGACGAAACTGGAGAAGCTATACGCGAATGATTCGCTGGTAACGGATGACGGTCTGCGGTACGTGCGCAACCTTCTCAATCTCACCGAACTGGATCTCTACGCCGCCCGCATCACCGACGCCGGTTTGGCACATCTGAAGAACCTGGCCAAACTCCGAAAGCTGAACCTGCTGGGTTCCACGGTCACGGATACGGGACTTGACCAGTTGGCGGCACTCACCGAATTGGAGGAGTTGAACCTCTACCGCACGGGCATCACCAACGCGGGATTGGAAAAGTTGAAGGCCCACACGCGTCTGCGTCAGCTTGATGTGCGCTACACCGCCGTGAATCGTGGAGGCGTCGCGGCGCTACAATCTGCCATGCCTGCATTGCGCGTCGAGTTCCTCGATGCTGGCGCGGGTCCCATCCTCGCGAAAAAACCGCCCGCCACGGCAACCGCTGCCTCGTTGGCCGCCTGGATTCGCTCCCTGGGCGGGACAGCCGTAATCGAAAACGGGCGGATCGTGGAGATTTCCCTCGCCGGCACGCAGGCCACTGATGCTGACCTTGTTCACCTCAAAGGATTGGACGCTCTGCGGAAGCTGAATCTACATGGCACGCAGGCGGGCGATCTCGGCCTGCGAAACCTTGCGCTTGAGCAATGCGAATTGAGCGAGTTGGTGCTGAGCAGCACGACGGTATCCGATGCCGGTCTGGCAGCAATCGCATCCTGCAAAAAACTGCGGCGCCTCGGCGCCGGTTTTACGCTGATCAAGGGCGACGGACTGGCCAGACTGAGCGCGACTCAATCTCTGCGGGAACTGGACTTCAAGGGAAACACGGTTTCCGAAGAAGGCATGCGGGCCCTTGCTCGATTTCCACAACTGCAACGTCTCGACCTCAGCTACTCCGACATCGACGATCAGGATCTTGCCGCGCTTGCCAATCTGGCCAACCTTTCCAGTCTGGATCTCTCGGCTACCGACGTCGGAGACCAAGGTTTGGCCGCGCTGAAGCCTCTTGGGAACCTTTCCGAACTGCTGATCAACTATGGCCGTTTCACCGATGCCGGGCTGGAATTACTGCAATCGCTGAATCGGTTGACGAGGCTGGAACTCGTGCGCACTCGTGCCACCGACCGCTCCATCGAAACGCTTGCCCAATTGAAGAATCTGACCAGATTGAACCTCGACTATACCTCCGTTACAGATAAGTCGCTGCCGGCCCTCGCTTCCCTGCCCAACCTAACCGACCTCAGTTTGGATACCGCGGCGGTGACGGATGAAGGATTACAGGTGCTCAAGACGTTTCCGAGTTTGCGGCGGCTGAATCTCTACCACACCTTTGCAAGCGAAGGAGCAGTCGAAGCTCTCAAGAGAGCTTTGCCGGGGTGCGGGATTACCTGGGATCGCGGTTCCAACCTGCCAATTCGCCGCGGGAGTTGAACATGAGAGTTCCCCTGATTGTGACTCTATTCGCGTCGCTTGCCGCTGCTTCGATCACGGAGCTTGGCGGCACTGTCGAAACGGATGCCTCTTCCCGCGTTGTGGGCGTGGGCCTCGGTTTTCGATGGGTAACCGATCTGGAACTAAAACACGTTGTCGCGCTGAAGGGTCTGGAAAAGCTCGATCTCTCGCTCTCGATGATCACGGATCGAGGAATGGAGGAGATTGCCGGCCTCGATAACATCCGCGAGCTTAACCTGTATGCGGTCGAGCGAATAACCGATGCGGGTCTCGCGTATCTACGAGGGTGGAAGCATATCGAGCGGCTCAACTTGCGCGGCACAGACATCACCGATACTTCGCTCCGCTACATCGCCGGATTGACCACGATGCGCGCGCTCGACATCAGCTTCACTCAAGTCACCAACAATGGCATGGAATACCTCGGCGGCTTTCGCGATCTGGAGGAACTCCATCTCGGCGGGAATCAACTCACAGGCGCGGGGTTTCACGTACTGAGGCTTTTGCCCAAGCTCACGTCGCTAAGCCTGCGCGGAAACCAGAAACGCAATACAGGTATCTGGGCCATCGCGATGACTGACCTGGACCTGGAGGCGATTGCCTCGCTAAGGCAGTTAAAGTCTCTCGATCTCGGCGGCATCAAGATCACCGATCTTGGCGTGTCAAAGTTGCGGAAGCTGGCCAATCTTGAAAACCTGGATTTGAGCGGCACACGAATTACCAGCACGGGGGTCGAAGCATTGACGGCGCTTCCCAACCTTCAACGCCTTAACCTTTGGAATGCAAAAGGCATTGACGACAAGGCGGCCGCCATGTTTGCCTCAATGAAACAGCTCTCCACTGTGGACCTTACCGGCACTTCTATTACGGACGAAGCTCTGGCCGTTCTCGGCAAAGCTCCCCGTCTGCGCTCGATATACCTGACGGGAACTGGGGTGACCGCGGCGGCCGTCGCCCGGTTACGTAGAGATCGCCGCGATTGCAGGATCGAGTGGGTGCCCCAAGCATGACCGCTAGCCTCAGCTTCGGATTATTGGCTGTGATGGGCACATGCCTCGCGGCGCCCGAAACCGCACCCTCCTCAAGCCCATTGCGGAGATTGACTCACAGCCAGTACAACAACACCGTCCGCGACCTCCTGGGCGACCAGACGCGTCCCGCCGATCAGTTCCCTCCGGAAGATTTCTTGCACGGATTCAAGAACCAAAGTCAATCACAAGAAATCTCGCCGTTGCTTGCGGAAGCCTATAACGCGGCGGCCGAAAGGCTGGCACGCAACGCCTTCCTCGGCGGCGAGGATCATGGTGGGTTGCTCCCGTGCCGTCCTAAGTCCGCAAACGACGACTCCTGCGCCAATAATTTCGTCCGTCACTTCGGCCGCAGGGCCTTTCGCCGTCCTCTTACTGAGCCCGAAGCCAAGCGATATTTGGCACTGTTGTTGAAGGAGGCTGGGCGATCCGGCCAGTTTGTTCGCGGGGCACAGTTCGTCGTCGAGGCGATGCTTCAATCGCCTAAGTTTCTGTTTCGCGTCGAGACCGGGCCTTACAAAGCCGCTGCGGACCTGTCTTATTTCTTGTGGGATTCGATGCCGGATACGGATTTGTTCCGCGCCGGGGAGACCAATGAGCTGGAGACGGAAGCGGGTATCCGGGGCCAAGCCCTTCGGCTCTTGAGCGATCCGAAAGCAAGGCAGGCGCTGGACGAGTTTACCTCTCAGTGGCTGCGTTTTGACCAAGTATGGAATTCCGTCAAAGATCGCAGCCTGTACCCGCAATTCAATCTGCAACTGGCCAATGCGATGACGGAGGAGACGCGCTTGTTAGTGGCGGATCTTGTGTGGGGGGAAAAGAACTTCCTCGATTTCTTCCGGGCCGACTTTGCCTTCATTAACTCGGATCTCGCCGCGCTCTATAAACTCCCGGCCCCCACCTCCGAGTTCGGCAAGGTTCAGTTCCCCCCGGATTCCGAGCGAGCCGGGGTTCTAGGCCAAGCGGCCTTTCTCGCGATGACGAGCAAGCCCGGCGAGACGTCGCCGACCCTTCGCGGGCTTTTTGTGCGCGATCAATTCCTCTGTCAGCCGGTGCCGGACCCTCCGCCAGGCACCAACAGCACTCTCCCGCCGGTAACGGTCGCGAAGCCGCTCACAAATCGCCAGCGTCTGCAGGAACACCTGACCAATCGCACCTGCGCCGGTTGCCATACGCTTATGGACCCGATTGGGTTTGGCTTTGAGCGTTTCGACGCGATCGGACAGTTTCAGGAAAAACAGGCCGTTATGGTAATGCCGCCGGATCGCCGCATGCGCCCGACGCGATTGGAGCTTGAAATCGATCCGAAAGCTTCGATCAACGGAATGCCGAACTCCGATTTCTCTTCGCCAAAGGAACTTGGCCGAATTCTCGCCGGCAGCTCCGCCTGTCAGGAATGCTTGGTGAAGCAGCTATTCCGGTACGCATTCGGACGAAAGGAAGCGCCGGCGGACGAGCCGGTAATCCAGGCTGGCCTCCAGGTGTTTCGCAATTCCGGATTTCATTGGAAAGACTTGATGGTGTATTATGCCACCGCGGTTGCGGGGAAAGGAGCGGAGTCATGGGCTGGAAAGACAAAGTAGCAAGACGCCGATTTCTTCGCGGCATTGGAGCGTCAGGAGTACTCGTTCGCATCGGGTTGCCTCCGCTCGAAGCGATGCTGAATTCTTCCGGCACCGCATATGCGGCGGCGCCGGAAAGCAAGAAGCCGGACCAGCCAATTCCGACCCGCTTCGTGTTTTGGTTTAACGGCAATGGCGTTCCGGAACGCTTCTGGATACCCACCGCGACGGGGCCGGACTACGAGATGACGCCCTGCCTCACGCCGCTCGTACCGTTCCGGAAAGAGGTTCATATTTTAAGTGGCCTCGATAATCCCGCCGCGCGCATGCCCGGACCCGGCAACGACCATCATCGTTCCATGAGCGCTCTCGTGTCCGGCACGTCCTTCACGGGGCGCGGTGCGGGTGGTGCTTCCATCGATCAACTGATCGCAGCGAAACTCGGGACCGAGTCGCGATTCCGTTCTCTCCAGATTGGCGTCTGCCAGGAATCGCATGGTGAGAGTATTCAGCGCAATCTCAGCTGGGCCGGATATGAACGGTCGCTGCCGCCGGAACTAGTTCCGCACAATCTTTTCAATCGGATGTTCGGGACTCGCGAGCAAAGCTGGGTGGACGGCAAGAGGAGCGTCTTGGATGCAGTGCGCGACGATTTCCAAGACCTGCAAACAGGCCTAGGCCGCGCCGACAAACATGTCATGGATGAGCATCTGGCCGCGGTGCGCGAAGTGGAGCGATCTATCGCCAGCCTTCCGCCCGAGTACCGGAACGCAACCGAACCGGGGCTGGGCGGCGACGTGAAGGATTATCCGCGCATCGCCAAGATTCAGTCCGATTTGTTGGTTCATGCCTTGGCCTCGCGTCAAACTCGCGTCGCCAGCTACATGCTCACTAAGTGTCAAAGCCTGGTGCGCCTGCCGTGGCTGGGCTACACGACTCTGCGCCATCACGACTACACGCACACCAATGCCGACTCTCCGCAGGGCCAGCGCATCTTGCGCGACATCTGCCGCTGGCACGTGCAAGAGTTTGCCTATCTGCTGGCGAAGTTGAAGTCGATTCCAGAGGGTGATGGAACCCTGCTGGACCACACCTGCCTGCTGTACGTGCACGAGCATGCCGAAGCCAACCCGCACAAGAACAACGGGCTACCCGCGATCCTTGCGGGGTACAACAAACGGCTCAAAGGCGGTCTTCACACCAAGGCTGCGGGCACTCTGGGAGACCTTTACCTGACCGTCGCCAACGATATTCTGGACGCCGGTATCTACAACTTCCCAACCGGGCGCAAAGCGCTGCCAGGACTCGCCTAAGCCGTCATGAATCGCCGCGAGTTCGTAGCCCGAGCGGGGGCGCTCTCGCTTCTTTCCCGTCCCGCGGAAGCCGTCGAGACCTACGATAGTCTCTTCCCGGATATGCTCGCCGGTTATCTGGTGAACCGGCTCAACCGGCTTGCGGCGGAGTGGGACAACAAGAGGGCTGAGGTTCGCACGCCTGAAGCGCTGCATCAGCGGAACGCTGACGTGCGGCGCAAAGTCGTGGAGATGGTGGGCGGCTTCCCGGATCGGAATCCTTTGGGGGCCGAGGTTGTAAGGGTAATCGAGCGGCGCGGCTATCGCGTGGAAAACATCATGTTCCAGAGCCGCCCCAATTTTTGGGTCACGGCGAATCTCTATGTTCCCGAGCACGCATCGAAGGCGCCGGCGATCATTTCTCCCTGCGGCCATTACCCTCTGTCCCGCATGCTGCCGTCGTATCAGCTTGCCTACATCAACTTGGTTAAGGCAGGCTTCATCGTGCTGGCATTTGACCCTATCGGGCAGGGGGAACGCCGCCAATACTGGAACCCGGAAACCAATACATCGGAGGTTCCCAGCGCCACCTACGAACACTCCATGCCCGGCCAGCTTCAATTACTCCTGGGGGATACGCTCACCGGCTACCGCATGTGGGACGCGATGCGCGCCATCGATTATCTATTCACTCGGCCAGAGGCCGATTCCTCCCGCATCGGCTGCACAGGCCACTCTGGCGGCGGTACGCTCACTATGTTTACCAGCGCCGTCGACGAGCGAATCAAATGCGCCGTCATTCATGAAGGAGGAACGCGAAGCCGCTGGCCCATTCGTCTTGCGCCCTTCAGTCCGCTTGGCCCTTCGGATATCGAGCAGAACCTCTTCCCAGGAGCCACGAACGGCATAGACAGCCCCGACCTTCATATCGCCATCGCCCCGCGCCCTCTGATGGCCACCATCGAGCATTTTTCTCCGGCGTTCGATTCAGCCGCCGAGCGGGTTCGCGAACGCTACAAGCTGCTCGGCATTGGCGATCGCTTCACCACAGTCGAAGCCGGCGACCCGCATGCCTGGACCTACAAACTGCGACTCGCAACAACGGACTGGTTCAGCCGCTGGTTCCTGCAGCGGCCCGGCCCAACGTCCGAGCCGGAAATGACGCCAGAGCCTCCGGAAAATCTCCGATGCACTCCCAACGGGTCGCTCCGCTATTCCAAACGCGGTGAAACCATCTGGACTGACCTGTGGTCCAAGGCAAGCAAGTTGCCGCCGGCCCGCCCGGATCTTCGAATCGCGGCGATTCGGGAGGAGATTCGAAAGCTGCTGAAGCTCGGCGCGCTCGACGGAAAGCTCGATCCTCGACACGTGGAATCCGTCACTCGCGAAGCCTACACGATCGAAAAACTCGCCTTCCTGTCTGAACCTTCCATCTACATACCTACTTGGGTATTTCAACCGCCGAAAAGACTGCCCCGCACGCCGTCGATCCTTTACTTCAACGAATCCGGCAAGGATGGCGATGCCATGGAGTTCGAGAATGCCGAGGCCTCCGGTGTGCGCCCGGGCGTCCTGGCCACGCTCGCCCGCCGCGGTTATCAGGTGATCGCGGCGGACGTCCGAGGAATCGGCGAGACTCGTACGCCCCACCGGCCAAATTCCAGTGGCAACCCGTTCGCTCACCTCTTTGACAGTGAAACGGCCATGGCGTACATGGCGTGGTTCATGGATTCATCGTTATTCGGCATGCGCGTGCGCGATGTCCTGCGCACCGTCGACTACGCGCTGAGCCGATCGGATGTCGATCGGGGCGGCGTATGGGTGATTGGCAATGGCATGGGCGCTCTCTGGGCTCTGTTCGCCGCCGCGCTCGATCCCCGCATAGAAGCCGTCATCTGCCATGGCGGTCTTCTGTCTTACCGCACCCTTATCGACGGGAACGATCGCTACCTCCATGGAGCCAATGTTCTGATCCCCCGCGTGCTCCGGCATTTCGACCTGCCGCAAGTTGCCGCCGCGGCAGCCGTTCGCCGCTTGTCGCTGCTATCCCCGGTTGACGCTATGAAGCTTCCTGTTTCGCTGGCCGCGGCGGAATCTCTTTATGCGGCTTCAGTCGAAGCTGGCGCGAAGATTCGTATTGCCGCTCGCGACGACAAAATAGACTTAGCCTCGCAATACGTCGACCTATTGCAAGGCGCCTAGATTCAGAACGTCAATCGCAGTCCAAACTGAATGACACGCGCGGGCGCGGAGCTACTGATTACACCAACCGTTGCCGGCACGGAAATGTTGCTCGCGGGATTGCCGAAGTTGGCCCGATTCAGGATGTTGAAGAACTCGCTCCGGAATTGAAGAGTCGCCTTCTCGGCGAAAGTGAACTGCTTGTAGATCGAAAAGTCGAACGTAAGCGAGCCCGGGCCGAGAAGGATGTTCCGGCCGGAGTTGCCGAAAGTGAACGGGGCTGGCACGGCGAACGCAGCCGGGTTGAACCATCGTTGGATCGTAGGGTCATCCACCCGCGCGTCTCCGACCAAATCCGCGCGCCCGCTTGGCGATCCCAGGATCGTGGAGTTATACGTCACCGAAAACGGCGTGCCGGAGAGCGCGCTGGTAATTCCGGCGATCTGCCAGCCGCCTAGAAGGTAGTTCGCGGGTCCGCCATGATTGAGGAAGGGCTTGCCCTTGCCGAACGGTAGATCGTACAGATAGTTCAACCGGAACACGTGGCGCGCCAAGCCGGACAGATCCGCCCGGTCCGCGCGGAAGTTGCGGATATCCTGCGGGCCAGCATACAACTCGTCGCCAATCGAGCGCACGAACTGGTATTCGGCCTGGAACAGCAGGCCGTGCGAGTACCGCTTGATCGCACCCACTTGAAGCGAGTTCGAAGTCCACCTGCCGCCAGAATCGTAGTACGTAATCGTGGACCAGGGCTGAATTGGACGCTGTGGCTGAACGGGACCCGCCCGAAACGATCTCGGCTGGTTGATGTCGTAGGCGCGCCATGTCTGCAGGTAGCGGTTGCCAAGGTAACTTACACGGAGACCGGTACCGCCCCACAGTTCCCTCTCGATGGTGAAATTCATCTGCTGCGAGTAGCCGTTCTTCAGGTCGGGATCGAAGGCCGTGAAGGTCGGGTTGGCCGGAATGCTCCCAGTTGTCGGAAATGCGTTCGCAAAGGAAATGGTCGGCGTTGTATTGGATTGCGACTCACTGGTTTCGGTCAGCACAAACGGCGGATTCTTGTCGGCCGCGAGCACCTGCGCGCCGAACAGCGATCCGAAATAGATTCCGAATCCTCCCCTCACAACCGTTTTCGGGGTCAAGTGATAGGCGAATCCAAAACGTGGAGCGAGGTTGTTATGATCGCCGCTGATGAGCTTCGAGGGGAACCCAGCCGCATCGTGGGTGACAACCGGGAAAACCGTCAGCAGCCTTTGAATGGCCAGTGGCGAGACGCCGCCGTCTGTGTTTGGCACGACAATGCGGTTCGTATTCAAATCGAAGTTCGCGTACTGTCCGTCGCGGTCCACCCACCGCGTCACGAGTTCGTAACGCAAGCCGAAGTTCAGCGTCAGCTTCGGCGTGACTTTGAAGTCGTCTTGAACGTAGTAACCAAAAACAGATGCTCCAGGCTGCGTGGACCCGTTGAAAGCGGAAGAGCGTTGGGCGGTGAGAGGCCATCCCAAAAGGAAATCGGCCAGCGCGTTGCGCGTGAAATTGCTTCGGAAGGTGAAGAGACCGCGCGGATAGGGCCGAATCGCCAAGCCATCGTAGCTCTTGGCGAAGTTCATATCGAACCCGCCCTTTACGAGATGCTTGCCTTTGACCCACGTGACGTTATCAATATACTGATGGCTCCACTGACGGAAGAGTCCGCCGGAAAATGTGCCGGTATTCTCCGTGAGAGTAGCAAAACCGAGAATGTCGATCGATGGGACGCCACCAGCGCCAGAAGTAATTGGCGGAAGCCCCGGAATCAGGCGGGAGAGGTCGAGATCGGGGTTCGCCGTGTTACGGAAGTTGTCATTGAAGATGTAGCCGAACTTGAATTCGTTCGTAAGCGTCGGCGTCAGAATCCGCGTATAAGAGAAATTCGCATTCTGGTCCGAGAAACCGAATAGGCCGTTCCCAAAACGTTCCGTGGCCGGCCCGGCGGAGAAGTACGGTCCATTCTTGAATGAGAAATACCGGCCGTAGATGCGGTTCCGTTCGTTAAACGAGTGATCAATACGAAGGGACCAGTTGTTTAGGCTGGGCTTGTTGGAAAGTGCCGTCTGAAAGTTGAAACCGCCGGTTTGGTTCGGCAACGGATAGAAGTCCAATAGCGCTTTTGACGTGTCCGTAATCCGCGCCGCTGGAATCTGATTGTTCGGGAACGGCGCGCCACCCGCAAGCGGGTCGATCAACTGCTGCGTGATCGCGCGAAAGTCGCCGCCGCGCTGGGCCGCCGTCGGTACGATCATGCTGTTCACGCGGGGTGAGCGTTCCCTTAGACCTTCATAACTAAAGAAGAAAAAAGTGCGGTTGCGGCCGTTAAACCCCGGCAGCAGAACAGGCCCCCCGACCGATCCGCCAAACTCGTTGCGGTTGAATGGCGGATTGGCCGCCGCGAAGAAATTGCGCGCGGCGAACTCGCGATTGCGGTTGTACTCATAGAGCGAACCGTGGAAATTGTTGGTTCCGCTCTTGGTGATGACCTTGATCTGCGCGCCGCCACGCCCATGCTCAGCGCTGCCGTTGGCGTTGATCACTTCAAACTCGGCTACCGTATCGAGCGACGGGAAGGCGCCCTCCAAGCGGCCTGAGATCACGTCGTTGTTCGTCGTTCCGTCGACTGTAAAGTTGTTGAACTGATTGCGAGGTCCTCCGCCGATCGACGTGTTCGTGCCCGCGCCCTGAACTCCGGGCGCGAGCGCCAGCAAAGAAAAAAGGCTGCGGCCATTCAGAGGTACTCCCAGAATCTGCCTGGTTTCGACGACCGCTCCAACCGATGAGGTCTCCGATTGAACGACAGGCAGTCCGGCGACGACATCGACCGAACTTGCCACATCTCCGATCTTCAAGTCGAAATCCGCGCGCACCGTTTGGCCCACCTGCAAGAGCAGCCCGCTTCTGCGCTCCGCGCTAAACCCAGTCATTTGGACTGCCAAGACATACCGTCCCACCGGCAGCGAGGGAAGGGCGTAATAGCCTTCTTCATTCGTCGCGGTGGACGTCTCCACCTGAGTTGCCTCGTGCGTCGCGGTTACTTGCGCCGCCGCGAGCACAGCTCCGGTCGGGTCCGTGACGCGCCCAAGGACCGTCGCTCCCTGTGCATGCAAATTCCGCGCCAGAGGTCCACCGAGCAGCGCGAGCGAAAGAACATTCGCAGCAATCCAAGCTCTTGAATTCGACATAAGCTACCTCTCTCCCACTACCGATCACCGATCCCTGGCAAACGGCTGTGCCAAGCAAAAATTCTCTCCGCGGTTAGGACGATGATCAGGATAGACGGTATCACCGGTACAATCAACGGTTGCTCCCACTCCGATTGCTCCCCCTCCGATTGTCACCTCAAGCCAAAGTTCCGGCCCGCGGCCATCGACATCGCCTTCCGAACGGATTCACGACGAACCCGTCGATGGCGGCGGCTTCGAGTTGTTATTAGCGCCATCGGAACGCCTTGGGCTCGATCTCGATGGCCCGCCGGTAACAGGCATCGGCGCCAGAATGTTGCTTGCAAATTTGCAATGTCATGCCGTAGGCGCCCACGGCATTCGCGTCACGTGGGCCTGATTTTGCGAGCTCCCAATGCTTCCTTCAGCCGTCAAAACGCGAACTTAAGCGCGAATTGAATCTGGCGGTTAGCGCGTTGGGTGGCGCTGATGGAGCCTACGCCGGCGTTACCGATGGTGCTGGCGGGCAGGCTGAATTGGGGCGTGTTGAACGCGTTAAAAAATTCGCTTCGAAACATCAGGCTCTTGGATTCGCTGATAGGGAATCGCTTAGTAAGTGTGAAGTCGAAGTTATATATGGGCGGTCCGGTTAGCGTGTTGCGGCCGACGTTGCCCCAGTTGAATGCCGTCGGCGTGCGGTAGGCGGCAGGGTTGAACCACAATGTGGGCGTGCGGTTTTCCAGTTTTCCTTCCGCACCTGGGACGGCGTCGGCTCTTGTGCCGGCGCCGGTGTTCGTGGGCGAGCCCGTGGCGGTGACCGTAAACGGCAGACCGCTTTGCATGACGCTGATGCCGGCTACTTCCCAGCCGTGTACGATCTGGCGGGCGGCTCCCGCGAGATTGCTCCCGAACGGGATCGCGTAGTTCCAGGCGAGGTTGACACGGTGGCGGATGTCGGAGTTTTGCGGGCCCCAATCGCCTCGGCGGTTACGCGGATCCTGCGGTACGGGGCCATTGGCTCCTCCGTCTCCGCCAGAGTTATCGAGGCCGTGCGCCCAAGTCCAGTTCCCCAAGAAGTAGAGGCCCTTGCCGAAGCGCTTTTCCAAATTTGTTTGCAGAGATGTGTAGGCTGAGTTGCCTACCGTCTCCACCCATTGAATGTTGACTACATCAGGGAATTTCGCGAAGAACGGGCGGCGCGGATTGATGGCTCCAGGCCCTGGGTCGGGTTGATTGAGCGGTTGATTCCACGTGAGGCGGCGGCCCAGCGAGCCAACGAACGTCACGCCTACAACGGAGCTGTTCCCGAGCTCGCGCTGCACGCCGAAGTTGAATTGCTGCACGGCGGCATTGCGGTAATTCTGTGATACGCCGCGAAGGTTGCCAAAGGGGCGCGCGGGGTCGGGCGCGGGAAAGTCCTTCACGCCTTTGAAGCCTTGGGAGACGCGGTTGTCCGGGATGAGCGCACCAGGAATTATGCTAAAGATAAGGTCGAACGGTACTTGGCGGAACTGGCGGATGGTAGTGTCGTGGCGGCCTTCGGGCGCAAAAAATATGCCGTAACCGCCACGGACGACCATCTTCGACGCGGGCTGCCATGAGAAGCCAAAGCGCGGGCCGATCGAACGATAGTCCGTGTTGATGTTCGCGGCGCGGGAGACGCCGTTCTGGCCGGCGATGAGGAGTTGGGCGAGGGTGGGATCGAAGTTGGCCCAGTAATTATTGCGTTCGGTGAACGGCGTGTTGACTTCGTAATGGACGCCGATGTTGAGAGTGAGATTGCGGCGGGCCCGCCATTCGTCGCGGGCGTAGAAATTGAACTCCTTGGAGTTGACGAAGGCCTGGCCGGGGAGGAAGAAATCGCGCGTGGTGCGCGCGGGATAGCCGAGGAGCATCGTCGCCATGACGTGGCCGGTGCCGCCGGCGGAAGCTGGATTGTTGGTGAGCGCGTTATCGAAATTGAAGCGGCCAAAGGCGCTTTCTCCGGGAGGGCTGGCGGTTTCGCTGATGAGACGGCGGCGGATATCGACGCCAAATTTGAAGTTGTGCGAGTTCTTCAGCCAGTTCACATTGGCGATGTACTCTTGCATGTTTTCCTGGCGGATCAGCGGGTCCGAGCGCGAGTTGCCGAGGCCCGCGAAGCCTGCGGGCGAGACGATGGGCGCGGAGGGCTGGTAGGGGTCCGAGGTGTCGCGGCCGGGGATTTCCTTCCACACGGGATTCGAGAGCGTAGTGGGGACGAGGAAGCTGGAGAAGCGCGTGTAGCCGAAACGAAAATCGCCGATTACGTTGGGGCGGAACATGTGGGTGTCGGCGGCAACCAGGCTTTGACCGCGCACGTCGTTCGGTCCGGCGAAGCTGTCCTCGTTGCCGCCGATGTCGGTATTGAAGGTGTCGGGGATGGTGAGGTGGCTTTCGTCGATGGAGTAGCGGACAAAGAAATTGTTGCGCGGGGAGAAGACGTGATCGACGCGCGCGTCGGCACGGTCGCTCGCGCTGCGCTTTTGCGGGCTGACGGTAAAGTTGTTGGCGAGGCCGGCGCGTTGCGGGAGCGGGTAGAGATTGACAAGGCGTGCGGCGATGGGATCGAATCGCGCTGCGGGGATACGGTCATTCGCGAAGCGCTGACGGGTGGCAGGACTGACGGCAGTGTTGGTGGTGAGGGGGTCGAAGACGCCGTTGGGAGCGGCGCCACCGGTGAAGTCGCCCGCGCGCATGAGCTCGGTGGGGACGCTGACGACGCGGGTCTGGCCGACGACCTCGCGGTAACCCTCGTAGTCGAGGAAGAAAAAGGTCTTGTCCCGTATGATGCGGCCGCCGAGCGCGCCGCCGAACTGGTTGAGCCGGAATGGAGGAATTTTCAGCTCAGGACGGTCGAAGAAGTTTTTCGCGTCGAGGCGGGAGTTGCGGAGGAACTCAAACAGCGCACCGTGGAACTGGTTCGCTCCTGACTTCGTGGTGATGTTGATGACGGCTCCGGCGCCGCGGCCGTACTCGGCTCCGGCGTTGTTGGTGAGAACCTTGAATTCCTGCACGCCCTCGATGGCGGGGCGGACGACGAATGTTTGGGAGATCATTTCCGTAGCGTCTATGCCATCGACCAGCACCTGGTTCAGATAGCTGCGGACGCCGTTGGCCTGGAGCGCCGTACCTCCGGGACGCAACTCGTCAGGACGCCGGCCGGAGTTGATGGTGGAAGGCTGAGCGTAGTCGAGGCCGGAGACGCCGGGGGCGAGAATGGCGAGTTGAACAAAGTTGCGGCCGTTGAGCGGGAGGGCGGCAATGGGTTCGGGCGCAATGACCTGGCCTACACTTGAATCCTCGGTTTGGAGAAGCGGCGCGGCGCCGGTAACCTCAACGATGGTGTCGACGGAGCCCAGGTCGAGAGTGACATCGAGGCGCGCCGCCTGGCCAACCTGGACCACAAAGTTCTTAACAACGGCGCGGCTGAAGCCTTGCTTGGTGACGGTGATGGTGTAACTGCCGGGGACGAGATTGGGCGCGGAGTAGGTGCCGGCCTCGCCTGTGTTGAATTCAGTGGTTGTGTTCGTGCTTTCGGCGGTGATGCGGACGCTCGCGTCTGGCACGATGGCGCCCGTCTTGTCCGTGACGGCACCGATGATGCTGGCGCGCTCGACCTGGGCGTGACCAATGAGAGTTGCGAGGGCGGCAAACAAGGCCGTGTGGATGAATCGCGAGTGCATACTGCCACCTCCCTGAGCGAATTCGTGCGGAAGTATATCGCGAATGGAGGGCGGATTCGAGGGGAGGGTGAGCGGGCTGCTCGACACGTGAGGAAATTTACCCTCACCCGCCGCAAGGGCACGTCCCATACTGATCGAGCCACTCTGTTACACTCCCCCCAGGGAGGGGCTACTCAATGCTCGTTCGCACGCTGTTCGCATCTCTCTTGGGTGTTCTTGCGTACGCCCAGGGAAACGGGACAATCCATGGAACCGTCCTTGACCCCACTGGAGCAGGCGTCCCGGGCGCCAAGGTTACTGCACTACTCGACGAGCGCGGCACTACGCGCGACCTCACCACCACGCCGGGCGGCGACTTTGTATTTCCATCGCTCGCCATCGGCACTTACACCCTGACAGTTGAGGCACAAGGATTCAAAACCGCCCGCCAATCCGGCCTCACCCTCACTACCGAGCAAAACTTACGCGTGGATATCGCTCTTCAAATTGGCAACCTCACCGAGTCGGTGAGCGTCACCACGGAAGCCCCGCTCATCGACTCCCGCTCCTCCGTCATCGGCACCCTAATAGACTCCCGCCGTGTCACAGATCTACCTCTGAATGGCAGGAATATCATCGGCCTCGCCGCCCTACTCCCTGGCGCCACCAACGTCGCCGCCCCGCAAACCTTCACCGGCGACCGCAGCGGCCCCACACTGAACGTCTCGGGCTCGCGCGGCAACCAGAACCTCTTTCTCTTTGACGGCCAGCAGTTCAACGCCGCCTTCCGTAACACCGGTCTTAACTATCCACCACCCGACGCGCTGCAGGAAGTCAAAGTTCTCACCAACTCCTTCAGTGCCGAATACGGCCGCAATGCCGGTGCCGTTTTCCAGGTCGTTACGCGCTCGGGCACCAACGAAATCCACGGAGCGCTTTGGGAGTTCCTCCGCAATCACAAGCTCAATGCGCGAAGCTTCTTCGCGCCCTCCAAGGTTCCTCAGCTCATCCAGAACCAATTCGGAGCGGCTGCCGGCGGGCCGATTAGGAAGGATAAGCTGTTCCTCTTCGGCTCCTACGAAGGCCTTCGAGTCCGCCCAGCGTCCCTCGGCGCCTCTTCGTTCCCGCTCACCGCAGAGGAGCGGCAAGGAAACTTCACTTCCACTGTGCGCGACCCTGCGAATGCCAACCAGCCATTCCCGAACAATCAAGTTCCCGTTTCGCGCTTCGATACCGTCGCCCGAAATCTCCTCAACCCATCACAGATGCCGCTGCCTAATCGCGCCGACGGCCAACTGGTAACAACATTCCCCACACCCGCCGACAATGGCCAGTATCTCTTCCGCGCCGATTGGAACCTCGGCAAGCACGTCATCGATGGACGATACAACCTCAACCGGTCGTATGACCGCGCAAGCGCAGGCGACGTCCCCGAGTATCTCCCGCTTGACCGCGACGCAAGCGTCAGCTCAGTTACCATCGGCGACACGTGGAGCCTGCGCCCGACGCTCCTCAACCAGGCGCGCATTTCCTTCAACCGTTTTTCGTCCGACTACGTCAATCTAAACCCCACCCACCTCAGCGACCTTGGCGGCAACTTCCCGCTCTTTGGCCCGAAAATACCGCCTACTATCGGCATCACTGGACGTGTCACGCTTGGCAACGCCTCTTCGGTCGACGCCATCGCCGTCAATGAAGGCCTGCAAGTCAACGAGAGTCTTACCTGGACCAGACAGCGCCATAGCATCCGCGGCGGCTACGAACTTCTAAAACTTCGCTATCTCAACCGAAGCTTTTTCCAGACCATGGGCAGCTTCACGTTCAACGGCCAGATCACCGGCAACGCCGCAGCCGACTTTGTGCTTGGGCGCGCGACTTCGATGACTGTGGCCAGTCCTGTCCTTGAACAATCCGGGCTTCAGACCAACCACTACTTTTTCCTTCAGGACGATTGGCGCAT
>Ga0075421_100003797_pt1 | contig 18159 bp, 12 predicted proteins | sample SoiMetdeltSBSDD5_FD_75292 | JGI IMG/M metagenome (GOLD analysis project Ga0075421, IMG submission 75292) | Bulk soil microbial communities from a Populus tree surrounding site in Tennessee, USA - Soil MetaG P. deltoides SBSDD5 | ecosystem: Environmental > Terrestrial > Soil > Tree plantation...
GGCACCGGTCCCGCGACCGAGCTTGCGGTCGAACCCCCAGTCCCGAAGCACGCGACCGCCGGCCGCCACCCGCGCGCAGACCTCGCGGAGCTGCGCGAGCGCGTCCGCGGGAAGGACAATGTCGTCCCACGTCGCCACGGACGGCACCGGGTTGGCGAGGCGGGCCAGATCCGGTCCGGTCTGAGCCCGGGCCGCCGCGGCGAGCCGCGCCAGGCTCACCGGCCCCGGCGACCGGCGTGTGCTGTTGGCCGCGTCCTCGATCTGGGCCGCGGTCAACACGTAGCGTTCCGCGAGGATGGCGAGCTCGGACGGATCCGGAGTGGTCGTCGCCGTGGTGAGCGCCGCACGCCAGCACGCCAGGCGCTCGGCGGGCGACGGCGGCCCGAACTCGACCGTGACGATGCCGCGCGAGCGTGCTCGGGATGCCCAGGGTTCCGGCCCAGCGACGATGACCGGACTCGTCACGCCGGACAGCTCGTCCTGCAGGCGGTCAGCCCGCCCGCGGTCCAGTCCATCGGGTTCCATCAGGCAGACGATCGCGCCGAAGAGATCCGCCTCCCGCCAGAGCAGCCGCAGGGCATCGGTGAGCTGGTCCGCGTCACCGGGCACCCGGTCGAGGCGGACGGTCAGCATCGGCAGGTCCAGCGTCGCGGCGACCGCGCTCGCGACGGCCAGTCCGGACGTGCTCGGACCGCGCAGGTGGATGGTGGGGGGCTCGGACGTGTGACGGATGGTCGCCGTCACCTCGGCGACGAGGTCATGACCCCACGCCAACGCGGCCGCCTCGGCGTCGGGCAGGGAGAGGGAACACCAGGACGACAGCCGGCGATCCAGGCTCGTGCAGCCGACCAGAACGTCGACGATCTGCTCATCCACCCCGACGTAGTGGGCGAGCAACGGGGGATCGACCTGCGTCGGGTCGGGGACCAGACGGATGAGTCGGTTGCGCACGAGCGGGGCGTCCGGCCCGAACTGTGCGCGTCGGGCCAGTCGCTCCTGCGCGTGGTGACACAACAGGTTGAGCACCAGGTCGACCGTGGGCCGCCGCCGCGTGATGTCGTCCTGCAGGTAGGCGTACACGCGCTCGTACCGCAGGTCGATCTCGGGCGCCAGGGCGATGAGCAGGACGTCGAGGTCGAAACCGTCGAGGTCGTACGCGACGGCCAGCTGAGCCAGCGGCGAGCGGGGCGCCGGGGCTTCGCAAGGGGGCATCGGGGTCAGGCCGAAGGGCGGCTCCCCCGGCTGGCGGCGGAGCATCCAGTCCACGTCGGACGGGCCGACGTGCAGCCCCCGAAAGGGATCACCGCCGGCTGTCTCTCCATACAGGTCCGGCGCCACGGCGACAGCCTGCGCCAGCCGGGTGTCCAACCGGCGCAGATGTTCGAGCACACCGCTCGAAGCAACACCGCTCGACGCCACATCGCCCGCGAAGACGTTCGTCCCCGCACGGTTGCTGGCTGTTTCGCTCGCAAGCACCGCGAGATCATCCACATCCACGCTGGCTCCCAGTCCGTTGACGAACACGCCTAAATGCGGATACGAAAAAGGGATCCGCAGGGGGCGGATCCCTTGAAGGGAGTTGGGAGGCCGGGGCGCGCTCCACGTATTGGTTGCCGGAGTCTACATTTATGCGGCTGGAACTGTTACATGTCAACGTGTCTGTAAGGTTTCCGCCATCGCTGCCTGCGGTGCTTCGGCGTCGCCCTCGATGAGCGTTCGCAAGGCCCGATCCCGCAACCGATAGCAGTGAACGCGGGAGATATTGAGTCGCCGCGCGATTTCGGGCGCCGAGCGGTCCTCCACAAACCAGAGGACGAGCAACGTGCGAGCCCTCTCGTCGAGCAGACGCAACCGGCGGATGAGCTCCGCCCTCTCCTCGAAGGTCGCGAAGAAACCCGGCCGGAACGCGGCCGAGTGCGGGTCGCGTGGACCGCCCCGCTGCAGGCGGATGACCGATGCGGTCCGTGGGTCGTAGTGAGCCGGGAGTCGCCGAAGGGCCTCGATCACCTGGTCGTGACTGGTGAACCACGCGGACATCGACGCCATCGCCATCGTCGGCACTCCTGTCGATCAAGCGGGTGGGGCTTCAGGGTAGGTGGGGCCCCGGCCAGATCGGTGTCACCTAGTCCGTCGCGATCTGTCAGGGATGTGGCACGCCCAGACGCAGGTCAAGCACGCTCTACAAGGGACTAATGAGGGCTGTTCACGTTCTCGGCGATCCGCGGGCGCGGAGGCTGGTCGAACAAAGTAGGATCGCCGTGCCATCCGACCGATAGACGGGCGACGAACTCCTCGTGGGGCGATGGAGGAGGTGTGCCGGTGGCCTGGCCATTTGAAGGACGCGAATCTGAACTCTCGCAGATCAGAGCGGCCTTCGACGAGGGCGAGCTCGACGCGGTGATCCTCACCGCGCCCGCGGGCGTGGGCAAGACCCGGCTCGCCCGCGAGGTGCAGGCGTTCCTCGCCGGCCCGGACACATCGGGGACGCTTGCGAGCCGACCAGACCTCCTGTGGATCGCGGGGACCCGGGCGGCGGCCGCCATACCGTTCGGAGCCGTCGCGAGCCTGCTGCCGGAGTCGGCCCCGCTGGGCGCGCCGCTGGAGGTCATGCGCGCGACCGCCCGGCACATCCAGAGCCGCCGGCCCGGGCACCGGGAGGTGATCGCGGTCGACGACGCCCACCTGCTGGACGACGCGTCGAGCACGCTGATCGCCCACCTCGTGATCAACCGCGTGGCGTTCGTCCTCATCACCGTCCGCTCGGGCGAGCCACTCGCCGATGTGCTGGCCGCGCTGCGCAAGGAGGGTCACGCGGCCCGGCTGGACCTGGCCCGGCTGCCCGACACGGTGATGGACCGGTTGATCGACCATGCCGCGCCGGAGCACCTGGACGCGGTGGGTCGGCGCCGCCTGCGGCGCATCGCGCAGGGCAACCCGCTCGCACTGAGGGAGCTGCTGCACGGCGCCGAACCGGGCGGTCTCATGGATCTGATCGCCGCCCGGCTGGACGGTCTGGATCCCTCGACCCGCCACGTCGTCGAGCTGGTGGCGTGCGGAGAACCGCTCTCGCTGAAGGTGTTGGAGCGCCTCGTCGGGCTGTCCTCGGTGCTCGCGGCGGAGCGGAGCGGCCTCATCGTCGTCGAGCGCTCCGGGGCTCGGGTGGACGCCCGGCTGGACCATCCGCTCTATGGCGAGGTCCTGCGCTCGCGGATGACGCTGACGAGGGCAACACTCGTCTACCGCCTTCTGGCCGAGGCACTGCTCTCCAGCGGCTTGCGCCGGCGCACGGACATCCTGCTGGCCGCGGTCTGGCAGGTCGAGGCGGGCTTGATCTCCCGCCCGGACGTGGTGCGCCAGGGCGCCTGGCAGGCCATCGGGCACGCCGGGCTCGAGCTGGCCGAGCGGCTCGCGCGGGCGGCCCGCATGGCCGAACCCGGCGACGAGGCCGACCGGCTCCTCGCCGAGATCCTGGCCTATCGCGGGCGCAGCGGCGAGGCGTGGAAGGTGTTGCCGCCGTTGCCTCCCACGGAGCCGGCCAACCGGGTGGAGTGGGCGATCACCCGCGCCGAGACCATGTACTGGGGCGGCGACGATCTCGCTGCCGCCGAGGTGGTCCTCGACACGGCGGCGGGGCACGAGGCCGCCGAGGCGGCCCGCTCGTGGCTGTTGTTCTTCGACGGACGCTGCGCCGAGGCCGCGCGGGTGGCCGCGACCGTGCTCGACCGTCCCGACTCCATGGCGAGAGCGGTCATCTGGGCCGCCGCGGCCGGTTGCGCCGCCAACGGGTTCCTCGGCCACCTCCAGGAGGCGACCCGTATCCATCAGCGAGGCGCTGCCCTGGCTGCCGCCCACATAGGACAGTTGCCGTGGGGCTCATTTGAGGTGGACGTCGGTGCCTGCCTGGCCCACCTGGCCTGCGGACAGCCGTCGCGCGCGCAGGGCATCGCCGACGCCGGTTATCGGGACGCCGTTGCCGCTGGCCCTCCGATGATGATCAGTGGATGGGCTCTCTACGCCGGGCTGGCCGCGGCCGCGCGGGGCCACCTGAACGACGCGGCCCGGCTGCTCGCCGAGGCGTCGGCCGGCTTCGAGATCAACGACACGTTCCGGCTCGGTCGTTGCTGCCTGGCCGCGCACGCCGCGGTCGCGGCGGTCGCCGGCGACCCGGGCGCCCAGACCCTCCTGAAGCGGGCCGACGCGCTGGCCCACCCGTCCAACCGCGTGCTGGCGCCGTGGATTGACATGTGGCGGGCCTGGACGGCGTACGCGACGGCCGATCTGGTCGCGGCGACCACGGCCGCGGCTCGCGCGGCGAGCCTGGCCCGGGACGCGGGAATGCCCGGTGTCGAGGCGCTCGCGCTCTTCGAGCTGACCCGTCTGGGTGTGCGGACCGACCTGGCGCGGCTGGACGCGATCGATGACGCGCTGGCCCGGCTGCTCGCCGCCACGGCGCGGGCGATCGCGGGGCCGAACGGTGCCGAGGAGCTCGAGGCGGCCGCCGACCAGCTACAGGAACGGGGGCTGGACCTGCACGCCGCGGAGGCCCTCAGCACGGCGGCCGTCCGCCATCAACGCCGCGACCGGTACGCCCAGGCCGACCTTGCTCAGGGACGGGCCAACCAACTGCGGGGAGCGTTCCCCACCGCCCGCACGCCGCTGCTGGACGCTCCACAGGTCACCAACCTGCTCACGCCGCGGGAACGGGAGATCGTCCTGCTGGCGGTCGACCACACCAGCGCACAGATCGCGGCCCGGCTGGAGCTGGCCGTTCCGACCGTCAACAACAACCTGGCCCGCGCCTACGTCAAGCTCGGGATCAGGAGCCGCGCCGAGCTGCGCGCGCTGTTGTGCCCCGCGCGGCCTCCGTCCGACTCCTCGTAGCGGGCGCTCACCGCCGCCACACGGGTCGCGGGTCGATCGGCCAGGCCAACCACCTGTACCAGGGCGTGCCCTGCCGGACCGCCCGCCGTAGGCGACGGACCTCCGGCCACAGACCGTCCGCGGCGGCTTGAGTCGGCGAGCTTGCGAGCCGCCCAGCCCGCCGAGTCGCTGGCGCCCGCGGGTCCGGCCCGGGCTCCGCCGGGCCGAACGCGGCCCGGTCGGCGAACTGCGCCAGCCGCAGGGCGGGATGGGGCCGCGCCGCCGGGAAGGTCGCCGCGACGTCGCGGGCGATCCTGACCGCCGTGTGCCACGGAGCCGGGCTGCGGTTGACGAGCACGAGCAGATCGAGCACCTCCGACCAGGCACCCTCCGCACCCGCCCGCCGGTGACGGTACCGGCGCAGGTGGCGAAGGAAGAGCAGCATCACGAGCGCGGCCAGCACGACGGCGGCGGCCAAGCGGGCGACCCGGCCGAACGCGTCGGCCGGCCCGCCCGGGGCAGCCGGATCCAGGTCGGGCGGCGGCGTGGCGTTCGGCGCGCTCGCGGCCGGACGGGGTCGGGTCGCGGGCTCGGGCTGGGGCGCCTGCTGGTTCGGCCCGACCCGCTCGAAGACCTGTCGCTTGGCCTGCGCACTGGGGCCGGTGTCATCGGCCGGTGCCGGCGAAGGGTCGAACGGCACCCATCCCGCCCCGGAGAAGTAGACCTCGGGCCACGCGAGCGCATCGCGGCCGCGTACGACCCTCGTACCGTCGGGCTGCGCCTGGCCCGGGCCGAACCCGAACACGACCCGCGTAGGCAGGCCAGCGGCCCGAGCCAGCACGGCGAAGGCGGTCGCGAACTGCTCCGAGGTGCCGGCCTGCGCGCCGGCCTGCCCCAGCCGTCCAAAGAGGAACGTCTCGAGGCGGGCATAGGACGAGCCGGCCGGCGCCGAAGGGTCGATCCTTCGCCCCTGGCGGACCGCGCTCTCGATGAGCACGGCCTGCTCGAACGGTGTGCCGGCGCCCTGCACGGTGCGTTGGGCGAAGTCGGCGAAGAGGAAGGGCAGCCGCGGCACCCGCAGGTAGGCCGCCACCGCCGGCACCGGCGCGACGGCGAGGTCGGCATCGATCGGAGTGTCGACGAGACCGCGGACCTGGTAGCGCAGCCCGGCCCGCGCGCCGCCGGTGAGCACGAGCGAACCGGAGTCGGCGTCGACCCGGACATCGACCCCGCTCACGGCCTCCGGCAGGCCGGGCGCCGGCAGCCACGGCCCGTCGAGGGCCTCGATGACCACGTCGGTCGTGACGGTGCTGCGCCGCCCCCCGGCCGGAAGCGTGTCCGGACCGACCACGCCCGGAGGCCGGTACACGGCACCGGCCTGCCAGGCGCTGCCGTCGAACGCGGTCAGCGCGACGAGGTGCAACCGGCGAGCCCCGGCCGTGTGCCGGAACAGCACACGGTCCTGCCCGGCCAGCGCTCCCAGACGCGGTAGCGGATTGCGCTCGACCAGCGGCAGCGGCGGCGGCGTGACAAGCCGGCGCGGCTCGAAGGCCTCGCCGGACGGCAGCAGCAGGGCGGCGGCCGACGCCGCGACGACCACGCTGGCCGCCACGGCGGATCCGACGACCGCGAGGCGTTGGACGCTCCGGCTGGACCGGCGTTCGGTCACGGCCCACGTCGCCGTGCCGACCACCACGAGCAGCACGGCGATCACGCCGTGCCGGTCGGCTTGGCCGGCGGTCAGGAGCGCTCCCCCGAGATAGAGCGCCGCGCCGCCCACGAGGGGCGCGAAGAGGCCACCGCCCGGCCGGGTCGACCGGGCTCCGACCCATAACCCCACGAGCACGCACACCAGCGCCCCGGGGAGGAGAAGCTCGGGCGTCGGTGGGGCCGGCCGGGGCGCGGTGAGCAGCCTCGGGATGCCGTCGCGCAGGGCGGCGAGCCCGCCGGCCGAGGACTGCGCACCGATGAGATGACCGGCCCCGGCGACCAGCGCCATCCAGGCGAGGACGACCGCCACCGGTGCGATACCGACCCGGGCGGCCAACAGCATGGAGCCGTAGGGCGCCAGGGCGGTCGCGACGAACACCGCGGCGGCCACGGCACCGACCCAACCGGCCGACAGCTGCAGGGCGCCGGTCGCCACCAGAGCGGCGGCGAACATCCGGGCCGCCGATGTCATCACGCCTCCGCGGACGGGAGTGCGTCGGGCGGTCGCGGTCATACCCCGACCACCACGGCGTCCCACCGCCCGAGCAGCTCCGCGACGCCGGCGCCGCGCAGCACGGTCACCGTACCGGCGACGACCAGGGCGCCGGCGGCCATCGTGGCCGAGCCGGTCGCAACCGACCGGTCGACGACGGCCACGGCACCCACGGCGGCCCGGCCGGCCTCGGTGACGAGCGGCCCGAGATCGGCACCGGCCCCGGTGACCACGGCGACGACATCGAGGCCGAACGCCGACAAGGGTGCGACCGTCGTCTCAAGGTCGCGCGGGCTCACCTCGGCGAGCGCCGCGACCAGATCGCGGGGGTCGGTCGGGACGCCCGGGACCGCGAGCACACTCTGGTCGAGTTCGCCACCGACGGTCAGCAGCCGGACCCCGTGCCCGGAGGTCGCCGCCGCGGTGGAGAGTGAGGCGGCGACCTCAACCGCGTCCTCCATGTCACGGTCCGGATAGCTGGAGGCCCGGTCGTCGAGGAGGATCGTCAGATGCGCCGACGAGGGGTCAGCATCCTCGCGCACCATCAGCTTCCCGGCCCGGGCGCTCGTGGCCCAGTGCAGCCGTCGTAGGTCATCGCCCGGCAGGTACTCCCGCAAGCCGATCAGATCCGTGCCACCGTGCGGGACCCGTTCGTCCGCTCCGAAGTGGACGCGGTGGGCCCGACCCGGCACGCCCCGGACGGGAAACACCCGCGGCAGGACCCGGACGGCGACGGCGGCGCCCAGCGCGGCCCGGTTCTCGGCCAGTCCGGCCGGCGCGCGCCGACGCACATCGAGCGGCCCGACGGTCAGGACGCCCCGCCGGTCGGTCGGGATGAGATAGCGCACCTCGGCCGTGCGGCTAGCTCCCAACGGCGGCACCGGCACCGGGAACGGCCGGCCGGCGACGGCCTCCGTGGCGTCGACCGCGAGCGGCAAGAGGCCGCCCGAGCGCCGGACGGACAGCCTGGCCTCGCAGCGTTCGAACCGGGTCACCTCGAGCGGCCAGATCTGGCGGTGGACGCGGAGCGGCACTGGGCGCAACGTCGCCAGCGCGGCCACCGCGGCGAACACGAACAGGGCACCCCCGAGCACCACCACGCCCGGGTACCGCCAGAGGGCGCCGGCGGCCAGCAGACCGGCGCCCAGTCCCGCGGCGGCGGCTCCGCGGCGGGTCGGGCGTCGCCGCCACTGTCCCGCCAGCGCCGAGGCGAGGTCGCTCACGTGATCACCCCACGGCCGAGGCGAGGACGACGCCCCCGACGGCGCACCAGCCCGACGACGATCGGTAGGAGCAGCAGGGCAGTGACCGGCGCGCCGATCGGCGCGTCCGCCGAGGAGGGCCGGGCCGCCGCGCCGCCCGAACGCGCCGGCGCGAACGCGGTCACCGGTACCCCGGGCTGCTGCTTGTACAGGAACCACAGTTCCTGGCCGTTGTAGCGGCAGGTCTCGAGGTTCACCGGCGCACCCTCACCGTCGACGGGACCGATGACCGCGATGCACACGCTGCGATCCTCACCCTGGAAGACCCGCTGGCTGCCGCTGTTCGGCTGGTGACGCCACCGCTTGTTCTTGTGGCGGTTGAGGCACTCGCCGTTGCTGCCGCTCGTCAGGCTGAGGGTGTTGCCGCCGTTGTGAGCAAGGCAGCCCCCGTCGACCGCGCTGGTGATCACGCCTGTGTTCCGCGGCGTCCAGAGCTGGCTGGCGCCGCCGTTGCACGTGTGCAGCCGCAGGTCGCGGTCGAGGCATTTGCCGCCGGTGCTGACCAATGCCACGGGTACGTTCTGGTTCACGTCGAACGGTGGCGGCGGATCGACGGTCGCGCTGGTCGACGTGGGCGGCCCGGCGCCGGCGGCGTTGTGGAGCGTGCCGATCGCCGTGACCGTGCCACCGGACAGACACAGGTCGGCCCAACCGGTGCAAACGAGGTCCACCTGGAAGGGCCTCTGTCCAATGGGGACGTCCATCTGGCTGGCGAGGGTACGCCCGCCACCGGAGACCTCGATGTCGTACACCGTGATAGGGCTGCCGCCGTTGTCCACCTCGTCCACCGTGACGCGCAGGGTCATCGTCGTGGGACCGCGAGCCGCCAGCTGGATGGTGACGGTGGGTCCGCCGGGACGCCCGTACGCCGACACCACATTGCTCGGCTGGGACCGGAAGCTGCCGGCGACCGCGACCGCCTCGACGATGAAGCTCGTGGTCAGGCCGGCGGGCAGGCCGGTCACGATGGCAAAGGTCGCGTCGGCGGTCGCGGTCTGGACCTGTTCGCCGGTGTCGGTGCGCAGGATCCGGTAGCTGGTCGGCCGTATGGGCGCCGGCGTCCAGCGCACGGTCACGCTGTTGTCGGGGTTCGCCTGGGCCGTGACCCCGGTGGGGGTGAGGTCCTCCGGCCGGGGGCCCTGGGTCGGCGCGGGCCGGGTGGTCGGCGGGGGTTGGGTCGGAGCCGGCCGCGTCGTCGGTGCCGGCAGCGTCGCCGTTCCGGTCGGCGGCCCGCTCGCCGAGGTTGAACGGGTGGCCGTCGGTGACCCCGGGCCCGCCGTGGGCCGGCCGGTAGCGGTCGCGCCGGGTGTGGTCGGGCCCGGTGTTCGCGTGCGGCTGGTCGCGCTCGGCACCGGCCGGTCCGGCGGCGTCGGTCGGTTGCGCATCTGGTCGGGCACCGCCGTTGGGCGGGCGGACGGGTCGACGACCGGGATCCGCGGGTCGTGTGTGTTGATCTGCTTCACCGACCCGTCCGGCAGGACCGCCAGTCCGGTCGCCGCGTCGGGCACGTTGACAAACAGCACGTCGGCGTTGACCACCAGCTCGGGACCAGCGCCGGCCGCCGTGACGAGGTCGGCCCGGGCCCGCTTTCCGTCCGCGTCGAGCACGAGGACCTTGTGGTCGCCGTGGCAGGGCGCGTAGACCTTGCCCCGGTAGACGGCGGCCTGGCCCGGCTCGCCGCACCCGAGCGCGGCGGTGTCCACCGACACCACGTCGTTGTCGCGGACCAGGTGCAGCCGGGAGGACTCCGGGGTCGAGACCGGCACGAGCGCGGCGGGGCTTCGCTCGGCCGGCACCAGTGGCGGCGTCAGGTCGGGTGCTCGGACGGTCCGGTCACGGCCGGTGCCGACCCGGGTCACCGTCCCGTTTGGATAGAGGGCGGTGACGCCCTGTTCGTGGGCCGCGAGCACCCCGTCGGCGCCGGCGCCGTTCAGCTCGCGTCGCTGCTGTTCGACGAGGGTGCCGGCGTCCGCGACCCAGCGCAGACCGGTCAGCCGGCCCTGGTTGCCCAAGGCCCACACCGACCCGGCGCCGTCGGCGGCCACCGCGGTGAGCGGTCCGTCTGAGCGCCACGGTCGGCCCACCGTCGCGGCGGAGAACGCGTCGATGCGTTCGACCACGCCCTCGGCCAGCTTCGCCAGGTAGACCTGGCCCTGGGTGAGCAGCACCTTGACCGGCCCGGTGGATGGCCGCACGCCGCCGATCCGCAGCATCGACACGTCGATGGTGGTGACCGTGTTGGTCAGCCGATCGGTCACGAGGAGCACACCGTCGCCCTGCGTGACGTACAGCCGGTCGCCGGGATCGCCAACCTCCACCCGGGTCACCGCGGAGCCGGTCTCCGGGTTCACCTGGGTCAGCTCGCCGCTCAGGTTGCGCAGCCAGGTCAGCGGATCCGGCGTCGACAGCACCGTCTGCGCGAACCCGCTGCCGATGACCACACCGGCGGCGAGCACGCAGACGAGCGCCGCCAGGCCGATCTCGATCACACCCTGACGCGTCCGCACTCGTCCCATGGGCCGCACCACCTCAGTCGGACGCCGGGCGCGGTGCGGCGACGGCTGCCACCGCGTCGGCGAGGACGTCGGCCGGCCGGGCGCCGGACAGCTGCGCCTCGCGCGTCAGCAGAAGCCGGTGGGCGAGAACGGGTTCGGCGAGGCGTTGCAGGTCGTGGGGCACGACGTAGAACCGCCCGTCCGCGGCGGCGTAGGCCTGGGCGCACCGCACCAGAGCGCGCAGCCCGCGGGTGCTCGCGCCGAGCCGCAGCCGGGTGTCGGCCCGGGTGACCGCGCCGAGCGCCCGCACGTAGCGCAGCAGCGACTCCGCGACGTGGACGCGCCGCAGCAGTGCCGACGCTCGGATGACCTCCTCCGGGCTGGCGACCGCCGGCACTCCCCCGACCGCGCCGGCGAGCGCGCCGGGGCGCAGCACGCCGATCTCCGCGTCGACCTCCGGATAGCCGAGCGATATGCGGATGAGGAAGCGGTCGAGCTGCGCCTCGGGCAGCCGGTAGGTGCCGTCCAGGTCGACCGGGTTCTGGGTGGCAACGACCAGGAACGGCGACGGCACCTGGTACGAGGTGCCGTCGACCGTGACCGTCTGCTCCTCCATCACCTCCAGCAACGCGGACTGGGTCTTCGCCGCGGCCCGGTTGATCTCGTCGGCCAGGATCACGTTGGCGAAGACCGGTCCGGGGCGGAATCGGACGTTGCCCGATGCCGGGTCGTAGACCGACGTGCCGGTCACGTCGCTGGGCAGCAGGTCGGGGGTGAACTGGATGCGGCGCGACACGCCTCCCAGGGCCGCCGCCAGCGCTCGGGCCAGCGTGGTCTTGCCCGTACCCGGCACGTCCTCGATGAGCACGTGCCCGCCCGCGAAGAGGGCCACCAGAACCAGGTCCACGACCTGACGCTTGCCGTACACGGCGACCTCGACGGCGTCGCCGACTCTGGACCAGAGCGTGCGGAACGCGGCGACGTCATGCTCGGTCGGGGCGGCGATGGCGGCGGTGGTGTTCACAGTCGGGCGTCCTCCCGTACGAGTCCCTTCTCGATGGCGAGCCGGGTGAGGTCTGGTCGGCGGCGGCGTCCGGTCTTCTCCCGGATCCGGTCCAGGTGCGAGCGGACCGTGCGGACCGAGATGCAGAGCGTGTCGGCGATGTCCTGGTCTCGCTCGCCGTTGGCGAGCAGGGCCAGCACCTGACGCTCCCGGTCGGAGAGCCTCGCGGTGGCCGGGTGCATCGCCGGTTCGGTCAGGAACGGGGCGAGGTTGGGCGACAGGTAGCGGCTGCCCCGCGCGACTGTCCGGAGCGCGTGACGAATCTCGTCGATGTCGGCGTCCTTCGTGAGGTAGCCCTTCGCGCCGGCCGCGATCGCCGCGCGTACGTCGGACCGCCCGCCGTACGCCGAGATGACCAGCACCCGGAAGCCGAGCCAGACCAGGCGGGCCACCGCCTCGGACTCGCTCACGCCGGGAAGTCGAAGGTCGAGGGTCACCACCGCGTCCGGCCCGGGCCGGAGCGCGGCGAACTCCTCCACCGACTGGGCGGCGACGCCGACCCGCAGGTGCGGACTCGCGTCGATCGCCTGACAAAGGGCGGCCCGGTAGAGCGGGTGATCCTCCACCACGTGCACCGTGATCCGCCAGGACTCAGGCGCGGCCACCACGCCGCCTCCCCAAGGACAGGCCGGCGGCCAGGCCGCCCGGCTTCCACATTAGGCGCGGAATCGCGTCCGCCCGTGAAAGCTATGCCGCGCCCGGGAGGTCGCCAAGGTGAGTCGGGCTAATCTATCGGTCGCCTGTATATCGAGGCGTGGACCTGGCTCAACGAACCGCGTTCGGTGGTGGTGGTGGTGGTGGTGGTGGTGGCGGCGCGACGGTCGGCGGTGCCGGGAGCGTCTGGCGGGTTATCTCGTACACCTTGGCCTCGACCGTCGTGCCGCCGCGTCCGAAGAAGTCCTTGGCGCTGTCGCGGAAGGACACGACCGACGGATCGGTGCTGCCGTCGAGGCTCTTGCCGGCCGGCAGGTACACGTCCTTCATGAAGTGGTTGTTGAGGATCGTCTTGCTCTCCTCGGGCGGCACCCGTAGCTGCTGGAAGTCGAACTTCACCGTCGTCCGGTGGCGCCGGTCGGGGTTGTCGGCCCCGTCCAGATGTGGCACCGGGTCGTACTTGTTCTCCAGCGACAGCACCCGGACGTCGTCGGGGATCGGGTACCGGGCGATCGGTGACCCCGCGGTCACGACGTGGGTGACCATGAACTCGTTTCGGAACTCGGGGTCGGAGGCGGCCTGCGCGGCCACCATGCCGCCCTGGCTGTGGCCGATCATCATCACCGGCGCGCCTGGGGTATAGCCGGCGCGCCGCAACGCCTCGGCGATCCCCTTCTCGTACGAGGTCTGTTCGCCGCCCAGCGCGTGGATGTTGGTGCTCATGTCGTTGAGGCGTTCGTCGAAACCGAGCGGCGCGGGATGCGGGTCCTTGGTGCCCGGGATGTCGACGATGTAGGCCTTGGAGCCGTCGGCGTGGGTCACCACCCGCACGTCGATCTGGCCCTGGTGGTCGCCCGTCGTCGGATGGTTCTGGGCCAGCTCGTTGCGGTGGGACAGGCCGTCGAAGAGGTCGCCGTAGCCTTCGGGCGGCTTCGTCATGACAGCCGAACCGTCGGGCTTCAGGTCCTCGACCCGGTGGATCAGATCCGGGTACAGGGAGCCCAGGATCCGGGCTCCGGACGGGACGTCGTACGCCTCCGGCCCCCACGGACCCCCGAGCCCGGTGATGAAGCCCGGCGACGCGCCGATGATGGTGTCGATGACGCCCAGGTGCTCCGAGAGCAGTCGTTGGCCCGAGTCGAGGATGCTCGTGCCGGCCTTCGCCCAGTCCACGCCGAGCGCCTCGCCAGCCGCGTAGGCCCCGACCCCCCCGAGCGCGAGCATCGACCCATGCCCGATCAGCGCCGGCGCCAGTAGGGGTGCCGCCGCCACGGCCACCCCTGCGCCCACGGTCACACCGACCCCGGCGGCGTGGCCCGCGGCCCAGCGAACCGAGTCGATCAGCTTGGCGTAGCCCTGGTCCAGCGCCTGGTAGGAGCGGGTCGCCGCGCGCAGCAGCGCGCCGTGGGCCTTGAACTCCAGCGCCAGCCAGGTCAGGCCCTCGCGGCCGTCAATGGCGCCAAGGAGCGCCGCGGAGAACCGGGCCACGCCGGTCGGGTTGAGCACGGCCGACGCCAGCGCATCCGGGTGCACCATCAGGTCGTGGCATTTCGACCGGATGGCGGCCAGGGTCGCGCCCACCTCCTCGGTGAGCTTCGCCAACGTCTCGATGTCCGCGCAGTCCGCGTACACGCCGCCCGTGCCACCGGTGACGCGCAGCGGTCCGTTGAACGTCGGGGCGTCAGGCATTGGTCACCTCCAGGATCCGCGCCAGGTGGGGCGCCAGCCAGCCGCCGATCGCCTCGGGCCCCACCGGCACGAGGTCGACGAGCCGGCGGCCGGTGCCATCCGGATGCGGACTCACGCCGACCCAACCCGCGTCGGTGGCGAACCAGACCACGTTGCCGGCGACCGCCGAGCTGGTGTCGCCGGGAGGCACGCCGACCGCGAGGCACTGCAGGACGCCGACCGTACGGCCTCGGACCTCGTCGGCCAGCGCGGCCTCGGCCTCGGTGACGCGCCGACCGTCCGGGTTGAACCCGGGCACGGCACCGTCGGTGAGCACGGCCAGGGGCAGCCGGCCGTGCAGGCGTGCCGAACCAGTGTCGGGAACGAGCCGGCTCATGGTGCTGCGGCCTCCCGCGTCGGTCGGCCGCTCCGGCACACATCGGCGCAGTTCGAATCCCAGATCGGCGGCCGCGAACATGGAGAGTTCCACGCCGTCGTCGGCCAGCGTGAAGAGCGAGGCTCCAAGCTGACCCTGCACCGCGTACGCCGCCCGCAGGCCGCGGTCCCGCATCCAGACGTCGACCCGCACGATGACGGCCGGCATTGCCCAGATCGCGAGGTTCGCCGCCAACGACGGGTGCAGGCCGGACTCCCCGGCGTCGTCGAGGACGCCCTGTTTGGTCAGCGCCGCGCGGGCCGACGCCAGCTCGTCCTCGCTCACCGCACGCGTAGGACCGAAGCCTTCAGGCTCGGACAGCCCGGCGGTGCGGCACAGCACTAGCCACTGTGGACCACTGAGCGACAACCGGTGCGCGGCGGCCGTCCGCGTGCTCACCTACATCACCCCAACGCTCCGCATGAACCGGCCGACGTCGAGCCAGCGCCGGTCGCCCGGTGGTGGGATCGACCCCGGATGGTAGGGCCAGTCCAACCAGGGAGGAGCGACCGGCCCGGACTGGCCCGACTCGACCAGACTCTCGAGCTTGCGACCGACCGCGGAGAACCACTCGGTCACGGCCCGCTCGATGCGGTCGATCGCGGCCAGCAGCTGACGAACCTGTCGGGCGTGGGTCCGAAGGACCGCGGCCGCCGCCTCCAGGCCACTGGCGGCCCGGTCGGCCTCGCGGCATTTCGCGTCGAGCAGGTCGCGGTAGTCCTGGGCCGAGTCCGACACCCATCTCGCCCGGCCGGCGGCCGCCAACTGGTCTGTCGTCGCCTGCCGGATGGCGGCCGCGTGTCCCTCCACGACCTTCGCCAACCGGTCGAGTTGATCCGGATCGCCGTACGGTAGGCCCATCCGACCCGCCTCTCAGCGCCTAGGTTTCCGGAGATGGTATGAGGCACGGCCGCGGACGGGCAGGGTCAATTTCATCGAGGTCGCTTTTGCCCACGCGTCAGTGGGGGCGCAGCAGGCCATAGATCGCGAAGCCCGTCACGGCCAGCACCATGCACGCGATGCCGACGAGGTAGCCCAACACGAGGCGCCGACTCGGCGAGGTCGGATGATTCGCATCCGCCGTCAACAGGGCGGAGACGTGCCGGCGGCGCAGGAACTCGTAGGCCTGGACCTGGTCCTTGGTTGTCCACATAGGATGCTCCGGTGGGTAGTTTTGCCCATGGGTGGTGGCGCGCCCCGCGAGCTATGGTGCCGCCATGCCGCCACACCAGGCAACGCTGCGCCGGCTGGCCGCCCGGATCACGCTCTGGCAGGCGGCCGCGGCGGCGATCCTTCTTGCTCCCGGCGCGGCGACCGCGCGGGCCGCGGTGACCGTTGGCGCCGCCGCGCTCATCGCGGCCACGGCCGTACCGGTTGGCGGCCGCACCGGCGACCAGTGGCTGGCCGCGCGCCGGAGGTTCCGCCACCGGACGCGCCGGCACGAGCGACGGACCGTCTCGCCCGTCGAGGCCGTGGTGGCCGGCGTCGAGACACGGGGTCACGCCGACCGCGCCGGCAACCGCGTCGGTCTCGTGGCCGATGGTCCAGCGTGGACCGCGGTGTTCCGGCTCGACCCGATCATCGAGGCCGACCTCGTGCCCCGCCTGCAGGACCTGCTGGGCCGCCTCTGGGGCTCGCTGGGCTCCGGTGATCGGGGCACCGAGCACGCGACGCTCGACGTGCGCGTCGCCGCCGCACAGCTCGTGGGCTGGTCCGTGCCCACCGCTGAACCGGGGCCGGGGCTGTCGCGGACCTTCTGGATCGCCGTCCGGTTCTCCCCCGCGCTCGATCCGGCAGCGGTGCGCCTGCGGGGCGGCGGCGAGCAGGGCGCGACCCGGGCCGCTGGGGCCGCCGCGCTCCGGCTCGCCTCGGACCTGCGCGGCCACGGGTTCCGGCTGCGCGTGCTGGACGGGACCGAGCTCACCGGCGAACTGGGCACATCGCTCGGGGTGCAGCCGCCCCGTCGCGGTGGAACCGGCGAGCCGGTGACGGCGGCCGGCCCGCCCCCGCCCGTCCGCGAGACCTGGCACGCCCTGTCCGTCGGCGCCCTGCATCACGCGTGCTTTCGACCGCGCTCGCGACCGCACTCGGCCCGTTGGTTCGCGGTCGCTCTCACCGCGATCGCTTCACCGCCCGCCATCACGACCTGTTCCTCGGTGCTCGTCACCCGGGACGGCCTCGATGGTCGAACCCGCACCGAGTCCGTGATCCGGGTCGCCGTCCCGGCCGAGCGCCGCCGACGGGCCATCCGCCGGGCGGTACGGCGGGCCGCGGCCGGGCTACCAGCCCGGCTGGTACCGATGCACGGCGAGCACCACGCCGGCGTTCGGGCGACCATCCCGCTCGCCCGCTCGCTCCGCTCGTCACCCACCGAGTGAACGCGCCGCCGCGTAGAGGTTGAGCACGGCGGCCGCCAGCGGCACCAGGCTCACCACGGCGACGAACTCGGCCACCTCGAGCAGCCGGCCCCAGTACGGCGACGGTTGGTTCTTCTGCGCCCGCACGGCGTAGGCCAGGCCGACCACACCGAGGCTGAGCGCGCCGGCGACCAGCGGGCCCAGCGCGGCACCCGAGACGGTGGTGGCGAGGTTCGCGCCGGTGAGGAGCAGCACCGCGGCTCCCCCGGACACCAGCGCAGCACGCTGCCCCACGCCGCTGTACGCCCGGGCCCGCAGCAACAGGGCCAGCCCCGTCGCCGCCGCGAGGGCGCGGGCCCAGGTCGTGCCATCGCCCAGCAGCACGACCGTCGAGGCGACGGAGAGCGCGGCGGCGGCGGCGAGGAGCGCCCCGAGCGTACGGGTGGCGGCCCGCGTGTTCATCAGGACCTGGTAACTGTCCATCGTGGGCTCATCGACGCGGAAACCCGCCGCGTCGGCCGGAACCCGGGGAAGGCCGAAGCGGGACAGCCTGAGCGACGCCATCGGCAGCATCGGGGTGAGGGCAAGCGCCGCCGCGGTCACCACCGCCGCCACCGACGACGGTTGGGCGCCGGTCGCCAGGCTGGCCGCCGCGGCGATGCAGCCCGTTACGCCCATGAGCGCGGCGGCGACGAACAGCCCGCGGTGCGCCCGAACCGCGACCGCCGCCGCGAGAACGTAGAGCGTCAGGGCCGAGCAGCCCGAGGCGAGCGATGCCGCTCCGAACCGGATCCCACCGTCGACGGTGACCACGGCGAGGCCGGCCATCAGGCTCGCCACCATGCCGGCACCGGCCAGGGCGGCGGCGGCGGCCCCGTCGCCGGCCATCCGGTCCATGGCAGCTGCACCGAGCAGCAGCACCAGCGCGAGCACGCCGGCAAGTGCTGTGCCGACCGGCCACGGCGGGGCGGACACGGCCACAGCGACCGCCGCCCCGCCGAACGCGAGCACGGTGGCGGCGAGTGCGAGCGCACGCGTCAGGGCCGCCCGCCACACGAGAGCCGGTTCGCCCGCCGCGGCGGCAATCCCGTCGGCGACATCGTCCACCACGACACCGCCGCCGATCGCGCCCCGCGGACTGAGAATGAGCACTTCGCCGTC
>Ga0075421_100003799_pt1 | contig 18157 bp, 11 predicted proteins | sample SoiMetdeltSBSDD5_FD_75292 | JGI IMG/M metagenome (GOLD analysis project Ga0075421, IMG submission 75292) | Bulk soil microbial communities from a Populus tree surrounding site in Tennessee, USA - Soil MetaG P. deltoides SBSDD5 | ecosystem: Environmental > Terrestrial > Soil > Tree plantation...
AGGCGGTCCATGCGCGCGTCGATGTGGCAGCTCGCGCAGGCCAGCTGCCCGAGGCCGCTGTTCTTGTGCGTGTCGTACAGGTGCTTCCGGCCCGTCTTCACCGCGGCCGGCGTGGGGTCTTGGAAGGCGCAGGTGGTGAGGACCGCGCCCGTGGAGCTGTCCACCACCGTGACGCTGCCGGCGAACTTGTTGAGCACGTAGAGGCGGCTGGCGGACTCCTTGAGCACCAGGCCGGTCGGGCCCTCGCCCACCGCGATGGGCGCGGCGAGCCGGTCGCCGTCGGCGTCCACGACGAGCACGTTGTTGCTGCCCATGCCAGTCACCCAGGCCTGCGTGCCCGCGGCGTTGAACACCAGCCCGCGCGGGTCGCCGATGGACTGGTCGCGATCCACCTGCGGCAGCGTCGAGGTCGTGTAGTCGAGGTGCGGGTTCAGGTCCTTGATCACTGCGCCCGCGCCGGCCGCGTCGACCGTGGCCATGTGCACGCGCACGAACGTGCCGCTGACCACCGGCTCGAAGCGCGTCTCGTTGATCGCCTCCGTGCCCACGGTGCTGACCTTGCCGCTGGCAGTGTTCACCGCCAGCGCCATGTCCAGGTTCAACAGCCGCTTGGCGTAGCTGACGGCCAGCGTGCCGGTGTCGATGATGGCGATGTCGTTGTCCGTCACGTCCCAGCCCACGGGGCGGCCCGAGAGCGAGGCCTGCGGGCCGGACACGAGGCTGGTCCAGTTGCCGCCGTTGTCGTCCATCCACTGCCCGCCGGCGTCCTTGCGCACGATGAGCGCGACCTTGGGCGGCGCGGGGTTGCCGCCGGCCTGCGGCGGATCGAAGGAGCCGCCGTCGTTGGGCGGCGGGTTGACGCCGCCGTACGGGCCGGCCGGATCGGCCACCACGTTGGGCGGGAAGGCCAGGTTGCCGATGGTGCCGTCGCCGCCGCCGCCGAGCACCGTGGTCGAGTTGCTCGACTCGAAGAGGGCCACGTAGACCGTGCCGCCCGAGGGCGAGACGGCCAGCGCGCGCGGGTCCTCGCCGGTGATGGGCACCGTGGCCTGCAGCGTCCTGGTCACCGGGTCCCAGACCTGGACGAGGTTGGCCTCGCTGCAGCTCACGAAGGCGCGCTCCGGCGTGCCGGCGAAGACCACGTCGCACGGCTCGTCGGCGGTCTTCAGGCTGGCCACGACGCGTCGCGTCGCGAGGTCCACCACCGACACCGAGTCGCTCACGTGGTTGGCCACCCACGCCTCGCCGTTGCCGTGCGCGCGCACCGAGACCGGGTCCACGCCCACCGGCACCGCGCCCAGCGGCACGAGGCCCGGGCCGCTGACGTCGAACAGCTCCAGCGTGCCGGCGCCGGTGTTCACCGCCAGCAGCAGCGCGCCGTCCGGCGTCATGTCGAGCGGATGCACGTGCGGCGTCTCGTAGTTCACGAACGACGACTGCGCGAGCGCGGGGACGGCCAGCAGCGCGGACAGCAGGATGGCGGAGAGTCGCATCGGCGTAAGTCCTCGGTGGGCGTGCGGGCCGCGCCTGCCCGGCGCGGGCGGGGGCCCGCATCCGGACGGCCCGTGCGCGGGCCCGGAAGCCCCAAGCATACCCGGCCCGCCCGCGCCCCTACCCCCTACTTGATGTAGCCGAGCTGCCGCAACTGCTCCTCTTCCTCGGGCGTGACGGGCACGGCGTCACGCTCCTTCTCGCTGGCCCGCTCGAGCTCCACCATCCGGTCGAAGCCGGCGAGCAGCCCCTCGAACGACTTCTCCACGGCGCCGCCGCGCCCGGCGGCGATGAGGTCGGTCCGCTCGTCCGGGTCGGTGGTCAGGTCGTACAGGTGCCGCTGCCAGATGACCTTCCCGTCCATGCGCTTGCCGCGCACACGGTCCTGCACGAACTTCTGGTCGTTGGCGTAGATGGCCACCAGGCGCTCGAAGTCGCCGCCCTCGCCACGGTCGTAGATGAGCTCCGAGATGATCGGCAGGCGCTTGGGCTCCTGTCCGGAGAGCAGGTTGCCGGCCAGGGAGCGCCCGCCGCGCCGCACGCGGCCGGGGAGCGCGAGCGTGTCGGTCTCGATGCCCAGGAGGTCGAGCACCGTGGGCATGACGTCGATCAGCCCCACCGGCGTGGCCAGCCGCGTACCGCCCTGCCGGCCGCCGGGCAGCCGCACCATGAGCGGGACGCGCAGGCACTCCTCGAACACCTGCTCGTGCTGCCAGTGGCCGTGCTCGTGGAACTCCTCGCCGTGGTCGCCCAGCACCACGATGACGGCCGTGTCGTAGAGGCCGTGGTCGCGCAGCGCCGCGAACAGGCCGGCGAGCAGGTCGTCGGTGTAGCGGATGCCGCCCTGGTACACGCCGTGCAGGAACCGCGCCTCCGGCTCGGCGAACGAGTCGCGGTCCTTCCAGAACACCGTCTTCATGGCGCTGAAGCGCTCCTTGAAGCTCATGCCCTCGAGCGAGTCGAGCCGCTCGCGCAGCACGCCGGTGTAGTCGTCGGGCGCCCAGTGCGCGATGTACTCGTCGGGCGGGCAGTAGGGCGCGTGGATCTGGTAGGTGTGCCAGAAGAGGAAGAAGGGGCCGGCATCCTGCGCCGTGAGCTGCCCGATCTGCTCCACGCCGGCGGCCACCTTGGCCTCCCCGCCCGCGAGGTCGTAGGTGTAGGTGTCGAAGCCGCGCGGGAAGCCGTGCGGCGGGTTCAGGTTGCCGCCATCCGTCAGGCCCACCGTGCGGTAGCCGGAGGCCTTGAGCACCTCGGCCAGCGTCGGCACGTCCTCGCGCGCCGGCACGATGACGGCGCGGCTCTCGCCGTTGGCCACCTCGGCCTTGAAGGCGACGTTCTGCACGCCGTGCACCGAGGGCAGCGTGCTGGTGAACAGCGTCATGTGGCTGGGCGCCGTGTGGGGCGCCTGGGCCCGCGCGTGCTCGAACACCACCGCCCCCTCGGCGAAGGCCGCGAGGCTGGGGCTGATGTCGGCCGGGCCGCCGCCCACCGACGTACTGTCCGCGCGCAGCGTGTCGAGCGAGATGATGACCAGGTTGGCGCGCGGGAAGGCGCCGAAGCCCGTCACCTCGGTTCCCGCGTCCGGCGCGGCCTCGACCGGCGCCTGCTCGTCGCCGCACGCCGCCAGCAGCGCCAGCAGCAGGGCGGCCGGGCACCTCCGCCTCACTCGCGGCCCTCCAGGTCGAACTGCGCCACGAAGGACACCAGCCGCTCCTGCAGGAAGTCGTAGGTGGCGTCGAAGCGCTCGACGAGGCCGTCGATGCCGTCGGTCTTGACCGGCTGCCCGAAGGTGCCGACCACCTCCAGGAACAGGCTGCGGTTGTCGGTGCTGAACGACTCGACGCGCACGTTGAAGATGCCGCCGTTGCCCTCGGACGGCGGGAAGGCCAGCCGCACGCCCGCCAGCGACGGCGGCGCGGGGAAGGTGGCCAGCAGCGCCTCGTCGAAGCCGAACACCGTGCGCAGCATGAACTCGCGCGCGTCATTGGCGGTCTGCGGGTTGATGACCGAGCGCACCGCGTACTGCTGCGCCAGGAACATCTTGATCGGCAGCACCGAGAGCACCGAGCGCGCCAGGTGGCCCACGCGCGCCTCGAAGTCCTCGCGCGAGATGCCCGTCTGCTCCTCGCGGATCTGCACGCGGTCGGCCAGCAGGTTCACGCACGAGACCGGCGTGCCCGGCAGCCCGCCCAGCGCATTGGAGAGCTGCGCGCCGCCCGCCACCAGGCGGAAGTCGCGGTAGCTGGCCTCCACGTTCGCGAACAGCTCCCCGTGCAGGCGCTGCAGCGTGCGAGGGTCGTGCTGGACGGGCGCGTGGATGAGCTCCGCCACGAAGGCGATGCTGCGCAGGCCGCTGGGCATGTGGGTCTGGTTCTCCGGACGCCGCGGGGAGGAGGGCGACGGATTATGGGTCCGACGCCTCGCGGCCGCAATCAACCCCCGGCACGCCCAAAAGGCGCGCCGCGGCGGCCGGGACGAGCACCAGCGCCACCAGCAGCACCGCGAGGAAGGCCGTCTTGTCGTCGCTGCCCGTGTGCACCACGCCGTAGAGGTAGCGGATGAGCGTGGCGTTCCCGGCCGGAAGCATGTGGTTGGTGTCCAGCTCGCGCAGCGAGAGGACGTAGCCCAGCAGCGCCGCGAGACCGGCCGCCGGCAGCAGCCGCGGCAGCTCCACCCAGCGCCAGCGCAGGAAGGCGCCGCGTCCCGAGAGCCTCGCCGCCTCCGACGGCCCCTCGTCCAGCCGGACGAGCAGCGCCCGTGCCGCGAGCACGCCCAGCGGCAGGAAGCGCGCCGTGCCGGCCAGCACCAGCAGCGCCGGCGAGGTGTACAGCCACTCCGCCAGCGGATTGGCCGGATGGTTCCAGAACCGGATCTCGCCCAGCGCGAAGAGCACGCCCGGCGCGGCCAGCGGCAGCAGCGCGAGCGCCAGCAGCGTGGCCTCCCCCGTCGGCGGAAGCCGGAGCGAGAGCCGGGCCACGGCCACGCCCAGCAGCGCGACGAGCAGGCCGGTGCCCACGGCGCACGTGACGGAGCGCAGCACGTCGTCGCCCACCTCGCCCAGCGTGTTGCGCCAGCCGGCGTGGCCCGCGGCCCAGGTGAGCAGCTCGGCCACCGGCGCCAGCGCGAGCAGGGCCAGCGCGATCAGCAGCAGCGCGCCGGCGGCGCCGCGCGACGGCCTGGCCGGTGGCGGCGACGGGCCGCGCATCCGCCCGGCATGCCGCCGCTCGAGCAGCAGCACGCCCACGAGCGCCACGCCCGAGAGGAGCAGCACCGGCAGCGCCGCAGCCGCCGCCTCGGGCGCCGACTCCAGCCGGCCGGCCTTCAGGAAGACCTCGCTGCTCAGCACCGTGAACGGCTCGGCCACATTGAAGGACAGGAAGTCCACCACGCCGAAGTCCGTGATGGCGAACACGAAGGCCAGCAGCGCGCCCGTGAGCAGCGACGGCGCCGCCAGCGGCAGCTCGACCGCGAACAACGCCGCGCGCCGGCCGCGCGCGAGGGCGGCCGCGTCGCCGGCGGCCGCCGCCTGCCGGAAGCCGCGCAGCGCGAACAGCGCCACCACGGGCCACAGGCTCGCGATCAGCAGCGCGGCCGCGCCGAACGAGCGCGAGAGCTGCACGTGCCGCGCCCAGGCCATGCCGGCCATCCACGGCGGCAGCAGGAAGGGCAGCGGCAGGAGCACGGCGACGCTCCCCGCCAGCGCACCCGGGCGGCGAGCCAGCGTCCAGCCCGCCGGCGCCCCGAGCAGGAGCGCCCCGACGGCCACCGCGAGGCCCAGCAGCGCCGTGCGCCCGGCAAGCCCGAGCACGCGCGCCGAGACCAGCTCGGTGAAGGCCGCCAGCGGCGCGTCGAGCAGCGGCAGCAGAGCCGCCGCGACGGGCACCGCTCCGAGCACGAGCAGGGTGGCGACGAGCAGGGCGGCGCGGAGTCGCATCACGGGGGTCAAACCTAACACCGCAGGCTGCTGGTTGGTGCGAGCGGCCCGCGCGGTGGCAGCCGCTTCTCGACACTCCGGGCAGCGCTCGGGCATTCGGGCCTCGCTGTTCGGCGGGTTGCTAAGATCGCGCCGGCACCGCAGTTCGGAGAACGAGCATGGTCTTGCGCGTGTACGCCGTCGTCTGCGCTGCTGCGCTGCTGGGCGCGGCTGTCGCCGCGCAGGACGCGCCGCCCGTCGTGCCGCCGCCTGAGTTGTCGGCGGCGAAGGCGCAGACGCTGGGGCTCGAGATCGACAAGTTGCGCAACAACAATGCCGAGGGGCGGGCCAAGGCGGAGGCCGTGATCATCGCCATGGGTCGCGGCGCCGTGCCGGCGCTGGTGGCCGAGGCGCACACGCGGCACGCCGGCCAGCAGGAGGGCCTCCTGAACTGCCTGCTGGCGCTCACGGACAAGAACGACCGCGGCCTCGTGGAGGAGTCGCTCGCCTCGCCGCACGTCACGCTGCGGCGCTTCGGCGCGCGTCGCGCGGGCGAGTTGAAGCTCGCGCCGCTGATGGACAAGCTGCCGCCCCTGCTGGCGGACGAGGACCTGACCGTGCGCACCGAGGCCGCGCTGGCCCTCCTGTCCACCGGCCGCGAGGAGGGACTGGCCGTGGCCGCCACGGTCATGGACGGGCCGCAGCGCGACCGCGTGGTCAAGGCCCTGCGCGGCGTGGCCGGCAAGGGCCCCCACGAGGGCGTGGCCGCCATGCTGGTGATCGACGAGGAGCGCGAGCGCTTCGAGCCGGAGGTGGCCTCCAAGGAGCGCATGGCCGCCGTGGACCTGCTGCACGCCATCGGCGACCCGGTCTCCCAGGAGCTGCTGGTGCGCGCCCTGGACGACCACCACAACATCGTGCAGCGCATGGCCATCGACGCCCTGCGCGACCTGCTCGAGAAGCAGCCGCCGATGACCGGCAGCTCGATCTTCCAGCAGATCAAGGAGGTCGAGCGGCTGAGGCAGGTCTGGAAGGAGAAGGGGAGAGCTGGGAACTAGCGAGCGCGGTCTGGACGCTTCAGTCGAACAGGAAGAGCTGTCGGGTGGTCGAGACCGGCGCGATGGCCGGGTCCCAGGTGAGCGGCCCGGCGGTGCCGAGCCCGCCGGTCCGGCCCGAGGTTCCGTAGGTGATGTTCATTGCCAAACCCGTGCAGATGGCTGGGAGAGCCGGCACGGGAACTTGCCAACTGGCACCGCCGATGTTGGTGGCAAGGGCGGGGCCGCCCGGGCCGAGGGGACTCACGAAGCCAGGCTGGGTCACGTGCTGGAAAAGGTCGAAGCCCAAAGACGTGAGCGGCTGAAAGAAGCCGGCCGACACGACGGGGACGCGCACGGTCCCGCCGAACTTGGTGAACCAGGGATCGGTGGCGGGATCACCGCCCGCAAGCCCGAGGAAGTCGATGGACAGCCAGGTCACCCGGACCGAGCCGTCCGGAATCCCGAACACGCCCTCCCAGGTGGCGAAGCCCAGCGTGGTCACCGTGCCCAGCAGGAGCGCCGGGTCCTGGTTGCCGACGCCGGTGAACGGATTCGGGACGCCGGCCAGGCCACTCAGGCTGATGGCGGCACTGCCGCGTCCGACGTCGAAACCTCCGTTCGGGTTCAGCACGACCCCGTTCTGGTTGCCGACGTTCATGGTCCAGTCCGAGTAGGGCGTCGAGGCGGCGAGCGGCGCGAGCGTGGCCAGCGTGCAGGGATCGGGCGAGACCAGAAGGAGCGCGTAGTCCATGTTGGGAGTGAAGACAAATGTCTGTGCAAAGTCACCCTCCGAGACCACGGATTGCGACTGCCAGATGTTCTGTTCGTTGTCGCTGAACTCCCAGTACTGATTGGAATCGGGCGAATTCTGCACCCAATGCCACAAGCCGTCGATGTCGTCCTGCAGCGGCAGCGACGTGCCGGCGAAGGCGAACTGCACCCACCAGCACGCTCCCGCCGACGTCGTGGGAATGGGAATCGAGTCCGTCACGGCGAGGACGATCTCAGCGTGCCCGCCCGCTCCGCCGAGCAGGCCATTGTCCGGCTCGAGGAACCGCAATCCGGAGGAGGGCAGGCCGAGCTGAATGGCGGCCGCCGACGAGATGCCCTGGACGAGGAAGCTCACGGAGCTGCCCGGGCCGGTGCCATAAGGGATGAAGCCGCTCGTCCCCAGCGGGAAGCTCGGCACGGTGCAGGCCGGGTTGAGGAAGATGGCCGGCACGTTCGGGTTCAGGCCTGACAGCTCGATGAACAACACGGCCGGGAACTTGATGCCGTAGGTACCCGTCGGCTGCGGCGCGTGGACGCACGCGTTTTCGACGAAGCCCCCGAGGCGGAAGCCGAAGTCACCCAGCGAAGTCAGGCGGTTGCCGCGCAGGTCCTCGCCGGCGACGAAAGTACCGAGGCCGTCCGTGGGCTGCGCGTTGCCTCCGGCTCCGAGGCCGGCAAAGATTGCGTCGGCGCCGTTGGTGAGGGTGTGGTAGACGGTGCCGTTCTGGGCCACCGCACTCACGGCAATCAAGGAGACAGCCACGACGATTCGGCTGAACATCGGGGACTCCACCGGTTGGGGCGGCAGCATCATACTGTCGACGCGCCGGCCCATGGGCCCGGCGCCTCCGCCGTCCCCGGAGCCTTCAGTCCTTCGGCAGCTCGCCCACCGAGCGCACGATGGAGCCCGCCAGGCCGTACTCCACGGCCTCCTGCGCCGTGAGCCAGAAGTCGCGGTGCACATCCTTGAGGATCTGCTTGTCGGAGCGGCCCGTCTCCTCGGCCAGCACCAGGTTGTAGGTGTCGCGGATCTTGATGATCTCGTTGGCCGTGATCTCGAGGTCGCTGGCGGGCCCCTGGCTGAAGGTGCTGGGCTGGTGGATGAGGAAGCGGCTGTGCGGGAGCACGAAGCGGCGCTCCTTGCGCCCGCCCACGAAGATGATCACCGCGGCGCTGGCCGCCAGCCCGAGGCACACCGTGGTGACGGGCGCGCTGATGAACTTCATCACGTCGTAGATGCCGAAGCCGCTGTCCGCGTCGCCGCCGGGGCTGTTCACGTACATCGTGATCGGCGCCTTGCTGTCCTTGGCGTCCATGATGAGCAGCTGTGCCGTGATGGCGGCCGCCATCTCGCGGTCCACCGGCTTGGCCACCAGGATGATGCGCTGCTCGAGCAGCGACTTGGCGAGGAACTCGCCCGTCTCCTTGCCCTTGGCCGCCTTCTCGTTCTCCTTGCCATCGTCATCGTCGTCGTCGTCGTCATCGTCGTCGTCGAGGCGCGGCAGGATCGGGTAGGGAGAGCTCATGTCGGGTCCTTGCATCCGGAGGATGGGACGGGAAAGCAGCGGAGGCGGAAGCTAGCGCAACCCGCGGCCCGTTTACAGAGGGTCGCGCGGCCCGGAGGTCAGCCGCCCGGCGGCGCGGGCGGCGGGACCACGATCTCCGACCGGCCCTCGTGCTCCGGCAGATCGAGATAGCCGATCTGTCCGTAGCGCTCCTTGAAGTTCTCCGACATCTCGGGCGGCATCTCGTCGAAGGCCGGCTCGCGGAAGCCGGCATCGTGGCTCGGCACCGGCGGCAGCTTGGCGTTCTCGCGCGCCGGGCCGGGCGCGAGCAGCGTGAGCGTCGCGCGGCCGCGCATGTCCTTGCCCACGGGGATGCCGAGCAGCGCGAGCAGCGTGGGCGCGACCTCGACCACGCTGCCGTGCGTCGGCAGCGCGCCGTTCTGCAGGAAGGCCGTCAGGCCGCCCTGCTTCAGGATGCCCGGCCCCGCGGCCACGATCACGCCGGGCGGCGCATCCAGGTGGTGCCCGGTCATGCCGTTCACGAGGTCCGGCACCTCCTGCGCCACGGCGTGCATGCCGTGGTCGCTGATCACGAAGATCGCCGTGTCCGGCCCGGCCGCCGCGACCAGCTCGCCGAGCATCTCGTCCATCCAGACGTAGTAGTTCGGGATCACCGCGGCCATGTGCCGGTCCAGCTCGGCACCGTCGGACCAGGCGAAGCCCTCGGGCCGGTACTCTCGCCAGTAGCGATGGCCCACGACGTCCGTCCCGCCCAGGTACACGAGGTTCAGGTCGGCCGGGCGTTCCCTGATGTACCGGCGCGCGATCTCGAAATAGGTCTCGTCGGACAGCAGCGACCACAGGGTCTGCTGGAACACCTTCTTCTGCAGCTCGTCCATCAGGCCCTGCGGCACATCGCCGAAGATCTTGGCGCGCGTGACGCGTTGCGCGTCGGGGCTGCCGACGCTCTCGGCCAGCGCCAGCACGGGCTCGGTCAGCTCCTCGGGCCACACCTGCCCGGGCACGCCGGGCAGCAGCGCCGGTTTCCAGTTGGCGTCCACCTGCGCGCTGGCCGAGCTGCCCGAGACCATGAGGCCGCGCACGTGCTCGGCCGGCCACGTCACGAACCAGCCGAAGACGTTGCTCGAGAGCCCGTACTGGTCGGCGATGTTCCACAGCGCGCGCCCGTGGCGCCGGCTCGAGGTGAAGACCCGCTGCTTGCCGTCGAGGAAATTGGTGACGCGGTGGTCCTCCATGAGCTTGCCGGTGGCGATGGTGGTCCACACCACGGGCGACAGCGTGGGCCTCATGCTGGCCAGGTAGCCGAAGCTGCCGCGCTCCATGAGGGCCTGCAGCTGCGGCAGGCGGCCCTCGGCGAGCAGCGGGCGCAGCACGGACCACTCCAGGCCGTCCATGCCCACCACCAGCACGCGCGCCACCGGCGTCGCCCGGGGCGCGGCGGATTCCCCACAACCGGTCGCGGCCAGCAGGCTGAGGAGCACGGCGATGCAGAAGCGGACGGGCATGCGGGGAGGGTCCACGTACGACGGGGCGGCCGCGAGTGTCGGGAATCCGGCCGCCTCATGCGAGGCCCGGGCCGGGCGGGCCGCTAGAATGCCGCCACCCCCCGGGCGAGGCTCACCCATGTCGGTCATCTGGATGGACGGCACCCTGCTGCCCGCCGAGCAGGCGCGCATCTCGGTGCTGGCGCACACCCTGCACTACGGCGTCGGAGTCTTCGAGGGCATCCGCAGCTACTCCTGCGACGACGGCCAGTGCAGCGTGTTCCGGCTCGAGGACCACGTGCGCCGCCTCCTGGACAGCGCGCACATCTGCGACCTGAAGATTCCATTCACCGCCAGCCAGCTCGAGCGCGCCTGCCTCGAGACGCTCGAGGCCAACGGCCTGCGCGACGCCTATCTGCGACCCATCGTCTACCAGGACGATGCCAACCTCGGCGGCCTGGGGAGCAACCCGCCCGTGCACGTGGCCATCGCCGCGCAGGTGTGGGGCGCCTACCTGGGCGACGACGGGCTCCGCAAGGGCATCCGCGTGCACATGTCCGCCTACCGGCGCAGCGGGCTGGGGTCCAGCCTGCCCAAGGCCAAGATCACCGGGCAGTACGTGGTGTCCACGCTGGCCAAGCGCGAGGCCAAGGGCATGGGCTTCGACGAGGCCCTGCTCATGGACGACGACGGCAACATCGCCGAGGGCAGCGGCGAGAACCTGTTCGTCGTGCGCGACGGCGTGCTCAAGACGCCGCCCACGTCGGCCCCCATCCTGCCCGGCCTCACGCGCGCCACCGTGTTGCACCTCGCGCGCCGCGGCATCGAGGAGTACGGCCTCACGGACATCCGCGAGGAGAACGTCTCGCGCGGCGAGGTGCTCGTGGCCGACGAGATCTTCCTCACCGGCACCGCCGCCGAGATCACGCCCGTGCGGCAGGTGGACCTGCACACCATCGGCCGCGGCGAGCCCGGCCCCCTGACGCGCGCGCTGCAGAAGGCCTACTTCGAGCTGGTGCGCGGACGACGCTCCGCCCCGGCGCACTGGCGCACGCCGTACGGGGCGCTCGTGCGTTGACGGGCGAAGCGCTCTTCGTCCTCGCCGTCACCGTCGCGACCCTGGTCGTCTGGGTCCTCGAGATCCTGCCGGTCGACCTGGTCGCCGTCCTGAGCATGCTGGTCCTGGTTCTGAGCGGCATCCTCACGCCCGACGAGGCCGTGAAGGGCTTCGGCAACTCGGCGCTCGTCACGGTGGCCTGCATGTTCGTGCTGTCGGCGGGCCTCATCCGCACCGGCGCGCTGGACCTCGTCACCAGCGCCATGCTCGGTGTCGGGCGCGGCAACAAGGCGCGCACGATCGGCGTGCTCATGCTCACGATCGCCGGCATCTCGGCCTTCATCAACAACACGCCGGTGGCGGTCATCTTCCTGCCGGTCGTGCTGGCCGTGGCCGCGCGGCTCGAGATCGCGCCGAGCAAGCTGCTCATCCCCCTGTCCTACGCCACCATCCTGGGCGGCACGTGCACGCTCATCGGCACCTCCACCAACCTGCTGGTGGGCCAGGCGGTCGAGAAGGCCGGCCTGCCGCCGCTCGGGCTGTTCGACTTCGCCGTCCCGGGCGTGATCTACGCCATGTCGGGCCTGGCCTTCCTGGCGCTGGCGGGTCCGTACCTGCTCCCCACGCGAGCGTCGGTCACGGCCTCGGTGGGCGGCGCGCGGATGCGCGAGTTCGTGACCGAGGTCCAGTTCCCGGCCGGCAGCGCGCTGGTCGGGCGCAGCTTCCAGGAGGTGCTCGGCCGGACGCCCGGGCTCGCGCCGCTCATGGTCATCCGCGGCGAGGAGACCTACCCCGCCCCGCTCATCGCCAACCCGCGCACGCAGTTCATCCGCGCCGGCGACGTGCTGCTGCTCAAGGGCGACCCCGGCGCCATCAACCAGCTCCTCTCGCGCGACGGCGTGGTCCTGCCGGCCGAGCTGGGGGCGGCCCTCTCGGCCCAGGGCAAGGGCAAGACCATGACCATGGTCGAGCTGGTCGTGAACCCCAACTCGCCCCTCATCGGCCGCACGCTGGGCGGCGCGGACTTCTCGCGCAAGCACGGCGGCGCCTCGGTCATCGCCGTCCTGCGCCGCGACGAGCACCTGCGCGAGCGCGTGTCCGAGATCCGGCTGCGCATGGGCGACACGCTGCTGGCCGTCTGCGACGAGGGCCGCCTCGACGACCTGCGCAACACCTCCGAGTTCGTGATGCTGGAGGGCGTCGAGCAGCGCATCGTGCGGCGCGACAAGGCGCCGCTGGCCATCGGCATCCTCGCGACCGTCGTGCTGCTGGCCGCCCTCGAGGTGCAGCCCATGGCCTTCATGGCCCTGGCCGGCGCCGCGGCCATGATCCTGACGGGCTGCCTGCCGCTGCGCCTGGCGTACGCGGCCATCGACAGCACGGTCGTCGTGCTCATCGCCGGCACGCTGGCGATGGGCCTTGCCATGGACAAGTCCGGCGCCATCGACTGGATCGCCGGGCAGGTGGTCACGCTGCTGGGCGCGCACGGGCCGCGCGTCGTTCTGGGCGGCCTGTTCCTTGTGGCCGTGGTCGTCAACGCCCTCATCTCGAACAACGCGGTGGCGGTGCTCTTCACGCCGCTGGCCATCCGCATCGCGGGCCAGCTCGGCGTGGCGCCCGAGCCCTTCATCTTCGGCCTGCTCTTCGCCGCCTCGTGCGACTTCTCCACGCCCATCGGCTACCAGACCAACCTGTTCGTCTACGGGCCGGGCGGCTACCGCTTCCTGGACTACATGCGCGCCGGCATCCCGCTCACGCTCGTGCTCTTCGTCGTGGCCATGATCATCGTGCCGTGGTTCTGGCCCTTCGTGGCGGTGGCGCGGTGAGCGCCGCCGAGCTGCTCGCGCGCACGCCGCTGCTCGTGCGGCGCGGCCCCTACGTGCTCGCCGCCTGGGCGCCGGCGCAGGTCTCCGCCGTGTGCCAGGGGCTCCTGCGCTGCCGCACCGGCCACGGCCTCGTGGTGCTGGACGAGATGGAGGCCTCGGCGCTGCTGCCGGAGGCCGCGCTGCTCGAGATGCCGCCGCCGCGGCACGTGCAGCGCGGCTTCGCGCTCATCACGCTGGGCACCACCATGGAGTGGGACGTGATCGGCGTGCTCGCGGCGGTGTCGGCCGCGCTGGCTGCCGCCGGCGTGCCCCTCGGCGCCGCCGCGGCCTTCTCGCGCGACCACCTGTTCGTGCCCGCCGACCGTCTCGACGACGCGCTGTCCGCGCTCGCCCAGGTCTGCGGCGAGGTGCGCGTCCTTGGCTGAACGGCCGCGGCTGTTCTTCTCGGTCGGCGACACCTCGGGCGACCAGCACGCCGCGCGGCTGCTCCTGCGCCTGCAGCAGCTCGTGCCCGGCCTCGCCGCCGAGGGCCTCGGCGGCCCGGCGCTGGCCGGCGCCGGCTGCGCCCTGCACGAGGACCTGGTGCGGCAGTCCATCTTCGGCTTCTCGAGCGCCCTCGCCGCCGTGCCGCACATGCTCTCCGTGCTGCGCCGCGCCGCCGGCGTGCTCGACGCGCGCCGGCCCGACGCGGTCATCCTGGTCGACTACCCCGGCCTGAACCTCTACGTCGCGCGCCTCGCCGCCGCCCGCGGCATCCCCGTCATCTATTTCGTGGCTCCGCAGCTCTGGGCCTGGGCGCCCTGGCGCGTGCGCCGCTTCGCGCGCGTGCTGTCGGAGACGCTGGTCATCTTTCCGTTCGAGGAGGCCTTCTGGCGCGCGGCCGGCGTGCCGGCGCACTACATCGGCCACCCCCTGCTCGACGGCCTGCCCCACGACGAGGCCGCCCTGCGCGCGGTGCGCGACCCGGCCCTCGCCGCGCTCTCCCGCCCCGTGGCGCTGCTGCCCGGCAGCCGGCCGCGCGAGGTGGCCGACCACATGCCGCTCTTTCTTGCCGCCGCGAAGCTCCTGCTCGCGCGCCACCCCGACACCACGTTCCACGCCGCGCACGTCTCGGCCGCCGGACGCGAGAACGTGGCCGCGCACGCGCGCGCCGCGGGCCTGCCGCTCGAGATCCACGGCGACCGCGTGCACGCCGTCATGTCCTCGTGCCGCGCCGCGCTGGTGGCCTCCGGCACGGCGACGCTCGAGACCGGCCTGCTGGGCACGCCGCTCGTGGTGGTCTACCACGTGAGCCCGGCGCTGGCGCGTGTCGGCCGTCTGCTCCTGATCCCGCCCTACTTCGGCCAGGTGAACCTGGTGGCCGGCCGCGCCATCGCGCCCGAGCTGCTCCTCCAGCACGGCGAAGCCCGGGCGGCGGAGAAGGTCGCCGAGGCGGCGCTGCCGCTGCTCGAGGACACGCCGGCGTGGCATGAGCAGCGCCGCGCCCTGGCCGAGCTGCGTGAGCGGACGTCCGGGCCGGGGGCGATCGAGCGGGCGGCGCAGCACCTGGCGCGGCGGCTGGCTGCGCCTGCGGCCACGCGCTGATCCGCGTCGGCTTCCATGCACCGCCGCAGACCATGAAAGTGATCCGGAGCGACGACTGCGGTTCGCTTCTTTGATGTGCGGACCTCGCCGCCGCCGCTCCGCTCAGCGCGCCCCGGCCCACTGCACGACGTTCACGAAGTAGCGCCGCGTCGCGTCGGCTGGCCCAGGCGGCCCGTTGAGCGTCCGGTACAGGTCCAGCGTGCTGAGCAGGATGCGCCCCTTGCCGCACGGCACCACGCCCACCGCCGTGGCCGGCTCGTGCTGGTGGTCGCTGACGCAGAAGCACAGGCACTCCTCGTCCGAGAGCCGCAGCCCGAAGCGCGTGGCGCCGTACTGCACGGACTCCTGCCACACGCGGCCGAGCGCCCCAGTGGGCAGGCCATGGAAGAGCTGGTGCTCGCGCGCGAGGAAGCCGCCGCCGAGCCAGTACTTGCCGTGCTCGAGCTTGCCGCCGTACTCGAGCGCGCCGGCCCTCGCCAGCGCCGTGGCCCAGCGGTCGGCCTTGTCGAGGAAGCACAGAGTCGTGCCGTCCTCGCGCGCGCGGCGCAGCAGGTCGGCGACGAGCGCGGCGCTCTTGCCCTGCTGGCTCGGGCGCGTCCAGCAGAGCTTGATCTGGGCGCCGCCTTCGCGCTGGCAGTATTCGAGGCGCAGGGGGTAGGCCCTCCCGACCTCGAGGTCGATCTCGGCCCGGTCCCAGGTCGGCTCGTGCTCCTCCCAGTTGTCGATGAGTGGCGCCACCTCGCTGACGTCGACGACCGGCGTTCGCGAGCGATCCGGCTCTCCGATCCACAGCCGAACGCCATCGTCGCTGAGGACATGGATCGCGTACCGGCCGGATTCCTTCGGCCACAGTACCCCCTGCCAGGTGACCTCGTAGTCCGTGCGCGGCATGTCGGGCAACGGCGGCACACGCGACAAGTCGGCATCGATCAGTGGTGTCATGAACGAGCGTTCGATCATGACGCCGTCCGCGACGTATTTCGCGGTGGCGTTCAGTGTTGGCGGCGGCGCTTGCCCATGACCGATGGTCTGGCCCTCGACGAACGCCTCCTCCGGCACCACGTCCCGCGGCTCCGGATCGAAGTCCCCCACCAGGATGAAGTCCACCGGCTTCAGCCCCTCGAAGTACGCCTCCGGCTCGGGCCGGCCGTTGCGGCGGAAGAAGTTCCGCAGCACGCGGCTGTGCTCCAGCACGGCGCCGTTCACCGGCAGCGCCTGGCTGCGCCAGTCGACGACCCACAGCTCGTCGCTCGCGGACGCCACGAGCGTGCCGGCGCGGCCGTCTGCGCCGCGCTCGTGCAGCCGAGCCTCGAGCGCGTGCGGGCCCTCGCGCACCTCGGCGGCCACGAGCAGGTCCGTCACGAGCGGCTCGCCGAAGGCGTCGCCGCCGTGCACCACGACCTCGTCCTCGCGCGACCACAGCACCTGCCCGCCGGCGTCGCGCAGCGCGAGCGAGAGCACGTGCGGACCGTCGCGCTCCGTCTCGTCCACGAGGTACACGTCCAGCATCGTCTGGCTGGCCGCCTGCACCGTGGGCGACACGAACTCGCCCGCCGCCAGCACCGTTGCGTGCGGCTGCAGGACGAGGCACGTCGGCGCGAGCGCCGCGGCGAGGCGGCCGCCGTCGCCCTTCACGTTGCGGTACAGGTCCACGATGCCCGAGTGGTTCTCGACCGGCTCGCACTCCCAGCCGTTGATCACGTAGCCGTCGGCCACGTCGCCCAGCCGCACGTTGTGGATCGTGCGCGCCTGGTAGTCGTAGGCCACGTCGGCGAGCGGCACCGTGACGGCGTCGAGCGTCGGGAACCAGCGCCGCAGGCCCTTCGCATCGAGGAATCGCTCGTAGGCCGCGGCCCAGTCGCGGTAGAAGACGCCGTCCCAGCCGAGCGGCGCGCCGCCGGCGCCCACCTCGCGGGCCACGGCGGAAAGCCGCGGCGGGCTGGCGATCGCACCCTCCTCGCCCCAGAACACGACCTCGCCGGTGTTCTCGCTGCGGCGCCGGTACTCGGCCGGACCGCTCCAGTAGTTGTCGCGCCAGGCGCCGGGGCCGGGCGCATTGTGGTAGTCCCACCAGCCCTGCTCGCGCAGCTCCGTCTCGCCCGGCCGCGCGTGCAGCTCGAGGGAGTCGTCGCCTTCCTTGCTCCAGCCGCTGGTGAAGGTCGTGACCACGTCCGGGTCCAGGGCGTGCGCGTCGGCGAGGTCACGGCGCTCTGCCTCGGTGGGCGGCTCGGTCTCCTCGTTGATGAGGTTCACGATCACCAGCGACGGGTGGCTGCGGTCGCGCCGCACCATGCGCAGCAGCTTCTCGCGCGCCAGCTCGCGGCAGGTCTCGTCGCCGCCGGCGCAGGCGTAGCCGCCGGGCTCCTCGTAGGCCAGCAGGCCCAGCTCGTCGTGCAGGTCCAGGAGGCCCGGCGCGGCGAGGCCCCGGTGATGGTTCAGCATGTTGAGGCCCAGCGACTTCGCCGCCTCCACCTGGCGGCGCGCGAGCTCCTGTGTCGGCACCATGCCGCTGACGGGCCAGAAGCCCCACGAGATGGCGGAGCGCAGCACGATGCGCTCGCCATTCAGGCGCAGGACGGCAGCGCCGCCCTCGTCGTCGACGGTGAAGCTGCGGAAGCCGAAGCGGCGCTCGACCGAGTCGTCCACGCGGGCGAGCGTCACGCCGCCGCCGCCCATGCCGGTGGCGACGTCCGGTCCCGTGGTGAGCTCGAACTCCGCCACGTGCAGAACCGGGGACGCCGGCGACCAGGGCGCGGCGGACGCGAGGAGGCCCAGCTGGTCGTGCGTCCGCCCCGGCGGGCAGGGCACGGCGATGCGGGCCGCCGTGGAGGGGAGAGTGTTCCCGGCGGCGTCGCGCAGGCGCACGCCCCACGCCACCGTCGCCGGCGCGGTGCCCAGGTTCTCCAGCTCGACGTGCAGCTCGATGGCCTGCGGGTTGGCCGTGTTCACCACCCAGGCATCGGCGAAGCGCACGGGTCCGGTGCACGAGAGGCGCACGGGCCCGGTGAGGCCGCCGAAGCCGTGGCTGGCCGGCAGCGTGCGCGCGCCCCACAGGTGCGCCTCGTGGTCCCGCCAGTCGAAGTTGCCGCCGGGGTCCGTGACGCGCACCGCGAGGACGTTGCGGCCGGGCTGCAGCGCGGACGTGACGTCGCACGCGAAGGGCGTGTTGCCCACGTCGTCGCGCCCGACCAGCCGCCGGTTGACGAAGACCTCGGCGCGCTGGCGCACGGCCTCGAACTGCAGCACGAGGTGCCGCGGGCCGTCCTCGCCCGCAGCGAACCACGACTCCGGCACGTCCAGCTCCCGCCACCACCAGCTCACGCCGACGTAGTCCCCGGCCAGCGGGTCGTCGGCCGCGCGCGTCCCCGCAGCGCGCCGCTCGGCGGCCAGCGCGTCCCAGGCGTGCTCCTCGACGGTCCCCGGCACGGAGACCTCGAAATGGTCGGCGCCCGGCCCGATGAGTGATTC
>Ga0075421_100003800_pt1 | contig 18153 bp, 7 predicted proteins | sample SoiMetdeltSBSDD5_FD_75292 | JGI IMG/M metagenome (GOLD analysis project Ga0075421, IMG submission 75292) | Bulk soil microbial communities from a Populus tree surrounding site in Tennessee, USA - Soil MetaG P. deltoides SBSDD5 | ecosystem: Environmental > Terrestrial > Soil > Tree plantation...
AGCGTCAGCATGCGATCGGGCGAGCGGCGAATCCTTCCGTAGACAGTGCGCTTCTTGTTTTCGGGGGAGGCCAGATCTTCCGGAGGTCCGCCGACGCGCTCATCGAGAATTCCGGTGACGAACAGCAGCGAGTCGCGAATCGATTCGGCTTCGAGACGGCGCACATTGGCGCGCCATAGATATTTGTTTTCCGGATCCTTCGACTGGTTAGGGTCGCTGTAGTCGGCGCTCAACTGGTAGACATTCGAGAGCATGATTTCGCGATGAAGCGCCTTCATTGACCAGTTACTTTCGACAAAACGGCCGGCCAGATAATCCAGCAGTTCAGGATGGCTCGGACGCTCGCCGGTGACACCGAAATTGCTGGGGCTCGCTACGATCCCCGCGCCGAAATGGTGCATCCAGATGCGGTTCGCCATCACGCGCGCCGACAGCGGGTGACTCACAATAGCCTCTGCCAGCTCGAGACGGCCGCTGCCCTTCGTGAAGGGCTTCGGCGCTCCATCAGTCTTCGCGAGCACGGCCGGAAAACCGCGCGGGACTTCGTCGCCGAGCGCATATGGATTGCCCCGCACGTTCACCTTCATGTTCAAGGGCTTTGACTCGTCGGCGATCCCCATCAAATAGGGATACTCGGGCGGCGCGGCGTCACTCAACGCTTTGAGCTTGGCCTGCATGGCGTCGAGCTCGGCCTTCTTCTCGGCGCTCAAATGCCGCAATGCCTTTTGTTCTTTGTACTCGTACATACCCAGAACACTGGTGATATTGATCGACCCTGAGTCTCCGTCCATCAGTTCTTGATACAGATAAAACTTATGCGGTTCGATGACCTTCTGAACCAGGCTCTGCTTGAACTGGAAGAGCTCGAACTGCATCAGATCCCCGGGCAGCGCGGCGCGGGCCTCGGTGGGTTCGGGCTTGTAGTTTTTCTTGAGCTCCTCATTAGCGGCGTCGGCGACTCTCTGTTCGGCGACTACCGTCATCAGGAACCTGTAAAAATCTTCGGCCAGCTTTCGCGCTTCGGTCTCAGACCCGCCTCCGCTCGCAATCAACTTGTCCCAATCTTTGAGATAGGGATGCTGCTTTTGCGCCGGATTCGTCTGATACTTCACCCAGCGGCCGAGTGTCTCGGCATCCAGATCTAATTCCGCAGCTACTTTGGCAGCATCCGGCTTCGGCGAGCTGGTGACGATTTTTCGTACTGCCATCATGTAGTCGGGTGTCCGCGCGGCGAGCTTCTCGGCTACATCGATCTGCGCCTGCTGCGAGAACCGCTTGATCGCTTCCTGCTGCTCCCGGTTCTTCCGCAGGTGCTCCTTATAGGTCGCCACCTCATTTTCCGGCGCGAGATTGTACTCGTTGTAGCCGGAGCTCAGGAAGACGCCACCGAGCGCGTAGTAATCTTTTTGGGAAATCGGATCGTACTTGTGATCGTGGCACCGCGCGCAGGTAACTGTCAGGCCCAGAAATCCCTTGGTAAGCGCATCGATCTTGTCGTCGCGCTCGTTGGCCCGGGCTTCGGTGAATACGACGTCATCACCAGTAAACCACGGGCCTAACCCGAAATAGCCAAGGCCCGGCAGCAATTCTTTACGATTAAGCTGATCGCCGGCGATCTGCGCCTTCACGAATTGGTCATAGGGCATGTCCGAATTAAATGCGTTAATGACCCAATCGCGATAGCGAAACGTATTGACGTATCCATCCTTGGCCATCCCGTAGCCGATGAACACCTGCGCCAGATTGCCGCGGCGCCGGTCGCCACCCTCGCCATCCGCGTAGCGCGCGACATCCAGCCAGTGCCGTCCCCAACGCTCACCGTAGTGCGATGACGCGAGCAGGCGGTCGACGACCTTGGCGAGCGCGTCGGGCGAGTGATCCGCGATGAATGCGTCCACCTGCTCCGGCGTCGGCGGCAGTCCCGTCAAATCGTATGCAGCGCGACGAATCAGCACACGCTTGTCGGCAGGCTTGGTGGGCTTGAAATCCTTCTCCTCAAGCTTCGCCATGACAAAGCGGTCGATAGCCGTTTTCATCCAAGCCGGATCTTTCACGGCAGGCGGCGGAGTCTTGCGAAGCGGCTGGAATGACCAGAACGCCCGCTGCTCATCTGTGATGTGAAACTCTTTCTTAGCATCGACCGGAGCGACGGGCGCCTCGGGCCAAGCGGCGCCCGATTTAATCCACTGCCCCAGATCCGCAATCTCCTGGGCCGAGAGCTTGTCACCCGCCATCGGCATCTTCAGCTTGGGATCGATCTGTTTTACCGCTGTTATCAGGAGGCTCGAATCCGGATTCCCTTCAACGATGGCCGGACCGGATTTTCCGCCCTTGAGTATGGCGGCGCGCGAGTCGAGCCGAAGCCCGCCCAGGCTCGAACTGGTATGACAGGAGTAACACTTGGTAGCGAGAACTGGCCGAATCTTCTTTTCGAAGAATTCCTTGTCTGCGTCCTGCGCCCCGCCGATAGCGCCAGCCGCAACCAATAGAACAGCCAATCTCGTCACCGACATCCGCCCACTCCGTTTGCTAAGTATATTCTACACTATCAGTTGCCGACGACTAGAACACGATCTTCAGTCCGAGCTGCGTGTTGCGAGGATTCCGGGCGGTTGAAATGACACCACCGGCCGGGAGATCGGCGCGCCGATTGGGGGCGCCGAAGTAAGGCGTGTTGGTGAAGTTGAAGAATTCCGCGCGGAACTGCAAGTTGTACTTCTCGGTCAGCCGGAAATTCTTAAATGTCGAGAAGTCGAAGTTCTTCTGACCTGGCGTAAAGAGAATGTTGCGGCCGGCCGTGCCGTAGGTAAACTGCGGCTGGAGCGGAAACGCCGCCTTGTCGAACCAGCGTGTGATCGACCGCTCTGACGCCGGCAGATTCCCGTTGGCAATCCGATTTGGCCGCTCGCCGCCCGCCTGTCCTGTCTGATCAGCGACCGACGGATTGAAGGGATTCCCATCCTGCAGCGACAGGACGCCGTTCAGTTGCCAGCCGCCCAGGATGTGATTGACCGGTCCAGACCAGCTTGAGCCGAAGCGCATCCCTTTGCCAAACGGCAGCTCCCAAACAAAGCTGTTAACGAACCGCTTGCCGACGTGGAAGTCCGACAATGCTTTGTCGAGCCGGTAATTCAGGTTGTCTTCGGTGCGAGCGCCGCCGCCGGAGTCGTTATCATTGAACGCGCCCGAGTTGTCGTCGATCGTCTTGCCGATGGTCAGAGCGCTCAGGAAGCTCAAGCCCCGCGCGAATCGCCGCTCGACCTGCAACTGCCAGGAGTGATGCGTCGAGTGGCCTCTGGAGGCGAAGTACCCAATGCCCTGGATCAGCGGGTACGGACGGCGAGGTCCGGCATCGCCCGGTCCCGGTCTCGGCTGGTTGGCGCCTCCGGCGGCGAACAGGTGTACGCCGCTATTGGCGACGTACATATTCCGCACGACCAGATTCTTCATTATCTCGGTCTCGATGGTCAGGTTGGACTGCACGACATAGCCGTTCCGGAAATCGCGCTGCCAAGCCTTGAGGCTGACGCCGGACGGATTGTTCAAGTCCACCACGACCGACAGCGGGAAACCCTGCTCCATGGTCCGCGTCGGCGCGCTCAGATTGTTGGTGAACGACGGCACCACCAGGAAGGGAGGATTCTCAGACAATCGCTTGCCTCCCGCGGAGGCTTCGATGTTATAGAAGATGCCGGCGCCGCCATGAATCGAGATCCGATTCGATCCCATCGGACTCCAGGCGAAACCAACCCGTGGAGCCCAGTTATTCTTGTCGGTCTCGACACCTCCGCGCGGCGAGCCCTGCGTACCGGCGGGGATGATCTTGCCGGTCGCCAGATCGAAATTCGACATGCGGTTGTATTTTTCGATGAGCGGAGTCATTAGCTCATAGCGCAGCCCGATGTTCAACGTGACATTAGGGCGAATCTTCCAATCATCCTTGACGAAGACGCCGAACTCGGTATAACGCTGGCCGTAAGGGCCGGTTACGAAACGATCCATGCTGCCACTATTGGGAATTCCCAACATAAAGCTGGCGAATGCGTCGCCGGTATTGGCGACAGTGGGAAGCTGTCGCGTGATTTCTGTTCCGAACGGCATTGATCCGCGAGGGCTGCCAACCTGGAAGAAATTGAGGTACCGACGCCGCACGTCGACGCCGAATTTAACGCTGTGCTCGGAATGATTCCAGGCGACGTTCTCCTGCAGGTGATAGTTGTTCTGGAACAGTTTGGCGGGCGTGAAACCGCTGTCACCCATGCTGGCGTATCCGGCGATCGTCACGGCCATGAGCCCGCTCGAAAAATCGGTCAGGTTGACGCCGGGGATACCGGCCTGCGCGGTGAGGTTCTCGCCGTAGTTGAGGGAAACCTGATCAATTGTCAGACGCGTGAATCCGAGCCGGGCGGTATTCACCAGCGTCGGGCTGAACAGGTGTGTGTGCGTCAGCGCGACCTGATGCGAGGGCGAGTAATTGTTGCCCGAGAAGCGGAAACCGTCGCCACCAGCTTTTCCTGGGAGGTCCACAGGCTGGTACAGATTGAACCAGGAATAGCTATAGCGCAGAGCCAGCGTGTCAGAATTCGAGAAGTACTGATCCGCCTTAACGTCGAACTGCTCGCCGTGCGTCGTCTTGTTGGGATTGAAAACGAAGTTATTCAGCCTCGTGCTGGTGTTCGGTTGGGGCAGCAGTCCAGCGTAAAACTTGGCGGGACCGCTGAGGCGATTGGCTGGAATCTTGTTATCGGGGAAGGCGGCTCGCAACCCTCCCACCACATTCAAGGGGTCGAAGATAAGGTTGAAGCCGGAAAAGTCACCGGCGCGCTGCGCATTCGTCGCGATCGTGTTGACGTAGGTTTGCGCTTCCACATAGCGCTTCGCCTCATAGTCCCCAAAGATGAACAGTTTGTTTTTGATGATCGGGGCGCCCAGGCTGAAGCCGTACTGGTTCCGTTTCAGCGGCGGAATTTTCCTGGTGGCCGGATCGAAAAAGTTCTTCGCATCCATTTTTTCGTTCCGCAGGAACTCATAGACCGTGCCGTGAAGATCGTTCGATCCCGACTTGATGGATAGATTTACTGTGCCGCCGCCATTGCGTCCGAACTCGGCATCCGACGCGCTGGTCTGCACCTTGAACTCCTGAATGGCGTCGACCGAGGGGAAGTACATGATGGTGCTGACGGCCATTTCGTTGTTGTCGATGCCGTCGATCAGGAAGTTGTTGGAGGTGTCGCGCATGCCATTGGCTGAGAACGCCGAGGAGCCGCGCTGCACCTGGGTGCCGCGGCCGCCGAGCAGCCGTCCAGGCGTCCCCGGCGTAATGCCCGACGAGAGAGTCAGCAGCGAGATGAAGCTGCGTCCGTTTAACGGCAGCTCGGCGATCGTCTTCTGCGCGATGACCGTGCCTAGGGCGGAAGTCTCATTCTGAATGAGGGGCGCTTCGGCCGTGACCTCGATGGTCTCGGAAACTTGTCCCGGTTGCAGCGTGAAATCGGCGCGTACGCGCTGGCCGACCTCGATGAGGATGCCGCGGTGTGTCTCGGCCCGGAATCCCTGCATCTTCACTGTGATCTCGTAGTTGCCAGGATTGAGCGATGGGGCGATGTAACCACCGGCCTCGTCAGACTTGGTCTGAAATGACACGTTGGTGCCGGTGTTGTGTACGATGACCTCCGCGGCGGGAACGGCCAAACCGGTGGAGTCGGTGACACGGCCGACGATGGCGCCGCGTTCAACCTGAGCGAGAGACACGCAAGACAGCGCCAACAGCGCGCCGGCTAAACGACCAAGCCTACGGTGCATGAGACCTCCTCTATGGCTGACACGAGGCCCGACGCAGGTCAGTCGCGGTCAGCATTGATGGGGATGCTATCTCAAGCCCGTCTGATATGTCAAGCTAACACTACTTATCGGACTTTTGCTCTTCCCAAGGCGCGCCGTCTTCGATCCAGATCTTGATGATCTTGATGTCGGCGTCGGAGAGTTTGGGCTTGCCGAGGGGCATCTTTACGTCGTGCTCGTGGGTTACGGTCCTATAGAGGAGGCTTTCAAGCACATCTCCCGGTTTAATCGCCGGACCCCTCAAACCTCCGCGCAGGGCGCTTTCCCGGGTGCGCAAATCCAGATACCGCTCCGGAGTTTCGCCATGGCAGGATACGCAATGTTTCTTGAGGATGACAACAGCGGGATGATCAGCCGCAAATAAGAGAAACGCGAGGGCGAGGATCATACATTACTCTTGAACGGATTATATATGATTCCTAACATGGCGACACCGAGGATCGTGAGCGCGCTTATCGCTCGGCACAGCTTATACTCCCAGCCGCCGTCGTAGCTCAGCTCGACTTCGCACGGGCCTTCGCATTCCGGACGGATGAGGAGAAATCCGAGCGCGTCGCGGCGTATTTCGACCGGGCGATTGTTGGCCCGCGCATGCCATCCCGGATGATAGGTAGTCTGGACTGAAATGAGCTGGTCTTTGTTCGCCGTGGTACGAATGACGGCCCGCCGGAAGCCGTCCCACTTCATTTCTGCAAGAGGGATCGCTGGATCGTCGAGTGCGGCGACGTAGGTTTCAAGCGTTGATGCAGTCGAGGGGATCACGTGTGCGAGCGATGTGGTTCGTTGGGGAACCTTATGAATGGTAACGTCGTCCTCCTGCCATAGCACGGGCAGCACTCCGTCGAACTTCTTCGGATTAGCATAGGGCTTCCAGAACTCGGTGCTCTTGGGACCGCTCACCGTTACGGCTTGGATGCCGAATGCTTTTAAGAATAGGATTGATGTCGTCGCGTTAGCCTCGGCGAGAATGTTTATCATGGCTGCCTGCTGCGACTGGTTTGGCGTGGTGGAGTAGGATCCTCCGGAAAGCTGGGGATTCTTGCTCCACACGTTGAACCACTGCGCGATCGAGCCCGGGACCATCACGCGCTGGCTTGGCAGGTTTTGGTTAAACCACTGGGCGACGCGATATTCAATGCCGCGAACCTGGTCGCGAGGCCAGCCGACTTCCTTCGCATAACGGCGGTGGCTGACGACCTGCTCCGCCGCGATGCTGAGGAGAAGACAGGCCAAAGCGACCTTGACGCCTCTGGGTAGCTTCTCCGCAAACGGGCGGATCGCGAACACGAAGGCCAGCGCAAGCGCGATCTCCATCTCGGGCTGGTAGCGGCCAGCTTGCGGCAGGAAGTGCCGGTTGGCGTAGGCGTCGAGTAGGGGAATGCTGCTCGATAGAAACGCGAATAGGATAAAGAAGCGCAGCCAGCGGTCGCCCGTTGCGCGGCGCAGGACGGTCCACAGCATCGCCCACCCGACGGCGACGGCGCTCAGGGCTGTGAGTGAGGCCGTCGACCAGCGGTCCGCTGGGTATTGCTGTTGGTTGGATCGGACGGTGGCAATCAGCGACGGGGGAAGGAACGCGCAAATAGCGAGGTAGGCCACTGCGCCGATCGCGATAACCAGAATCAAGTTCGATCGGAGCTGCTCTCCGGGCAGAACGAAGAGCAGACAGATGACGCTCATCAGGATTGCTACCGCGCCAAAAACGCTGAAGAGTACGGCAAGCGCCATGCAAGCGCCTGTTAGCACGTAGTAAATGGGTCTGCGCCTTTCAAGCGACAACGAAAGAAACAAGATCATCAGCGGAATGAGGCATACGGCAGCGCCATGGGGAACATCGTCCCAGACAACCATCGTGTAGAGGCGGCGGCTAGTCCACAGAAACGCGGGATTGAAATTGGGATCAGGGATGAGAGCTCTCGCCGGAGAGGTCAGCGAGTACGCCAGCGCGGCCCAGAAGCTATAGCCCGCGGCGCGTGTCATTTGCCACGCCATGAGGAACAATGTCAGGGGTCCGAGGCAGTAGACGATTGCGGTGATGGCATTGAAGGCCCTGGAAGGTGAGCACCCCGCCAATTTTGCGTAGACAGCGGTCGCGGCGGGCACGAGAGGCATGTAGGTGTGCTCGAAGGGCATGCCGCCGTCGTGGAACGGCCACCAGGAGGGGCGATACCAATGCTCGCCGGCGAGCTCGGCCATGGAAATCCAAAGCCCTTGGATGGAGTTTGTGTGGCCGGTGTAGTCCACGAAGAACAGATCGCGACAGATATAAGCGTTGACCCAGAGCAACACCACTAGATACAAAGCGGCAGGCGCTTTTTGAGCGGAAGTCAATGCTGCATTATACTGATCCGCCTGACGAACAAGCTAAAGCTTGTTCCACAGTGACTTCGGATCCTTCCCGCCTTGTCCACCATTGGCTTGTGGATTCTCGCCCGCGGTCACCATGCCGGGCATCAGGCCCGTGTAGTCCATCACGTTCCGGCGGTAGCTGGGCAGCTCGGGGCCGGCGTCTAGTGAAATGCCCTCGGGCGCTGAGGTCCGCACCGGTAACACGGAAGCCGCGTCTGGCCAGGCCGAGCGCTTGTGTTCCGATCCCGCAGGCGCAGTCCAGTATCCTTAGCGAGTTGGCGGGTCCGCATTCGCGCTCAAGAATTGGTCCAAGCGCGGCGGCCTGACGTTTGATGGATGCTTCCCAATCCTCAAACATGAGGTGGAAATTGCCGGCTAGGTGGTCGTAGAAGTCGCGTACGCTTTCCCCAACTGCAGATGTGGCCCCTGACGGGCTCCGGGCAATTGCGCCGAACCGGAACATGAAGAAGATCGTGTTGAGGCTCCCGCGCTAACGCGGCAAGCCGGGGATATCGTTCTGAATTCGGAATAGCGTCTTGCCGGCCGTTACAAAGAGGGTCTTATTATCCGGACCGCCGAAAGCGCAGTTGGTGATGAGATCCTCAGGGATCGGAGTGAATCGCAGCAGTTTGCCGTCTGGAGCGAACACGTACACGCCGGCCTTGGTATCCAGGGTCTCGGGCGATCCGCGCAGACGATTCAAACCGGCGGCGGCGTATAGGTTGCCTTTCGTATCGATGCACATTCCGTCGGCGCTGCGGCCGGGAGAGAAGTTGTGGAAGACGCGCATATTGCGGAGCGTGCCGTCGGGCTGCAGATCGTAAGCGCGGATCATGCGGGCGCCTTTCTCGGTGGCCCGGTTCGCCTCAACCAAGTACAGCGTCTTATCGTCGGGCGAGACAATGATGCCATTCGGTTTCTCGATCTGCGGAGGAGCCAGAAGCCGCGAAACTTTGCCGTCTTTATCGATGCGATAGACGGCCACGGGAGGCGCGAAATCCGTGAAGTAGATCCGACCCTTGCTGTCGATGGTGACGTCGTTCGGTTGACTCAGCGGCTGCGCGCCGAAGCTGTCGGCCAGCACTTCGAGTTTCCCCGTTTTGACGTCGATGCGGGTGACGCGCGGTCGGCCCGCCTTCCTGTCGCCGCCCTCGCAGACTACCAGCCGGCCCTGCGCATCGAAGACCAGCCCGTTAGCGCCATTGCTGTTCTCGCGAAAGACCGACAGAGTTCCGTCCTTCGACAGCTTCATAATGCGGTTGAAGGTGGTTTCGGTGAAGTAGACATTGCCTTCCGCATCGGCCGCAGGACCTTCGGTGAAGGCGACTGTAATCGCGACCTCAGGCTCGGCCGCTGCGGCGGCCAGGGCAAGAAGCAATAGCGCAAGTATCGGCATGCGTCTTTTCATATCAGTTCGGGCGCGATCGCGCAAGTGCGCGACGAACAAGCTAAAGCTTGTTCCACAGTGATATCGACTCCTTAACTTGTCTTTGTGGAACAAGCTTTAGCTTGTTCGTTCGAGCTTTAAGCTATTTCTTGATCCGCCGCAGTTTGATATTTCGAAATTCGATACGGTTGTCCTTCTGGCATTGAAACCCAATCACACCCGATGTGTGCTTCCCGTCACGCGCGTCGAGCAAGGTCTTGCCATTGAGAATAATCACAAAGTGGTCACCAGCCGCCGTGATGTTGTAGGTGTTCCACTGGTCAGGCAGGATCTTCGTGGGAGCCGCCTTTAGAGAATTGACCAGACTTCCGGTGAGGTAGCCTTGCGGCTGATAATCCCAGATCTGCAACTCATAACCGGTGATATGTGGCTGCCCTTCTTTCTGCGAACGTAGGAAGACGCCGCTGTTCACCTTCTCTGGGCCGCGGAACTCCAGTTTCAGTTGGTAGTCGGCGAAGCTTTCCTCGCTGCTAAGCCAACTCGGCACAGTCCCGCGGCCGACAATGGCCCCATTCTCGACGATCCAATCTCCGGTTGTGTCAGGCACGGACGTGGCGCGGCCTCGCCAGCCATTGAGGCTTTTGCCGTCAAACAACAGGACCCAGCCGTCGGCGACTTCTTTGGGTGTGAGTGTATTGGCCCCGCCTTGGGCCCAACAGCATGCTGCAAGGACTACTCCGCACGTCCAAATTTTCAGCATCGACTTGTCCTTAATACGTCCAGGGATTCTTTGTGAAAGGCCGACCGACATTGTACCCGCCCGTCAAGATCATGACTCCTTCCTTAATCTGTCCGATGACCTCGCTATCGGTGGCAGAATTCAGAAAAAAGATATTGGAAGCTTTGGTAGCTTTGAGGACACGCGCACGCGCATCCAGCATGACCCGAGGATAATTCAAAGGAGCTTCGCCGGTAGGAAAAGTGCCCGAGGCTGGCGTGCGTCCTCGATTCTCGGGAATGCCGACGAGCGAAAAGCCCATGTCGGTCGGACCCCATTCGGCAAACGCGATCCCAGGAATCTTCGTCGTCTTCTCGGCATTGGCGAGAGCATGCTTATCTTCGATCTTCAAACCGAGCATGATCTCGCCATTCTTGTTCAGCGGCCACGTGTCGGCTTTCTTGAGGTACTCAATTGTCGTGAGACCCCAGATCTGAGATGCGAAGCTCTCGCTGCCAGCCCCTCGCAGCCCCTCGCCCAAGCCGGCGGCCTTCTCGGCGAACGGATAGCGGCTCGCTTCGACGAACATCCGGATCGCCTCCGGTGAGCGGGCATGGCAAAGTAGAATCCCGTGGACGCCCGAGGCCAGCACTTGCTGCACTACCCAAAAATTCGCCTTCATGCTCGGCTCATCGAGTCCGAGCACTGGAAGAGTCGCAATGACAGCGGGGGTGCGGTGTCCGGTTTTTGTGGGTCCGCCGTCGACCAGCCCGCGCATAAAATTGCGCAGCGCGGAAATATCGAAGGACCCATGCTCCATCTCGTAGGTGATGTAGTCGGACTGGGTACTCGCCATTTTTTTGCCTTCGTCGTACCCGGCTCCGCCGCGACTGGTCGCGTAGTAGATCGGTTGGCCCATTTCGAGCATTTCAATCGCACGGTTGATCCGCTTGGGCTTTTGCGTCGGTGATTGAGCCGCTATAGGAGCGATGGCGAGAACAGCGGCCACCAAAATTCTCGAGAACGCGTTAAGGATCATTCTTAGGCTCCTTCCTTAAAAACGGTCACTATTATATTGATAACGACACCCGCCCGTCGAGGGGTTTCTAGTGCCCTTGCATTCTGCATAATCGCGCGCAAGGGCTTGACACAGGACGCACCGTTTGATAAACCGTAGCTCAAACTCTCCAATGCGGGAGTAGGGGAAAAGGTGAAATCATGTGTCGAGCAGCGTTCGTTATAGGTGTGACCATTCTTTCTTTAGTTCCCGCCTTCTGTCAAACCTTAGGTGAAATTACCGGACAGGTAACCGACTCAACCGGAGGAACGATACCGGGAGCCAAAATTACGGCGACGAACGTCAACACAAACGCCTCGCGGGAGGCCCTCAGTAACGACGCGGGAATATACAGCTTTCCGTCCATGCAGCCCGGCGTGTACAACATGCGGGTGGAGAAAACCGGCTTCAAAGCGGCTACACGGGCCAACGTACAGCTCGAGGTGCAGCAGAACGCCCGGCTCGATTTCGAGTTACCGGTCGGACAGGTGAGCGAATCCATTGAAGTCTCGGCGGCGGCGACTTTGCTCGCCGCGGAAAACGCAACCATCGGCACCGTGATCGACAACAAGCGCATTGTGGAACTGCCTCTTAACGGACGCAACTATCTGCAGCTCGTCGCGATGGCGCCGAACGTAAGCTTTGGATTCCCGAGCGCCGGCCAGGCAGGATCGCGGCAGGGCGGCATCCGCGCCGAACAGAACATCTCGGTCGCCGGACAGCGCTCGATGTTTAACCATTTCACTCTCGACGGCGTGGAGAACACCGATCCGAACTTCAATACCTTCGTGGTGCTGCCATCGATCGACGCTCTGCAGGAGTTCAAGGTCCAGACCGGTATCTACCCGGCGGAGTTTGGCCGCGCGGCGACACAGATCAACGTGTCGACCAAGCCCGGTGGCAATGAGTACCACGGGACGCTGTTCCACTTCCTGCGAAACGACAAGCTGGACGCGAAAAACTATGCGTTCACCCCCAACCGACCACCCAAAGATCCGTTCAAGTGGAACCAGTTCGGTTTCACGTTCGGAGGACCGGTAACGATCCCGAAGCTGTTCAACGGCAAGAACAAGCTGTTCTTCATGTCGAATTACGAATGGTTCCGGCAGCGCCGCCAGGTTCAGGCGGTGTCGAATCTGCCATCAGCGGCCATGTTTACCGGAAACTTCTCCGAGCGGCCGAAGGGCACGCAAGGCATCTTCGACCCCAGGACTCGCGTCAACAACGGCGGCGTGATCACGGCGCAGCCGTTCTCTGGAAATATCATTCCCACTAATCGCATCCACCCGATCTCCGCTAAACTGATCGAATTTTATCCGGCCGCCAATCTGGCGAGCGCGAACCTGACCAACAACTTCGTGCAGGCCCAAGGCCGTCCGATCAATCGCGATCAATTCGTGGGCCGGATGGATTTCGTGGAATCCTCGAATTCGCAATGGACCGGACGGTATAGCTGGGGCGACGAAAATCAGCTTACCGAAGGTCTGCGACTGAACGGCGCGGCCATTCTCACCAACTTCAATCAGTACATGGGTTCGAATACGCGGGTGCTGTCGCCCACCGTGGTGACTGAGACACGCTTTGGCTTCACGCAGTTCTACAACACGACCGGACCCGAGCTGGCCTTTTCCAGGGATGTTGTCGGTGAGCTTAAGATTCCTGGTCTCGCCAGCGGCCCTCCGGTCCAATGGGGTATTCCAAATGTCGCGCTGGCCGGCGTCTATTCGGGATTCGGCAATGACTCGGAAGGTCCTTACGAGAACAATAACAATTCCCTGCAATTCCTGAACAATACGACTGTTCTCCGTGGCAAGCACACGTTCAAGTTCGGCGGCGAAATCCGGCGCGACGCTTACAACCAGATCGGCAATCAGTTCGCTCGGGGGCAGTTCACATTCCAGAGAAACGCGACCAACAATCCGGGTCTGAGCGGGATCAGCGGCGATCCGTTCGCAGATTTTCTGCTCGGCGAGACGCAGCAGTCCGAGGCGTCGGTTGTGATCGCCAGCGCGCAGTACCGCGCCACCAGCTTCGCTTTATATTTGGACGAGACCTGGAAAATCACTCCCAAAGTGACCATCAACGCCGGGCTGCGCTATGAGAATACGCCTCCGTGGGAGGACCAGACTGGACGTCTATTCAACGCAATCGTGAGGCTGGACGTTCGGGCGGCCAATGTTCAGGATAAGAGCCTCTATCCCTACTTCGACCGGCAGGGCCCTCAGAGCAACGACCCTTACGCCGGTATACCCAATTTCCGCTGGCCGGACATCGAAGTGCGCCAGGACGGCAAATTCGGCAGCCGCATGGTCAACGTCGATAAGAACGATTTCGCGCCGCGGCTTGGCATTACGTGGGCTCCAACAAGCAAGTGGGTGGTACGAACGGGCGCCGGTTACTTCTATTCGCAGGACACTGGGAATCCGCGTTTCGATATGGCGCGCAACCTCGCGGGACGGCTGCGATTCAATTCGAGCTCGGCGATTCCTAACCTCAACTGGGACAATTCCCTCGCTTCACTTTCGGGTGGCATCGCCAACATCACGACTCCGTACACGTTCGCTAATCCGACCGACCGGCGTACACCGTACACTTTCCAATACCTGCTCAACTTACAGCGAGAGCTGCCGAGCAATACGGTGCTCGAGGTGGGCTATATCGGCAATGTGAGCCGGCATCTCGAGTCTCTTCGCGCCGTGAACGAAGCGATTCCGGCCTGTCCGGCGCGCAATACGCCGGGTTGCGCGAACCCGAACGATCCATTGGTCGGTTTGAGTCTTCAGCAGCGTTCGCCATTCCCCAATTTCGGACGTATTCAGCTTGTCGATAATGGCAATAACGGCAGCTACAATTCGCTTGGAGCCAAGCTGACGAAACGGTATTCGAACGGTTTGACGTTCCTTGAAAGCTACACTTGGGCTAAGTCAATCGACACGTCTTCCGGTATCCGCAATCAAGGCGGTGACGTCCTGTTTCCGCAGAACAGCTATTGCCGCGCTTGCGAGAAGGCGCGGTCCAGTCATGACACTCGTCACCGCCTGGTCAGCAGCGTGTTGTGGGATTTGCCCTTCGGCAAAGGCCGCCCGTACCTTAACCAAAACGCATTTGTGGACAGTGTGCTGGGCGGATGGCAGCTAGGCACATTGGTGACGCTGCAAACCGGCTTTGCTATGACGATCACCAACGGCGCCGATAGGGCCAACGTGGCAGGCGTGTACGATCGTCCTGATTCGCTCGGCAGAGACGCCGCGCTACCCCGTGGTGAGCAGGATCCGCAGCGATTCTTCGACACCACGGCGTTCCAGTTTAACCAGGCCGGAGCTTTCGGCAATGTCGGCCGTAACACGATGAGCGGCCCGGGTACCATCAACTGGGACTTTTCGATGCACAAAGACTTCGCCTTCGCGGAGCGGCATAGACTGCAGTTCCGTTTTGAAGCGTTCAACTTTTCGAATCATCCGAACTGGAACAATCCGAACACGAACATCAATTCGGGCGCTACCTTCGGCACGATTACTTCGACGCGAACTAACATGCGCAATTTACAGCTCGCGCTGAAGTATAGCTTTTAAGGACACGGAAAACCTAAACGAACAAGCTGAAGCTTGTTCCACAGTGACTTCGACGCCTCGACTTGTCGATGTGGAACGAGCTTTAGCTCGTTCGTTTAGGCCTTGACAGCGATCCTCCGGTTCGAATAAGATCACTCCCAATACTGATATCTCAGTTATTGGGGGGGGGTCATGTCAGTTCGCATCGGCGTTCTCGCGACTATAGGGCTATTGCTTGCGGCGCCTATTTACAGCCAGCTTGGCGTGGCGACCATCTCGGGCCGGGTTACCGACACTAGCGAGGCTGTCGTGCCGGGCGCGTCCATCACGGTCGTCAACACGGAGACGAATTTCACATTCACTTCGCAGACGAATAGCGATGGATTGTTCCGTGTGCTGTCGCTGCAGCCCGGGCCGTACCGGGTCACGATTGAGGCTGCGGGATTTTCACGCTATGTACGCGAAAACATCGAGCTGCGGACCGGTGAGGTATTGGCTGTCAACGCCAATCTGGCCGTGGGTTCGGTAAGCGAGACGATCGCCGTAACCGCGGCCACTCCGCTGCTGCAGACCGAGACTTCCGCCACCGGAACACTCGTGCTGGGCAAGACAATGAATGCGCTGCCCCTGTACCAGCGCAATGTTGCAGCGGCGCTCACGATCGTCCCAGGGCTGACGACCGCCGGTTTTGTCGACGCCAAGACGCTCGGCAATTTCAATGTCGCGGGGCAACGGCGCGGCACGGTCGGATTCTTCGAAGACGGCGTGGTGGGGCAAGATCAGTATGAAGGCACCAACAATATGCGGCCGATTCTCAACTCGGTGGCGGAGGTCAAAGTACTGACATCTGTCATTCCAGCGGAGTACGGACATTCGGCCGGCGGCATCATCGATACGGTCAAGAAAACGGGCGCCAACGAATTCCACGGCCTAACGTCGATTTACGGGCGCAGCCGCAGGATGCAGCACCGGCTATTCTTCGATAAGTTCAGGACCTCCGATCCGCAGGTTGGCAATCCGAACGGTGTCAACACGTTTTATTTGATGCCGGACGCCAACGTCAGCGGTCCGATTCGCATTCCGAAGATCTACGACGGGAGGAACAAGACTTTCTTCACATTCGGGTGGCAGAAACAGATCGAAAAGAAAGTCGCCCAGGCGTTCAGCGCCGCTCCGACGCCGGACATGAAGAATGGCGATTTCAACTTCGGCGGCGTTGGAAAGCAGATTTACGATCCGGCTACTACCCGGCAGGTCAATGGAGCCTGGACGCGCGATCCGCTGCCGAACAACATCGTCCCGCTGGCGCGTTTTGATCCCGTGGCCCGAAAGATCATCCAGCTCGATCCGTGGGTGGTTCCCAATAATCCAAGCACGCCGAATGCGGACGGCCCGGTCGAGAATATTCTCTATAACGAGCGGGCGAACGTGTTCCGCGAATGGTACAACACGCGGCTGGATCACCAGTTCAACTCTGCATTCAAGACGTATTTCAGTTACAGCTACGCGCATGTGGAAGGCAGCGGGCGGCCGCCGCGAAACATCCGGTTGATCGACTTTGACGCGCGGGATGGGATCAACGATCCGTTCTCAGAGCACAATATGTCCTTCGGCAAAACCTGGGTGATCTCGCCGACCATGGTGAACGACGCGCGCGTCGGCTACTACCGGCGCCAGCAGTTGCGTGCGAAAGCCTCTGAAGGACTCGGGCTTGCGCAGCAACTTGGCATCCCCAATATTCCGGGCAACCTGCTGCCCGCCTTTGGCGCCAGTGGCACTGCCGCCAGCACCACCGCGGAAGGCATCTACGGCCTTCAGGAGAGCGGCGGCGGCGAAGAGGTAACCGAAACCCGTTCCTTCCGCAACGACCTCACCAAGGTACATGGAACGCACTCCTTCAAGATGGGATATGAGTATCAGCGGCTACTCTACAACTCGAAGCAGGACAGGTTCCCGAGCGGCGAGTTTCGCTTCGACCTGATGACAGCCGGTCTGCAGGCCAACGGCGCGCCCATCACCAGTCCACGACCCACCGGCAATACGTTCGCCGGTTTCCTGCTGGGCTACGTACGGCAGGCGACCTTCACCCGGCAGGCGGCCACGTGGCTACCGCGCATCTCTATTCAGAGCTTCTACTTCCAGGACGACTGGAAGATCAGGCCGGACCTCACACTCAACATCGGCGTGCGTTATTCACGTGAGAGCCCGTTCAACACAAAATATGGTCAGATGAGCAACTTCGATCCGACTGCTGTCGACCCGGTTTCCGGAAGGCTAGGCGCGATCGTGCATACAGGCAAGAATCTGAGCGCGCGGGACAACAACAATTTCCAGCCGAGAATCGGCCTGGCCTGGCATCCATTGCCGAAGTGGGTGTTTCGCGGTGGATTCGGCATCAACACAATCGACTCCAAGGTCATCTCCGCCCGCAGCCAGTTTGACGAGTACGAGGGTCTGGCGACGTTCCAACAGGCGGCTGGTGATCCGCGGCCGGTGTTTCGCATCAGCGAGGTTCCGGTGGTTCAATTCGCCGCCGCCAGGGCGGACGGCACGACACCGTTCCAAGGCAGCAGCTCCAACTTCAACACGCGCACGACCGAGTACATCCCGCAAGACCTGCGCAATGGCTACGCCCTGAACTGGAACTTCAACGTGCAGCGGGAGGTCAGCGCCAACTACGTGCTCAATCTGATCTACCAGGGCTCGTCCGGCACGGGCCTGTTGGAGCGCTGGCAATACAACGCCTTCCCGATTGATTTCGGAGCGGACAATCCAGCGCTGCGAGCCGCTGCTTTCGCCGCGCCGCAAAATTACCGCCCGTTCCCGCAGTTCGGAGACATTTTCCTACGCTGCAATTGCGGCCACTCGACGTACCATTCGGGCACGGTACAACTCGAGAAGCGATTCTCTTCAGGATTTTCGTGGAGTGGTTTTTACACCTTCTCCAAGGCGATCAACAGCCAGGACAGGATCGGCTCCGGAGCGGGAGTCGCGCCGATTCAGAATCGGAACCTGGAGAAGGCTCTGGCCGGCTACGATCGCCGTCATCGTTTCGTCGCGAATGCAATCTATGAGCTGCCCTTCGGCCGCGGGAAGAAGTTCATGAGCGGCGGTGGATGGAAGAATTATCTCTTCGGCGGTTACAGTATCAGCGTCATCCAGGTTCTGGAGAGCGGGAATCCACTGGATTTCAGCTTTGCCAATTCGCCGAACAACTATTTTCCGACCTACATCGCGCTGCGGCGTCCGG
>Ga0075421_100003801_pt1 | contig 18149 bp, 17 predicted proteins | sample SoiMetdeltSBSDD5_FD_75292 | JGI IMG/M metagenome (GOLD analysis project Ga0075421, IMG submission 75292) | Bulk soil microbial communities from a Populus tree surrounding site in Tennessee, USA - Soil MetaG P. deltoides SBSDD5 | ecosystem: Environmental > Terrestrial > Soil > Tree plantation...
CATGTATGGGTGCTTGCCTGGCTCGATGGCGTGGATCGCGATGTGCTTCAGGTGGTTCCGCGTGGGTTGAAGCCGCAGACGGGTCAGGAGCCGGACGCGCGCGACCTCCATGGCGTATTTGCCGTTCGTTCGCCCGCGCGTCCCAATCCTATCGGACTGACCGCCGCCAAGGTGATCGCCATCGATGGCTCGCGGATCGAATTCGACCGTCTAGACTTCATCAACGGCACTCCGGTGCTCGACCTCAAGCCATACTTCGCCAGCCGCGACTGCATATTCTCGGCTCGCAACGAGCAGGTTGGCCGCAACGCCAATGTTGAGGCAGTGCGCGAATCCGTGCTTATGCAGGCGCAGGCGTTTTGCGGCGAAGACAGCGACGACCTGCGGCTGGCCGTAGAAATCCTCACGCATTTCCGTTCGGAGGTTCTCGAGTTCCGCGATCCCGACGAGTGGAGTATAGTCGTTCCCGCCGCGCGCCACCAAATCTGCGATGCTCTGGTGGGCGTCACGCACGCGATGCCGGGACGCGGCGAGATCCGCTTTCATGCGCTTGATGCGGTGCTGTTCGAGCATGGCGGCTCGCGGTATGAGTATCAACTTCTTCCCGAGGGCGGCTTTCGCTTCTGGCCGCACTAGTAGCCGTAATACGGATCGTAGGCACAGCGAGGATCCGGGTACCAACGGCCCCATCGGTCGTAATATCCGTTGGGATTGCAGTAGGGGAGCGGGTAGCTCCGGTAGTAAAAGGCTCCGAACGGTGCGCCGAAGTAGATGTAGCTGCGCCCGTAACCGCCTCTCGGGTAGTAGCGATTGCTGTAGTATCCACGGTTTCCTGGGAGAAAATTGCGCCCACCGTAATATCCACGTTGGCCGCCGTAAAAGCCCCTCGGGCTACTGTAAGAGCGGCCACCATAGTATCCGCGCGGATGCGAAAAGCTCCGGCCACCGCGGCCTCCTCCACCACCACGGTTGCGCTGAGCAAATGCGGCGTCCGCAGTGGCAATCATGAGCAGGCCGGCCAGCAGAGCGGAAACGCCGAAACCGCGCACGGCGGATCTGAAGTTCATCGTGGATCTCCCTTCGCCAAAATTTGTGCATTTGGCTCGCCAGTCGTAACGAGTTGACAGCGCTGCCGCGCCGTCTACAGGAGGTGGTGGATTTCCACCGCCCGTGGCCGCGTTCAGCCGCTCTGCGTTATAGTCGTGCGCAATGATCACTCGCCGCGCCCTTCTTGCCGCCGCGCCCGCCGCATTCGCTGAAACTCCCGCCGCCATCCGCCGCGAACTCTTCCTCCGCTCTCCTGGCAAAGGCACTGCCGTGATGGCCTATGCGTTCTACACGCGAACAAAAGGCCCGGACATGATCTCGATCGAACAGCGCTGGACGCGCTCGGACACGGTCGATTCTTCTTTCTACCGCCGCTCTAACGACAACGGCCGTACGTGGAGTGCTCCCGAAGAGCGGATCACGGGCGAAAAAACCGCGCGCGGCATGCTGCGCCGCCATACACGAGCGGGCTTTGCCGATCCGCACACCGGCTGGTTCCTCGATTTCTGGACCGAGGGCACCCTGCCCAACGACGATCCACTCGAAGGCCTGCGCCAGTGGAACATCTTCTACCGCATTTCGAAGGACGGCGGACGCAGCTTTGGTCCACCGGTGCAGGTGATCCACAAAGGCCCCGAATACAACGCCACGCATCCGATGCCCAACGTGTGGACCGGCAAGAACTGCGTCATGACCGGCGACAATACATGCATTCCCATTCCGGCCTCGGGCGGCCGCATCCTGCTGCCGGTCCAACTCAGCATCGTCGCTCCCGACGGCTCGCTCTACAATCCTGGCGGCGGGTACACGTGGACCGAGTCCGCATTGCTGCACGGCCGCTGGCGCAGCGGCTCACTCGAATGGGAGATGTCGGCACGCATTGATGGCTCGCCCGAAGTGACGACGCGCGGCATGGTGGAGCCGACCATCGCCTTCCTCGAAGGCGGCAAGCTGATGATGATCCTGCGCGGCTCAAACGACCGTAAGCCTGAGCTGCCCAGCTACAAGTGGATTTGCATGTCGAGCGACAGCGGCCTGACGTGGTCGAAACCCGCGCCCTGGACCTACGACGACGGCTTCCGCTTCTTCTCGCCCAGCGCCTGTTCGCAACTTCTCGACCACTCATCGGGCCGCCTGTTCTGGTTGGGCAACATCAACCCGGTGAACCCGCGCGGCAACCGCCCACGCTACCCCTTTGTCGTGGGGGAAGTCGACCGCCGCACCGGGCTTCTTCGCCGAGCTTCAGTGCGCACCGTGGATGGACTTCAACCGGGCGAAAGCGATCAGCTCACCCTCTCAAATTTCTATGCGCGAGAAGATCGTGCGACTAAGGAAATCTGCGTTCACATGACGCGGCTGTTGGCACTTCCCGGCGGTTGGGAAGGCGACGCGTCGCTCTATCGGATTCGGATCTAGCTGGTCTCGCCTTGCTGCGTCAGACGCCTCGGGTCAAACAGGTGAAGCGGTTTAAACGCGCGCTCATTCCACTTTTGCCCAGGCTCGAACTCGACCCCGAGAAAATACCCGATCTCGCGATACACGCAGTAGCGGACGACGCCACTCAGGTCGCCCCGCTCGTAACGAAGGCGGACTTGAGTTTGCAAGGGGATGGCTAAGTCCAACTGAAGGCATGCGCCGGATTGGGAGATATCCTCCAAGTTGGCCACAGCTCGACGCTTGCGGCCAGTCTTGTCCTTCCATTCGACCTCTACGAGGTCAGCGCAAAGGAGTCGTGCTTCTGTTCGGCGCTCTTTCATAGATATCACTGACACCACACATATCGTCAGCCATCGAACGGAGGTTTAGGTATACGGCACTAGACGAAATCACCTTAGCCTAATCTTAGGACAGCGGGGGAGTCTAGATCCTGTTAAATTTGGCTACGGCCTTTCCCAACTCCTTCAATTCTCGAATAAACGGCAGCATATTCGTCTCCCGCTCATCGATCTCCTGAGCACGTTTTAACACCTCCCCCGCCCTGGCTTGCGGCACAACAACTACCCCATCTTCACCGGCAATGATCAAATCTCCCGGGGAAACGTCCACTCCGCCGCACTTCACGGGGATACCGTTGGCCACCGTCGCGTATCGGCCAACCGAACTCGAAGGCACCACACTACGGGCATATACCGGCAAGCCTAGGGCCCGCACTTCGACCACATCGCGCACACCGCCATCGATCACGATGCCTGCCATTCCGCGTACTTTCGCCGCCGTGCCCATGAGCCCGCCCAATCCCGCTACATCCAGACCGTTCTCGATGACGATCACCCCCACTTCGCCCGGTTTGGCCGTGTCAATCATCTCCACCGAATGCTTGGCGCTGACGGCTGGTCCGGCCTTATCCGGCGTCGTCTCACGCATCAGAGCCGTGCGCGCGCGGCCCACAATCTTTCCGTTCACTCGCGGGCGCATGTCGTGCGACATGAAGCCGCGCTTCCCGATCACCTGATCGACGGCGTCGGCCACGCTGGCAACTGTGGATTTGCTGAATCCGGCGATAAGTGGGTCGGTGGGCGCGGCCGGCTTCCTGGCGGCCTGGAACCCGTATCCGGCGATTGAGGCTATGCCCACAAGCAGGGCCAGGACGGTTTTACGGCGTGTCATGAGGATCGGAACTCCTTACACTGATGAGGGAATGTCGATGCCATTGTATCGTGACGGTGTGCTCGCAACGATGGCCTCCGAGTTGTCCGACGCACCGGCGCGCATTGGCGGTTGGCGCGGTTTTCTGTTTCTGGCGGGTTTTGCCGCTGTGCTCGGCGTCTACTTTCCGTGGAGCCTCGGCCAGGACTTCATGGATCCGTTTTTTCAGATTGTCTACGCCTGCTCGGCGCCGCTCTTCCAATCGCAAATCACTATCGCCAGCTTCACTGAGGATAAGAACCGCCGCATGCTGGAAGGCTGGTGGGATGCGCCATGCGCACCGCCGGAGTTCCTATTAGGCAAAATCGCCGCCACCGCCGTCGCCGGATACGTGGGGGCGCTCTTTCTCTACGCACTCTCACTGGCGACGTTGAGCCTTGTGCACGGCAACGGCAGGCTGCTGCTCCCCGGCGCTTCGTTCCTGGTTCCCCTGCTGGCCATCGGCGCGGCCTTCAGCGTCTTTTCCGCGCACGTGGGCGCCTCGCTCGCCCTGCGGGTGCAAACGCCCACCGAGGCCCGCCGCTCCGTCCGCACAGTGTTCCTGGCCGTATTGGTGGGAATTGCCGTGCTGGGCCCTTACGCACCCAATTCAGTAAAGGGTTGGATCGCCGCGGCATTCCTGCCGGAAACGCTCCCTTGGGTGGCGGCAGGCGTGATCGCCGTCTTGCTCGCACTCTCCTACGCGCTCTGGCGCTGGTGTCTGGCTCGCAGTCAGAACGACCGCCCGCTCACGATATCCTAGCTATTCCGCATGAAACTCTCTTCGAAGTCTCCTTGCCGCGTCGACCTCGCGGGCGGCACCCTCGACATCTGGCCGCTGTATCTCTACCATCCCAACGCTTGCACGGTGAACTTTGCCGTCGATCGCTACACGCACTGCACGATTGAAACGCGTCGCGATAAGCAGATCGTTTTGCGATCACGCGACCTGGAACTCGAAGAATCGTTTGCCTCGCTGCAGGAGATGGCCGAATCGAAGAAACAGAAACTACCGCTGCTTGCCTGGCAACTTCGTTTCTGGGCTCCCACGCTCGGCATCACAGTCGACACGCATTCGGAGGCTCCCGCCGGCGCGGGCATTAGCGGATCCTCCTCTCTGATGATTTCCATTGCCCACGCCTTCAACAGGCTGACGGGTTCGCCTCACTCCACCGAGAAGCTGCGTGAAATCTGCCAGAACATCGAATCGCAGGTTATCCGAGTCCCCACTGGTTCGCAGGACTATTACCCGGCCATGTATGGCGGCGTCAGCGTCATGGAGATGTCGCCAGCGGGCATTCGCCGCATCGAAATTCCGCTCGACCACGACGAATTCAATTCACGTTTCGTCCTCGTCTATACAGGCGCGCCACGTAATTCGGGCATCAACAATTGGGAAGTGATGAAAGCGCACATCAACGGCGACAAGCAGGTGCACAAGAATTTCGAACAGATATCCGCAATCGCTTTCGGCATGCGCCGCGCGCTGGAGAAACAGGACTGGAACGAAGCCGCTCGCCTGCTGCGCGAAGAGTGGTCCAACCGCCGCAAGAACTGCCCCACCATTACGACGCCGCTCATCGACCGCCTGATCGAAGTCACCCGCAAGGCTGGCGCGCGCGGGGCCAAGGTCTGTGGCGCCGGTGGCGGCGGCTGCGTGATCTTCCTGGTCGAACCGGAAGCAAAGCAGCGGGTAAGTGAACTGATCGCCGCCGAAGGAGCGGAAGTGCTCGACGTGAAGGTTGCGCCGAAAGGCGTACGGGTGAAGGTCGCCGCGTGACGCCACAGGGGCAGCCGGAACCTGCCACTCCAGCGGTGCCCGCACTTGGGCCAACGGCCGCCAGCACCATCATTCGCATCGTCATCTATGCCATCTTCTGTTGGTTGGGCATGTTGCTGTTGGCGCCGTTGCTCTACATCGCCGCCGACACGCTGATCACCTTCGTCGCGGCCAACTTCGCCGCCGCCATCATCGCCAATCTCATCTGCATGCGCATCTACGAGCAACGCTCGCTCGCCGAGGTCGGCCTGGAATGGAGTGGCGCTTCGCTGCGTCACCTCGGTTTCGGGGTGTTGGGCGGGGCCAGCGTGGCGGCGCTCATCGTGCTCGTTCCCGCGCTGTTCGGACTCGCCTCATGGTCGCGCTCCGCCGAACAGCCTTCCGGCTGGGGAACGATCGTCTACTTCGCCATCCTGGTGCTGTTCGGGGTAGTCGCCGAGGAGTTGATGTTTCGCGGGTACGGGTTCCAGATCATGGTGCGCCGCTTCGGCGTCTGGGCCACGCTGCTGCCCATGGGCGTGCTGTTTGCCGCGGCCCATTCCGGGAACATGAACGTGTCAAGCCTGGGCCTTGCGAACACCTTCCTGTGGGGCGTTGCGCTCGGCTGGTGCGTGCTGCGCTCGGGCGACCTCTGGCTCGCCATCGGTATCCACGCCGGATGGAACTGGGCCCTCCCCCTGTTGGGCGTGAACCTCAGCGGATTTACAATGAGGGTGTCGGGACTGGAGGTGCAATGGAAGATCGATCCGGTCTGGTCGGGCGGTTCGTATGGGCCTGAAGGTGGAATTTTGAGTATGATCGCGCTGGCGGTTCTGATGGCCGGGTTGCGGAAGGTTCCCATCCGGCCGCAAGCGTTGGTCCTGTTGGGGGAAAGGAAACAGTCATGACGTACCGGCTTGTATCCTCGTTGGCTCTCACACTGGCGCTCGTCGCGCCGTCGTGGGCCAAAACTCAGCTCACACCCGAAGACCGCATCGAGATCATGCGCGGGCTCACCGCCGAGTATGCCACCGCCAAAATCGGCATTCCACGTTCGAAGAAGGCGCTCCCCTTGACCCCGGAAGGCAAGATTGGCGACCGCGAAAAATGGGACGACGCGGCGCGCGAGTTGGGACCCGCCGCCCGCACCGGCGATCTCGTGCAGGTCACCAAAGTAGAAGTCGACGACGACAAGATCACGCTGGAAATCAATGGTGGATTAAAGACCGGACGCAAGTGGTATGAGCGTATCGAAATGGGGACCGGCTCGCGCACCGCGCCTATCGGGCAAAGCGGCAATCCCACCCTCGGTACGCTGCTCGTCGTCGAATTTCCCAAGGGCGTGCCAGCGGTGAAGGCTACCGAGTTCAAGAAGATGCTCAAGCCTGTGCTCGATTTCGAAAAGCGCAGCGCCACCGAGAACTATGTGGAGAACCTTCCCGCGCCCATTCAGGCGGCCATCAAAGAAAAGCGCGTTGTCGAAGGGATGGACAAAGAGCAGGTGCTGCTCGCCGTGGGCCGCCCGCGCGGCAAGTCACGCGAAACGGTCGACGGCGTCGAATTGGAGGATTGGGTCTACGGGCTGCCACCCGGCAAAATCACCTTCGTCACCTTCAACGGAAGCAAGGTGAGCAAGGTGAAAGAGTCCTACGCAGGTTTGGGCGGTTCAACAGCCGGCACGCTAACGCCGCAGTAGGGGCATGACGCCTCTCTCGCTTGGACCGCGCAGGCCGTGCGGATAGCACTCACATCTCGTCTGCGTCGTCGGGCGGGAACCGTTCGATCAGGCACTCGAGCATGCGTTGCGCCGCCAGTTGCCCGGCCGATTTCTTCGACGTGCCATCGGCGTTCTCGGCCAGTTCCGGACCCACTCGCGCTTCCACGGTGAACGTCTTGCGATGCTCCGGACCGGCTTCGCGCACGGTGATGTAGCGGGGCGGCGGCAAGCGCAGCGTCTGCGTCATCTCCTGGAGCGCGGCCTTGTAATCCACGACGAGCGATTCGTCCTCACCCGCCGCTTCGTCGAATTCAGCTACGATCCGCTGGAGCACGAACTGTTTCACCGCCTCGATCCCGCCATCCATATACATTGCCGCAATGATGGCTTCCATCGCATCGGCCAGAAGGGCACGTTTCTCGCGTCCGCCGCTCAGCTCTTCGCCGCGGCCCAACAACAGGTATTCGCCGAGCCCGATACTCTGCGCCGATTCGTATAAATGCGTGGCGCTGACTAAAAAAGCCTTCAGTTGCGAGAGGCGGCCCTCCTCGAACGTCGGATGGCGGGAGAACAACAGTTCGCTGATGAGGAAGCCAAGAATGGCATCCCCTAAGAACTCCAACTGCTCATTGTCTCCCGCGCGTTCGTTTGCGGCAGGCGGACCGTTTTCAAACGCACGGGACTTATGGGTCAGCGCGCGCAGTAACAGTTCTTTGCTTTGGAACTGGTATCCCAGCTTTTCCTGAAGTGCCGCCAGCGCCTCTTCCATGTCGGTGAGGGCCCCGATGGGCCCAGTATTCAGACTATTTCTTCCCCTCTTTTGCCTTGGTGGCCTTCATCTTCTCGCTGGTTGCGGCGTTGCGCACGGCGGGATTCAGCTGCGGGTCGGCTAGCGCCTCGTCCAACACTTTGATCGCCTCGTCGTGCTTACCAGCCGTGTTGTAGGCGGCGGCAAGACGCACTCGGTCGGCCTGATCCACCTGCGATGCAGTGGAGATTGCCAGTTGGTATTCCTGGATTGCCACGTCGGTCTTTTTGCGAACCGTGGCGGCGATGGCCAGCGCCTGGTGGCCCTGCGCTTCGAAGTCCTTTTTGGCGGCGGCCCACTGCGCGTCATCGATATCGGGCCGCGGCTTGGGAGCGGTCTTCGAAATCTCGATTGCCTCGTTGGCGTACTTCTCGGCACGGCCGAGCTTCTCTTCCTTGTCGAGATCAAACTCGCGCGTCTTGGCGGCAATATTGCGCGCCAAAATGAGCATCACGGCGTAATCCTTCGGATTTGCCTCGAGCGTGCGCTCGCCGTAGACAACGATCTTTTCGTAGTCGTTCTTTTCCTCCGCCGAAACCGTCTGCATGTAGAGGGCAATCGCCTTAAACTCGGTATCGGCAAAGTTTTTCAGCAGGGCGTCGGCCGCGGCGATGCGGGCGTCCGCGTTAGGCGCGTTGAACATCGCCTGCAATGCGTCCACTTCCTTCTGCGACTTCGGCTGCGGTTGCTTCTGCGCGAAGGCCAATGCGGCCGCGAGCGCGAGTCCCGCCGCCATCCTGCCGATCGAAACCATTTTCATGTTCTACTCCTTCTTGGTAAGTCCTTGCTCGGCGGCCTTCCGTGCGGCGTCGCTTGCGCCATTCACGTTGAGCGCCTCCTGGTAAAACTTTCGTGCCGGTTCGCGCTCTCCCGCCGCTTCCGAAAGCCGGGCCAGATAAACCAACGACCATGCCTTCACCGGAGCCTCCGGCCCCAGTTCCAATGTCTTGGTAAACAGCTTCTCGGCCAGCTCCGGATCACGTTTCAGGGCTGCAATCCTTGCCAAACCATAATACGCTTTGGCCTGCGCCGGTTTCTCGCCGGTCTCCTCCAGCGCCTTAAGAAACGCCCCGCGCGCGGCGTCGAGATCGCGTTTACGATACAACTCCTCGGCGTCGTCAAGCGTCTTGTCCACGCCGGCAAGTACGGGAGCCGAGGCGAGCGGAGGTGGTGCGACCACTTTCACTTTGCGCTCGCTCGCAAACTGGATCTTCTCCAGGCGCTTGTCCTCGCGCTTCATATCGATTGACGTAATCAGCTCCGGGAAGTAGAGCCGCATCGCCTGTTCCTGCTTTTCGTAGAGCGGCAACTGTTCGAAAAAGTGGGCCGTTAAAATGAACCCTTCGGCCATCGCCTGGTCGACAATCTTTTGTTTTGCGTTGCCATAGGCAAGCCGCGCTTCGATGGCCTTGATCATGCTCTTTGTCGCTAGCAGCAGGAAGTCCTGTTTGTAGTGCTCGGCCAATGCCGGAGCCGCTGCGGCGAACTCGGCGAGCGCCTTCTTCTCGTTGATTTTTTCGGCGTATTTGGTTGCCAGTGGATCGAGCAGAAAATGCAGCCACGCCTCCCGCGCCTCGGTGATTTGCGGTTCGGCCGCGTGCGTCAGCACAAGATAGTAGTCGTCCAGGAACGTCGCGAAGTGAACCTGATTCGGCGCGCCGACTATGTCGACGTAGATCTGAAACGTGCGGCCCATATAGCCGCCGCTCAAAGGAGCGCGCACGTATCCGGTCACTTCCTGCACGGTCTTCAGGATGCCTTCGTGATAGCGCGCGATCGCCTGTTCGTAGGCCGGTTGCGACTGCTGCCAGAGCGCATCCATACCGGCCTCGTCGCTGAACTTCCGCAGCAGCGGACCGAGTTCGGCAATAGAAGCGACATCGGGAGGTAACTCGTGCGCGCGCATCTTGGGCTTGAAATCGGGCGGGCCGTCAGTGAGCAGGCCAAAGGTAATGTAGAGGCGCATCGTGGCCGCTGACGACTCCTGCCGGTGTTGGCGGAAAAACTCACGCAGATCGCGCACCGAAGCCAAACGTCGGGCTTGAATGTTGTCGCGTAGCGCTTTGCGCAAAGGGTGATTGGACGGCGAGTTCGCGTCCGGGGATTCGTCGGCGGCATCAAGAGCCGCCAACACGGTGAACAGCGATTTGCTCGCGTCTAATTGGTTTTGAGGCTGCGCGAAGAGCTGGCCCACTCCGAGCAGTAAGGCCAGGAACGAAACCGCCCGACGGTTAGTGGGCACGGAACACCACCACATCGATTCCACCCATCACGCCGCGACCCGGCATTGCCACACCAAAGATCTCCTGATAGAGAGTATCCGTCAAATTCGTCAATTGGATAAAAGGATGCACCCGCCCCTTGGTCCTGGCGACATAGACGTCGGCGACGCCGTAAACGTTTCGAGCGTAGCGCTGCACGGCGCCCACGCGAACGCGGGCTAGCAGCCCGCCGGGAAGCGAGCTTTGCCAGCCGGCGATACCGGAATGCGTCGGATAGTTGAATGTGTACTTGGAGAAGGCCCCGGCAAGCTGATCCTGTGCGCCATGCAGTCCCGTGTAGCGGAAATCGAACAGGTGCGTGCGCGCGACGCGAATCGACACACCTGCCTCCACGCCCTGAAAGCGCAGACTCTGGAAATTGGTCGCCCTCCAGATATCAGTGGGCGAGCGGCGCACGTAGTCAATGCCGTCGCGCTCGTGCCGCCGGAAGTAGGTGATCTCGCCGCGCAGATTGCCGCCGAGGTTCCAGTCGAGGCCGGCTTCCCCGCTCCAGGCGCGCTCGGGACGCAAATCGGGCGAGCCGAGATTGGCCGGGTCGTGATAGTAAAGGTCGGTGAACGTTGGTACGCGAAAGGCGCGGCTGAGGCTCGCGCGCAGCTTCAATCGCGGCGTCAACCAGACACCCGCCGCGGCCGTCGGACTCACCTGATGATTGGCCGAGGCGTACAACTCATCGCGCACGCCGAGCGTAAACGAGAAGCGACTCAGCGCGCGCATATCGAACGCTGCGTAAGCCGCTCCGCGAGCGCGCGTGTGATTGCCGAGGTTGTTGCTCTCGATGGCGTCGTGAAGGAACTCACCACCATAGTGCAGCCGCGCGTTCGATCCGATCTCTTCAAAACGGCGGAGGTTGGTCTGCCAGCTTTCGGCCGCGTGGCGATTGGTGAACACTTCGGGGCGATCGCGGTAGAGAACGAAAAGATCAGTGTGACGGCGAAAACTCACGTTCGCTTCCGTACGTTTCGCAAATGTCTGGTGAAGCGAGCCGTACCAAGTTTTGGTGCGCTCCCACGAGTTGTAGTTGCCGTAGAACTGTTCGGCGCCGAATGGCTTGTCGGCATGGCCGAGCACGAACTCGCTATGGCCCAGCGAGGTGTCAACGCCCGTCGTAGAAGAAAGCGCCAGGCTGCGAAAGTCGCGATTCGGTATGAAGCCGGTGGAAAAGTCGCGATAGGCTGAAAACTGCTGGCTGAGCGTCGCGCCCACCCACGCGCCACTGGCGCGCTGCTGATTCGAGCCGAAATTGCCCACTGCGCCGCGCAGGCGAAACTCGCTCACCTCAGGCGGCTTCGTAATCAGGTTCACAACCCCGCCCACGGCATCCGATCCATACATCGTCGAGCCCGATCCCTTCAACACTTCCACGCGCTCCACGGCGTCGATCGCCACGGGAATGTCCAGGTTATGGTGGCCGCTCTGCACATCGTTCAACCGCAGCCCGTTCAATAAAACCAACGTCTGTCCGAACGTGGAGCCGCGAATTGAAACATCAGTCTGAATGTTGCTCTGCCCCCGCTGCCGCAGATCGACCGACGAATCGAGGTTGAGGAAGTCGATTACCGTATTCGAAACCAGTCCGGGTTCGCCGCGAACCTGCAGTGCGCGCACGCTGCGGTCGGCATCGTCCAGCGGAACAGGCAAATAGGTGCCCGTGACGACGACGGCGTCCTTGCGGACCGGCTCCTCGGCCACCAAAGAAGAAAGGAGGAGAAGACTAGCGAGAGGTCGGAGAAAAGCGGCCATCAGGGTGTAACTTATATTGTCGCCCACGCCAGTGAATCGTGTTGCCGAAGAAGCCTGCGCACCAGAAGGCAAAGCTCAGCAGATCCTGTATCGGCACCAGGAACCAGCGCCGAGCCGTGAGCGCATCGTGGAGGACGGGGCCGGCCGTGGCCCACGCCGCCAAGCCGCGCAACGCCGCCGCCCCCGCGCAAACTGGCCACCACGCCGGCTGCAGGGCGAACAAAAGAAGGATCAGTGGCGTCGGATTCGTGAGCAGTTGGCCGACGTAGCCCGCCGGGCGTGATCGCCTTGTGGACCGGCACCAACGCAGCCGGTGTCCAAAGTTTTGCCGTAGAGCCGCGCCGCCGATGTGATGGTCCACTACGTACGGCGAAAGGCCCACGCCCAATCCCTCATTGGCCGCGAATTGGCCCAGCACGAAGTCCTCCGCGAGATATTCGCGGACGCGCTGCCATCCGCCAATCGCCGCGATCGCCTGCTTCCGCGCGATAATCGCCGGCCCCACGGCGAAGCGCATTCCTTCGAGCAATCGAGCCACCATCACGCCCGAGAGGAACTCCGTATTCGCGCCGATGGCTTCCAGCGTCGACCATACAGTTCCACCCGGTATGGCGCGATACGGACAAGTCGTGAGCGCAAGCCCCGGGTTCTCAAACTCGGCCGCCACGCGCCGTACGAAGTCCGGCCGCACAGCGATGTCGGAGTCGCACATGGCGAGCAGATCGTAGCGCGCCTCGGCGGTCATGTGTTCGAGGCTCCACACCTTTGCATTCGGCCACTCGGGCTCGCCCGTAACCAGGAGCCGCGCGGGCACATGCGGATACTGCTCGCAGAGTCTACGCACAACTGAAACGGCCGCATCGGTTTCTTGCCGCACCGCGAAGAGAATCTCGTAGTTTGGATACTCCTGCGCAAAGAAAGTTCGCAGCAGCGCCTCCAGCCCGGGCTCCGCGCCATAGAGCGGTTTGAGTATGGAAACTGGAACCGCGCCGCGCAGCCTCGACTCCGGCTGCCGCAAATAGCTGCGAACCGCAATCAAAGTAAGCACGCAAAAGATCGACGCCCCGGCGACGAGCGCCAGCGCCAGCCATGCCGCCATCAGGTGCAGCACGGACCTACTCGAATGGCGTGCGCTCGACGATTAGCTTCATCGCCTCGGCAATAAACTGCGACACGGGCTTTGCGCCCTGATCGCCATGTTTCCGGTTGCGGACCGATACCTGGCCCGACTCTACTTCCTTGTCGCCGACCACGAGCATGTAGGGGACCTTCGCCAGCTGCGCGTCGCGGATTTTCATCTGCACCTTTTCGCTGCGTTCGTCGATGCTTACCCGGAACCCCGCCGTCTTCAGCTCCTGCATCACCTTTCGCGCAAACGGCGCGTGCCGGTCGGAAATCGGCAACAGCGTCGCCTGTACCGGCGCGAGCCACACCGGGAATGCCCCGGCGTAGTGCTCGACCAGAATGCCGAAGAAGCGCTCCACGGAGCCAAACAGCGCGCGGTGCACCATCAGCGGTTGGTGCTTCTTGTTGTCCTCGCCGACGAACTCTAGGCCAAACCGGCGCGGCAGCGTGAAGTCGAACTGCACAGTCGAGAGCTGCCACTTGCGGCCGATCGCATCGACCAGCTTCACATCGATTTTTGGACCGTAGAACGCCGCCTCGTCGGGCATGAACTTCGCTTCCCAACCCAGGCGGTCGGTGGCGCTGCGCAACGACTTCTCTGCTAGCTCCCACAACTCCGGCGCGCCGTCATACTTACCCGACGCTCCGCCATCCCACGTGCTCAATTCGGCTTCGTACTTATCGAAGCCGAAGGTGTGCAAGACGTCGCGTGCGAACTCGAGGCAGGCGACGACCTCGTTCTCGATCTGGTCCGGGGTGCAAAAGATGTGAGCGTCGTCCTGCGTGAATCCGCGCACGCGTAGGAGTCCGTGCATGGTGCCCGAGCGCTCATAGCGATACACCGTGCCGAGTTCGCCCAACCGCACCGGAAGATCGCGATAACTGCGCGGCTTGGATTTGTAGATCAGAATGTGGCCGGGACAGTTCATCGGCTTGAGCTGGTATTCGGCATCGTCCAGCTCCATCGGTTTGAACATGTTCTCGCTATAGAAGTTTGCGTGCCCGGAAGTCTTCCACAGATCGAGCCGGGCAACGTGAGGCGTGAACACAAGGTCGTAGCCGCGGTCGACATAGGCGTTGCGCATCCAGTCTTCCAGTACACGGCGCACAGTGGCGCCCTTCGGCAGGAAGAAGATCAGGCCAGGTCCGGCAAGCTCGTCGATCATGTACAGCTCAAGCTCGGCCCCCAGCTTGCGGTGGTCGCGCTTCTTCGCTTCTTCTAGCTGCTTGAGATGGGCATCAAGGTCCTTCGGCGAAAAGAACGCCGTGCCATAGATGCGCTGCAGTTGCTTGTTCTTCTCGTTGCCCTTCCAATACGCCCCAGCGATGGAAAGCAGCTTAAACGCCTTGATGCGCTTGGTCGACGGCACGTGCGGGCCACGGCAGAAGTCAATGAACTTCGGACCCAGCGTATATTCGCTGAATTCGTCGCCGGCGCGCTCCGTGATCAGCTCGCATTTCATCCAGGCGTCTTTGTACTTCTGCAGGCCCTCGTCCTTCTTCGTCCAAATGCGTTCGTAGGGCAGATCACGGGCCTGAATCTCCCACATCTTCTTTTCGATCTTTTCCAGATCATCTGGCGTGAACGGAGTGGGGCGGTCGAAGTCGTAATAGAACCCCGATTCGATCGGCGGTCCGATCCCCAACTGCGTCTCGGGGAACAGCTCCAGCACGGCAGCAGCCAGCAGGTGAGCCGTCGAATGGCGGTAGACGTCAAGCGCCTCGGGATTCTTCGAGGTCAGGATCTTCAGGTGGGCATCTTCGGTCAGCGGGCGGGTGAGATCTCGCAGCTCTCCGTTTACTTCGGCCACAACGGCCTCGTCGGCCAGACGAGGGCTAATGCCGCGGGCAATCTCCAACGGGGAGATGCCGGCGGGATGGGGCTGCTGACTGCCATCCGGCAGGGTGATGGTAATGCTGGACATGATTTAGGGGTACTTTTTTAGCGTAGCATTGACGCCGAAGGATCACTCCGGCTTCGGCAACAACATATAAGTCACCAGCGCGATCGCCACCAACCGGCCGCGATCGTCGGCCATGTCCACCTGCGCCACGGCCAGCGTCTTGCCGACACGCACAAACTTGGCGCGCGCGTCCAGCCACGCGCCGGTTACCGGCAGAAGGTAATTGATCTTCAGCTCCGTGGTGGTTACGAGTTGCTTTCCTTCGAAACGGTCCATCAAGCCCACGCCGACGGCAATGTCGGCAGCGCTCGCCGTGACCCCACCATGCACTACGCCGCCGAAATTCAGCAGCTCTTGCCGCAACTGAATGCGGATCGTAATGCCATCCTCGTGACGCCCGACAATCTCGATGCCCAGAAATTCGTTGAAGTTGTTCATGGGTCACCGTGGCGGCATGCGCAACGCACCATCCAGCCGCACCACCTCGCCATTCAGATACGGGTTCTCCACGATATGCCGCGTCAGCGCCGCAAACTCCGCCGGTTCGCCGAGACGCGAGGGGAAGGGAACCGTCTCGCCCAACTCGGTGCGCACCTTTTCCGGCAAAGCGCGCAGCAGCGGTGTATCGAACAGGCCCGGCGCAATCGCGCAGACGCGAATGCCCAGCTTCGTCAACTCACGCGCCATCGGCAAGGTCAGTCCGACGATACCTGCCTTCGATGCCGCGTATGCGGTCTGTCCGATCTGCCCTTCATAGCCCGCAATCGAAGCCGTGTTGACGATCACTCCACGCTCGCCGGTAGCCTCCGCTTCATTCAACGCCATCGCCGCCGCCGCCAATCTACACAAGTTGAACGTACCCACGAGATTCACGCGGATCACGCGTTCAAAATCATCGAGGGCCATCGGCCCTTCTTTACCCAGCATCCGCTTCGCCGTGGCTACTCCCGCGCAATTCACCGCTACGTGTAATGCGCCGAAGCGCGCACGCGTCCGGTCTACCGCGGCGCTCGCCGATTCGTCATTGGCGACGTCGGTCGCGCAGAAAAGGCCGCCGATCTCACCCGCCACGCGTTCGCCCGCTTCAACGTTCTGGTCGAGAACGGCCACCCGCATCGCGCTCGCCGCAAACAGCCGGGCCACCGCCTCGCCCAATCCCGACGCGCCTCCGGTCACTACAGCGACCTTGCCGTTCAGATCCATTAGTGTCTCTCAGGAGCCTTTTCATACTGCTGTGCCGCCCCCGATTCGAGCATCGCATGAATCTCCTCGTCGCTACATCCGGCCTCTCGCAGCACCGCGACGGTGTGTTCGCCCACCTCCGGGGCCCATCGCGCGGGCGATTTTTGTGTCCCGGCAAGATGAAACGGGCTGGTGACGGTCTTCATCGGCCTTGGGCCATCGACAACATCCGCGAATACGCCCGCAGCATTCATCTGCGCATCGTCCGGATGCTCCTTGGCCTCCGGTACGATCCCATACAGCACATCGCACTCCGCGAACCGGCGCTTCCACTCCGCCAGGGGATGCGCCTCGGTAATAGCATCGATTAGGCTTACCAACTCGGCCGCATTCTGCCGCCGTGCGTCGGGTGTCGAGTACCGCACGTCCTCTATCCACTCCTGCCGCCCCAAAGCCGTACACAACTTCACCCAATCCTTAGCCACGTCAAGCAAGCACAGGAGAAACCGCCGCCCATCGGATGTTGCATAGTGATTCACCAGCGGGTTGTGCGGCTTACCACGCGTCTGCGGTGCCGAGAACTCGGCCCCGCACAACGCCGCCTGCGTCAGACTTCCGTTCGACCAAACGCCATTGTGCATGAGGTTGGTAGTGACCTTCGCGCCCTCGCCAGTCCGCTCACGCCGGTACAGGGCCATCATGATCGCGCCGAACAGCGTCATGGCGGTCGGGTGGTCGCCGAATCCGCAGGGCGAAATCGCCGGGTCGCAGCCTGCGTTCTTGATGTACTGCATCAGGCCCGACCGCGCGAAGTAGGCCGTCATGTCGTAACCGGCATTGTCCGCCTCGGCTCCTACCTCGCCGTAGCCGGTTACCGACGCGTAGATGAGACGTTTGTTCTCCGGCTGCAAGTCCTCATATCGCAAGCGGAATTTGCTGATTAGCGCCGGCTGGTAGTTGGTGACGAAAATGTCCGCCTTCCGCACCAGGGCGATAAGCGCATTCCGCGCCGGCTCCTGGTTCAGATTGAGCGCGAGGCTGCGCTTGCTCCGGCTGTCCATAATCCAGCAGTAGTTCCACTCCGTCACAGGCATACCGGGTGCACAGGACAGAAACCGGTACGGGTCCCCTGCCGGAGGCCGTTCAATCTTAATGACATCCGCGCCATAGTCCGCCAGTACCGCCGCGGCGCTGGGGCCGGCAATGTAAGTGGCACAATCCAATACCCGGATTCCGGAAAGTACATTCTGTCCCGACATACGTTCCAGTACTGTATCGCAGGCCCAACTTTTGGGCTAGGGGAGGTGGGACTCTCCCTCATGAGAATTCAGTACCCGGGCATTATTGGGCCACTCCGGTTTCCCGTTCAGAATTAACGCAACAGCTGGAAGAAACCGATATGTTCACAATGGACGCTCAAACAAACACGCACAGCACGGGTGGCCGAAGTCAGGCCAGCAGCGGTGCGGACAAGCGCCGCAGCCCACGCGCGTCAAAAGACCGATTCGCGCAGGCGAAGGTCAATTATCAAACCCGTCCGGGTGTCTCCGAACTGATCCAAGTGCGGCTATGTGACGTCAGCGAAACAGGTTGCGGCATCGTATCGTCTGTAAAACTCGACCCGGGTTCGATTGTGTCAATAGCTGGTCCATTCTCCGCCGAAGGACAAGCGGGCGAAACGCGCTTACGCGCACGCGTCATCTGGACGTTCACTAATCCGGGCGGCGGCTTTCGATGCGGATTGTTCTTTGAAGAGAATTTTGAGGCTGGCCCAAAACCTAAGGCCCAGGCCGATGAGCAGATTTCCGAGGAAGAGGACTTCTATGAGGTTCTCCAGATCAGCGCCAAGGCCGACATGGACACCATTCATCGTGTCTTCCGTTTACTGGCGCAACGTTTCCACCCCGACAACCATGAATCGGGTAATCCGGAGATGTTCCGTAAGATCTACGATGCG
>Ga0075421_100003802_pt1 | contig 18146 bp, 9 predicted proteins | sample SoiMetdeltSBSDD5_FD_75292 | JGI IMG/M metagenome (GOLD analysis project Ga0075421, IMG submission 75292) | Bulk soil microbial communities from a Populus tree surrounding site in Tennessee, USA - Soil MetaG P. deltoides SBSDD5 | ecosystem: Environmental > Terrestrial > Soil > Tree plantation...
GTCGCCAATCACCACGGCACGGCGGCGCTGCGCCGTTCCGGTATCGATGCGGTCCTGCATGCCGACCAGCATCACGAGCGCGATCCCGGCGGCGGTGGCGAGTGTGCTGCCGGACGCCGTTCGCGGAGCATCACCCCGCATCCGCCGAATCGCCGACAACGCGCGCGACCTGCTCGGCGTTAGGCGACCCGGGGTGCCAGCCATGGACACCGGTGGAGGTGCCTCGCGAACCAGCTCCATCAGTCGGCGCTTCGACGCCGGGTCGACCGCGACGGGCGCGCGAAGCGCGTTGACGAGCGCCGCGAGCGGGTCAGGTGCCGGCAGACGGTCAGACACGATTCACCCCCTGAAGGATCTCACGCAGTCGTTCGCACGACCGTTTCACCCGCATCTTGAGCGCCGAGATACCGGATCCGGTTACGGCGGACATCTCTTCGTAGCTCAGCCCTTCGACGTAGTGCAGCAGGAACGCCTCGCGTTGATCGCGCCCGAGCTGGTCGAGCGCTCGCGCCATCTCCTCCCGCAGCGCCGCCCGCTCTTCGGGATGTGCCTCGGCCACCTCGGGGAGGATTTCACCGACCTGGTCCGGGAACATCTTCTCGCGTCGCCGGCCGATCGCGCTCACGGTGCGGGCGCGGTTCACCAGGATGCGGAGGAGCCAGGCGCCGAAGCGCTCGCGTTCCTCGTAGCGTCCCAGCGCGCGGTACGCGCGCAGGAAAGTGTCCTGGACGACCTCTTCGGCGTCTTCGCGGTTTCCGACGAGGTGGACGGCGAAGCGGACGTAGTGGTCGAAGTAGCGCTCGACCAGGATCGAGTACGCTTCGACTTCTCCGTTCAGAACTCGTTTGACGACGGCCGCGTCGGATTCCACGAACAGTTAACTCGCCCGGTTGGTCCAGAGTCACAGCGATCGGCCGCCAGCTCGTTGCCGACGGCTACCAGCTCCCGTCTTCGCTGGCGCTTCTCAGCGCGGCGCCTGCTGCTGGCTTGGCTTCGAATCTAGCTTACAGCATACCCGCAGACACCCACGGAGCCTCCATGCACCCGAGCATAGGCACGGTAGCCGAGCAATTCCGGATCACGACGAACCTGTTCATCAAGGCAATGAGCGAGGTCGACAAGGACGAAGCCATGCGGCGGCCCGGTGAGTTGTCGAACCCGCTACTGTGGCTTGCGGGCCACGTGATTCATTTCCGGACGCGGTTGCTGTCTCTGATCGGGGTTCCGCGAGACTTTCCCTGGGGAAGCCGGTTCGACACAGGCTCAAAGGTCGGTACAGCCGAGAGTTACCCGGACCCGGAGGAGCTGGTGGCGATGTGGGAGGAGCTGTCCGAGCTGCTCGTGGACAGGCTTGGGACGTTGACGGAGTCCGACCTTCTTGCGCCACCGGCGGCCAGGGTACCGACTACGGACGCGACGCTGCGCGGGGCGATCGGGTACTTCTCGCTCCACGAGGCCTACCACGTCGGGCAGATGGGATACGTACGCAAGTGGTTGGGCATGACGCCGATCATCGACCCTCCGATCATCGGGAATCGGGAATAGGGAATCGGGAATCGAGGTACTCGCTCCCCGCAGCGCGCAGCAAAAGCCGCCGGCCGGCGGCTCCTGCTGCGAGCTCGGGCTGCTGCTATTACCGCCGCGGCAGGATATCGGTATTCTCGGACATTCCCGATTCCCGATTCCCGATTCCCGATTCCCGACACATGTCCGAGCATCGGTTTCGCTCCCTCGCCGAGACCCGGTGGCGCATCGCGGTCAGCCTCACGGCCCTGATGGTGGCCATCTACTTCGGGTTCATCCTCCTCATCGCGTATGACAAGCCGCTCATGGGCCGGCTCCTCACTCGCGGGCTGAGCGTGGGGGTGCTCCTTGGTGCGCTGGTGATCGTGCTGTCGTGGGTGCTGACGTGGGTGTACGTGCGGTGGGCGAACACGCACTACGACGCGGGGCTCGAGGAACTGCGACGCGGGGAGGCGGCCCGGTGACCATCCTTCAAGCAGCGGCACAGGCTCCGGCTGTGCCGGCGGTCTCTACCCGCATCGGCGAGCCTAACGCGATCGCGATGGTGTTCTTCTTCGCGTTCATCGCGATCACGCTCGGCATCACCTATTGGGCCGCGCGACGCACGCGGACCACCGAAGACTTCTACGCGGCGGCGCGATCGATCACGCCGGGACAAAACGGGTTTGCGCTCGCGGGCGACTACATGAGCGCGGCGTCGTTCCTCGGAATTGCCGGCCTCGTGTCCACGACGGGATTCGATGGCTTGATCTACTCGACCGGCTGGCTCGTCGGCTGGCCGGTGGTGCTGTTCCTGATCGCCGAGCCGCTCAGGAATCTCGGAAAGTACACGTTCGCCGACGTGGTGGCGGCTCGCCTGCGGCAGACGCCCGTCCGCATCGCGGCAGCGCTCGGGACGCTCGCGACTGTGGCGCTCTATCTCATCGCGCAGATGGTCGGCGCCGGCGGTTTGATCCGCCTCATGTTCGGGCTGTCGTACGAGACCGCGATCGTCATCGTGGGCGCGGCAATGCTCGCATACGTGCTCTTTGGCGGCATGATCGCGACGACGTGGGTCCAGATCGTCAAGGCGGGACTCCTGCTCGCCGGCGCGGCGCTGCTCGCGCTCCTGGTGCTGGCGAAGTTCGGAATGAATCCGGTCGCCCTGTTCGCCGCTGCGGCGGAGCGCTACGGTGACGGCGTGCTCGCGCCGGGCAAGCTCGTGGCAGCCCCACTGGACGCGATATCGTTAGGCATGGCGCTCATGTTCGGCACGGCCGGGCTTCCGCACATCCTGATGCGGTTCTACACCGTGCCCGACGCCCGCGCTGCCCGGACGTCGGTCTTCTATGCCACGGGGCTCATCGGCGTCTTCTACCTCATGACCTTCGTGCTCGGGTTCGGCGCGATGGTGCTCGTCGGGCCCGACGCGATCAAAGCGGTCGACAAGGGCGGCAACATGGCCGCCCCGCTCCTGGCCGAGGTGCTGGGCGGCACGCCATTTCTCGGCTTCATCGCCGCCGTGGCATTCGCGACGATTCTCGCGGTCGTGGCCGGACTCACGCTGTCGGGTGCCGCAGCGCTGTCCCACGACCTCTGGGTCAACGTGGTGCGGCATGGAGAGGCCGACTCCCGCGAACAGCTTCGGGTCGCGCGCGTCGCGACCGTCGCACTCGGCGTGGTTGCCGTCCTGCTCGGGATTCTGTTCAAGGGACAGAACGTGGCATACATGGTGTCGCTGGCGTTTGCGATCGCCGCGAGCGGGAATTTCCCGGCGCTCGTGCTCTCGATCTTCTGGCGACGGTGCACAACGGAGGGGATCGTCTCGAGCATGGTGCTCGGCACGCTGTCGACGCTCGTCCTGATCTGGCTCTCGCCGACGATCCAGGTCGACATTCTGAAGAACCCGAGCGCCTGGTTTCCGTTGAAGAATCCGGCGCTGGTGACGATCCCGCTGTCGTTCGCCGTGGGCGTGCTGGTGTCGCTCGCGACGCGAGACGACCTGGCGGTGGAGCGATTCGCGGCGGCGGAGAGGAGAATGCACGTGGGTGAAGCGTAGCGGAGCTGCGCAGCCGATGGCTGATAGCTTTCCTTATTATGCACCCGACCTCGCTGAGCGAGCTGAACGCGGCACTGCTCCAGGCGATCATCACGTTAGGAATCGCGGCGCTGTGCGCGTTTCTGTTCGTGCAGTTCCGCAAGCGCTACTTCCTCTGGTGGGCGATCGCGTGGGGGCTCTATGTGCTCCGCATCGGCGCGATCTGCGGGTTTCTCACGACTGCATACGAGCCGTGGCTCTACGCCCATCAGGTGCTCACCGGATGGACCGCGCTCGCGCTACTGGGTGCTGCGCTCGCGTTCTCGCAGCAGGTGACATGGCGGAGACGCTACCTCGCGCTCGTGCTGTTTCCGCCGCTGTGGTCCTACATCGCGATCTACAGGCTGGAGAATTTCCTTCTCGCGGCCGGGCCCGCAGTGCTCTTTCTCAGTGTGGCGACCCTGTGGACGGGCTGGGCGTTCTGGCGATACCAGCGCCGCGTGGGATCGCGCGCGGCCAGGTTCGTGGCCGGCGTGCTCGTGCTCTGGGGACTGCACCACCTCGACTATCCGCTGCTACGTGCCCGAGGCGCATGGAACCCGTGGGGCTACTACCTCGACATCGGGTTCGTCCTTGCGCTTGGTGCCGGCATTCTGCTTCTAGTCGTCGAGGAGCTTCGACGCGGGCTTGCGACGCTCTCCGCGCTGTCCGGTGATCTCGCGCTCGCGGGCGGGTCCGCCACCGACGATGTGCCCGACGTCATCGACTCGCTCCTCGCGCGGCCGCTCGCGCTCGGAGGTGTACGCGGCAGCGCGCTGTGCCTGACGACGGACACCACGGCGGCGAGCGCGAACGGAAACGGCAGCGTCGGCGAGTCGTCGAGCGTCGCCGAGTCATTCGTTCGCGGCATAGGCGCGTGTGCTCACTGGAGTGGTCGAGCACCCGTTGGCCGCGCGTGGGAGACGATGCGGCAGGCGGCTCGCTCGGGCTCACCAGCCATGGCGCGGGATTGGCCGGACCCGTTCGGCGAGTCCGCGCGCCCGTTCGCGTACCTCGCGGTCCTTCCGGTAGTGCGCGATGCAAAACCGGTCGGGTCGCTCGTGATCGTTGGCGATCACGGTGATCCGTTCACCGCGCTTGGCGAGGAGTTCCTGCGAACGCTCGGGCGACAGGTCGGTGCAGCACTCCAGAATGCCGACCTAACGACGCGACTCGCTGCCCGGACTCGCCAGCTCGAGCGACTCTCGGCGCGCATGGCGCGGCAGCACGAGGATGAACGGCGACGAATCTCGCTCGAGCTTCACGACGAGACCGCCCAGGCTTTTGCGGCGGTGAAGCTGCAGCTCGGCGTGTTGCGCGAGACCGCCGACCCCTCGCTGGCACCGCGGATGGATCGTGTGCTCGAGCTCGTCGATACCGGGATGCGGAGCATTCGCAACGTCGCTCGTGACCTTCGTCCACCGCTGCTCGACGAGCTCGGCCTTTTGCCGGCGCTGCACGCGCTCGTCGAGGGGTTTGGCGACCGGACGGGGATTCGGGTGTCGTTCGACGCGCCGGCCACGCTCCCACCCCTTTCGAAGGACGCCGAGCTAGCGTTGTTTCGTGCGTTGCAGGAGGCGTTGTCCAACGTGGCCCGCCACGCGAGCGCCGGTTCGGTCGGCATCACGCTGTCGACGGAGCCTGGAGAACTCCACCTCGAGGTGCGTGATGATGGTCGCGGCTTCCGCGGCGACCCCGGTCTCGGGCTCACGGGCATGGGGGAGCGTCTCGGCGCGTTAGGTGGAGGCGTACAGATCGCGAACGCGGCGGGCGGTGGTGCGCGGCTCGTCGTTCGCCTTCCTTTCGAGCAGGTGGCACGATGAGCAACGAACCGAACATTCGCGTCCTCGTGGCCGACGACCACGCGGTGGTGCGCGAGGGCATCCGGCACGTCCTGGCGGCGACGCACGGATTCAACGTCGCCGGCGAGGCGGCAAGCGGTACCGAGGCGGTCAAGCTGGCGGCCGAGTGCGAGCCGGATGTCGTGGTGCTCGACGTGTCGATGCCTAACGGCACGGGGCTGGAAGTGATCGGCGACGTCCGTCGCGCGGCGCCCCAGGCGCGCGTGCTCATCCTCAGCGTCCACGACGAGGCCGAGTACGTCCTTCAGGCCGTTCGGGCCGGCGCGAACGGCTACTTGCGAAAGGACTCGTCGCCGACCGAGCTGCGAGAAGCGGTGCGGGCGGTTGACCGCGGCGAATCGTTTTTCTCTCCGGCGATGGCCACCCGGCTCAGCGATGCCGTGCGCGTCGAATCGGATCGGCTCTCCCGCGTCTCGAAGCTCGCTCTCCTGACCGGTCGCGAGCGCGACGTCCTCGAGGGGATCGCGAACGGTGAGACCAACAAGGAGATCGCGGGGCGCTATGGAATCAGCCCGCGAACGGTGGAAACCCACCGCGAGAGCCTGATGCGCAAGCTCGAGATCCACAGCGTCGCCGGCCTGACGCGGCTGGCGGTCGAGGAGGGGCTCGTCGCCCCATGAGCTAATAGTAGCGATCGCGGGACGGGTCGGCGCCCGCTTCGCCCCTGCGCGACGCCTGGTCGCGCTTGCGCTGCTCCGCTTCGCGGAAGCCCTGGACGCTGACCTCTTCAGCCTCGTGGAGGATCAGTCGGAGCAGCGGCAGCGCGTCGCTCGGTGGGGATCCGGTGAGCAGTGAGGAGTCGAGCACTACGCGCTCGACTTCCGCCCCGAGGGTCGTGTGCTCCCGTCGCAGCTCCTCTTCGGTCCAGCCCAGTCGCTGGCGCTGTGCTCCGTGTCGCTCGGCGATGAGCCGCTGGATTGCGGCCCCATCCGCGATCAGCGGCACGCGTGTCGTGCCGCGCTCGTCGATGATCGCGAACAGCTGGCCGATGTCGCTGAGATACGTGGCGATGTGATCCTCGAGCTCGGTGCGCGTGACCCCGCGTGCTCTCGGGATGTCGGGGTCGCCTCGGAGCCGGTCCACCACGGTAGCGACGATGTCCGGGGCCGACATGACGAGCAACTCGCCTAACGCTATCCGGCCGGCCCTCGTGCCGGCAAGGCGCAGGTTCGGAACGGACAGCGGCGGAATGCGATCCACGTCGCGGTTCGGGTGGGTCGCGGTGGTGGCCGGCCGATCCCGCTCCCACGCCGGCAGCCACAGCGTGAAGGTAGTGCCCTGGCCGATGCGGCTGGCGACCGTGATGTCGCCACTCATGAGGCGCGCGAACCGGCGGCTGATGGCGAGGCCCAGCCCGGTCCCGCCGCGCGCGCGGGTATGGCTCGCGTCGAGCTGTACGAACGGCTCGAAGATTGTTTCGAGGTGCTCGGCTTCGATACCGATGCCCGTATCGGTGACGGCGAGGCGCATCCACGACCCGAGCGGCCCCGGAGCGAACGGCGCCTTGCCCTCGAACCGTTCGCAGCGGACCGTCACCCGACCTGGGGAGCGGGTGAACTTGACGGCGTTGGCGAGGAGGTTGAGGAGGATCTGCCTAACGCGGCGCTCGTCACCGGTCACTTCGCCGAACACGTTCGCGCATTGCGTCGCGTCGATCTCCACAGTGGCGCTGACCGCCTGCGGTCGGACGAGCGCGACGGCGGCGCTGACCACGCGGGATGCGCTGACCGGCCCGACCTCGACGCGCATCTGCCCGGCCTCGACCTTCGCGATGTCGAGCACCTCTTCGACGAGGCCCAGAAGATGACGGCCGCTCACGCGCGTGCGCTCCACGAAGTCGCGTTGTGCGGGCGCCAGCGGGCCGGCGAGGCCGTCGAGCAACAGGGCGGCGTAGCCGAGGATCGCGTTGAGCGGCGTTCTGAGCTCGTGGGACATCGTCGCGAGGAACGCGGACTTCGCGCGGTTCGCCGCTTCGGCGGCCACTTGTGCTCCGCGCGCCGCTTCGGCTGTGGCGGCGAGCTCCGCGTTCGCCCGGCGCAACGCAGCCACTGTCAGCTCGAGCTCGCTGGCCGTTGCCTCCAGCTCCGATGTCTGGGACTCGAGCTGCCGTCGATAGAGATCGAGCGCATCGGCGAGCCGGGTGCGCGAGATCGTGGGGCCGGCGCTTGCCGCGACGAGCTCCAACAGGTGGCGATCGTCGTCGTCGTATCGTCCACGCGTCTTCGATCCCGTGTACAGCACACCGATGAGGCGTCCCTGGTCGATCACCGGAACGCCGAGCAGCGATACGATCTGGTCGCTCCCGACCGCGCTCGAGACATCGCCGAGCCGTTTGACATCGTCGAGCAGTATCGACTCCCGTCGCTCGGCAATGCGGCCCAGGACACCGCGGCCGACAGGAATGCGTGCCGGAGCCATGTCCGGCGCGCGCCCGCGCCACGCGTGCATAACGAGTACGGGCTCGTCACTCGAGTCGTCGACGAGCAGGATCGCGACCGTGTCCGCGGCAAGCGCGTCACGGACGCCGACGACGAGGACGTCGAGCGCCGCCGCGACAGCGGTCTCGCGGCTGACGGCTTCCGTAATGCGGAGCGCAGTGGCGATTCGCGATGGGCTGCGTGCCGCGAGGCCGCGCGCCAACACCTCCGGCTCAACCGGAGCGCGAAATCGCTCGTCGTCGGGCTTCACCGAATCGTGTTTGACGCTCACCGGATCGGGACTGAGCGGCGTTGGCATTTGCGTACCTGTCGGGACCGCGGCGCCGGGCGGCGACCGCGGGCGCGATTCCAGGGCCGAAACCAGCCACAGTCGATCGCGCGCTGGCGAGGCAGCAAGACTTCTGCCGTCGCGTGATTTGGCCGTCCGTATTTGTACCGAGCGGTCGCTCCGTATGCTGCCGAATGTCCTGATGATGCCCCTTCCCACTATGGTAGGCGCGACAAGGGGGTGCGCTCGCGGAAGGACTGAACGAGGCGACCCGCACCCGCTGGCGGTCCCGTGTCGAAACCTGGAGACTCCCATGAAGGGCGGGTTGTTCGTGTGGTGCGCGGTGGCCGCAGCTGCCAGTGCGAGTGGGGTCGATGCACAATCGTCATCACGACAGGATTCGACTCGCGCGGATTCATCACGAAAGCGGATGACCTCGCTCAGCGAGGTCACCATTACGGCTACCCGAACGGCCAAGGACGTGTTCGATACGCCGTCGGCCGTGAGTGTCATCGACTCCACAACGCTACAGCGTCGCCTGCCAAACACACCCGTCGACGCTTTCCGCGACCTCCCCGGCCTCGACATTACGGGTGTGGGGACGAATCAAACGCGCCCGACCATCCGTGGGCTCGGCGGGCAGCGCATCCTCTTGCTCGAGGATGGACTTCGCCTCAACAACTCGCGACGCCAGCAGGATTTCGGTGAGCTGCCCGCCATCGCGGGGATCTCCGGAATCGATCGCGTAGACGTCGTGCGCGGACCGGCATCGGTGCTGTATGGAACCGACGCGATCGGCGGTGTCGTGAACATCATCACGCCGGGTCTTCCGTCAGGCGGTGACGTAATTCACGGCTGGGCGGGTTTCCGGTACTCGACAGCCGACAAGCAACAAACACCGAGTGGCGGGCTCGAAGGCCGGTTCGGCCGCTTTGGGTTCCGGGCGAGCGGCGCCTATCGCGATACGAAATCCTATGACGCGCCGTCGGGCCGCTTCGGGGACATCTCGTTCGAGGATGACGTCAAGGTGAACGACACCGGCGTGCGTGACTACTCGTACAACGCGCTGTCCGGGTGGGACCTCGGGAAGTCACAGACGCTGTCGGTACGCGCCGAGCGCTACAAGGCCCGCGACGCGGGCTTCGGCTACGTGTCGAACTCGGATCTCGGAGCGGCGGACGCCCCGACCATCCAGATCACCTACCCCGATCAGGACGTCCGGCGCTATTCGCTCGGGTGGCGAGCGTTGTCCCTCGGAACGCCCGTAGCGGATCGCGCGGAGGTGACGACGTATCTGCAGGACAACACGCGGCACCTCGACCTCGACGTCTTCGTCCCGTTCGGACGCGGGCTCCCGCCTACGGCGGGCGTCACGTCCGCGCAGCGCAACTGGACGGACATGCGCACGTTAGGCGTCCGCGCCGAAGCGACCAAGCTGGTCGGCGGGCGGACGCTGCTGACGTATGGTGCGGATGCGTTCCAGGACCGCTCGGACAACACCGACTCGAGCCTGACGACCGTGACCGGCTTCGGGCCGCCACAATCCGAAGCAAGCACGCGCCCGCAGGTGCCTAACGCGTCCTTCCGGAGCGTCGGCATCTTCGCGCAGGGCGATGTCCGCCTCGCCGACCGCGTGTCCATGATCCTCGGTGGCCGCTACCAGGACATCCTGGCGAAGACCCGGTCCACCCCAGGGATCTCCGATCCGGCGTCCGAGAGCAAGGACCACACGCTGGTCGGTGCCGCCAACCTGCTCGTGCGCGCCGCTTCGGGTCTCAACCTGGTCGCGTCGGTCGGGCGCGGGTTCCGCTCGCCGAATCTCGTCGAGCGCTTCTTTGAAGGACCGACGCCGGAAGGCGCCGGGTATCAAGCGCGGAACCCCGACCTCGACCCGGAGACGAGCGTGAACGTGGACGTCGGCGCCAGGTGGAGACAGGGTGCGTTCTTCGCCGAAGGCTTCGTGTTCCAGAACAACGTGCACGACGGGATCGCTATCGCCGCGACGGGCGACACGATCAACCGGCTGCCGGTGTACCAGAACGTGAACGTCGACAAGTTGCGCTTTCGCGGGCTCGAGCTCACCGCGGGGGCGCGGGCGCTCCGGAGGTTCGATCTCTCGGCGAACTTCTCCAGGATCGAATCCAAGAACGTGACGGATCCGAACAGTCCGGTAGGCGACACGTACTCACGCAAGCTCGTGTTCGACGCGGCGTGGCATCCAGTCGCCGACCGCGTGTCACTCGGCTATACGCTGCGCCACAACGGAGACCAGAAGGACGTGATCGCGGGGACGAGCCCCGTTGGGGATGTGCTGCCGGCTTTCACCGTGCACGATCTCCGCGCGGAAGCGTCGCTGTTCGACCGTGGGCGCAACCGAACCTCGGTCGTGTTGCGAGTGAACAATCTGACGAACGAGCTCTACGCCGAGTTCGCGAACGCGTCGTTCTTCCGACCTGAGCCGAGGCGGAACGTGAGCACCGCGATCGTGGTAGGTTTCTAGCTTCGAGCAAGGAGGGGGGTCGATGCGGACCGCCGTCTACTTCGTTCCGATCGTCACGACCGTCATCGCGCTGGCGTTCGCTGGCGTGATCATCGCCCGATGGATGGATCGACGACAGCCGCACCTGCTCTGGTGGGGCATCGGGATGCTGACGTATGCGGCCGGCACAATCACCGAGTCGGCGACGACCTTGCTGGGTTGGCACGAGCTGCTGTTTCGCGCATGGTACATCACGGGCGCGCTCCTTGGCGGCGCGCCGCTCGCTCAGGGCTCGGTCTACCTGCATCTCTCGCGCAAAGCCGCGAACGCGCTCACGGCGATCGTTGGGACCGTGATTGTCGTGGCGAGCCTCTGCGTGATTGCATCGCCTATCGACTACGCCCTCGTGGAACCATTCGGGCTATCGGGCAGGGTGCTCGTGTGGCGATGGGTCCGACTGTTCAGTCCGTTCATCAATCTCTACGCGGTAATCTTTCTGGTAGGTGGGGCGATCGTGTCGGCGGTGCGGTATCGTCGGACGAAAGAGACCTACCACCGGTTCGTCGGGAACGTGTACATAGCGGTCGGGGCGATTCTGCCAGGCATCGGTGGGGCGTTCACGCGATTCGGGTATACGGAAGTGCTTTACGTGACGGAATTGCTCGGCCTGCTATTCATCTATCGCGGATACCGGCTCAACGTGACGGCGCCGGCTCCACGGGAAATCGCGAACGAACAGGCATCGCTTCGCGCAGCTCGGGGATACTAGCCCAGCCGCCAGCCGCCTGTCGCCAGTCCCTCCACGGCGGCCCGTTAACTGCTAACGTTCCGTCCACGACTCAGTTGATTGAAGCGTGGCAACCAGTACACAACCGGCGAGAAGACAAGGACTCCTCGCGCGCCTGTTAGCGCGCACATCGAATGGTGGGCAAGAGCCACTCGTCGGGCCAATCCGCGGCGAGTTGCTCGGCGCCGACCGGCTCGGGGAGCATGCGCGCGCCCTCGCGCGACGCCAGCGCGTACGCCCGGCAGGCAAGGGCAGAAAGAAGGTACCACTCCTCGAGCGGCTCGAGACCACACAGGACATCCTCCTCGACGCGCGCGAAACGCTCGGCCAGGCTGCGGATGAAGGCATTGACGTCAGTCCGGCCGGGGAATGGCTGCTCGACAACTTTTATACGGTTGAAGAGCACATCCGGGAAATTCGCGCGACCCTCCCACGAGGCTACTACCGAGAGCTTCCGGAGCTCGCGAGCGGGCCGCTGGCCCGGTACCCACGCGTCTACGAGATAGCGATCGAGCTGATCGCCCATACCGAGGGGCATCTCGATCTCGCGAACACGGAGCTGTTCGTTCGCGAGTACCAGCGCGTCACGCGACTGCGCATCGGCGAGCTGTGGGCGATCCCCGCGATGCTTCGGCTCGGCCTCATCGAGAACATCCGACGGATGACGCGGCGCACGATCTCGCGACTCGACGAGGTGCGCGCCGCCGACGCCGCGGCCGAGCGGCTCCGACGCGCGAGCGAAGGGGGCTCGAAGGCGCTCGCCGCCGCGCTGCACGACTTCGTCGATCACACGCCGAAGCTGTCCGCGGTCTTCATCGCGCGCTTCCTGTCACAGGTTCGGAGCTACCAGGCGACGTTCACGCCACTCGTGTGGCTCGAGCAATGGATCGGCGAAGACCTGATGACGCCCGAGGAGGCGGTTGCGCGAACGAATCAGCGCGCGGCGCTCACGCGGGTCACGATCGCGAACAGCATCACAAGCCTTCGCACGATCGCGCGCCTCGACTGGAACACCTTCGTCGAGTCGCAGAGCGCGATCGAACGCGTGCTCCGCGGCGATCCATCCGGCGACTACGCGTCGATGACCTTCTCTGCGCGCGACCGGTACCGTCACGAGATCGAGCGGCTCGCGAAGCGTACGGAGCGCGACGAGGCGAAAGTGGCCGAGGTCGCGATCGACCTGGCGAGTCGACAGCCGGTGCATGGCCCGGAGCGACGGCGCCGCCACGTCGGGTACTGGTTGGTCGATGAGGGATTGATTGAGCTCGAGGCCGCGGTCGGGTACAAGCCGCGCGTCCGGGAGCGACTGCGCCGCGCTGCGACGCGCCACCCTAACGCGGTTTACTTCCCCGCGCTCGCGGTCGTGACGGTGGCAGCGCTCGCCGCCGGGTTTGCGCTGGCCGGACCCATCGGCGCCGGCGGCGCGCTGCTCGTGCTCCTGCTGGGCATCGTACCGGCGAGCGAGATCGGCGTCAGCGCCGTGAATCAGTTCGCCACGATGCTGATGCATCCGCGCCTCGTGCCGAAGATGGATTTCCGCGAGCGAGGCATTCCGCCCGACTGGCGCACGGTCGTCGTTGTGCCGACGCTCATTGGGAGTGTCGATGCCGCTCGCGAGGCGGTCCAGCATCTCGAAGTGCAGTTCCTCGCGAACCGCGATCCGCATGTGCAGTTCGCGCTGCTGACCGACTTCCTCGACGCACCGAGCGAGACGATGCCTGACGACGCCGCCATTCTGGACGCGGCGGCGGCCGACATTGCGGCGCTGAACGACAAGTACGCGCGCGGCCAGGCCGCGGCCTTCCTTCTCTTCCACCGACCGCGCCGGTGGAACGACGGCGAGGGCGTGTGGATGGGCTGGGAACGAAAGCGCGGCAAGCTCGCGGAGTTCAATCAATATCTGCGCGGCGGCGCGCGGGACGCGTTCTCCCGCATTGTTGGGGATACGACTCCCCTGCGCGATGTCAGGCTCGTCATCACGCTCGACTCGGATACGGTGCTGCCGCCTGCCGCGGCGCAACTGCTCGTGGGCGCGATGGCGCATCCGCTCAACCAGCCCGCATTCGACGCCGAGCGCGGCCTCATCACGAAGGGCTACGGGATTATGCAGCCGCGCGTGGGCGTCTCGCTCACGAGCGCATACCGATCACGGTTCGCTTCGATACACTCCGGACACCCCGGCGTCGATCCCTACACGACGGCCGTCTCGGACGTGTACCAGGACCTCTTCGGGGAAGGCTCGTACACAGGAAAGGGCATTTACAACGTCGACGCGTTCGAGCGCGCGACCCACGGCCGATTCGCCGAGAACGTGCTCCTGAGCCATGACCTCATCGAGGGAGCATTCGCGCGTGCGGGGCTGGTCACGGACATCGAGCTGTACGACGACTACCCAACGCGGTACCTGACGTACACGCGCCGCAAGCACCGGTGGATCCGCGGCGACTGGCAGATACTGCGTTGGATCGGAGCGGCGGTCCCACGCGCCGACGGGCAGCCCGAGCCGAACCGGCTCTCCGCGATCTCGCGCTGGAAGATCTTCGACAATTTGCGGCGCAGCACGGTCGAGATCTTCCAGCTGCTGCTCCTCGTCGTCGGCTGGACCGTACTGCCGACGTCGCGCATCGCCTGGACGGCGGGCATACTCGTGGCCATCGGGTTCCCGTGGCTCCTGAGCCTAACGCTTGCCGCGCTGCGCCCGCCGCGGGACAAGTCGCTCCGGGCGTACTATTCCGCCATCGGGCGAGACGCCGTCACATCCGCGAACCAGTTCATGCTGGCGGTCACCGTGCTGCCACACCAGGCGTGGGTGTCGGTGGACGCGATCGTTCGGACGCTGTCGCGGCTCTTCGTCTCGAAGCGACACCTGCTCGAGTGGCAAACGGCGTCCCAGACTGAACGAGCGACCAAGAACTCGTTCCGCGAGGTGTGGCGCCGAATGATGCCGGCAGAGCTGCTGACCCTCGCAATTGCCGGCCTTGTGACGCTTGCGGTTTGGGCGCGCATGTCGACGGGTCTCTCCGTCCGGCCGTCAGTGGGGCCGACGCTCGTCATCGTGCTCCCGATCGTGCTGCTCTGGCTCGCGAGCCCGATCGTGACGCACGCCTTGAGCGCGCCCGCATTGCGACGTGAGCTGCGCCTCGCATCCGATGAGCGCGATCGTGCGATGCGTTATGCACTCTACCATTGGCGGTTCTTCGAGCGATTCGTCGGCGAGGCGACGCAGTGGCTGGCACCGGACAACTTCCAGGAACATCCCGATCCCGTGGTTGCCCTGCGCACGTCGCCTACGAACATCGGGCTCCAGCTGCTGGGGATCACGAGCGCGTACGATCTCGGGCTGCTGACCTGCGGCGAGATGATCGAGCGCCTCGAGCACGTGTTCAAGACGCTCGAGCGGATGCGCCGGCATCGCGGCCACTTCTTCAACTGGTACGAGCTCGATGGGCTGAACGTGCTTCAGCCTGCGTACATCTCCACGGTCGACAGCGGCAACCTCGCTGGGCATCTGCTCGCGCTGAAACAGGCATGCCGCGAGATCATCGAAGGTCCGCCTGACGCGCGCGTACCGTTGCGGGCGTTGACGTCCGCGCTCGCGATCACGCGAGAGACATTCGCCGACGCTGCGAGCTCGGGGAGAGTCGGCGATCCCGCGAAATGGCAAGCGGTCTCCAAGGCCGCGGGTCTTCTCAAGGCCGCGCGGAGCGAGCTGGCCACAATCACCGATGATGCAGGTCTCGCCCACGTGGCCCGCGCGCTCTCCGACGCAGACCACACGCTGAGCGCGGCGGGCCTCGGGCCGAAGGAAGCGCCGCGGGCACGGGAGTGGTTGGCGTGGTCGGCGCACCTCGCCGAGCGGCACGTGGCCGAGCGAGCGCAACTCGGTGCCGCGGCGGCGCAGTCGTTACGCGACGGTGCCGCGAACAGCGCGCTCGTTCGGGACCGTATCCAGCGCCTCGAGGCGATCGCGCTCACGGCGCATCGCTACGTGATGGAGATGGATTTCACGTTCCTCTACGACGCGCGCCGGAAGCTGTTCGCGATCGGCTACAGCGTCGACTCCGCCGCGCTCGACAACTCGTACTACGACCTGCTCGCGTCGGAAGCGCGGCTTGCCAGCTACGTCGCGATCGCGAAGGACGACGTCCCGGTCGAGCACTGGTTCCGATTGGGCCGCTCCCTCACCGCGTCGTCCCGCGCGACGGCGCTCGTGTCGTGGAGCGGCAGCATGTTCGAGTACCTGATGCCGCTCCTCGTCATGCGGTCGTTCCCGCACACGCTGCTCGATCAAACATATCGTGGCGCCGTGCGCCGTCACATCGAGTACGCCGCCGAGCGGTCCGTGCCCTGGGGGATATCGGAGTCGGCGTACAACGTGCGCGACCGACACATGACGTATCAGTACCGCGCGTTCGGCGTGCCGGACCTGGCGCTCAAGCGAGGGTTGGCGAAGGACCTCGTCATTGCGCCATACGCGACGGCGCTGGCACTCCTGGTCGAGCCGCACGAGGCGATCCGGAATCTCGGAGCGCTGGAGCGAGAAGGCGCACTCGGGCCGTACGGGTTCCGCGACGCGGTGGACTTCACGCGACCGGAGCCGGGCGAGACCAAGGCGGTCGTCGGTGCGTTCATGGCGCACCACGTGGGCATGACGTTCGTCGCGCTCGCGAACGCCCTCGGGGATCATCTGTGGCAGCGGCGGTTCCACTCGGAGCCGCTGGCGCGCGCCGTGGAGCTGGTTCTGCACGAGCGCATTCCGCGCCGGCTCGTCATGCAGGACGCGCAGGAGACCGAAGGGGAAGGCGGCCGCACGCCGGTCGAGACGGAAAAGCCAGCCGTTAGGCAGATCGAGACGCCGGACACGCCGCAGCCTCGGGTGGGCCTGCTGGCGAGCCTGCCGTTCACGGTCATGTTGAGTAACGCGGGCGCCGGTTACAGCCGATACGAGCAGCTCGCGATCACGCGGTGGCGCGCCGACGGCACGCGCGACGATCACGGCCAGTGGTGCTATGTTCGCGATCTCACGACCGACGAGGTCTGGTCGGTCACGCACCAACCGACGGCGAAACGCGCCGATGCGTACAGCGCCGTGTTCGCCACAGACCGCATCTCGTTCGGTCGCCGCGACGGCGACGTGGAGACTCGTCTGGACGTGACGGTCGTGTCCGACGACATGGCGGAAGTCCGGCGTGTGACGCTGGTGAACCACTCGGGAGCGGAGCGCGAGATCGAGCTGACGAGCTACGGCGAGATCGTGCTCGCGCCGCCCGATGCCGACCGCGCGCACCCGGCGTTCGCGAACCTGTTCGTCGAAACGGAGTGGCGCCCGACCGAAGCGGCCATTCTCGCGACGCGGCGACCGCGCGCGAGCAACGAGGCGCGCCGCTGGCTGGCGCATGTGGCGGCCGTCGGGCACGAGCTGGTCGGCGAGATCACGTGCGAGACCGATCGGGCGCGATTCGTCGGGCGTGGGCGCTCGGTCCGGAATCCCGCTGCCATGGATCCGTCGTCGAGGCTGAGTGGTACGGCTGGCGCGGTCCTCGACCCGATCTTCTCGCTCCGGGTGCGCGTTCGACTCGCGCCGGGTCAGTCGGCACGGGTTGCGTTCACGACGCTCGTGGCCGAAACACGCGAGCGGGCGATCGAGCTGGCCGACCTGTACCGACAGCCGTACAGCGCCCAGCGTGCGCTCGACCTGTCGTGGACGCGCACGCAGGTCGAGCTTCGTGACCTCGGCCTGACGCCATCGGACGCGGCGCTCTTCCAGCAGATCGCCGGGCATCTATTCTACTCGAACCCGCCGATGCGCGCCCCGCAACATGAGCTCCGGGCGAACATGCTGGGACAACGCGAGCTGTGGAGCATCGGGTTGTCCGGCGACTGGCCGATTCTCCTGGCGACGATCGATTCGCTCGAAGGGCTCCCGACCGTCAGGCAGCTGCTGCACGCGCATCAGTACTGGCGTCTCAAGGGCATGACCGTCGACATGGTGTTTGTGATCACGCGGCCGCCATCGTACCAGCAGGAGTTGGCTGACCAGCTGCTGGCCACGGTGATGGGTTCGAGCGAGACACACCTGGCGGACAAACCCGGCGGGATCTTCATCCGGCGCGCCGACGTGCTGGGTGGCGACACGCTGCAGCTTCTGCGTGCGACGGCTCGCGTCCACATCATGTGCGATGGGCTGGGTCTGGGGCGCGTGCTCGACATGCCGGAGGTCGAGGAGCAGCCGCCCGATGAGCCGGAACGACCGCGACGACTTTCGATCTTCTCGAACCGCGATTCGGGCTTCGCGTCGTGGGAAACCGGCGGACGCGACGCGAACGGCGGCGAAGGGGTAATGAGCGCGGTGCTCGCCCGGGCGGCCGCGTACGCGCGTGACGCCGCACTCGATCTGGCCGAGAGCTTCGAGCTCCCGGAGTTTCGGATTGGGAGTAAGGGGAATGGAGAGGCGGACAGGAAGGGAACCGGGAACAGGGAACGGGGAACCATGCCCCAACGCGGCGATCCGGTTCCCGGTTCCCGGTTCCCGACTCCCACCCATGGCCTAACGACGAATCTCGACTACGAGATAAAGCTCCAGGCCGACGGGCTTCCGCCGGCACCGTGGTCCAACGTGATCGCGAACCCGGAGGCGGGGTTCCTGATCACCGAGCGTGGCGGCGGGTTTTCGTGGGTGGAGAACAGCTACTTCTTCCGCCTAACGCCGTGGTACAACGACCCGGTGAGCGA
>Ga0075421_100003803_pt1 | contig 18144 bp, 17 predicted proteins | sample SoiMetdeltSBSDD5_FD_75292 | JGI IMG/M metagenome (GOLD analysis project Ga0075421, IMG submission 75292) | Bulk soil microbial communities from a Populus tree surrounding site in Tennessee, USA - Soil MetaG P. deltoides SBSDD5 | ecosystem: Environmental > Terrestrial > Soil > Tree plantation...
CGCTCGAGCAGCTCGAGGCCGTCCATGCCGGGCATCCGGATGTCGAGGAGAATGACGTCGGGGTCGGACTCGGCAACGCGTGGCAGCACCTCGCTTCCCGACTTGGCCTCGGCGACGATCTCGAGGTCGGGCTGCTTCTCGAGCGCAAGGCGCACGGCCTCGAGGACGAGCGCATGATCGTCCGCAACCAGAAGCCTGATCCGCCGCACGACTACCTCCTCGTCCGCAGTAGGCGCTACCGCCAGGTCCACAGATGCCGCATCGGCTCGAAACCTGCGGTGCTTGAGAACGGAGTGGCGCGGCTTAGGAGATCAGAGCGGCTTCGACGCCGGGGTGGCGGCCCTGCCAGGCGCGGACGAAGAGCCCAATCTCGAGGCGGGCCTCGCGTGCGGTCCAGCCCTGCGGCGTCACGACGCGGCACGCGTTCGGGCCGATTCGGTCCGTGAGGCAGCCCTGGAGCGCCAGTGCGCCCATCAGCTCCCCGAGCAGGTCCTCGTCGCTGAGCTCGAGTGTGAACCTCATCTCAAGCCGATTGTCGGCGACACGGCTTCCGTTCTCCCGCCCAGAACGTCCGACCCGGGCAAGACCAGAGGCTAATCCGACGGTAGCCTCGTCGCTGTGTATCGGGCGACGCTCGTTGCGATCGTTGCGATGGCGGTCGCGGCCTCGGCTCGGGCCGCTCCGGGTCCGCGTGCGCCGATTCCGCGCGAGCCGGCCGCGCTGGCGCGGGCGCTCGTCTCGACGAGGACCGAGCTCGCCCGTGGGATCGACGCATGGCGCGCGAGCGGCGAGGCGCGGACTCCCCAGGAGGTGACGCTCGACGCGCTCTACGACCAGCGGATCGAGCTGCTGCTCGCAGAGCGCCAGGGTCTCGCGCGCGCGACTCTTCAGCGCGTCTCGCCGGGCATCGCGGCGGTCGTTCGGACGAACCTGATCGCGAAGCGCGAGCTCTGGCGGCTCACGCCGCGGACCCGCCGGCGCCGGTTTCGGACCGGCCCGGCCCTCCCACCGGCGACCCTGCTCCGCTATTACCGCGAAGGCCGGCGCCGCTTCGGCGTCCCCTGGAACGTGCTCGCGGGCGTCAACTTCGTCGAGAGCGCCTTCAACAAGCTCCGCAACGAGAGCGTGGCGGGGGCGCAGGGCCCGATGCAGTTCATGCCGGCAACGTGGCGTGCGTACGGTCTCGGGGGCGACGTCCACGACCCTCACGACGCGATCCTCGGCGCCGCGAACTACCTACACGCGAACGGGGCGCCGAGAAACGTGTCCCGTGCGCTCCTCCGTTACAACCCGTCGCAGCTCTACGTCGACGCAGTGCTCCGCTACGCGGCGCGGATCCGAGCAGATCGCCGCGCCTTCTACGAGTACTACTCGCGGCAGGTCTACGTCCGTACCCCGTCAGGCCTTCGCCGGATAACGGGACCCGGTCTTTAAGCTCGGAGCACGACTTCCAGGGCTGTCCCGCGGCCGGGCTCGGAGCGGAGCCGAAAGCCGCCGCCGATGCTGGCTGTTCGCGCCTTCATATTCCGCAGGCCCTGGCCGCTTGCGACGGTTTCCTCGTCGAAACCCGTCCCGTCGTCGACGATGCTGACGACGCGTTCCTCGCCGCGGAGACGGATCCGCACATCCGCGTGACGCGCACCGGCGTGCTTGCGCGCGTTCGCGAGGCCCTCCTGGACGATCCTGAAGACCTCGATCTGCTCATCGGGCGCGAGCTGCACGTTCTCGTCGATCTCGAGGTCGACCTCGAGCTCCCCGTCCGCGGTCAGGAAGTCGATGTAACGGCGCAGGGCCGCGTCGAACGGAGCCGTTCCACTCGCTGACGACAGCGCGAGGATCGCGAAGCGGGCTTCCTGCTGCGCGGCCGTGGCGGCCTGCTTGAGCTGCGGGATCGTCGTGGCGGGGTCGGCGCCGCTCTCGAGCATCGTCGCGTGCGTCGAGACCGCGAAGAGGTACTGCGCGAGCCCGTCGTGGATCTCCCGCGCGACGCGGGCGCGTTCCTCCGCCACGGCGCGGCCGAACTCGGCGAAGCGGATCGCGCGCCAGACGCCGACGAGCAGGACTGCGTAGGCGAGCAGGCGCAGGAAGTCGCCTGTCGAGACGAAGCGGTAAGCGAGGAGCGGGCTGAACACCCAGTTGAGGTCGCCAAACAGGAACAGCGTGGCGCCGAGGGCAAGCCAGCGGTCGAGGTCGTTGCCGCGCGCGCGGAAGCGCAGCCCGAACCCGATCACCGCGAGAAGGCTCGCCAGCGCGCGCACCCCCAGCATCGACGTCAGCAGGAGCGGCGGCTGGTCGTGGTTGCGCACAGCCAGCGTCGGGAGCGCGACGCCGGCCGAGTCGGAAAGCGACCAGAGTGCGAACAGCAGCCCCGGGATCAGCACGAGAAGCTCGAGGAGCTCCCGGCGCCGGGCCGTGGTACGCCGGCGCGCGAAGGCCGCGGCTGCGATCAGCACCGCTGCGAGGACGCGCCCCCACAGCAGCGCCCACGTCTCACGCCTGTGAGGCGCGTGGCCGCCGAGGACCGGAGCGACTGCGAAGCAGAAGGTGGAGCCGGCTGCGAGCGAGAATCCGGCACAGAGGAGCAAATCAAGCCGACGTCCGTCGACCGAGAAGCGGATGCCGGCAAGCACCGCAACGAGCACAGCCGCCAGGGCAACCGTGGTGTCGAGCACGAGCCGCACCTGGGGGAGGTCGAAGGTCGGCCGGAGGCTCGGGTAGACGACGAAGAGCGCCAGCGTTGCGCCGAGAAGCCCGAAGAGCAGGACTTCGCCCCAGAGCCAAGACTGGTAGGCGTTTTCCTCTTCCCGCATTTCCCTCTATTCGGCAGAACCGATCCGGCCGATAAGTGCGGCGAGGCCATGGCTACGCGCGTGCTCATCGTCGACGACCACCCGCTGACGCGCGGGGCGCTCACCGCGCTCCTGGCCCAGCACGGCTTCGACGTCGTCGGCGAGGCCGAGGACGGCCGGTGCGCGGTCGACGTTGCGCGCAGCCTGCAGCCCGATTTGATCCTCCTCGACCTGACCATGCCGGGGATGAGCGGGCTCGAGGCGCTGCCGCACCTCCGCGAGGCGGCGCCGAGTTGTGAGGTGGTCATGCTGACGGCGTCCGTCGCCGAGGAGAACCTGCTCGCCGCGGTACGTGCCGGCGCTGCCGGTTATCTACTCAAGACGGAGCCGCCGGAGCGGATCGTCGAGTTCCTCCGCGGCGCCGCGGGTGGAGAGGCCGCGCTGTCGGGCTCGATTGCCCGACGTCTGCTCGAGCGCGTTCGCCAGGGGCGCGATGCCGACGCCGGCGTGCCGGATTCGATCGCGCGCGTTCTGAGCGCCCGGGAAGTCGAGGTGCTGCTCCTGCTGGACGACCACCTCGGCACCGACCAGATCGCGACCCGCCTCTTCATCTCCGAGCACACGGTCCGCTCGCACGTCAAGAGCCTGCTCCGGAAGCTTGGCGTATCCTCGCGCCGCCAGGCGCTCGAGGCGCTCGCCGCCGCGCGAAGCTAAGCCTGAGCCAGAGCGCGGATCCCCCAGCGTGGGGGATACGAAATCACCCACGAATAGCGCCCCGCGGGCGGTGAGTAAGCCGCGCAACGCGCCGATAACTTCGGCTGACACGGAAGGATCCGAAGCGCGGTGGCGACTGTGCTTCCCGGTGGGACGGCCGGCTCGATGAGCCGGCCGTTGTCATTTACGGAACCCTTCCAGGCTCGCCGCGACGAGCCGCGGCAACGTGTCGAAGTTGTAGCCGCCCTCGAGGACCGCGCCAATGCGCGGCGCCAGGGAGGCAGCCCGCTCGGCCATCCACTCGAAAGCCCGGTCGCTAAGCCGGATGTTCGCGAGCGGATCGGCTTCGTGTGCGTCGAACCCGGCCGAGATGAGCAGCAGGTCCGGTTCGAACGTCCGGATTGCCGGCTCGACAGCCTCCGCGAACGCGCGCTCGTACTCGGCGTCTCCGGAGAGCGCCGCCATCGGCACGTTCACCGTCGTCTCGTTCCCATCGCCGGGCCCGCCGGTTCCCGGGTAGAACGGCCACTCGTGCAGCGAAACGTAGAGGACGGTCGGGTCGTCCCAGAAGATCGCCTGGGTGCCGTTGCCGTGGTGGACGTCCCAATCGAGGATCGCGACGCGTCCGAGACCGAGCTCCGCCTGTGCGTGCCGCGCGGCGATCGCGACGTTGCTGAAAAGGCAGAAGCCCATGGCTCGGTCTGCGGGCGCGTGATGCCCGGGAGGGCGTACCAGCGCGAAGCCGCCCCGCTCGGCCGCGGCGATCGCGCCGCCAGCAGCGAGCAGCGCCGCCTCGAAGCTCGTCTCCGACGCGAAGGTGTCGGCGTCGACCCAGGTCGGTTCGCTGATCCCACGGATGCGGCCAACGTGCTCCTCGCTGTGGCAGCGCAGCACCGCTTCCACGGGAGCGGGCTCGACCTCGTCGAACTCGAACGCCTCGAGCAGTGCCGCGAGCCGCGCCGGTGACTCGGGATGGCTCGGCGTCGGGTGAAGCCGCGCGAAGGCGGGATGGCTCAGAACGTCGATCGGCGAACGGCTTCGGCGAGGTCGTCGAGCGAGGCGCCGTTCTGCGCGCGCCCGACGAGATAACAGAGGAGCGGAGCGTTGGTTCGCTCGCCGCTCTCGTGCGCCGCGACACGGGCGAGCTCGAGCAGCGTGGCGACGTCCCCATCGCCGAGCTCGAGGCGTTCCGGCGCCAGCCGGCTCGCCTGTGCGAGCTCGTCGCGCGCCTGTCTGAGCCACTGGTCCACGGCGCCGATGCTACTCGCGGCCCGCGACTCGCTCCGCGACGGCGTTCATGCCCCAGCTGCTGAGGAGGGAGGACGCCTCCGCCCAGGCTGGTGTCTGATCAGGGAGGGGAGGGAGGGGGGCGGAGGCGTCTAGGGACGCGATTCGCCGATAGAGGCGCAACTCCTCCCCAATCGCGGCGAACCTTCCCGCGGCGATTGCCTCCTCGAGCGACCCGTACTGCCGGAGCAGGTCGGCCGCCTTCTTCGGCCCGACGCCCGGCGCCCCGGGCAGGCGGTCGGACGGGTCGCCGCGCAGGGCGATGAAGTCGACGACCTGGCTCGGCTCGACGCCGTAGCGCTCGCGCACCTCGGCCGGCCCGATCCGGGTCAGCTCACTGACGCCGCGGACGGGCTGGATGATCGTCGTCCGGTCGCTCGCGAGCTGGAAGCTGTCGCGGTCCGAGGTGGCGACGACGGCCGTCCCGCCGCGCTTCTCCTCGGATGCGACCCCGGCGGCGAGGAAGTCGTCCGCCTCGTAGCCAGGCGCCTTCGCTGCCGCGAACCCGAACGACTCCACGAGCTCGGGCAGAAGAGCGAGCTGATCGAGCAGCTCATCATCGAACTCGCGGCCGCTCTGGTAGCTCTCGAATGCCTCATGCCGGTAGGTCGGCACCTCCAGCGTGTCCCAGCCGACGAGCACCGCGCGCGGCTGTTCGGCGTCCCAGAGCCGCAAGAGGAAGTTCGTGAAGCCGACGAGCGCGTTCGACGGCTTGCCTTCCGCGCGCCTGATCGTCTTCGGCAGCGCGTGGTACGCACGGTGGGCGAGGGAGTCGCCGTCGATGACGAGGAGCGGCCGCTTGCTCACAAGGTCGCTTCCAGCTCGTGGATCCGGGCCATCAGCCGGTCCGTCGCTTCCCGGGCCGCCCGCGCCGGCTCGAGCTCCTCGAGATCGTCGACCGGGACCGGCTCGCCGTAGGCGACGCGCAAGGGTCCGAGGCGCGTCAGTCGGTCGGTGCCCTTGATCGCTGCCGGCACGAGCGGCGCGCCGGCGAGGAGCGCGATCCGTGCAGCCCCCGTGTGCGCCCGTGCCTGATGCCTCTTGCGCAACCCCTTCCTCCGGCGCGTGCCCTCCGGGAACATGACGACGATTTCACCCTCGCGCACGAGCTCGACCGCGCGGCTGATCGCCTCGATGTCCGCCTCGCCGCGGCGCACCGGGAAGGCGCCGCCGCCGACGAGAATCGGCTTCAGGATCGGGTTGAAGAGCTCGCTCTTCGCCATGAACCGCACCGCGCGTCGCGGGTAGAGCGGCATCGCCAGCGGCCACGGATCGAAGTTCGAGGTGTGGTTGGCGGCCAGCACGTAGCCGCCCTCCGGCAGGTGCTCCTTGCCGCGCGCCCGCAGGCGGTACAAGCCCCATACGACGGGCCAGCTGACGGCAGCGGCAAGGAGGTAAAGGAGGGGCACAGGGCGAAAGGATCGTTCCATTTTCGGCTCATTCACGCGCTCCTGCGTCGTTCGAGCCCTTCGCTACTGTGTCCCGCGTGAAAACATTGGTCGTCGCAGAGAAGCCCTCGGTCGCCCGCGATCTCGCGGACGCGCTGCCGGGCAGCTTCGACAACGAGGAGAGCTACTACGAGGGTGACGAGTACGTCGTCACGTTCGCCGTGGGCCATCTTGTCCAGCTCGTCGACCCCGAGGTCTACGACGAGAAGCTGAAGAAGTGGCGGATGGCGGACCTCCCGATCGTCCCCGAGGAGTTCAAGCTCGCGCCGCGCGACGCGAAGGCGAAGAAGCAGCTCAAGGTCATCCACAAGCTGATGAAGCGCAACGACGTCGACCGGATCATCAACGCCTGCGACGCCGGCCGCGAGGGCGAGCTGATCTTCGCGTACATCTACGAGACGGCCGGCATCGACAAGCCCGTGCAGCGGCTCTGGGTGAGCTCGATGACGAAGCAGGCGATCCGCGACGGCTTCGAGAAGCTCAGGCCCGGCGAAGAGCTCGAGCCGCTCGAGGCAGCCGCCCGCTCCCGCTCGGAGGCCGACTGGCTGATCGGGATGAACGCCACGCGCGCCGCGACGATCCGCGGCCGCGCGTGGGTCGGTGGCGTGGTCTCGCTCGGACGCGTCCAGACGCCGACGCTCGCGATGATGGTTCAGCGCGAGCGCGAAATCCAGGCGTTCACGCCGGAGCCTTACCGGCTCGTAAGCGCGCGCTTCGACCCTCGCTACGAAGGGCTCTGGTTCGAGGGCGACGAGACGCGGATCTTCGGCGATCTCTCCCGTGCCGAGCAGATTGTCGCGAAGGTCACGGGCAAGGACGGCACGATCGAGAAGCTCGAGCAGAAGGAGCAGTCCGAGCGGCCTCCGCTGCTCTACGACCTCACCTCGCTCCAGCGCGACGCCAACCGCCGCTTCGGCTTCTCCGCGCGCCGGACGCTCCAGGCCGCGCAGTCGCTCTACGAGGACAAGAAGGCGATCACGTACCCGCGCACGAGCTCGCGCTACCTGTCCGGGGACATGGTGCCGCTGCTCAAGCCGACCGCCGAGACGCTCGAGCCGATCGGCGATTACGCGGCCGGCGCGCGCTACGTGCTCGCGCTCGACCAGCTTCCGCTACAGCGCGTCGTCAACGACGCGCGCGTCGACGACCACCACGCGATCATCCCGACCGACGTCGAGCATGAGGTCGAGCGGTTCTCGCCCGACGAGCGCCGCATCTTCGATCTCGTCGCCCGCCGCTTCCTCGCCGTCTTCCATCCGGCGGCGCGCTACCAGCGCACCGAGGTGATCACGAACGTCGAGGAGGAGCGCTTCCGGACCCGCGGCAAGATCACGCTCGAGCCGGGCTGGCGCGGGGTTTACGGGCTCGAGTCCGATCTCGACAAGCAGTCGGGGAAGACTGCCGACGAGGACGCCGGCGACGAGAGCGCCGAGCTGCCGAAGCTCGAGCAGGGCCAGACCGTTCGTTGCGTCGAGGCCGAGTTCGAGGACAAGCAGACGAGGCCGCCGCCGCGGTACACGGAGGCAACACTGCTCTCCGCGATGGAGACCGCCGGGAAGCGCATCGACGACGAGGAGCTGCGCGAGGCGATGAAGGACTCCGGCCTCGGCACGCCGGCGACCCGGGCCGAGACGATCGAGGTCCTGATCCGCCGTGAGTACATCGAGCGTGCCGGCAAGGACCTCCAGCCGACGCCGAAGGGCCTGCAGGTCATCACGATGCTCGAGGAGCACCCGCTGACCTCGCCCGAGCTGACCGGCGAGTGGGAGAAGCGGCTCGCCGACATCGAACACGGCAGCGGCGACCGCAAGGAGTTCATCGACGGCATCGTCGACTTGACGACGCAGACCGTGGAGCAGATCGCCGCGCTCGACAAAGAGAAGCTGCGCCCCGAGCGCGTCGAGCTCGGTCCCTGCCCGCGCTGTGGCGCCGAGACGGGCGAGATCATCAGGGAGAACTCACGCGCCTACGGCTGCACGAGCTGGAAGAGCCGTGAGGAGCCAGGCTGCGGCTACGTGATCTGGAAGCGTGTCGCCGGCCGCACGATCACGCCGGAAATCGCCCGCCAGCTGATCGAAAACGGGCGTACCAACGACGTCATCTCGGGCTTTCGCTCGAGAGCCGGCAAACCTTTCCGCGCCAGGCTCGTCTTGAACGATGAAGGGAAGGTCGAGTTCGACTTTCCTGCGCGTGCCCAAACCAAAGAGCCAGCAGTAGCGGAATAAGGGAGAGGTCGACCGGCGTTGGATGTAACAACCTCGTTAAGGGTGCGTCCTTGACCCTAGTGCGCCGAGGAAATACGTCTTACAGTGCGAAAGATCGAGAGAGCCGCGACATCTAGAGAAGTAGAGGAGAAATTGACGCAGAACCAGATGCACGAGTTGCTCGAGTCCGAGCATGCCCGCACGTTCGTCGAGGGCGCCGAGGAGCGCGGCTACGTCGAGCCGGCGGAGATCGAGGCGTTCGCGCTGGAGCACGACCTCGGCGAGGAAGACGCCGAGCAGTTTCAGCGTGAGCTCGAGGCGATCGGCCTCGAGATTCGCCAGCCCGTCGAGGAGACGGACAGCAAGCGGTCGAAGACCGAGGAGAAGGCCCTGGAGGCGCAGCCGCAGGTCCTGGTCGGCTCGGCAGACAGCCTGCAGCTCTTCCTGGCCGACATCGGCCGCCACAAGCTGCTGACCGCGGCGGAAGAGGTCACACTCGCGAAGGCGATCGAGCGCGGCGACGTCACCGCCAAGCGGCGGATGATCGAGTCGAACCTGCGCCTCGTCGTCTCGATCGCGAAGGGTTACCGCGGCCTCGGCGTGCCGTTCCTGGACCTCATCCAGGAGGGAACCCTCGGCCTCAACCGCGCGGTCGAGAAGTTCGACTGGCGCCGCGGCTACAAGTTCTCGACGTACGCGACCTGGTGGATCCGCCAGTCGGTGCAGCGCGCGGTCGCGAACCACGCGCGCACGATCCGGGTGCCGGTCCACGTCGTCGAGCGCCAGCAGAAGCTCGGGCGCGCCGCGCGGCGGCTCGAGGTCGAGCTGGGCCGCGAGGCGACCAAGGCCGAGCTTGCCGAGGCGACCGGGCTGCCTCTCCAGCACGTCGACGAAGCACTCGGGGCCGCTCAGGCGTCGGTCTCGCTGAACCAGACGGTCGGCGCGGACGACGAGGGTGAGCTCGGCGACCTCTTCGCCGACCGCGAGGCGCCCGACCCGTTCGACGAGGCCGAGGAGTCGCTCCGCAAGCAGGGCGTGCGACGCGCGCTCGACGCGCTGCCGGAGCGGGAGCGACGCATCCTGGAGCTGCGCTTCGGCTTCGAGGGCGAGCCGTGGACGCTCGAGGCGATCGGCCACGAGCTCGACCTGACCCGCGAGCGAGTCCGGCAGCTCGAGAGCCAGGCGCTCGCCCGGCTCGCGGCGCTGCGCGACTTGCAGACGGCTGCTGCGTAGAGTCGCGTCCAACCTGACGCCGGTCCGAGCGGAGCCGCGGGGCGACGCCGAACAGGTGACGCAGCTCCTGCCCGGCGAGCCGATCACCGTGGAGGAGCAGCGCGACGCCTGGGCCCGGATCCGGACCGCGTACGGCTATCCGGGCTGGGTTCGAGAGGACGCATTGGTTGATGGGACAGGCACCCTCACGGGTGCGGGTCCCTCCGAAGACACCATTGAGGCTGCTCGGTCGTATCTCGGCGCGCCTTACGAATGGGGCGGGATGACCGAGCGGGGTATCGACTGCTCCGGACTCGTGCACATGGCTTACCGCCGTAGCGGCCTGCTGGTCCCGCGCGATGCCGATCAGCAGGAGGCGGCGGCGGCGCCGATTGGCGAGGCTGACGCTCGACGGGGTGATCTCGTCTGCTTCGGGCAGCCTGGGCACGCCCACCACATCGCGTTTTGGCTCGGCGACGGCCGCATCCTCCACGCGACCGGGCGCGACGGCGTCAACGCTGTCGTCGACGAGCCTCTCCGGAACGTCGAAGCGGGGCCGGTTCGCTTCGCGCGCCTTGCAATTCGCTAACTAAACGGCCGCGCGAGGCGTCCGAACAGTCGAGGGGGAGAGTGGGGCCGACAAGCAAAGCTCATTCCCGAATTGCGCACCGGGCCGCGCTGTCCCATACTCCCCGTGATCCGCGAGGAAGGAGCTTCTTTCATGCGCACTGTCAGTACTAGGCTCGCCTTCGTGCTGGTGGCCATTGCCGCGCTTGCGGCGGTGGGCACGGCCGGTGGCGCGTCGAAGGCGGGAGGGACGTTCGTCATAGCCGGCGCGTCCGACCCGACCTACCTCGACCCGGCGCTCGTCTCGGACGGCGAGTCGTTCCGGGTCACGGAGCAGATCTTCGAAGGCCTCGTCACCCTCAAGCCCGGCTCGACTCTGATCAGGCCCGGATTGGCGACGAAGTGGTTCTCGAAGAACGGAAAGGACTGGACCTTCCTGCTCCGGCGCCACGTCAAGTTCACGGACGGGTCGCCTTTCAATGCGGCGGCCGTGTGTGCCAACTTCAATCGCCAGTACAACTTCCGCGGACCGTTCCAGGATTCGACCGCGAACTACTACTGGCAGGCCGTCTTCTACGGCTACAAGCACAACGACAGCAGCTCGCTCTCGAAGAGCCTCTACAAGAGCTGCACGGCCAAGGGCAAGAACACGGCCGTCATCCATCTGTCGACCAAGTCGTCCTCGTTCCTGTCGGCCCTCGTCATCTCCTCGTTCTCGATGCAGAGCCCGAAGGCGATGAAGAAGTACGGCGCGAACAAGGGCGAGTTGCGAAACGGCACCTTCTATCCGACCGGGACGTACGCGTTCAGCCACCCGACCGGGACCGGGCCGTTCAAGTTCAAGCAGTGGGTCGTCGGCCAGAAGGTCGTGCTCGTGCGGAATGACCACTACTGGGGCAAGAAGCCGAGGATCAGCCGCGTGATCGTTCAGCCGATCTCGAACAACACGGCGCGCGTCCAGGCGCTGCAGAGCGGCGAGGTCAACGGCGCCGACCTGGTCCAGCCGACGGACGTTCCCACGATCAAGAAGAACAAGAACCTGAAGCTGCTGAACCGGCCGTCGTTCAACGTCGCTTACGTGACGATCAACTCGTCACACGCGCCGTTCAACAAGCTGGCGGTCCGGCAGGCGGTTGCGTACGGCCTCGACCGCGCGGGCGTGGTCAAGTCGTTCTACGCCGGCCGTGCTCAGGTCGCGCAGGAGTTCCAGCCGCCGCAGCTGTTCGGCTGGACGAGCAAGGTGCCGAAGTACCCCTACAACCCAGACAAGGCCAAGTCGCTGCTTCGCTCCGCAGGGCTGAGCTTGCCGGTGAACGTGGACTTCTGGTACCCGACGAACGTTTCACGGCCGTACATGCCGAGCCCCGGCTTGAACTTCCAGGCGTTCTCGGCAAGCCTCGAGAAGTCAGGGTTCCACGTGGTTCCGCACAGCGCACCGTGGCGTCCGGACTACGTCAAGCACGTCAACGACGGGACGGCCGGCGATCTGAACCTGATCGGTTGGACGGGTGACTTCGGCGACCCGGACAACTTCCTGGGGACGTTCTTCAAGGTCTACCATCCCCAGTTCGGCTTCCACAACGCCAAGATCTTCAACATCCTCGCGAGAGCATCCGCCGAGACGAACCTGAAGAAGCGGATCGCCCTCTACAAGCAGGCGAACATCATGATCATGAAGTTCCTCCCCGCCGTCCCCTATGCCCATTCTCAGCCGGCTCTCGGCATGCAGAAGAAGGTGAGGGGATACGTTCCGAGCCCGGTGGGCACAGACCCGTTCGCCGGGGTCTACTTCGGCGGTCAATAGGTAAGTAGCGGCGCAGCCGGCGGTCACAGATGCTTCGGTATCTCGTCCGCCGGCTGCTGCTCCTCATCCCGATCCTGTTCGGCGTCTCACTCCTGATCTTCTTCTGGATCAGGGCGCTGCCGGGCGGTCCGGCCGAGTCGCTGTTGGGTGAACGGGCAACGCCGCAGCTCGTCGAGGAGTACCGTCACCGCTACGGGTTGGACAGGCCCGTTTACGTCCAGTACTGGGCGTACCTCAAGACGACGTTGAGCGGCGATCTCGGCGTCAGCATCGCCGACCGGCGGAGGGTGACCTACGACATCCGGCAGCGGTTCCCCGCCACGGTGGAGCTCGCCATCGCCGCGATGGTCTTAGCAATCTCGGTCGGCGTCCCGCTCGGCTTCGTCGCCGCCAAACGCCACGGTGGCTTCTTCGACAACTTCAGTCTGGTCTTCTCGCTGATCGGAATCTCGATCCCGATCTTCTTCCTGGCGATCATCCTCAAGTACATCTTCGCCATCCGCCTCGGGTGGTTACCGAGCGTCGGACGGGAATCCATCACGAGCAACGCCGAGCATCCGACCAACTTCTACATCCTCGATGCGATCATCGAGCGAGACTGGGCCGCGCTCGGCGACACGATCAAGCACCTGATCCTGCCGGCGATCGCGCTCGGCTCGATCCCGCTTGCGATCATCATGCGGATCACGCGAGCGTCCGTACTCGACGTCCAGAACGAGGACTACGTGCGCACGGCCCGCGCGAAGGGGCTGCCGCCGGCGACGGTCGACCGTCGGCATGTGTTCCGTAACGCGCTGCTCCCGGTGACGACGATCATCGGGCTGCAGACCGGCCTCCTGCTGTCGGGCGCGGTGCTGACCGAGACGGTCTTCGCGTTCCCCGGCATGGGGTCGTGGCTCCGTGATGCGATCTTCAATCGGGACTACCCCGTCCTCCAGGGCGGGATCCTCTTCCTGGCCATCGTGTTCGTCCTCGTGAACCTGATCGTCGACGTCTCCTACGCGTTCATCAACCCAAGGATCCGTTACTCGTGAGCGTTGCGGAAATCGAAGCCCAGGAGCTCGGTCTCGACCAGTCGACCGGCGGGCTCTGGCACGACGCCCTCCGGCGCCTGATCCGGAACCCGGTCGCGATTCTCGGCGGCATACTCGTCCTCACCTTCGTCACAATGGCGATCTTCGCGCCGCTGCTCGCCCACGGAGGGCCGAAGGACCAGAACCTCATACTGATCGCCGGCGGCTGTTGCCCCGGACCGTCGCACGCTCACTGGCTCGGCGTCGATCAGCTCGGGCGTGACGTCTACACCCGGATCCTCTACGGCGCCCGCTTTTCCCTCCTGATCGGCATTGTCTCGGTCACGATCGGGCTCTCGATCGGTGTGATCCTCGGCTCGATCGCCGGCTACCTGGGCGGCGCTGTCGACTCGGTGATCATGCGCTGCATGGACGTGATGCTCGCGATCCCGGGTCTGCTCTTTGCGATCGGGATCGTCGCCATGCTCGGCCCGGGCCTCTACCAGATCATGATCGCGGTGGGCGTCGTCAACATCCCGATCTTCGCCCGCTTGCTTCGGGGCTCGATCCTCTCTCAGCGAGAGAACGACTTCGTGCTCGCGGCGCGTGCGGTCGGTGTGCGCCGTCCGACCATCCTCTTCTCGCACATCCTTCCCAATGCGATTTCGCCCGTGATCGTGGCAGGGACGCTGGCGATGGCAACGGCCATCATCGATGTCGCCGGTCTCGGTTTCCTCGGGCTCGGCCCCCAGGATCCGGCGACTCCGGAGTGGGGGACGATGCTGAGCGACGTCAACGACTACCTCCAGACGGCGCCGTGGCTCGCGATCATGCCGGGCATCGCGATCGTGCTCTCGGTGCTCGGTTTCAACCTGATCGGCGACGGGCTTCGAGAGGCTCTCGATCCGAAGCTGCGGGGCCGCACCGGCCGGTTCCGCCAGCAGAGCATGTTCTGGTTCGTCGGTTCCGGCCGGCGAAAGGCGGCGAGTGGCGCCTAGCGAGCCGCTGCTTGCCGTCGACGATCTGCGCGTTCAATTCTGGACGGGCAGCGGCACCGTCTACGCGGTCAACGGCATCTCGTTCGACATCACGGCGGGCGAGACGCTGGGGATCGTCGGCGAGTCGGGTTGCGGAAAGAGCGTCACGGCGCTTGCGCTACTCGGGTTGCTGCCCAGGGCCGGGCGGGTCATGTCGGGCACAGCACGCATGGACGGCCGCGATCTGTTCAAGCTGAAGGACCGGGCGATGCGACGGCTCCGTGGCCGGCAGATCGCGATGATCTTCCAGGACCCGATGACGAGCCTGAACCCGGTGCTGACCGTCGGACGGCAGCTGAGGGAGCCGCTCGAGACGCACTTCGGGCTCAGTCGCAGAGAGTCGACGGCGCGGGCGGCCGAGCTTCTCGACCGGGTCGGAATTCCGAGCTCGAAGGCAAGGATCTCGGACTACCCGCATCAGTTCTCGGGCGGCATGAGGCAGCGGGCGATGATCGCGATGGCGCTCGCCTGCAAGCCGAAGCTGATGATCGCCGACGAGCCGACGACCGCCCTCGACGTGACGATCCAGGCTCAGATCCTGACGCTCCTTCGCGAGCTCGTCGCCGAGGAAGACACCGCCCTGATCTTGATCACCCACGATCTCGGCGTCGTCGCCGGCATGTGCGAGCGCGTCAACGTGATGTATGCGGGGATGTTCATGGAGACCGGGACAGCAGAGCAGTTGTTCGAGCGACCGCGCCATCCCTACACGCTCGGCCTGCTCCAGAGCGTGCCGCGGCTCGACGCGGCCAGGCGCGCGAAGCTCCAGCCGATCGAGGGTGCGCCCCGCAACATGCTCAGGCCGCCGAGCGCCTGCCCCTTCCAGCCGCGCTGTCGCTACGAGGTCGACCTTTCGAGCAAGGAGGTCCCGCCGCTCGTCGAGATCGAGCCCGGCCACAAGCTGGCCTGCTTCAACCCGGTGCCGGCGGAGGAGTGGGAGCGGACGCGCATGGCCGCGACGGCGTGAGCGCGGCGGCGCGCAGCAACGGAGCCGGCCCGCTCGTCGAGCTCGAGAACCTCAAGCAGTACTTCCCGATCAAGAGCGGGCTCGTCCTCGACCGCCACGTCGGCGACGTTCGTGCGGTCGATGACGTGACGCTGACGATCCGCCGCGGGGAGACCCTCGGCCTGGTCGGCGAGTCCGGCTGCGGCAAATCCACCGTCGGCCGGACGATCCTCCGCCTGTACAAGCCGACCGCCGGCCGCATCGTGTTCGACGGCAAGGACATCACCACTCTCGGCGAGGGCGAGCTCCGCCCGCTGCGGCGCCGGATGCAGATGGTCTTCCAGGACCCCTTCGCGTCCCTCAACCCCCGGCACAGCATCGGCAGGACTGTCGGCGAGCCGCTCCGCACCCACGGGATCGCCGGCCGCCGCGAGACGAACGCGCGCGTGCGCGAGCTGCTCGAGGCGGTTGGGCTGCCGGCCGACGCGGCGAACCGGTACCCGCACGAGTTCTCGGGAGGCCAGCGTCAGCGGATCGGCCTCGCGCGCGCTCTCTCGGTCAACCCGGACTTCATCGTCGCCGATGAGCCGGTCTCGGCCCTAGACGTCTCGATTCAGGCGCAGATGATCAACCTATTCGAGGAGCTGCAGGACGACTTCGCGCTGACCTACCTGTTCATCGCGCACGACCTCGCCGTCGTCCGCCACATCTCGGACCGGATCGCGGTCATGTACCTCGGGACGGTCGTCGAGGTCTCGTCCGCCGACGAGCTCTACGAGAACCCGCTCCACCCGTACACCATCTCGCTCCTATCAGCCGTGCCGATTCCGGACCCGGTCGTCGAGAGGCGCCGAGAGTCGATTCTGCTTGCCGGCGACGTGCCGAGCCCTGCGAACCCGCCGCCGGCGTGTCGCTTCCACACGCGCTGCCCATACGTGCAGCCGACCCGCTGTCGCGAGGAGGTGCCTCCCCTGCGGAAGCTGGGGACCGGTCACGAGGTGGCCTGCCACTGGGCCGAGGAGATCAAGGCGGGCCAGATCAAGCGTCACGAGGTCAAGCCGGTCTTCGACCCGGGGATCGTGTAGCCGGCGCCCGAACCGCCGCCGGTTTAGAGGTCAACCGGATTTGAAAGTCCGGGCAACCCCCTTTCGAGTTAACTCAAACTGCTAAAGCGTGTTGAGGCCGCGGCCGATAGCCCAGTCGTGGACGCTGCCGAGCGTAACGAGATCCTGAACCGCTACCGCGACCATTCGCGCCGTTTCGAGGCGGTCGCACAGAAGCGCGGAAGCAACGGCGGCGGAGAGGTAATTCCGTTCGCAGGCCCGATGCAGGAGCTCGAGCAGGAGCCGACGAGCCGCGAGCTCGAAGTGCTTCAGCTCATTTCCGACGGGCTCGTCAACAGGGAGATCGGCCAGCGGCTGTTCCTCTCGGAAGAGACTGTGAAGTCCCATGTGCGGCACCTGTTGGCAAAGCTCCAGGCCCGCTCGCGCGCACACGCGGTTGCCGTCGGTTTCCGCCGCGGCCTCATCGCTTAGAAAAGCGCGCGAAACAGCCTCGCGGCCTCATGGCCACGGGGCGCGCAAAAGAGCAACCCACCCTGTTCGGGAGGTCACCGCGACTTCCTACCGGCCTTTCCACAACTCCTGTGGATATCCCTCAACAGGGGGATGCCAACAGGGTGTGGAAAACGGAAGCTACGCGGGCTTTACCAGTCGCGGGCAGCGCCAGCGAGCGAAGCCCGCAACACGAAGCGCAGAGCTCGACTCATCAAAAAGCTCCTTCTCGGGGACTAACGGCAGTTGCAGCTTATACCCCTTTTGGGGGAGATATCAAGCGAATTGAGGAACTTCTTGGAACCACGCCTTCGAGTTGCTTCCCCTGAGACCGGCCTCGTCGCCTATGTCGGTGCGGTCGCGACAGGAGCAGTCGCGCTTGGAGTAGTTCTCGGTGTCGGCGCTCGCCCTGGTGGTGAGGTATGGGCGACCTTGGCGCTCAGTGCGGTCGCTGCGCTCTCGGAGCGTGGACGCGTTCGCCTAAGCCACACCACAGAGAGCTCGATCGCCCTCGTGCCAGTGATCTTCGCTGCCGTCACCCTGGGAGGGTTCGCTGCCTTCATCGTTGGCGCGGCATCACTGCTCGGGGATCTCCGGCCTCCGTACTTGAAACTCGTTGTCTACACATGCACCCGGGCGATCACGGGCGCACTTGCCGGTCTTGCTGCGGCCGCGACTGCGTCCATCTTTCCAAATCACTTGGCTGGCATTGCCATGGCGACTGTTATCGCTGCGGTCGTGGCCGAGGCCGCGGACACCTTTTTCGCAGCGACCACCCACCGCCTCCGTGGGAACGGCACGTTCTCGAATGCCGTCCGGGTCATCGGTCCGCTCGTTCTAGCGGCGGTGCCGATGTATGTACCGGTCATTGCGATACTGGCGGCCGCTTACAAGGAAGTGTCGGCATGGACGCTTCCGCTCTTCTTTGTGCCGGCAGTGGCAGCGCAGCGTCTATTTGGCTTGTACCGAGAGCAGACCGAACTCGCTGATGAGCTACGGGCTGCGAACAGTCGACTCGAGCGGGCGGGCCTGTCTTTCGCGAGCGCCCTCGTCGCGACCCTCGACGCCCGCGATCGATACACAGCCGGGCACTCGGCCGCTGTGGCGATCTATGCACGTGATATCGCCGGTCGCCTCGGGCTGAGCGAGGACGAACAGCGGCTCGCACATCTTTGTGGTCTAGTCCACGACATCGGCAAGGTCGGACTGCCGGCAGGGCTTCTCGAAAAGGCCGGACCGCTAACTCTCGATGAACGACGGCAAATGGAGGGACATTCGGCGGTTGGTGAACAAATCTTGATGAATGTCGAGAACTACGCCGACATCGCTAAGGTCGTTCGCCACCATCACGAACGCGTCGATGGAAACGGATACCCAGACGGCCTCGTTACGGACGAGATCCCGATCCTTTCTCGGATCTTGGCTGTCGCGGACGCCTACGACGCGATGACGTCTGACAGGCCTTATCGGGATGCAATGCCTTCGCACGTCGCCCGGATTCGGCTCGCGCAGGCAGTCGGCAGTCAATTCGACGTCTCTGTCGTAGCAGCTTTCGAGGCGATCTTGGCGA
>Ga0075421_100003804_pt1 | contig 18144 bp, 13 predicted proteins | sample SoiMetdeltSBSDD5_FD_75292 | JGI IMG/M metagenome (GOLD analysis project Ga0075421, IMG submission 75292) | Bulk soil microbial communities from a Populus tree surrounding site in Tennessee, USA - Soil MetaG P. deltoides SBSDD5 | ecosystem: Environmental > Terrestrial > Soil > Tree plantation...
TCAAGGGTGTGGTGCGGCGGGGCCGGTCGCAGATCGTGTTCGGCGCGCTCGCCGTGCTGCTGTTGGTCCTGCTCGGGGTAGCCATCGTCACCCAGGCTCGTCAGACCGAATCCGGCGACTCACTGGAGACGGCGCGGCCCGCCGATCTGCTGGTGTTGCTCGATTCGCTGCAGCAGCGGGAGGCCGCGCTGAATACCGAAGTGGCCGACCTGCAGCGCACGCTGGCGCAGCTGCAGGAATCGGGCAGCAGTGATGCGGCCGCGATCGAGAACGCGCAGGCCCGGCTGGCCGCGCTGTCGATCTTGATCGGCACCGTCGCCGCGACCGGTCCCGGTGTGACGCTGACGATCGAGGACAAGGCGCCGGGGGTGCCCGCCGAGACCGTGCTGGACGTGATCAACGAGTTGCGGGCGGCCGGTGCCGAGGCCATGGAGATCCGCGGCGGGTCAGCGGCTGTCCGGGTCGGCGTCGACACCTGGGTAGTCGGGACCCCGGGCGCGCTCGTCGTGGATGGCGCGACGCTGAACCCGCCGTATTCGGTTCTGGCGATTGGTGATCCGCCGACGCTGGCCGCGGCGATGAACATTCCCGGCGGCGCCATGGACAGCGTCGAGCGCGTTGGCGGCACGATGGTGGTACAACAGTCCGACCGCGTCGACGTAACCGCCTTGCGGCAACCGAAACCCCGCCAATACGCTCAGCCCGTCAAGTGAGCATTCGTCTGAGCCTGTCCACGAGGAGCGCCGTGAGCGAAATCCCAGCCGACCTGTCCTACACCGAGGAACACGAGTGGGTGCAGCGCACCGGCGACGACACCGTACGGGTCGGCATCACCGACTATGCCCAGTCGGCGCTCGGCGACGTGGTGTTCGTCCAGTTGCCCGACGTCGGCGCCGACGTCACGGCGGGCGAGTCGTTCGGTGAGGTGGAGTCGACCAAGTCCGTGTCCGACCTTTACGCGCCCGTCAGCGCGAAAGTCGTTGCGGTCAACGGTGATCTGGAAGCAAACCCGCAACTGGTCAACTCCGACCCCTACGGCGAAGGCTGGCTCGTCGATCTGCAAATCGACGCCGCCGCCCTCGACGAGGGACTGCGCGGGTTACTTGATGCGGACGGCTACCGCGCGACCGTGACCGAATGACGAGTTGTTAGGGTTTTCAGACCGAAATCCAACACAGGCCGATCCGGCGGTGGTGGACACAATGATGTCCACTGCGCGGTACGGTCGACACCAGACATCATGGCTGGGGGGCCCGGCCTGATATCGCCACAGCAGCCAGTGAGGAGCAGCGGGTGACGGAAAAGGACCACAACTCTGGGGCTGACCAGTCTGAGGATGTCACCGTGGAGACGACATCGGTCTTCCGCGCCGACTTCCTCAACGAGCTGGACGCTCCGGCCACGGCCGGCACCGAGGGTGCGGTCTCGGGCGTTGAAGGGCTGCCCGCCGGGTCGGCCCTACTGGTCGTCAAGCGCGGACCCAACGCAGGCTCGCGATTCCTGCTCGACCAACCCACCACGTCGGCCGGTCGGCATCCCGACAGCGACATCTTCCTCGACGACGTCACGGTCAGCCGCCGGCACGCGGAGTTCCGGCTGGAGGGAGGCGAGTTCCAGGTGGTCGACGTCGGCAGCCTCAACGGCACCTACGTCAACCGGGAACCCGTCGATTCCGCGGTGCTGGCGAATGGTGACGAGGTGCAGATCGGCAAGTTCCGCCTGGTGTTTTTGACCGGGCCCAAGGGTGACGACGACAGCGGCCCGGGCAGCTAAGCGATGACCGCCCCCGACAGACCCGCTTTGGCCGGGATGTCGATCGGAGCGGTTCTCGATCTGCTGCGGGGCGACTTCCCGGACGTGACCATCTCCAAAATCCGGTTTCTGGAAGCCGAAGGCCTGGTCACCCCTGAGCGGACGCCGTCGGGATATCGGCGGTTCACCGCCTACGATTGCGCGCGCCTGCGGTTCATCCTGACGGCCCAGCGCGACCAGTATCTGCCGTTGAAGGTCATCAAGGCGCAGCTCGACGCCCAGCCCGACGGCGAGCTGCCTGCGAGCGGATCCGCTTACGGCGTACCGCGTTTGGTTCCTGTCTCGAGCGAGGACACCGAGGCTGGGATATCGGGGGCGGTGCAGTCGCAGGTGCGGCTTCGCAGGGAGGATCTGCTCGCTCGGTCGGGGATCGACGAGGCTCTGCTGGGCGAGCTGGTCAAGGGCGCCGTCATCAGGCCCGGTCCGGCCGGCTTCTTCGACGAGCACTCGGTGGTGATCGCCCAGTGCGCGAAGGCCCTGGCGGAGTACGGCGTGGAACCACGCCATCTGCGCGCATTCCGCTCGGCTGCCGACCGCCAGTCCGATCTGATCGCCCAGATCGCGGGTCCGGTGGTCAAGGCGGGCAAGGCCGGTGCCCGTGACCGTGCCGACGATCTGGCCCGCGAGGTGGCCGCGCTGGCAATCACCTTGCACACGTCGCTGATCAAGTCCGCCGTACGCGACGTTCTGGATCGCTGAGGATTAGACTCATTTCAAGGCTTCTTTCGTGCGGAGGGCAGACACAGATGGGTGAAGTTCGTGTGGTCGGCATTCGCGTGGAGCAGCCGCAGAACCAGCCAGTGCTGCTGCTGCGGGAGGCCAACGGTGACCGCTACTTACCGATTTGGATCGGCCAGCCGGAAGCCGCGGCGATCGCGCTCGAACAGCAGGGCCACGAGCCCGCGCGGCCGTTGACGCACGACCTCATCAAAGATGTCATTGCCGCGCTTGGTCATTCGCTTAAAGAGGTGCGCATCGTCGATCTCCAGGAGGGCACCTTCTACGCGGACCTGATCTTCGACCGCGACATCAAGGTGTCGGCACGGCCGTCGGATTCGGTCGCCATCGCGCTGCGTGTCGGCGTCCCGATCTACGTGGAGGAGGCGGTGCTCGCCGAGGCCGGCCTGCTGATTCCCGATGAGAACGACGAGGAAGCGGCAGGCGCTGTCCGTGAGGACGAGGTCGAGAAGTTCAAGGAGTTCCTCGACAGCGTGTCGCCCGACGACTTCAAGGCGACCTAGCAGGGAGTTTTGTCACGGAAACGTCTCGTCGCACTCGACACGCGGCGCGGGTTTTCCGCAACCGCGAATTGGGCAGCCATACTTGACGTCGACGAGCAGTAACGGCTCGACGGGAAGCGTATGCTCGACACATTCGAGCTTCGGCAAACGTGCGCCCATGCAGGTCACAGACGCGAGTTCGATCGGCGAGAGGATTCGAGAGTGGGAGACACGCCACGTCAAGAGCAGCTGGACCTGTCCACCAGCAGCGGGCCCGCTGAATCTGAAGCCAGTACGCCCAGCGAACCCGTGCAGGCGGGTCTGTTCCCCGATGACTCGGTGCCTGACGAGCTCGTCGGCTACCGCGGGCCGAGCGCCTGCCAGATCGCCGGAATCACCTACCGCCAGCTGGATTACTGGGCGCGGACCTCGCTCGTCGTGCCGTCCATCCGCAGCGCGGCCGGGTCGGGTAGCCAGCGGCTGTACTCGTTCAAAGACATCCTGGTTCTCAAGATCGTCAAGCGGCTGCTGGATACCGGCATCTCGCTGCACAACATTCGCGTCGCCGTCGATCATCTGCGGCAGCGCGGGGTGCGCGATCTGGCCAACATCACGCTGTTCTCGGACGGCACCACGGTTTACGAGTGCACATCGGCTGAGGAAGTGGTGGACCTGCTGCAGGGCGGCCAGGGCGTGTTCGGCATCGCGGTGTCCGGCGCCATGCGGGAGCTGACCGGGGCGATCGCCGAATTCCCCGGTGAGCGCGCCGACGGCGGCGAGTCGATCGCCACGCCCGAGGACGAGCTGGCCTCGCGGCGTAAACACCGCGACCGCAAGATCGGCTGATACCACAGGTTCGCCGGCCTGCCGGTAAACTCGTTAGCGCATCGCCCTTGTGCGGGAGAGTTCCGTGACCGCCAGCCACGGACGCCGAAGGAGCAACACCTCTCCGTCAACCTCTCAGGCACCCAGGACCGCGCAAGGCCCCGATGCCTCTGGAGACGCCCGGGCGGGTTGACGACTGAGGGGGAGGAACCCAGCGGTTCTGAGCCCTAACGGAGTGCACGTCAGTGTTCGATCACAATCAGCCCAACTTCGCCGATCGCCACATCGGACCGGACGCGGATGCCGTCGCGACGATGCTCAAGACCATCGGCGTGGGGTCGCTGGACGAACTGGCCGACAAGGCGCTGCCCGCAGGCATTCTCGACGCGCTGTCTGATGACGGCGTCGCTCCCGGCCTGGATCAGCTGCTGCCAGCCGCCAGCGAGCAGGAATCGCTGGCCGAACTTCGCGCGATGGCCGACTCGAACACCGTCGCCGTATCGATGATCGGGCAGGGCTACTTCGACACGCTGACGCCACCGGTGTTGCGCCGCAACATACTTGAGAACCCCGCGTGGTACACCGCCTATACCCCCTATCAACCCGAGATCAGCCAGGGCCGCCTGGAGGCGCTGCTGAACTTCCAGACCATGGTCGCCGACCTGACCGGGCTCGAGGTGGCCAACGCCTCGATGCTGGACGAGGGCACCGCCGCCGCCGAGGCGATGACGCTGATGCAACGGGCTGTCAAGGGCCCGTCAAACCGGCTGGCCGTCGACACCGACCTGTACCGCCAGACCGCGGCTGTGCTGGCCACCCGTGCCGAGCCGCTGGGCATTGAGATCGTCACCGCCGACCTTCGTGGCGGCCTGCCCGACGGCGACTTCTTCGGGGTGATCACCCAGCTGCCCGGCGCCAGCGGCGCGGTGGTCGACTGGACCGACTTGGTGGCGGCCGCGCACGAGCGCGGTGCGCTGGTGGCGGTCGGCGCCGACCTGCTGGCCCTGACACTGATCGCATCACCCGGCGACATCGGTGCCGACGTCGCGTTTGGCAGCACCCAACGATTCGGTGTGCCAATGGGATTCGGCGGACCACACGCCGGTTTTCTGGCCGTGCACGCCAAGCACGCCCGCCAGCTGCCTGGCCGGCTGGTCGGCGTCTCACAGGACGCCGACGGCGCGCCGGCATACCGGCTGGCGCTGCAGACCCGCGAGCAGCACATCCGCCGGGACAAGGCCACCAGCAATATCTGTACCGCGCAGGTGCTGCTGGCGGTGATCGCCGCGATGTACGCCAGCTACCACGGCGCCGACGGGCTGGCCGGGATCGCGCGCCGGGTGCATGCCCGTGCGGAGGCAATCGCCGGTGCGCTCGGCGATGCATTGGTGCACGACACGTTCTTCGACACCGTGCTGGCCCGCGTGCCCGGCCGCGCCGACGAGGTGATCGCGGCGGCCAAGGCCACCGGCATCAACCTGTGGCGCGTCGACGCCGACCACGTCTCGGTCTCGTGTGACGAGGCCACCACCGACGAACACGTCGCAACAGTGATCGAAGCGTTCGGGTTGGCCTCCGCCGAGCCGCTGCGCTCGGACATCGCCACCCGCACCTCGGAATTCCTCACCCATCCGGCGTTCACCCGATACCGCACCGAAACCGAGATGATGCGCTATCTGCGGTCGCTGGCGGACAAGGATATTGGGTTGGACCGCAGCATGATTCCGCTCGGGTCGTGCACGATGAAGCTCAACGCGGCCGCCGAGATGGAGCCGATCACGTGGCCGGAGTTCGCGCGCCAGCACCCGTTCGCGCCCGTGTCGGACACGCCGGGACTGCGCAAGCTGATCGCCGACCTGGAGTCCTGGCTGACCGCAATCACCGGCTACGACGCGGTCTCGCTGCAGCCGAACGCGGGTTCGCAGGGGGAGTACGCGGGGCTGCTGGCGATCCAGGCGTATCACGCCGAGCGCGGCCAGCCCGACCGCGACGTATGCCTGATTCCGTCCAGCGCCCACGGCACCAACGCGGCGTCGGCGGCGCTGGTCGGCATGCGGGTCGTGGTGGTGGCGTGCCGCGCCAACGGTGACGTCGACCTCGACGACCTGCGCGCGAAGGTGGCCGAGCACGCGGATCGGTTGTCCGCCTTGATGATCACTTACCCGTCGACGCACGGCGTTTTCGAACATGACATCGCCGAGATCTGTGCGGCGGTACACGATGTCGGCGGCCAGGTGTACGTCGACGGCGCCAACCTCAACGCGCTCGTCGGGCTGGCCCGGCCGGGCCGGTTCGGCGGCGACGTCAGCCACCTCAATCTGCACAAGACGTTCTGCATCCCGCACGGGGGCGGCGGCCCTGGCGTGGGCCCGGTCGCGGTGCGCGGGCACCTCGCGAAGTATCTGCCCGGTCATCCGCTGGCCGAGGAACTGCCCGACAAGTACGCGGTGTCGTCGGCGCCGTACGGCTCGGCGTCGATCCTGCCGATCACCTGGGCCTACATCAGGATGATGGGCGCGGCCGGCCTGCGCGCGGCGTCGCTGACTGCGATCGCGTCGGCCAACTACATCGCCCGTCGCCTCGACGAGTACTACCCGGTGCTGTACACGGGCGAGAACGGCATGGTGGCCCACGAGTGCATCCTGGATCTGCGTGGCATCACCAAGGAAACCGGTGTCACCGTCGACGATGTGGCAAAACGCTTGGCGGACTACGGCTTCCACGCACCGACGATGAGCTTCCCGGTGGCCGGCACGTTGATGGTCGAGCCGACTGAAAGCGAGAGCCTGGCCGAGGTCGACGCGTTCTGCGACGCGATGATCGCGATCCGCGACGAGATCGACCAGGTCGGCGCCGGCACCTGGCCCGTCGACGACAATCCGCTGCGCGGTGCGCCGCATACGGCGGAGTGCCTGCTGGTGGCGGACTGGGATCACCCCTACACCCGCGAGCAGGCGGCCTACCCGCTGGGCAAGGGCTTCCGGCCCAAGGTCTGGCCTCCGGTGCGCCGCATCGACGGCGCGTACGGAGACCGCAATTTGGTCTGCTCGTGCCCTCCGGTGGAGGCGTTCGCATAATCTGACGGCATGCTGCCCCCGAGTGTGTCTGGGTGGCGCGACGGCGGCACATGGTTGACGACGCGTGCGGGTCGCGTGTTCGTCCGCAACGCGGACGGCGACGGCCCCACGATCCTGCTGCTGCACGGCTATCCGTCCAGTTCGTTCGACTACCGGCACGCGGTCCCGCACCTCGCGGGACGGGCGTGGCTGACGCTTGACTTCCTTGGCTTCGGCCTTTCGGACAAACCCCGCCCGCACCGCTACAGCCTGCTCGAACAGGCTGACCTCGTGCAGGCCGTCGTAGCCGAGTTCGCGCCCGGTCCGGTGGTGCTTGTCGCACACGACATGGGGACCTCGGTCACCACCGAACTTCTGGCCCGAGATCTCCAGGGCCACTTGCCGTTTGATCTGCAGCGCGTCGTGCTCAGCAACGGTAGCGTCATCCTGCGCCGCGCCAGCCTGCGGCCCATCCAGAAGGTGCTACGCGGTCCGCTCGGTCCGCTCGCGGCACGGCTGTCCAGCAAGGCCGCGTTTACCCGGGAGTTCGGCCGGCTCTTCAGCCGAAACCACCCGCTGGCGGCCGCCGAGGCCGATGCACAGTGGGCCCTGATGACGAACAACGACGGGCATCGCATCGCACACCTGCTGATCTCCTACCTCGACGAGCGCGAGCGCTACGCCGAGCGCTGGCACGGCGCGGTGCGGGACTGGCCCAAGCCGCTGAGCTTCCTGTGGGCGCTCGACGATCCGGTCGCAACCACGAATGTGCTTGCCGGGTTGCGTGAATTGCGGCCCGCCGCAGACGTTGTCGAATTGCCGGGGGTCGGGCATTACCCGCAAGTGGAAGTGCCGGAGGTGTTTACCCGCGCGGCACTGAGCCTGCTGTCAACGGCGTCGCATTAACCCAGGAACTGCGTGATGGCCGTCGTCAGGTCGGGCGACGTCGAGTTGGTCAGGTTCTGGTAGCTGCCGCCGGTGGCTTGCGCGACGGCCTCCCAAGTCGCCCGGTCCGAGTCGTTGCCGAAGTCGATGACGTTGACGGCGATCGGGCGCGCCTGATCGAACGCACCGCGAATGTACTGCTGCAGCCCCGAGCCGTCGAGCGACTGGTCTGTATGCGGGCCCGCGGTGATGACCAGGATCGAATTGCTTTGGCCCTGACGGAAATTCGCCTTGGTCTGGTCGTACAGGATCCGCAGCGTGGTGAACGACACCGCACCGCCGCCCGACGCGCTCTGGTCGTTCAGCGCACTGGTCAACGCCGCCGAACGCGGCTGCCCGTTGACGGGATCGGACAGCGGGCCGATGCTCACCTCGGAGCGGCCTTCGACGCCGTCGAACGTCCACAGGCCGACCGCGGAATTCGCGGGCAACGCCTGCAGCCGCGCGTTGAGCGCCGCTACCACGTTGGCGAGCCGGGACTTGCCGCCCTCATCGGTCGGCATCGACTGGTCGAGCATGATCGTCACGGCCGGGCTTCCGACCGGCGCGGTCAACGCATTGGCCAGCGTCGCCCGCATCGCGGTGTCGCCCACCGACAGCGGCGCCGACACCGGCGCAAAGCTGGTCACGTCGCTCTTCGGCGGGCTGGCGCCCTCGGCGCGGAAACCGGCCTTGGACAGTTCGGCCAGCTGCTCGGATTTGCGCATGAACCGAGCGAATTCACTGGCCGCGCTGACCTGTTCCTGCGACAGCCAATTGCCGCTGAGCAGCACCGTCGGATAATCCGCTATCGCCGTTGGGCCGGGCGGCAGCCATGATGCGAGCTTGCCCTTGGCGTCGGGCATCGACGCGGCGCGCTGGAACAGCTGCTGTTCGGTCGTCACCACGGCGTGCACCGGAGCGGTGGCCGGGTCGGTGGCGCTAAGTAGTGCATCCATCGCGGTGGCGGCCTTGGTGTCGGACAGCTTGGGCTGACCGCCCACCAACGTGTTGACTGCGCCCGCGCCGGCGCTGGCCGGCTGCCCCGCGGGCGCCGACGCCGCCGCGACGGCCTCGGCCGCCAGGTAGGAGGCATCGCTGTCACCGCTGAGCGGTAACGACAGCCGCAGCGGACCCCAACCCGGGAGGTTGAGACCGTCTAGCGCCGTCGGGTTGGTCTGCAGACCTGGCAGCGTTCCCCAATTCTGTTGGGCCAACGCGTCTTTGAGCTGCGGCCGAACAGCGAGCAGGACGGGTGAGGTGACCAGCGAGCGGCTGTCGCTGACGGTCTGCGCTCCTGCGGCCGCCTCGAGCCGGGCCTCGGACACCGAACTGGCCGGGATCCACAGTGCGGGGCGCTCACCGAGGTCGGCCGGCCATTTGCCGATGAAGCCGTTCACGACCTGGTCGGAGTCGGCGGGTCGGACACCCACCTTGACGCACTTGTCGGCGACGGGGGCCGCGCTCTGGTTGTAGGCGTCGGCCAGCTTGTGAATCTGATCGGCGATTGACGGGTCGGCGACGACGGCGACGGCGAGTTCACCGTCCACGCAGCGGGAGGCGAGCGCGTCGGTGCGATGGGACAGCGCGTCGCCGAAGAACCGCCACAGGATGAACGCGCCGACCACCACCACGACCGCGACCAGTGCCGCGATCACGCCAATGCTGACGCCGCGCCTGCCGGTTTGCACCGCGCGGTGGCTGCCCGTCCACTCGCCGCCTTCCCATTGGCCGCCGTGCTGCGGTCCTGTCGACCGCGGCGGGGGAGTAGCCCCACCACCGCGGCGGGCTTCCGGCTGCGCGTAGTCCTCGTCGAGCTCGGGGTAGTCGGGGTGCGGATAGTCCGACTCGTCGTATTCGGCGTCGCCGTATCCCGGTTCGTCGTAGCCTGGCTCGCCGTACCCGGCCTCGTCGTACCCGGGCTCGTCGTAGTCGCCCTCGGGATAGTCGGTCGGCGGGTAGGCGGGTTCCCGGTAGTCCGGGCGGTCGTATCCGCGATATCCCTGGCCGCGATAGTCCTGCTCGCCGTAGCCCGGGCCGTGATCGGGTTCCTCGGGCCGCTGTCGACCGAACCGCTGTGTCGGCGGCTCCTCGGGCACGTCCTGGCCGCCCGCGTCCTCGGGATCGGGCGCGCTATGCCTGCCCACTTACACCCTCGTGCTCACTGTATCGGCCGGTCGTCCATCATCCACCGTTGCTTGCTGCCTTATATTCGCGTCGCCGCCGATGCAGGATGGGCTCGGTGTAGCCGTTGGGTTGCGCGCCGCCGGACAGGATCAGCTCCTGCGCGGCCTGGAACGCGATGCTGCCGTCGGGATCCGGTGCCATTGGCCGGAATTCCGGATCCTTCTCGTTCTGCTTGTCGACGACAGCGGCCATCCGGCGCAGGCTCGCCTTGATGTCCTCTTCGGTGATCACGCCGTGTCGCAACCAGTTCGCCAGCAGCTGGCTCGAAATGCGCAGTGTGGCACGGTCTTCCATCAAGGCGACGTTGTGGATGTCGGGCACCTTGGAGCAGCCGACGCCCGCGTCGATCCAGCGCACCACATAGCCGAGGATCGACTGGCAGTTGTTGTCGACCTCTTCGCGGATCTCCTCGGGCGCCCACGCCAGCTCCTTGGCCAGCGGAACCGTCAGCAGCTGGTCAATGTTGGTGCGGCGCTTGCCTTCCAGCTCCTTGTGCACGGCGTACACGTCGACCTCGTGGTAGTGCATGGCGTGCAGGGTGGCCGCCGTCGGCGACGGCACCCACGCGGTCGTAGCACCGGCCTTCGGTTGACCGATCTTCTGCTCGACCATGTCGGCCATCAGGTCGGTCATCGCCCACATGCCCTTGCCGATCTGGGCGCGACCCGAAAAACCGGTGACAAGCCCGATGTCGACGTTCTGGTCCTCGTAGGCTGCGATCCACTGCGTGCTCTTCATTGCACCCTTGCGGATCATCGGTCCGGCTTGCATCGAGGTGTGGATCTCGTCGCCGGTGCGGTCCAGGAAACCGGTATTGATGAACACCACGCGGTCGGCGGCCGCCTTGATGCAGGCCTTCAGGTTGAGGGTGGTGCGGCGCTCCTCGTCCATGATTCCGACCTTGAGCGTGTTCTGCGGCAGCCCGAGCACGTCCTCGACCCGGCTGAACAGCTCGACCGTGTAGGCCACCTCGTCGGGGCCGTGCATCTTCGGCTTCACGATGTAGATTGAACCGGTCCGGCTGTTGAGCAGCGGCCCGTTCCCGTCACCCTGCTTCAGCCCGTGCACGGCGATCAGGCTGGTGAACAAGGCGTCCTGGATGCCTTCGAACACCTCTTTACCGTCGGCGTCGACGATCGCGTCGTTGGTCATCAGATGGCCGACATTGCGGACGAACAGCAGGCTGCGCCCCGGCAGGGTGAGTTCTCCGCCGTCCGGTGTGGTGTAGCTGCGGTCCTGGTTGAGGACACGAGTGAAGGTCTCGCCGTCCTTGGTGACCTCCTCGGCCAGGTCGCCCTTGTTCAGGCCCAGCCAGTTGCGGTAACCGAGCACCTTGTCCTCGGCGTCGACGGCGGCCACCGAGTCCTCGAAGTCCTGGATCGTGGTGATCGCCGACTCCAGCACCACGTCCTTGATGCCGGCGTCGTCCGTCGATCCGACCGGGGAGTCGGGGTCGACGAGGACCTCGATGTGCAGGCCGTTGTTGACCAGCAGCACAGACCACTGGGGCGAGCCGAGCTCGCCTGTGTAGCCGACGAACTGCTCCGGCGTGGCCAGCCCGGTCGACAGGTCGTCGCCGAGATCGATCAGCAACTGACCGTCGTCGATCTTCAACCCAGTAGCCTCGCTCCACGACCCTGATGCCAGCGGAACGGCGCCGTCGAGGAACTTACGGGCGTACGCGATGACCTTGTCGCCGCGCACCTTGTTGTAGCTGGCGCCCTTCTCAGCGCCGTCGTCCTCGGAGATCACGTCCGTGCCGTACAGCGCGTCGTACAGCGAACCCCAGCGGGCGTTGGCGGCGTTCAGCGCAAACCGCGCGTTGAGGATCGGCACCACCAACTGCGGACCCGCGGTCGTGGTGATCTCGTCGTCGACGCCGGCGGTGGTGATGGTGAAGTCATCCGGCTCCGGTTGCAGATAGCCGATCTCGGTGAGGAACTGCTTGTAGCCCTCCGGGTCGAGCGGCTCGATGACGTGCTGGCGGTGATACTTGTCGATCTGCGCCTGCAGCTGGTCGCGGCGGTCGAGCAGGTCCTGGTTCTGGGGGCTGAGATCGGTGACGACCTTGTCGACGCCCGCCCAGAAGCTGTCTGGATCGATATCGGTGCCCGGAAGCGCCTCGTTGTTGATGAAGTCGTACAACACCTGGGCGACGCGCAGGTTCCCCACCGTCACGCGATTAGTCATGCGCGATCCGCCTTCGCTCCTCGCTCGCTGGTCATTTTTCCTCCCTAAAGCCGTCGATCCAGCTTACCCAGCGGTAGCTGGGGCTATTCGCCAGCAGCCGCACTCAGCAGCAGGTCACACCGGTCGGCCAGGTTGGCCCGCAAAGGCGCGGCCCGCTCAGCAATGCTGTGCTGGGAACGGACGTACTCGGCGCGACCCGCCGGCGTCTCGACGGCGATCGGCTCGAATCCGTAGTCGCGGAGATCATAGGGGCTGGCCCGCATATCCAGCGAACGGGCATCGGCGGCCAGTTCCAGACAGTCCATCACCAGATCCGACGGCACCAGCGGACCGAGCTTGAACGCCCACTTGTACAAATCCATCCCGGCGTGAACGCAGCCCGGTTGTTCGGCCATCACCTGGCCGTCGCGGGTGAGCTCTTCGGTGTTGCGGCTCATGGCCGGCTTGGTGAAGAAGCGGTAGGCGTCAAAGTGGCTGCAGCGCAACGGCATTGATTCCACGACGGCGTCGGTGCCCGCGGCGCCGAGTCGCAGCGGGACCTGGCCGTGTCGCACCGCCGACGCCCGGTACACCATCGCCCACTCGTGCAGCCCGAAGCAGTTGAGCCGTGCCGGACGGGCGGCCGTGGCACGCAGCAACCGGGAAATGAACCGCACCGTATCGACGCGCGCCAACAAGTGCTCACCGGTCACCGACACACCATCGCGACCGCGCCCGTAGCCGCTGCGATCGAGATACCGTTCGGCCGCAGCGCCGCCGAGCGTCACGCCGAAGCCGGGGTGCCAGACCCGCAACTGCCGCGGCCGCAGGCTGTAGTAGGTGAACAGGAAGTCCCACACGGGATGGACCTGGCCCGCCCGCGCCCGCCTGCGATGTGGTTCACAGAACTCGTCCACCCGTTTCTGGTGTATCCGCTCGCGGGTGGTCCAGTCGGGCTCGTCGAGCTGCACGAGATCAGGCACGGTGCGTCCTGTCACGGACCGCGCCGACGACGTCCTCCACCAGGTCTTCCAGCGTGACCATCGCCGACACACCGCCATCCGTGGCCGTGACGAGCGCGAGGTGGCTGTTCTCCCGGCGCAGCAGCGACAGCGCGTCGGGCAGCGGCGTCGTCTCGGCCACCTCTGGCAACGGCCGTACCGTCGTCAGGTCGACCACCGCATCCGGGTCATCGACAGCGGGCAGCACGTCCTTGATGTGCACGTAGCCGATGAACCGGCCCCACGAATCAACCACCGGGAAGCGGGAATAGCCGGTCTCCGCCAGCGCGCTCCGGATCGCAGCCACTGTCGGTCCATACTCGTCAGCGGCCACCGGCACCGCATGCACATCAGCCAGTGGCATCGCGACGTCGGCGACCACCCGGTTGCGGATCCGCAGGGCCCGTGACAGGCGGTTGTGTTCCTCGGGATCGAGTAGACCCTCCGACAGCGACTCGGCGATCATCTCCGAAAGCTCAAGGGTCGAAACCGTGTTCTCCAGTTCGCTTTTGGCCTCGACGCCGAACGCGCGCAGGATCACGTGCGCGCACCAGTCGTAAACCGCGATGACCGGGCGGGCGGCGCGCACCCACAACAGGTACGGCGGCACCAACAGCATGGCCGACGATTCGGGGCCGGCGATCGCGATGTTCTTCGGCACCATCTCGCCGAGCAGCACATGCAAGACAACGACGATTGTGATCGCGATGACGAACGACACGGTGTGCAGGATGGTGTCGGGGATGCCGAGCAAGTGGAACGGTTTCTCCAACAGGTGCGCCACCGCCGGTTCACCCACCCGGCCCAACAGGATCGAACAGATCGTGATGCCGAGCTGAGCGCCCGCCAGCATCAGCGGCAGATTCTCGCCGGCCCGGATCACCGTCACCGCACTGTGCTTGCCTTGCTCGGCAAGCGCCTCGAGCCGGTCGCGGCGCGCAGAGATCAGTGCGAACTCCGCGCCGACGAAGAACGCGTTGGCCGCCAGCAGAAGCGCGGTCAGGATCACGCCGAAGAGGTCACCCATCGTTGCCGTGTTCCTCTTCGCGCCTGCCCAGCTGCGTCAGCTCCAACTGGTCGATGCGCCGCCCGTCCATCCGCACCACGGTGGCCAGCCAGCGCACCGGGTCCTCCAGCGGTGCGTCGGGATCGAACGCCGCCAGCTCGACGGATTCGCCTTCTTCGGGGATGTGGCCGAGCTCCTGCAGCACCAGGCCGCCGATGGTTTCGTATTCGCCCTCGGAGGCCCGGAATCCGGTTGCGTCGGCCACTTCGTCGATGCGAAGCAGACCCGAGACGTGCCAGCCCTGGCCGGCCTGCACGACATCGGCCGTCGGCTCGTCGTGTTCGTCGCGGATGTCGCCGACGATCTCCTCGATGACGTCCTCCACGGTCACCATGCCCGCAGTGCCGCTGTATTCGTCGACCACCAGCGCGGTCTGCAAGCCGTTGGCCCGCAGCTGCGCCATCACATCGTCGCCGTCCAAGGTCGACGGCACCCTGGCGACGGGCTGGGCCAGGGTGGCCAGCCTGGTCTTCGTGTGTTGCTCGGGGGGGACCTCGAAGACCTGTTTGACGTGAACGATTCCGATGGTTTCGTCGAGGTCACCGTCGACGATCGGGAATCGCGAGTAACCGCTCTCGATGGCCGCCGCCACCAGATCGGCGATGGTGTCGTCAACCTCGAGGGTCACGATTTCCGTTCGCGGTGTCATCAGTTCCTCGGCCGTCCGCGAGCCGAACTGCAGCGAACGGTCCACCAGCGTCGCGGTGACGGGATCGAGCGACCCCCGCCGAGCCGAGTTGCGCACCAGTGACCCGAGCTCCTGCGGTGACCGGGCCGAACGCAGCTCCTCCGCGGGCTCGATGCCCAGCCGGCGCAGAATCCAGTTCGCCGTTCCGTTGGTCAGGTGGATCAACGGAGTGAACAGCATCGAGAACAGCAACTGCGGACCGGCCACGACACGCGCGACCGGCAGCGGCTTGGCCACTGCAAGGTACTGAGCGACGAGTTCGCCGAACACCATCGACACCGACGTGGCGATCAACAGCGCCAGCACCAACGCGAGGGTGCTGGATACGTCGTGAGATAGCGACATCGCCGCGAAGAGCGGCTCCAGCAGACGCGCGACCAGTGGCTCGGCGAGATATCCGGTGATCAACGTGGTGATCGAGATGCCCACCTGGGCACCTGAGAGCTGGAAGGACAGCGTGCGATGCGCCCGCTGCACGAGCTGGTCTCGGCGCCCGCCGCTACGCGCATTCGCGTCGACCGTGCTGCGTTCCAGCGCGGTCAGCGAGAATTCGGCGGAGACGAAAACCGCGGTGCCGGCGGTGAGAACCAGGAAGGCCAACACCGCGAGCACTGTGAACATGGCGCTCACCGCGAGTCCGCCAAGTGGGCGCCGGGCACTGGGCCCGGCTTAGTAGGGGACGGCTCGGCGTCGGTCGGCTCGTGGGACTGCTGCTCGGCCCGGAAGCCCACGGCCTCGACGGGTGCCTGCGGCACTGGCTGCCTTTCGCTTGGTCGGCAATGAATGCCCCATGTTAGCCGTCGTCGCTGCTCGACGGCCTCACCATCCGGTGGGTAGCGGGTGACCTTCGGCAAAGCCGGCGGCGGACTGCACGCCGAGCACGACCTTGTCGTGGAGTTCGGCGATATTCGCCGCGCCGACGTAGGTGCACGTGCTGCGCACGCCGGAGGTGATGTGGTCGAGCAGATCTTCCACGCCGCCGCGCGACGGGTCCAGCCCCATCCGCGACGTCGAGATGCCCTCCTCGAACAGCGCCTTGCGTGCCCGGTCGAACGAACTGTCGGCGGCGGTGCGGGCGGCAACGGCGCGCTTGGAGGCCATGCCGTAGCTCTCCTTGTACGGCTGGTCTTCGCGGTCGCGCATCAGGTCGCCCGGCGATTCGTAGGTGCCCGCGAACCAGGACCCGATCATCACGTTGGCCGCGCCCGCGGCCAGGGCCAGCGCGACGTCGCGGGGATGGCGAACCCCGCCGTCGGCCCACACATGACCGCCGAGTTGTCGTGCCGCCGCGGCACATTCGACTACCGCGGAGAATTGCGGCCTGCCGACGCCGGTCATCATGCGGGTGGTGCACATCGCACCGGGCCCGACACCGACCTTGACGATCGACGCGCCCGCGGTGATCAGGTCGCGCGTGCCCTCAGCCGACACCACGTTGCCCGCGGCCAGCGGCACCCCGAGGTCAAGCGACGACACCGACTTGATCGCGTCAAGCATTTTGAGTTGATGGCCGTGCGCGGTGTCGATCACCAGCAGGTCGACGCCGGCCTCGGCGAGTGAACGGGCCTTGGCGCCGACGTCGCCGTTGATGCCGACCGCAGCGGCGATGCGCAACCGACCCTTGTCGTCGACGGCGGGGGTGTAGATACCTGCCCGGATCGCGCCGGTGCGGGTCAACACACCGGCCAGCGTGCCGTCGGGTTCGGTCAAAACCGCCACGTCCACCAGCGCGTGTTCAAGCAAGTCGAACACCTTGCGGGGGTCGGTGCCCGCGGGTGCCGTGATGAAATCGGAGATCGCGACGTCGCGGACCCGGGTGAACCGGTCGACGCCCACGCAGTCGGCCTCGGTGACCAGCCCGATCGGGCGGCCCTCGAACACCACGACGGCGGTGCCGTGTGCGCGCTTGTGGATCAGCGCCATCGCGTCCGACACCGAATCGTCGGGTGACAGTACAACCGGGGTGTCGACGACCAGATCACGGCTCTTGACGAAGTCGACCGTGTTCTTGACCGCTGAAATGGGCAGGTCCTGAGGAAGCACCACAATGCCGCCGCGGCGCGCGATCGTCTCGGCCATCCGGCGGCCCGCCACCGCGGTCATGTTCGCCACCACCACCGGGATGGTGGTGCCCGACCCGTCGTGCGTCGAGAGGTCGACGTCGAACCGCGACTGCACGTCCGAGCGTCCCGGGACGATGAAGACGTCGTTGTAGGTCAGGTCGTAGGCGGGGTCGTGCCCCTCAAGAAATCGCATCGACCTCGATTTTAGGCCCGATTAGGCCGGGACCTCGCTGTGGTCGCCGCTCCACAGCGTGTGGAACTTCTTATCGCGGTCGTCGTCGATGCGCGCGTAGGTGTGCGCGCCGAAGAAGTCGCGCAGACCCTGGATCAACGCCGCGGGCAGCCGCTCGGTGCGCAGCGCGTCGTAGTACGACAGCGCTGAGGAGAAGCCGGGGATCGGGATCCCGAGTTGCGTCGCGGTGACCACCACCCGCCGCCAGCTGTCGATCGCGTTCTCCACCGCACTGCGGAAGTACGGCGCGGTGATCAGCGTCGGCAGATTGGGGTCCTCGTCGAAGGCTTCCTTGATCCGATTGAGGAACTTCGCGCGAATGATGCAGCCGCCGCGCCATATGGTGGCCAGATCACCGGGGGTGATGCCCCAGTCGTATTCGGCGCTGCCCGCCTGGATCTGGTTGAACCCCTGCGCGTAGGCAACGATCTTCGACGCGTACAGCGCCTGCCGCACGTCCTCGACGAATTTATCTGCGCCGCTTGGCTTTTCACCGAGATCACCCGACGCCAGGCCGGTCGTTGCGTGCCGCTGCGCGACCGAACCAGATAGCGCACGGGCGAACACCGCCTCGGCGATACCGGTAACCGGCACGCCAAGGTCGAGCGCGGACTTCACCGTCCAGCGGCCAGTGCCTTTCTGCTCGGCCTCATCGAGGATGACGTCGACGAGCGGTTTGCCGGTCCTGGCGTCGACCTGGCGCAGCACCTCGGCGGTGATCTCCACCAGGAAGCTGTCCAGGTCGCCCTTGTTCCATTCGGTGAACACGTCGGCGATCTGCGGTGCGGATAGTCCGAGCCCATCGCGCAACAGTTGGTAGGCCTCACCGATCAGCTGCATGTCGGAGTACTCGATGCCGTTGTGCACCATCTTCACGAAGTGGCCGGCGCCGTCGGGGCCG